>ERZ761603.2848-NODE-2848-length-11498-cov-39.377261_pt1 | contig 11498 bp, 10 predicted proteins | sample MGYA00511879_ERZ761603 | MGnify/ENA primary metagenome ERZ761603 (study PRJEB28899, sample SAMN02850040) | bioreactor sludge metagenome | biome: EBPR Sludge; feature: EBPR Bioreactor; material: flocular biomat | place: Australia: Thorneside Wastwater Treatment... | reverse complement strand
TGGTCCGCGACCAATGCCAATTTGCATTGGTTCAAGGAATCTATGACCTTAACAAGCACCGCAGGGAACTCTCTTGGAGGCTGGCATCGGCAACTACCCCGACTGCAGCACTGCATCAAGCTCTGCCTCCATGCAGCAGATTCTACCTCTAAGCTCATCCATGTCCAGCCCTATTTCCAATTCAATTTTCTGATGGTCGGCGGGCAGTTCCTGATTGAGACCGAGGTGCTCGTGGGCGATCTGCAGCGCTGCCATGACCGCGAGCCGTTCGGCGATGTTGTTCCTGGTCTTCTCTGCAATCTCCCGCATCTTGCCGTCGACATGGCCTGCCGCCCTAAGCAGAGCGACGCGTTGATCGGGCGGGCAGGCGACACGATATTCCCTGCCGAGCAGGGTGATATCGAGAAAATTGGTTTCGTTGAGCATGGGGTCGGGTTTTCAGCCCTTCGCTTCGGGCAGTTGCTGGGCGAGCAGTTCGAGCCGCGCGCAGGCAGCCGCCATGCGCTCGGCAAGGCGGTCACGGTCGGCCTGGGCGGCAGTCAGCTGTTCGCGGAGTCCGTCATTCTCGCTGCGCAGCGAGCGGCAGAGCGCGACGACCTGAGCAACCTTGCTTTCGAGCGCGGTGAGTTCATTCAGCATGGGCCAGACTATAGATTCAACCCCATTGTCCGGTCAAGGCGTAAGCCGCTCTTCTTGCGGGCGTTTGGTGCGTCAGCCGCCTTTTTGTGGCGCGTCTGGCCGGACAGGCTATAATCATGCCCTCTGTCGTCGCCCAGCGGCGGCAGAGATCGTGCAGGGTGCCGCCTGGCAGCGATGCTGCAGCGGTTCAACGGGAAACAGGTGCGTGTTCGCGTAACACCATGCCTGTGCTGCCCCCGCAACGGTAAGCGAGTGTGGGCGTGTCGAAATGCCACTGGGCGAGAGCCTGGGAAGGCGACAGGTCAAGACTCGCGAGCCCGGATACCGGCCCGCGCACAACACTGAACGGAAGTGCCGCGGGGAGGCGGACACCTGACGCCGTGCGTTTTCGCATGTTGTTCTCCCTTGCGCAGTTCCGCCTTAATGGCTCGCCGGTTTGCGGGGACGCTTGTCGGCAACAGGGAGAATCCATCATGCATCCAAAGAAGAGGCGTGCCCGCTCTGCCGTCACGCTCACCGTCGGCCTGGCCACGCTGTTCCCGGTGGCTTCGCACGCCGCCGATCAGTCACTCGACCCCATCGTGGTGACCGCCACCCGGCAGGCAACCCGCACCAACGAACTGACCAGCGATGTGTCGGTGATCACTCGTGAAGAGATCGAGCAGGCCGGGGAATCGACCCTGGCGCAACTGCTGGCGCGACAGCCGGGGATCCAGTATGTGGAGAACGGTGGCGCGGGAAGCAATGCCAGCATCTTCATTCGTGGTGCCAACAGCAATCAGTCGATCGTGCTGGTCGATGGCCAGCGGATCGGCTCGGCGACGACCGGCAGTCCGACGCTGTCGCGCATCCCGCTCGATCAGATCGAACGGATCGAGATCCTGCGTGGTCCCGCTTCATCGCTCTACGGGGCCGACGCCATCGGTGGCGTGATCCAGATCTTCACCCGACGGGGCGAAGGTCCGCCGCGTGTGAATGCGAGTACCGGTTACGGTTCGTACAATACCAGCGATACCACCGTCGGCATCGCGGGTGGTAGCGAGCTGGTTTCCTACAGCGTGCAGGCGGCCTACCTCAACACCGACGGTTTCAACACCATCCGCAACCGGAAGAATCTGTATTACAACGCCGATCGCGACGGCTACTGGAATCGCAACCTGAGCGCCAATTTTGCACTACGGCCGGCGAAAGGGCAGGAGATCGGGCTCAATCTGCTGGCCAGCAACGGCACCAACCAATATGACTCGAACGACTTCAGCGCACTCGGCGCGGCGAAGAACTACAATAGCGAACAAACGGTCTCGACCTATTCGATCTATACGCGCAACCGCTTGCTCGAGGCGTGGACCAGTACCCTGCGGGTGGGCCGCAGTATCGATGATCTGAAGGACTATGCCGGCAGCGAGCGTACCAGCACCTTTCGCACCAACATGGACCTGCTGTCCTGGCAGAACGACATCAGGCTGCCGATCGGCGAAGCGCTGCTCGCCTACGAGTACAACAAGCAGAGGGTCTCCAGCTCGACCGACTACACGGTCAGCGAGCGGACGATCAACTCGCTGCTCGCCGGCTGGAATGCCAGCATCGATCGGCACCGGCTGCAGCTCAACCTGCGACGCGACGACAATTCCCAGTTTGGCGGGGAAACCACCGGTTCGGCGGGCTATGGTTACCAGTTTACCCCGGAGTGGCGGGCGCACATCTCGTATGGCACGGCTTTCCGGGCCCCCACCTTCAACGAGCTGTACTTTCCCGCCAGTGGTTTTTTTGCCGGCGGCAATCCCGATCTGAAGCCGGAGACGGCCCGCAACACCGAGTTCGGCATCGACTGGGAACGGGCCGGCCAGCGTTTTGCCGCGGTGTTCTACGACAACCAGGTTTCCAACCTGATCGAGTACCGGCCGCCGACCTACGCCCCGGTCAATGTGAGCAAGGCTTCGCTGCGTGGCGCCACCTTGACCTACGACGGACGTTTCGCCGAGTGGGGGCTGGGCGTCGCGGTCGACTTTCTCGATCCACGCAACGAGGGGCAAGGCCCGAACCAGGGCAATCTGCTGGCCCGGCGGGCGGAGAATCAGATGAGCAGTTACCTGACGCGAACCCTGGGCGACTGGGACCTGCGCGCCGAGTGGAAACTGGTTGGCAGGCGTTACGACGACCCGGCCAACCTCATCGAACTGGGCGGTTACGGTCTGGTCAATCTTTATGCCGATTATCGGCTGCAGCGTGACTGGGCGCTTTTCGCCCGGGCCAACAACATCTTCAACAAGGACTACCAGACAGCCAACGACTACGCCACCGCCGGGGCCAACGTCTTTGTCGGGCTGCGTTACACGCCCAGGTAAGCGGAGCGCCGATGCCCACCCGCCGCCGTGCCTTGCTGATCCTCGCCGCCCTGCTCGGGCTGGCGCAGGCCAGCATCGTGCTGGCGTTGATGGTGGGCAGCCTTTCGCTCGCCCCCGGCGAGGTGTTGGCCGCCCTGTGGGGGAACGATTACGGCGTGGCCGGCGAGGTGGTACGCAGCCTGCGCCTGCCGCGCGCGCTGACCGGCTTTGCCTGTGGCGGCCTCCTGGCGCTGGCCGGCGCACTGCTCCAGGTGCTCTTGCGCAACCCGCTGGCCGATCCTTATGTACTCGGTATCTCGGGCGGTGCGGGTATCGGCGCGCTGCTGGCGATCGTCCTTGGCTGGGGGGCTGGCGGGGTCAATGGCCTGGCTTTCGTCGGCGCGCTGGGCGCGATGCTGCTGGTTTTCGGGCTGGCGCACGGGGAGGGCGGCTGGACGCAGTCGCGCCTGCTGCTTACCGGGGTCATCGTTGCCGCCGGCTGTGGTGCTGTGGTGACGCTGATGCTGGCGATTGCTCCCGATGATCGCCTGCGCGGCATGCTCTTCTGGCTGATGGGCGACCTGTCGCAGAGCGGTGAGCCGCAATTGGTGATGGTACTGCTCGTGGTCGTCCTGCTGGTCGCGCTGCCCTTTGCCCGCGAACTCAATCTGCTGGCGCGCGGCGCCGACCTCGCTCAGGCGCTGGGCGTCGAGGTGCGCCCGCTGCGCCGCGGCGTTTACCTGCTGGCTTCACTGGCGACTGCCGCCGCGGTCACCCATGCCGGCGCGATCGGCTTCGTCGGACTGATCGTGCCGCATCTCGTGCGCCTCGCCACCGGCAACGATCAGCGTCTGCTGTTGCCGGCCTCGGCACTCGCCGGCGGCAGCCTGCTGGTGGTGGCCGATACGCTGGCGCGCACCATCGTCGCACCGCAGCAACTGCCGGTGGGAGTGCTCACGGCGCTGATCGGGGTGCCGGTCTTCCTGTTTCTGCTGAGCCGTGCCGCCCCCGCCCGGCGTTGACATGAGCGAGCCCGCGCCCCTCCTGCGCACCCGCGCGCTCGGTGTCGGTCTGGCCGGCCGCAGCTTCTGTCGCGATCTCGAACTGACGGTGCGCGGCGGGGATCGGGTCGCCATCCTGGGCCGCAACGGGGCCGGCAAGTCGACCCTGCTGTCGGTCCTGGCGGGCTTGCGCCAGCCGCAGGCGGGCGAGGTGCTGGTCGATGGCGCGCGCTATGAGCAGCTCGGGGCGCGTGCCAGTGCGCGCCTGCGCGGCTGGCTGCCGCAGGACCGCAGCGAGACCTTCTCGTCAACCGTGCTCGAGACCGCGCTGGTCGGGCGTCATCCGCATCTGGCGCGCTGGGACTGGGAGTCGGAGCGGGATGTCCGCCTGGCGCGGCAGGCGCTGGCGGCGGTTGGCCTGACCGAGCTCGAACGGCGTGACGTGCAAACCCTTTCGGGGGGTGAGCGGCAAAGACTGTCGATTGCCACCCTGCTTGCCCAGGCGCCACGGCTTTACCTGCTCGACGAGCCGCTCGCGCACCTCGACCTCAATCACCAGATGGCGACGCTCGAACTGCTCGTGGCGCTGGCTCGCGAACGGCAGGTCGCCTGCGTGATGGTGCTGCACGAGCCCGGCCTGGCCTTGCGCTTCTGCACGCACGCGCTGCTCCTCTTCGACGACGGGCGCGTCGAGCAGGGCACGTGCGACGAGGCGATCAGCAGCGACTCGTTGAGCCGTCTTTACGGTTATCCGCTGCGTGAGGTGACCGATCAGGGCTTGCGCTGGTTCATGCCGGCCTAGCGCTGCCGGCGGCGGTTGCTCCCCACTGGTGGCCAGGTTGCCGTTCAGGGCGAGGGGTCGTCCGGCGCGGCCGCGATCATTGGCTGGCGAGCCTGCTTGCGGCGGTACATGTCGGCATCGGAGTGCTGGACGAGCGTTTCGACATCCTTTCCATCGTCCGGGTACAAGGCCAGACCGACCGCGGCGCCGGCGCTCGCTGCCAGCGATGCCGGATCGACCGCCAGCAGGGGGGTGCGCAGCAGTTGTTCGAGGTTGGCGCGGGCGCTTTCGGCGTCGTGGCGGTTGTGCACCGCATCGAGCATGACCACGAATTCGTCGCCGGCGTAGCGCGCCACCAGATCCCGGCTGCGCAGCCCGCCGAGCATGCGTTGCGCCATCTCCTGCAGCACCTTGTCGCCGACATCATGGCCGAAGCGGTCGTTGATGTGCTTGAAATCGTTGAGGTCGATGAACAGAATGGCAAACGGGTGCGGTTCGGTGAACGCCGCCTGCCGCGCCAGGCGGTCATCGACCCGGCGCAGGAAGGCTTCGCGGTTGGCCAGGCCGGTCAGCCGGTCGCGCAGCAGTTTGTTCTGCATGGCCCGGAAACTCTTGGCCAGGTCACCGATCTCGTCACTGCGCGCCACGTCGAAAGCCGCATTGAGGTCACCGTCACCGACGCTGCGCGCGGCGACCGCCAGTTGCCTGAGGTCGCCGGCCACCACCGAAAGAACCATGAAGCCGATCAGTACGGTCATCAGCGAGGCCAGCAGGGCGAGGATCACGGTGCGTTCGAAGTTCTGCGTCACGCCGGCCAGGAAGTCGGAACGCGGCACGGCGATGACGATGATCCAGTCCAGGCCGGCTGCATCCTGGATGTGGGCGTAGGCGGCTTCGACCGGTTGCCGGTCAGCCGTCTCGAAGACCGCGGTGCGCGGCTGCGAACCGTGATTCGAGGCGTGCAGCAGCTTGGCGATTTCCCGATAACTGGCCACTACCAGCGGGTCGTTGCTGGCTTCCACGTTGAGCCGGGCATTGCCTCCGGTGGCATCCTGGCGCAGGTGTGGGCCGCGCGAGGTGCCAATCAGATTGCCGTCGGTCTCGACGACATAGGCGATGCCGTTGGCCGACAGTTTGAGCGAACGCAGAAAGTCGTTGACGTGCTGTAGCGAGAGATCGGTGGCGACGACACCCTGGAATTCGCCCTTCGCGTTGTTGACCCGGCGGGCGCGCGTGGCGACCAGTTCCTCGGTCTTGAAGTCGATGTATACCGCAGTCCAGGTGTGCAGGGCGGTACGCTGACCGGCCTGGAACCACGGCCGCTCGCGCGGCTCGAAGATGCGTGCTTCCTGTGCCGGGGCGCGCAAGCTGCCGTCGATTCCGCTGAAGCGGTAGATCGTCCGTGGTCCGCCGCCGGTGGTGCGCAGGCGCAGTTCGGCCTCGCTGTCCGAGTGACGCCAGAGTCCGAAAAACTGGCCGTGACGGTCGCCGTAGTAGGCGTAGTTGTTCGGATCGCGATGTACCGAGGTGGCCAGCCAGAAGCGCGTGCGCAGATTATCGACGTCGTCATTGACGTTGTCGGGCGCCGGGATGCCGGCCGGAAAAGCGGTTTCGAGCACCGCACCGGAGCCGAACACGTGGCGCTCCACCGCTTGTGCCACGCGGTACACCATCTCCGACAACAACTGGTTCGACAGGGTGTCGACGGCGAGCCGTCCCGCCGAATACGACAAGGCGCCGATTGCCGCGGCCAGCAGCAAAACGAGAAGCACATACGGCACCGTGAGCATCTGCCGCAACGACAGGGATTGCAACAACTTCATAGGCCTTCGCCTTCAGCAGGGCGGCATGAAGCATGCCGGCGGGGGAGCAGGGCGTCGCTACGGTCTTGCGGCAGCGCGCGTCCCTGGGCGTCTCGGCGCCAGGACTGGGCGAAGCCCGATGCCGTGCATCCTAGTGCAGCAAGCGGTCAGTGATGGTGATGGAAGTCACGCGAGAAGCGCAGCGGCCATTGCTCGAGGGCCGATGGCCGGCGGTCATTCGGGCTGTGAAGCGGGGGCTGCAGCTTTCCTGACGCTCGGTACATAGTCGAAATCGGCGACCAGGATGTGGTTGTAGAACCACCCGTTGATCAGATACTGGACTTCGTCGGCAATCTCGTCGAGCGTCATCTGTTTGGCGTTCTCGAGCAGATCGAAGAGCATCCGGCGAAATTCCCCGTGCAGCCGCCGATGTGTCTCCAGGTCGGGGTAATGGCAGGCCGCCATCATTTCCTCTTCCTGACGGAAGTGCACCTTGACGTACTCGGTCAACATGGCGAGCGACTTGAGGATTCTGATCTGGTCGCCATCGCCACGGAAGGTGGCGGCAAGATCGAACAATTGCCGATGCTGGGCGTCGATCATCGGCAATCCCACCTCGATCTTGGCAGACCACTCGGCCAACTCAAATGTCATGATTCGCTCCATGTGAAACAACAAGGGGAGGCCGACCACCTCACGATGCGACCGGGCGGGCAACCGTGTCGATCTGTTCGGACAATGCCAGCCAGCGATCCTCAAGGGAGGACAGCTCGCCGCCGATCTGGTTCAGCCGCCGACCCAGAGCGGCCAGCTCCTGAGCCGGCAGCGGCGTCGACAGGCGCGCTTCGAGTGCCTGCTGTTCGCCCTGCAGGTCGAGCAGGTTCTTTTCGACGCGGCCCAGTTCGCGTTGCGCGTTTTTCAGCTCGTCCGCACTCTTGCGGGTCGCCGCACTTGGCGGTGGCTCGCGCCGGGCCTCCCGGCTGCCCCTGGTCGCTTCGCGCAGGCTTTCACGATGGCGCCGGGCTTCCTCGAGCAGGTAGCGCTGGTAGTCGTCGAGGTCGCCGGTGAAGTCCTGCAGACCACCGCGCGTCACCAGCCAGAACTCGTCGCACACCGAACGCAGCAGCGCGCGGTCGTGACTGACCAGCAGCACGCTGCCCTCGAATTCGTTGAGCGCCATGGCCAGTGCTTCGCGGGTCGTCAGGTCGAGGTGGTTGGTCGGTTCATCGAGCAGCAGCAGGTTGGGGCGCTGCCAGACGATCATGCACAGGACGAGGCGCGCCTTTTCGCCGCCGCTCAGGGTACCGACCACCTGTTTGACCATCTCGCCGCTGAAATTGAAGGTGCCGAGGAAACTGCGCAGGTCCTGCTCGCGGTCGCTCTGACCGGCCGCCGGGTGCTCCCTGGCCAGGCGGACCAGGTGCTGCAAGGGCGTCTCGTGCGGCCGCAGAACGTCGAGTTCCTGCTGCGCGAAATAGCCGATGTTCAGTCCCTTGCCTTCACTGAGACTGCCATCGACGCAGTGGAGCACGCGGGCAATGGTCTTGACCAGGGTCGACTTGCCCTGTCCGTTGGCGCCCAGGATGCCGATACGCTGGCCCGCCATGACCGACCTGCTGACTTGGCGAACGATGACGCTGGGCGGCGTACCGGCCGGCGCCGCGGCCGGCGGCGGATAGCCGAAGCTGGCATGGGTCATGACCAGCATCGGGTTGGGCAGGTTGACGGGTTCCTTGAACTCGAAGCTGAAATCGGCGCTAGTCAGCACGGGCGCCAGCCGCTCCATCCGTTCGAGTGCCTTGACCCGGCTCTGTGCCTGCCGGGCCTTGGTGGCCTTGGCCTTGAAGCGTGCAATGAAACCCTGCAGATGGGCGATCCGGTCCTGCTGCCTGAGGTAGGCGTTCTGCTGCAGTTCGATCTGCTGCGCCCGGGTTTCCTCGAAGGTACTGTAGTTGCCGCCATAACGCGTCAGCCTACCTTGCTCGAGGTGCAGGGTGACCGTGGTCACCGCGTCGAGGAATTCGCGGTCATGACTGATCACCAGCAAGGTGCCGGCATAACGCTTGAGCCAGCTCTCGAGCCAGACCAGGGCATCGAGGTCGAGGTGGTTGGTCGGTTCGTCGAGCAGCAGGAGGTCGGACGGGCACATCAGCGCGCGCGCCAGTTGCAGGCGCATCCGCCAGCCGCCCGAGAAACTGTCCACCGGCTGCTCGAGTTCTCCGGTCTTGAAACCAAGGCCGAGGATCAACGACTGGGCGCGCGCCTGTGCATCGTGCGCGCCGGCGTCGTGCAGGGCCAGATAGGCGTGCGCCAGGCGGTCGCCGTTGCCGTCCGCTTCGGCCATCTCCACTTCCCGGCGCGCAGCGCGCAGCGTGTTGTCGCCGGCGACGACGAAAGCGGTGGCAGTTTCACCGGTTGCCGGCATCTCCTGCAAAACCTGCGCCAGACGCCAGTCGAGGGGCCGCGCCAGTTCGCCGCTATCTTCGTGCAGGCTGCCGTCGAGCAGAGCAAAGAGGGTCGACTTGCCGGCGCCGTTGCGACCGACGAGGCCGACTCGATCGCCCTGATTGATCGTGACCGACGCGTTTTCCAGCAGAATCTTGCTGCCGCGGCGCAGGCCGACGTTTCTCAGCGTGATCATCGGGCCGGCGGTCGTCGCGCCGCGCCCGGCAGGCAGCCCGCCGGGCTGCCGGGATGGGTCGCGCTGCCCAGGTTCACCGGAAGATCACCGTCTTGTTGGCGTGTACCAGCACGCGGTCTTCGAGATGATAGCGCAGGCCGCGCGCCAGGACGGCCTTCTCGATGTCCTTGCCGTAGCGCACCATGTCTTCGACCGAATCGGAGTGGTCGATGCGGATCACGTCCTGTTCGATGATCGGGCCCTGATCGAGCTCCCTGGTGACGTAGTGGCAGGTCGCGCCGATCAGCTTGACGCCGCGCTGGTAGGCCTGATGATAGGGGCGGGCGCCGACAAAGCTGGGCAGGAAGGAATGGTGGATATTGATGATCTGGTTGGGGTAGCGCTCGCACAGCTCGGGTGGCAGGATCTGCATGTAGCGCGCGAGCACCATGGTGTCCCCCTTGACCTCCTCGTAGATGCGGCTAATCTCGGCGTGCGCGGCGGCCCGATGGTCGGGGTTGACGGGCACGTAGTGGAAGGGGATGCCATGCCACTCGACGAAAGCCTTGAAGACGTCGTGATTCGAGATGACGCAGGGGATTTCGATGTCGAGCTCGCGTGACTGCCAGCGCGAGAGCAGGTCGTAGAGGCAATGTTCCTGCTTGCTGACCATGATCACGACGCGCCGCTTGACCGCCGAATCACTGATCTTCCACTCCATCGACAGTTCTTCGGCGAGCGGCCGGAAGCGTTGGCGGAACTCGGCGAGGTGAAAGGGCAGTGAATCGGCCCGCACCTGCATGCGCATGAAATAGCGGCCGTCCTCCTCCCCGTCGCCGTCGTCGGCGTAGTAGCTCGATTCGAGAATCCAGCCGGAATGCTGGGCGATGAAGCCGGAGACGCGGGCGATGATGCCGATCTGGTCCGGGCAGGATCCCGACAGGGTATAGAAGCGCTTGGCGTACATCGTGCGTCAGCCGCCGCGGCGCACGGCGCAAGCGCCGAAGGCCCGGTCGATCGCGGCGCGCAGCTCGGCGTACGAGTGCGTTACCGGGAACTGCGGGAATTCGCTGATCACCCTGGCCGGCGGGTGGAAGAGGATGCCGGCATGGGCCTCGCCGAGCATCGCCGTGTCGTTGTACGAATCGCCGGCCGCCACCACGGTGAAGCACAGTTCCTTGAGCCGACGCACCGCTTCGCGCTTCTGGTCGGGCATGCGCAGATGGTGGCGTAGCAGCCGGCCGTCCGCGTCGGTCTGGAGGCTGTGACAGAACAGGGTCGGCCAGCCGAGCTGGCGCATCAGCGGATGCGCGAATTCGTAGAAGGTGTCGGACAGGATGATCAGTTGATAGTCCTCGCGCAATCCATCGACGAAGTCGCGCGCGCCGTCGAGCGGTCCCATGTCGGCGATCACCTGCTGAATGTCCGGCAGCCCGAGCCGATGCTCGGCGAGGATCGCCAAGCGGTAGTTCATCAGCTTGTCGTAGTCTGGCTCGTCACGAGTGGTGCGACGCAGCTCCGGGATGCCGGTGCGAGTGGCGAATTCGATCCAGATTTCGGGGACCAGTACGCCTTCCAGGTCGAGACAGACGATTTGCACGGCAAGCTCCCAGGGAATGAGGGGTGAACGGAAGGCGCGATTCTACCAAATCCGCCCGGCCTGCATCGCCGGATGCGGCTGGCCGGCGTTCGACGTTCAATATTCCGGCCCAGGGTCCCGGCACGCGGTCCGTCCTCACTGGAGCGATCACCGGGCCGTGCCCCGCTGCTCGCTCAGGACATAATTGCCGATCAGCACGCCAGCGCCCGCCGCCTGTGGCTCAGGTCGCTTATAGTGTACGGCTGTAAACGGGATCGGGTGGAGGCCGGACCATTGCCCGCTGCCGGCAGGGCGCTGGCGGGGACTGGCCCTGGGTGTCGGCAAGGAGAAGTGATGCGTGCTGTTGGTTTGCTGTTGGTTGTCCTGCTGATGGGGGACATGGCTCGGGCCGAAACGCCTGCGTCGCCGCTTGAAGTGCCGCAAACGCTGGAGGAGGCGAAGGCGCAGCGGGCGCGGGCCGAGTCGATGCGCACGGCGGCCGAGCGGGAATACAAGGCTGAGGAGAATCGCTGTTATGGCAAGTTTCTGGTCAATGATTGCCTCGAAGCAGCCAGGAAGCGGCGCACGGCAGCCATCGTCGAGGCGCGCCAGCTCGAGCAACCGGCCCGCGACTTCGAGCGGCAGGCGCGACACCAGGAACTCGAGGCCAGGGAGAAGCAGGGGCTGGCCGATCAGCCGCAGCGCGAGGCCGAGCAGCGCGAGCGCGGCGAGCGCCACCACGCCGAGCAGGC
>ERZ761603.2847-NODE-2847-length-11500-cov-153.368807_pt1 | contig 11500 bp, 6 predicted proteins | sample MGYA00511879_ERZ761603 | MGnify/ENA primary metagenome ERZ761603 (study PRJEB28899, sample SAMN02850040) | bioreactor sludge metagenome | biome: EBPR Sludge; feature: EBPR Bioreactor; material: flocular biomat | place: Australia: Thorneside Wastwater Treatment... | reverse complement strand
GTGGCGATCAGGCCGCAGCAGCGACGGCGCCTGCGGCAGCGCGGCGAGGAGCGACGCCTCGGACTCGCTCAGCCGCTGCGCCGGTTTGCCGAGGTAGGCGCGGCTCGCCGCTTCGACACCTTCGAGGACTCCACCCATCGGCGCCAGGCGAAGATAGATTTCGAGGATCTCACGCTTCGAGCAGCGCATTTCGATCTGCAGGGCACGCACGATCTGGCGCAGCTTGCCGGCCGGCGTCCGCGGTGTCGGTTCGAGGAGACGCGCCACCTGCATGGTCAGCGTCGAACCGCCGGAGACGATGCGGCCATTCTGCAGCCAGAGCACGCCGGCGCGCAGGAGTGCCCAGGGATTGACGCCCGGGTGCCACCAGAACGCGCGGTCTTCGAAGCCGATCAGCGCTTCGATGTAGCGCGGCGACACCTCGTCGAAGCGAACCGGATGCCGCCAGATGTGCTCGCGGTCCGGGAACGCACGCAGCGGCGTGCCGTCGCGCGCCAGGACGACCTGCACCTGTGGCGCGTTGCGCCCGTGCAGCGGCGGCGGGAAGAGCAGGTCGGCAACCAGCAGCAAGGTGAGCAGCGCCGCCAGCGACAACCTCGGCTGGTGGCTCATTGCCTGCTGCTGCCGCCATCCGTTCCGCTGTCGCTGACGATCAGCAGCACCTCGTCGCCGCCGGCGAGACCATGGATCTGCGGCTGGTACATGTCCTCGGCATAGGTCGGCGGAACCACGAAACGACCCGGGGTGACGGCGCGGACGCGGTAGAAGAACTGCATCCTGCCGGCGAGCCGCGCGGCGATGACAAAGCGGTCATCGCGAAACTCGACATGCCTGATGTTGCCGTTCTGCATGGCCTGCCGCGGATCGATGCCATCGACGGTGATCACCGACTGCTCACCCTGTACCAGGTTGGCGTTCTCGATCTCGAGGCCGGCCGGAACGTGGTCGACGATCAGACCGTTGGCGTAGCGCCCGCTGCTGCTGACCTGCAGGCGGACGATCGCGCTCTCGCCGACGCGCAGGGTCCGCTTGCCGAGCGGCTGACCGTCGGCGGTGAACCAGTCGCGCCGCAGATCAAAGGCATCACGCCGTGCCGCCGGCAGTCGCGCCGGGTTGCCCGTCAGATTGAGTTCGACGAACAGCCGCTCCTTGTGCGTGTTCCTGATGGTCACCCCGCCAGCAACCTCGGCTGCCGACAGTGCCTGGAACTGCGTTCCACGACCGCCGATCGCCTGCGCCGTGCCGGCCGCAAGCAGCTCCGCAGACCACTCACTGGCGGTGGGGCCGGTGAACTCCCGACCGAGAAGAAAGAGCGCGAGTTGTTCCTGCGTGCTGAAATGACGCCGCTCGTCGACGGCAGCGGCGACTTGGCGCAACAGATCCTCGCGACCGTCGGCCTTGACTTGGTGGCGGTCGAGCAGGACGTAGATCAGCGCCCAGTCGCGCAGGTTGCTGCCGTAGTCGCCCCACCAGGCGCCATCCGGTCCGCCACGCGGCTTGCGGATTCCGGCATCGATCGCGCTCGCGGCACGTGCTTCGTCACCCATCAGCCGCAACGCCAGCCCGAGCTGCACCAGCGCCAACCCCGAGTGCGCGGCTGCGCGCGATTCGTGCAGCTGGCGCAGCGTCGACAGCGGCGCCCTGCCGTGGCGGGCGAGCACATAGGCGCCGTAGGCGAGGACCGCGAAGCGTCCGGGGCCGGCGTAGCGATGGTCGTTCCAGATCGCGTTCTGGTTGTAGTTGACGGCTCCCACCGGGAGGCTCGCGACACCTTCCTGCAGCCCCTTGAGGAGAAAATCCAGCGCCCGCTTCTCGACTTCGGGCGGCACGCTGAAGCCCTGTTCGCGCGCGTCGAGCAGGAAGTTCGCGACGTAGGCGGTCAGCCAGTACTGGTACTCGGCGACGTTGCCCCACAGGCTGAAGCCGCCGTTCGGCGCCTGCATGCCGGCCAGGCGGGCGATCGCCTTGTCGAGCAGCTCAGCGCGTTGTGACGCCGTGTATGCCTTGAGGCCAAACTGCCGCGCCGCCGCCTCGTCGACCAGGACGTGCGGGTAGGCACTGCTCGTCGTCTGCTCGGCGCAACCGTAGGGGTAGCTCAGCAGCCCACGCACGGCGCTGCGCACGTCGATCGGTGCCTTGTTGGAGATGGCCAAGGTGGCGTTCACGCTTTGCGGCAGCAGGCCACCCAGCTCTGCTTCGCGCAGTTCGGCGCTGTCACCGGGGGCGATGGTCAGCCGCCTGACCACCGACTGGCGCGGCGTCGGCGCCTGCACGAGCAGCGGGAACGTGCGCTCGATCCGCCGCAACGGACTGTCGACGCGCACCTTCACTTCGCTCGGACCGAGCGCGCTGCCGGCCTCGATCGGGATCTGCAGGATCCGCTTCTCCTGGTCCTTGAGCGAAAACCGCTGTTCGCCGTTCCTGATCAGCAGCCCGTCACGACTGCTCAGCGCAAGCCTGATCTCCTGCTCCCTGCCGGCAAGGTTCTGGACTTCGAGGGCCAGCACAGCGCTGTCGCCGGTCGACAAGAAGCGCGGCGTCGCCAGCTCGACGACGAGTGGCGCAGCAACGGTGACCTCCGCCTCCTGCATGCCGAAGCGGTCGCCACTGGCGACCACCGCCATCAGGCGCAGGCTGCCGTTGAAGTCGGGGACCGGCAGCGAGACCTCGGCCTCGCCCTTGTCGTCGAGCACGACTGGACCGCTGAAGAGATCGACCAGCCGCAGCTTCTTCGGCAGGCTGCGGGTTGCTTTCGGTGCCGCATCACCACCAAACTTCAGCTTGCCTTTCTGGCCATCCATCTTCTCGATCAGCCGCCCGTAGACGTCGTGGGCGTCGGCTCCGTAGCGCAGCTTGGCGAAGAAGAAGGCGAAGGGGTCCGGACTGGCGTAGCGTGTGATGTTGAGGATGCCGACGTCTACCGCCGACAGGGTCAGCAGCGCCTTCTGGCCGCCCGCCTCGGGCACCTTGACGCGGACCTTGAGGAGCTGTTCGGGCTCCATCTTCGTCGGCGCCTCGAGCGCCACCGCGAGCCGGCGGTTGCTGCGCTCGAGCGGCAGGTAGAGCAGCCCGAGGGCGCGTGCCGGTGTCACCTTGTCGCCGCTGCCGGGACGCAGGACCATCACCGAAATGTAGAGGTCATGCCGCTGCCAGTCTTTGTTGATCGGGATGTCGATCGTCCTGCCGTCGGCGCCAACCGACAGGCGCCGTACCCACAGCGCCCGGTCACCCTCGACGGTGATCAGCGCCTCGCCGGCATGCGGCGGAACGATCGTCAGCCGTGCCGTCTCGCCAAGCGAGTAGGCGGGCTTGTCCAACTTGAGCGCGACCCGGTCCGGGCGCACCCCCTGCGCTTCGTCGTCCTTCGCGGCCCAGCCGGCGTAGAAGCGGAAGCGCATCGTCTGACGGGTTGCGGGATCAAGGATCTCGACGCGGTAGCGGCCGTACTTGACCGGCAGGCTGAGCTTGCCACGGCCACCGGCCGGCACGGTCACCTGTGTCGTAGCGACCAGTTCGTCGGTTTCGGTGAAGCCCGAGTTCCAGCCACGCTGATCGTCGAAGCGCCAGTAGTAGTTGCGGTTCTCGCGGAACAGGCGTACCGGCAGCGCCGCTCCGGCCTTCAGGTTGCCATCGGCGTCCGCCCGGACGACCTCGAAATCGGCGGCCGATGACTCGCGCGCATAGGCCCCGACGAACAGCGGCCGCACTCCGACCAGCACCGTTGCGGGCCACCAGATACGTTCGACACTGCGCACCACCGGCCGGCCACCGCTTTCCAGCAGGCTCAGCGTCGTGCGCACGACGAACGGCGAGCGTCGTTTGCCAACCGCCTCCAGGTCGACGCCGAGTGCCGCCCGACCCTGTTCGTCGAGGCGCTGTTCCGGCAGTTCGCTGCGTGTCCTGACATTGTCTTCGTCGGCGTCCCCAAAGACGAAGCCGGGCAGCTTCTGTGGCAACGGGTTGCGACTGCGCTCGCTGGTGGCGACGCCGAGCAGGCGGTTGCCGGCCGCCGGGGTACCGTAGAGGTAGCGGCCGCTGACTTCGATCCGCCACTCCTGTTCGCCCGCCAGCCGCTCGCTGCCCGTCGACAGCTCGAGCCGCATTCTTTCCGGCAGGAACTCCTCAACGGCGAACGGCATGCTGGTCGCTGCGAGCCTCGCTGCCGGATCGGCACGCAGCTCGAGAAGCCACGAACCGGTAGCGGCGTCGCCCGGCAATTCGATCGTTCGCCGGTAGTAACCCACAATACCGCTCTCCGGGTGCCAGGTCGCGGTCCACTGCGGCTTGCCATCTGGGCGGCGCAGGATCGCCTGGATGGGCTGCGCCGGCACCGGCCGACCATCTGCGTCGCGTGCAATCACCGAAATCTCGAAGCGCTCGCCGGGCCGGTAGAGGTTCCGACCAGCATAGGCGAACAGGCGAACCGGCGAGTACGGCATGCCGGCGACGTCGAATTCGGCGAGATCGAGGGCCGGCTCCTTGAGGGTGATCAGCGACATCTGCTCGCCCTTGCGCGCCAGCAGCACACGGGCAGCCGCCGGCTTCTCGGCGAAGGCGGCGCGGCCGTCGCGGTCGCTCTGCGCGCTGGCGAGCGTCCTGCCCTGACGGTCGATCCAGCTCACCTCGACACCAGCGAGCGCCTGCCCATCGCGCAACGAGCTGACATAGGCGTCGGCGCCGCGGTTGGGATACTGTCGCAGGTGCAGACCCAGATCGCTGATGTAGAAGTAGGTCGTCTGGTAGTCGTCGCGGAAGCGGTTCGGTTGCGACATCACCGCCACGTAAACGCCCGGCTCGCGCAGCGCGGCAATGCCTTCGACCGGGATGAAGGTGACGCTGCGCCGGTTCGCCTTCTGTTCGGTGAGAAAACGGCCAACGAAGCTGCTGCTCGTCATCCGATGGATCTGATCGAGGTCCCAGCTGCCAACCGCACCCTTGAGGCGGCTCCCGGCGTAACGATGACCATCCTCGCCGTCGCTCTGCTGATCGTCGTGCGCCTCGTCCGCGCCGGCATCGGCAGCGCCGCGACCAGGACCAGCCGGGGCGGCAATGACCTGTTCGAGGAACCTCGGCAGTTGATCCGCCTTGACCTTGAGGAACTGGATGTCCACCTCGGGCACATTCACCGTCGTCACCGGCAGGCCACCGCCCTGTCCCGCCGGCAGGACCATGCCGCGACTGGCAAAGTAGAAGGCCGGGGCAACCGCCGCCGTCAGAATCGAGAAACGCACCTCGCTGTCGAGCTGACTGCCATTGCGTGCCCTCAGACCGGGCTGCACGCGAACCACGTAGCGGGTCTGCGGCTTGATGTGCGGGAAGAAGAGCAGGCGTGGGTTGTCGCCGACGACCCAGGCGCCGGCAACCGGCTGGCCGCCGACGAGCGCAGCGTCATTGGCCAGGCGGTGGCTCTCGCCAGTCGCCGCGACCGTGGCTGCGCCGCCGCCGTCCTCGCCGTCCGCTACGCCCTCCCGAGTTGCGGCTCCCTTCGCCTCGGCTGGCATCTCGAGCACCTGCAGGAAGCGCTCGTGATTTCCCTTGGCCTCGAGCGGCAGGCTGAAGGAGACTGCCAGTGCCGGCGATCCATCCAGCTCGCGGTGCGCTCCGTCGATCACGGCGAACGGCGTGTCGCCGGCATCGACCTCGTCACTGCCGCTGCCCGTCAGGTGCCCGATTGCCATCAAGCCGCCCACCGCCACCACGATCCCCACGACCAGAGCCAGCATCTGGTGCCAGCGGCGCCGTGCGAGCTGCCTTGCTGTCTGCATGTGTCTCTCCCCGGCAATTCGTTGGGGATTCTAGCAGGCATGGATGCGCGATGGCGGCGCGGTGACGAGTCGGCAAGGGCACCCGGTTTGCGGGAATCAGATCTCGCGGCAGCAGCAGCTCTGGATCAGACCTGACCTTCGGTGGTCGAGCAATCCACCTGAAAGACGGCACGGTCCTCCAAGCGAACGGCACTCAGGTGGCGGCCCCAGAAACAGCCGGAATCGAGTGCCAGCAGCTTGTCCTCGATGCGCAGACCGAGTGCCGACCAGTGGCCGATGACCAGGACCGCGTCGGCGCTGCGTCGCCCGGGGATGTCGAACCACGGCAGGTGGTCCGCCGGCGCGTCAGCGGCTTCTCCCTTGGTCTTCAGGTCCATCGCCCCGCTCAGCGAGCAGAAGCGCATGCGGGTCATGGCGTTGACGATCACCCGCAGGCGGGACCAGCCCTGCAGGTCATCGCTCCAGCAAAGCGGCTCGCTGCCCCACAGGTTGGCCAGGAATTCGTCACAGGATGGTCCCTGCAGCGCAGCCTCGACCTCTGCCGCCAGCGCCCGCGCGGCTGCCGTCGTCCATTGCGGCAGCAGCCCGGCGTGGACCAGGCAGAAGCCGTCCTCAAGGTGGCACAGCTCCTGCTGTCGCAGCCAGTCGAGCAGTTCGTCGCGATCCGGTGCGGAAAGCACCTCGCCGAGCGTGTCCCCCTTGCCGCGTCGGCCCAGCCCCGCCGCCACCATCAGCAGGTAGAGGTCATGGTTGCCGAGCACGGTAGTCGCAGCCGGACCGAGATCGCGCACGAAACGCAGCGTTTCGAGGGACTGCGGGCCACGATTCACCAGGTCGCCGACGAGCCACAACCGGTCCCTGCTGCGATCGAAGCCACACTTGTCGAGCAGCAGCCGCAGTGAATCCAGGCACCCCTGGATGTCACCGATGGCGTATGTCGCCATTCGCCTGCTTCAGCCGACAGCGCTGCATGTCTGCCAGCGCCAGGTATCGCTGCACATCTGCTCGATCCCGCGCCGCGCCTTCCACCCGAGAAGGCGGGCGGCGAGTGCGGGGTCGGCGTAGCACGACGCGACATCCCCGGGCCGGCGCGGGGCGAGGACATAAGGAACCGGGCGACCGCTCGCCGACTCGAAGGCACGCACCATGTCGAGCACCGAGTAACCACAGCCGGTACCGAGATTCACCGTCAGCAGCCCCTTTCGCTCACACAGATAATCGAGTGCCGCGACGTGCCCATCGACCAGGTCCATCACATGGATGTAATCCCTCACTCCAGTTCCGTCGGCCGTCGGGTAATCACTGCCGAACACGTTCAGGTAGGGCCGGACTCCCTGTGCGACCTGCGCCACATAAGGCATCAGGTTATTGGGAACGCCGCTCGGTTCCTCGCCGATCAGGCCGCTCTCGTGCGCCCCAACCGGGTTGAAGTAGCGCAGGCGAGCAATCCGCCAGTCTGCGTCGGCAGCGCAGAGGTCAGCCAGGATGTCTTCGATCATCAGCTTGCTGGCACCATAGGGATTGGTCGCCGAGCGCGCAAAACCCTCGCTGATCGGCACTGAAACGGGGTCGCCATAAACGGTAGCCGAAGAGCTGAAGATCAGAGTTCTAACCCCGGCCTCGGCCATGGCTTGGCAAAGGGAAATCGCCCCACCGACATTGCAGTCATAATAGCGCAGGGGTTGCGCGACGGACTCGCCAACCGCCTTGAGACCGGCAAAATGGAAGACGGCAGCAATCGGGGCAGTGGCAAAAGCGCGTCGCAGGAGGCTCTGGTCGCGCACATCACCATGCAAGAAGGATGGCTTGCGACCGGCTATCGTGGCCACTCGGTCGAGAACCTCGACCCGGCTGTTCGACAGGTCGTCAAGCACGCTGACCTCATGACCGGCGAGAATCAGTGCAACACAGGCATGCGAGCCGATATAGCCGCAGCCACCCGTCACCAGGATGTTCATTTTCTGGATCCTTGTCGTCAAGGGGACGTCCGTTCTTGCCATTGCCGACGGACGGTAAACGCTGACGACCGGTGTACGTATAATCGCCTGCCGGGCGGACTGCTGCCAGCCCGGCAGGCGCCAGCAAAAAGCGACCGGGCGCAGAAAGCAGGCCAGACCCGCGGTTGAAGACCAGTGACGGCGCCAACCAGCGAGGCCGGGAATTGCTGTCGGGAGCTCTAGACGAGAAACTCGTCGCGGTGACGGCCGTCGCTTTCGAGACTGGTAAGCCAGTTCGGGGCTTTGCCGCGACCGGACCAGCTTTCGCCATTGGGGCCACGGTACTTCACTGCGACTGCCACCTTTGCCTTGGCGGGTGCTGCAGACGCGCCAGCGACCTTGAAACCGAGGTCGGCGGCGGTCAGCCCATGCTCGGCAATCAGTTTTCTTGCCTGCGCAATGGCGTCGGAAACTTCCGCTTGGCGCGCCTCTTCAATCTGTTTTTCCAGCAGCGCCCTTTGCGCAAGCAGTTCTCTGTAGCTAGCCATATACTCCTCCTTGAGAAAGTCGCATTTATACACCAATGGTGAATGATTGCAAACTTTCTCTGGCAGAATGGAGCGGGCGGGGCGACGATAGCGGGCTGCGCCGAGTCGTGTCCTGGCTCTCGCCGCAACCGCCGGCGGAAGACCTGCCGGCGGCCGGCATGGCCTCATGTTGGCCGCACGATGGCGCAGGCGATCGCTCGCGAGAAACGATAATCGCCGGCTTTCACCTGACTTTGCTGCGCGGTTGTCCGCGCGATGACTGCAGGCACTACCCGGTTCGGCGTTCCGCCAACGGCAGCAGCGGTGCTCAGGAAGCGTTGCTCAGAACCCGGTAGCGTCCGCCGTGGAAAATCAGCGGCGCCGCCAGTTCGTTACGCGAAAAACGGCTGACACGGCCGACAAAGATGATGTGGTCACCGCCCGGATAATGCGCCTCGCTGCTGCACTCGAAGCACGCGGCGCATCCGTGGAGCAAGGGCACGCCGCCCATTCCGGCAATGGTGTGCACGCCCGAAAAACGATCGGCATCCCGGCTCGCAAAGCGATCCGAAATCCATTCCTGGTCCGCCGCAAGGACGTTTACCGCATAATGCCGGGAACGGCGAAAAGCCTCCAGGCGCGGCGAATCGCAGGCAAGGCTCCAGAGAATCAGTGGCGGCTGCAGGGAGACCGAGTTGAACGAGCTGATGGTCACCCCGACTGGCTGCCCATCGGGCGCCAGCGCGGTGAGGACGGTGACTCCCGTGGCAAAGCCGCCCAGCGCATCGCGAAAGGCTCTGCAGGCCATCTCGCGCGACGTCAGAGACGGATCAGGTGCCGACTCTGGACGCAGGAGCGCCGCGACGGGATCACCGAGTTCGACGGCTTCCGGGGTATCAAGCGGCGGACGCATCACGCGGTCGGGTGGCGCAGCGGCAGCATGCTAAGATCAGGAACTTCGGCAAAAAAATGGCTTTCAAGATGCGACACGGCAGCCGGACTGGCTGGGGACAGTGGTCATCCGCCTGCTTCGCGGCCCCCTTCCTCGACCGAATGCGCCGCAGAAGCTGTATTGACGAACGGAATGGGCGTCCATTATGGCTTTGTCGTCGGCCGCTGTCGACACGGAGGTGAAGCATGGGTGTGCGGAGGGGCCGTGGACGTTGATCAGGGCTGCCGAGCGGCGACGTCCGGGGAGGCTGCGGACCGCCTTGCCGTATCTTCGACGCTGCCGCCGATGAGCGCCGCGGCCGCCGCCGGTACCGGGTTCGCCGCACGGGTGGTGGCCTGGCAGAAGGCCAATGGGCGCCACGAGCTGCCGTGGCAGCAGACGCGCGACCCGTACCATGTCTGGCTGTCCGAGATCATGTTGCAGCAGACGCAGGTGCGCTCGGTGATTCCGTATTACCAGCGCTTCCGCACTCGCTTTCCGACTCTCGAAGCGCTCGCCGCGGCGCCGATGACGAGTGTCCTCGAAGCGTGGGCGGGCCTGGGTTACTATGCCCGCGCGCGCAACCTGCACCTCTGCGCGCAGACGATCGTGCGCCTGCATGGCGGCCAGTTCTCCGGCGACTCGCAGATCAATGCGCGCTTGCCGGGAATCGGTCGCTCGACCGCGGCAGCGATCAGCGTCTTTGCCTTTGGTCTCCGGGCAGCCATCCTCGATGCCAACGTCCGTCGGATCCTGGCACGATGCTTTGCCCTCGATGCCACTCCTTCTCCCGCCGCCGATCGACGTCGGATGTGGGCCTTGGCCGAAGCACTGCTGCCGACGACCGACATCGAAGCCTACTCGCAAGGGATGATGGATCTCGGGGCGACGGTGTGCGTCCATCGCCAGCCCGCCTGCGACCGCTGCCCACTGGCATCGGTGTGCCGCGCGCGGCAGCAGGGACGCCAGGCGGAGCTGCCTGCCCGGATGCCGAAGAAGCCGCTGCCGGAGCGCCGGGAGAGCGTCATCATGCTCACCGACGGGCGCCGCGTGCTGCTCGAGCGCCGTCCGGCGAGCGGTATCTGGGGTGGCCTGCTGAGTCTGCCGGAGATCGCAGCAGGGTCGGTAGAGGCGCTGGCGCAGCGACACGGCTGCCGCCTGCTGGCGACGATCGAGCTGCCAGCGATCAATCACCGCTTCACCCACTTCCGTTTGACCCTCTCCGTCCTGCGAGCTGACGTCCACCTCGTCGCCCACGCGGCATGCGAGGATCGTTGGCACTGGCTGCCGCTGGAGCAGACCGCCGAGGCGGCACTGCCGACGCCGATCAGGCGCCTGCTCCTGTCCTTGCGGCCGACCGGGGCTGGCACGGACAGCGGGCGGTAGTTCGTTCCGTCATCCTCTCCTCACCGCCTCCGGTGCCCCGGGCACCAGTCGCCAGCCACCATCCACACCGTCAGTCAGCAGCGTCGCGCAGCGACCGCCTGAACTCGGCAACCGGCACCGGACGGCCGAACATGAAGCCCTGGTAACCGTGGCAGCCATGGCGATCGAGAAACTCGCACTGCGCTGCCGTCTCCACCCCCTCGGCGATCACTGTCAGGCCAAGGCTGCGCCCCATGGTGACAATCGTCTGCGCAATCACGGCATCGCTCTGGTTGTCCGGCAGCCGGCTGACGAAAGCCCGGTCGATCTTCAGCTGATCGAGTGGCAGTCGGGTCAGATAGGACAGCGAGGAGTAGCCGGTGCCGAAGTCGTCCATCGAAAAGGTCACCCCGAGCTCCTTGATGGCGTTCATTCTGGCTATCGTGTCGGCGACATTGTCGAGCACCAGGCTCTCGGTCAGCTCCAGCTTGAGCCGCGTCGGGTCGGCGCCGCTGCGTTGCAGCAACCCGTGCAGCTGGTCGACGAAATCCGCCTGCCGAAACTGGCGTGCGCTGACATTCACCGCCACCTGCAGTCCGCCGGCACGGCCGTCACCGCTCCAGGCGGCAAGTTGCGCGCAGGCGGTCGCCAGCACCCAGTGGCCGATCGGGACGATCAGGCCGGTATCCTCGGCCAGCGGGATGAACTTTCCGGGTGGAACCAGACCATGCTGTGGATGCTGCCAGCGCAGCAGAACCTCGGCGCCGAAGATCCGACGCCGCGAATCGACCTGCGGCTGGTAATGGAGAACGAACTGATTCCTCTGCAGCGCCAGATGCAGATCCTCTTCGAGGTGCCGCCGGTCCCTGGCCGCCTGGTTCATGCTGGCGGTGAAGAACTGGACGTTGTTGCGTCCCGCCGACTTGGCGTGATACATCGCTGCGTCCGCATTGCGCATCAGCACCTCGACCGTGT
>ERZ761603.2842-NODE-2842-length-11507-cov-8.718128_pt1 | contig 11507 bp, 14 predicted proteins | sample MGYA00511879_ERZ761603 | MGnify/ENA primary metagenome ERZ761603 (study PRJEB28899, sample SAMN02850040) | bioreactor sludge metagenome | biome: EBPR Sludge; feature: EBPR Bioreactor; material: flocular biomat | place: Australia: Thorneside Wastwater Treatment... | reverse complement strand
GGCCGGGGCCGGCTCGGGGTCAGGCGCGCCGCAGGCAGCGAGCGCGAGGACGGCGGTTGTCAGCAACAGACGGCGGATCATGACGCAGCTCCATTCGGTGGGAGCTACAACGCACGAAAACGGCGCGCGGTGAACCGCGCGCCGTCATTCAATCATCGAACGGGCCTGGAAAGACCTAGTCTTCCTTGGGCGTCAGGACCTGGCGGCCGCGATAGGTGCCGGTCTTCAGGTCGATGTGGTGCGAGCGGCGCAGCTCGCCCGTGTCCTTGTCCTCGACGTGCGGGTTGGAGCCCAGCGAGTCGTGCGAGCGGCGCATGTTGCGACGCGAGGGCGATACTTTGCGCTTCGGAACGGCCATGTCCGTCTCAATCTTCTCAAGGGTGGCGCCGGCGGAGGCGCGAAAACAACAGCGGCGGCCCGAAAGAGCCGCCTGCGAGGGCGGGCTTATGCCTCAACCCGGCCCGGAGTTCAAGCGGGAGCTTGTCCCGCGACCTTCGACGCCCGATCCGCCCGCGACAGGGCGTAGAACAGGCTGTCCTTCCACTCGCCGCCGACGTTCCAGGTGTTGTTGCCCGAGCCGGTCAACACAAAGCCCAGCCGCTCCAGCAAGCGAATCGAGGCGGCGTTTTCCGGATCGACATCGGCCGTGAGCGCTTCGATATCATGGGCGGCGAAGACATGGTCAATGGCCGCCGCCGCCGCCTCCGCCCCAAACCCACGGCCCCAGGTGTCCGGGTGCAGGATGTAGCCAATCTCGGGCATGACGTAGAAGCCGGCCTTGCCGATGACCCGGCCGTCCAGCTCGATCACGAAGTCCGGATGGTCGGGACCGTTGGCGATCATGGCGTCCATCCAGAGACGGGTCTGCTCCAGGGTCTCGTGCGGCGGCGTCGACCACCATCGGGTGGCGCGTGGGTCCGACAGGACGGCGTGCATGGCCTCCAGATCGTCCGGCCGGGCCGAGCGCAGGATCAGGCGAGGGGTGAGGATCTCCACGGTCTCAGTCCAGCTCGCGTTCCATGACGACGAAATACAGGTCGTCCCGCTTCGGCAGGCCGAAGCGCGGATTGCCATAGGGGAACGGCAGGGTGTCGCCCGTCAGCCGATAGCCGAGACGCTGATACCAGGCGATCAGGGTCTCGCGCTGCGGAAAGACCGAGATGCGCACCCGCGTCGCGCCGTAGCGCTCGGCCATCGCCCGATGGGCGGCATCGACCAGCCGACGGCCGAGGCCGCCGCCCTGCAGAGTCGGGCTGATGGACAGCATGCCGAAATAGCCGGTCCCCTCGCCCCGGTCGGCGATCAGGACGCAGCCGACCAGATCATCGCCGCGCCATGCGGTCAGCAGGTCCTGTTTCGGATCGGCGAGGATGTCCGCGAGGTCGTCGGGGTCCGTGCGCTGGCCATCCAGCAGGTCCGCCTCCGTGGTCCAGCCCGCGCGCGAGGCCTCGCCGCGATAGGCGCTCTCGATCAGCCCGTGCAGGGCCGGAATGTCGGCCGTCCCGGCGTCGCGGATCGTGATCTCATTCATGGGCCAGCATTTCGCTGACCGCCTCGCCGATCGCAAGGGAGCTGGTAAGGCCGGGGCTTTCGATGCCGAACAGGGCGACCAGACCGTCGAGGCCGTGGACGTCGCTTCCGTGCAGCTGGAAATCCGGCTGCGGCTCACCCGGGCCGTGCAGCTTGGGCCGGATGCCGGCGTAGTCGGGGGTCAGGGCGCCCTCGGGCAGGCCGGGCCAGAAACGGCGGATGTAGCCCTCGAATTCCGCGGCCTTGGCGGCGTCGACCGCATAGTCCTCGGTTTCGACATAGACGAGGTCGGGGCCGAACACGGCCTGACCGCCGAGGTCCTTGCGGTAGTGGGTGCCCAGCGCGCCGGGGATGGGCGGCGGATAGATCAGCCGCTCGAACGGCGCCTTGCCGGTCAGCCGGAAATAGACGCCCTTGCCGAAATGGCCGGCCGGGATGCGGTCGGCGGGATAGCCGTCGATGCGCGCCGCCACGACCTGGGCCCCAAGCCCGGGCGCCGTGACCAGCAGCCGGGTGGTCAGGGTCGCCCCGCCCTCCCCGCCCGCGGTAATCCTGAAACCCCCGCCGGGCAGCGGCTCGGCCCGTTCGAACGGGGTGGAGCCGACCACAGAGCCGCCCGCCTCGCCGATCTCGCCCTCGAGAGCCAGCATATAGCCGTGGCTGTCAAAGACGCCGCTCTCGGGCGACAGGATGGCGGCGTGGGCGTTCAGACCGGGCTCCAGCGCACGGGCCTGGGCGCCGGTCAGATGTTCGAGCCCCTCGACGCCGTTGGCCGTCGCCTGCTGGAAGATGCCCTCGATCCGCTCCACCTCGGCCTCGTCCGTGGCCACGACCAGCTTGCCGCATTTGCGGTGGTCGACCTTGTGGCTGTCGAGGAAGGCGTAGAGCGCCCGCCGCCCCTCGACGCAGAACTGGGCCTTCAGCGAGCCGGTCGGATAGTAGAGGCCGCCGTGGATGACCTCGGAATTGCGCGAGGACACGCCCTGACCGATGTGCGGTTCCTTCTCCAGGACCAGGACCGACAGGCCCCGCTTCGCCAGCGCCCGGCCGCAGGCGAGACCGACCGCGCCGGCGCCGACCACCGTCGCGTCGAAGTCGAAGCTCATGTTTTCGGGCCGTATAGCGCCGCCGCCCGGGCCTCGAAACAGCTCATCAGCTTGCTGACCGCGCGGTCGAAATTGGCGTGCAGCATGCCGTCCAGCAGCCGGGACCTGAAGGCGAAGTCGATCATGAACTCGACCCGCGTCCCGGCCGGATCGGGGAAGAATTCCCAGCGGTTCTTCAGATGCCGGAAGGGGCCGCGGATCAGGCCGACCTCGACCATGTCGCGGTTCCGGTCATGCCGGACCCAGGTCGAGAACCGCTCCCTGAGGAAGGAGAAGCCGACGGCCGCCTCGGCGTCGACCAGGCTGACGCCGGGGGCCTCCTCGCGCGGGCTCCAGGTCCGCATGGCGGTCACCCACGGCACGAACTCGGGGTAGGCGCGGACATCAGCGACCAGCTCGGCGAGTTGGTCCGGCGTGTACGGCAGGATTTTGGTGACGCGGTGGACGGCCAAGCGCGGCTCAGCGTCCGGACTGCGCCAAACGCGCTGCCCTCAGACGCGCGAAATCGTCGCCGGCGTGGTGCGAGCTGCGGGTCAGGGGCGAGGACGAGACCATCAGGAAGCCCTTGGCCCGGGCGATGGCCTCATAGGCCTTGAACTCGTCCGGCGTGACGAAACGGTCGATGGCGGCGTGCTTGCGGGTCGGCTGAAGGTACTGGCCGATGGTGATGAAATCGACGCCGGCGGAACGCATGTCGTCCATCACCTGCATGACCTCTTCGCGGGTCTCGCCCAGGCCGACCATGATGCCGGACTTGGTGAACTGGTTGGGGTCGCGCTCCTTGACCATCTGCAGCAGGCGCAGGCTGTGGAAGTAGCGGGCTCCGGGCCGGATCTTCAGATACAGCCGCGGCACGGTCTCGAGGTTGTGGTTGAAGACGTCCGGCGTCGCGTCGATCATGACCTCGGCCGCCCCGTCCTTGCGCAGGAAGTCGGGCGTCAGGATCTCGATGGTGGTGTTCGGCGCGTGCAGGCGGATCTGGCGCACCACCTCGGCGAAATGGGCGGCGCCGCCGTCGGAGACGTCGTCCCGGTCCACGCTGGTGATGACCACGTGGTTCAGGCCCAGCTGGGCCACGGCCAGTCCGACCTTGGCCGGTTCTTCAGGGTCCAGCGGCTGGGGCAGGCCGGTCTTGACGTTGCAGAAGGCGCAGGCCCGCGTGCAGGTGTCGCCCATGATCATCAGGGTGGCGTGCTTCTGGCTCCAGCACTCACCGATGTTCGGGCAGGCCGCCTCCTCGCAGACGGTGACGAGGCCCTTGTCCTTCACGATGGCTTTGGTGGCGTTGTACTGGCCCGATCCGGGCGCCTTGACGCGCAGCCAGTCGGGCTTCTTCAGCACCGCCGTCTCGGGGCGGTTCTGCTTCTCGGGGTGACGCAACTCGGCCGGCGTCTTTGTCAGGGTGTTGATCAGCGTGACCATCGCCGGGGAACAGGGCTCCTTGCCAGAGCGGCTATGTCGGTCTTTCGGCCGTCAAAGGCAAGGTGGCGAGGCGCGGCTCAGGGATTCAACACCGCGTCGTTGCGCATCCGCACGCCGAGGCCGAACAGGGTCTCGGCCGTCGGATAGAGGACGGTGTTCTCGAGGTCCTTCTGGGTCATCTCGGGCAGGCGACGGGTCAGGATGTCGTCGAGAACATCGAGCCGGCGGCGCTCGTCGGCCGAGAGCTTGGTCGAGCGCGACAGTTCGCTGACCGCCGTCACGGTCCACGGGTACCAGAGGAAGGTCGACCGCTCGAGGGTGAAGTCGGGCTGGCCGAACAGGTAGGATTCGCTGTCCTGAAGCTGGCAATTCATATCCAGCGGTCGCTTCTGGATGGAGGCGAACTGGCCGTCGCCCTCGCGCAGTCGTCCCAGATAGCCGGTGCGAAGCTCGGCGAAGGCGGCGTCATAGGGCCGCAGACCCAGCGACCGGTCGACGTGCGCCAGGACGTACATGACCTGGGACGTCAGGCCGAGGCAGTCGCCGTCCGTCCGCCGCACATAGGGGTTGGGCCACCAGCCCTTGGCGCCCTCCTGGCCCTCGGTGGCGTTCAGCATGAGCCAGCGGGCGCCGCGACGGATGTCGTTGTCATAGGTCCAGCGGGCGTCGCCCCGAACCAGGTCGGCGTCCCGCGCGGCGAGGAAGGCCATCATGCTGACGACGGTGGAATAGGTGCGCTGGTGTTCCCGCTCGGCGGTCGGCGACAGGGGGCCCCAGCCGCCGTCCGCATGCTGCCGGCCGGCCAGTTCGGCCAGATCCTTGAACAGCCGATCGCGGGCCGGGCCCTCCTCGGCCGGCGTCCAGACCGGCTGGTGCGGGTCCGGATGCAGGGCCAGGGCCTCGGCCGTCGCAACCCAGCCGATGATCTCTGTGACCGTGGTCTTCGCCCCGTCCTGGTAACCCCAGCCGTTCGGCTGCCGGATGGATTCGATATAGGCGAGGCTCCGCCGGACCCGCTCGACGGTCTGGGGCCGGCCTTCGGCGCTGGACGGGGCCTGCAGCACGCCGGACAGCACCTGGGCCGTGGTCCAGCCCTGCGGCCCCATGGAGGCATTGTCCGTGGCGAACCAGTAGCCGCCGTAGTTGGCTCCGGCACTGACGTAGTTCTGATCGACCATGGCGAGCAGTTCAGCGAGCCGTTCGGACTGCATGGGGCCCAGGTCGCTGGCGGGGCGCAGGCTGAGACTGATGAACAGAACGAAGGGCGCGAGCACGCCGGCGCCGATCAGGAACGGCAGCTTGAACCGCGGCCGTTTCCGCAGCCAGAGAAAATACAGCAGGGCGCAGCCGCAGAAATAACCGGCGCCGAGACCGAGAACCATCAGGGCTCCGGCGAAGGTGCTGAAGCTCTCGAAGGCGATGAGGCCGAACGTTTCCTGCAGGGCGGTCCGCAGGGCGGCGATGTGCGGCAGCAGGACTGACAGGTTGGCCGTCAACACCCCCAGGGCGCCGGTCCAGGCAATGGATTTCAGGAACCAGGGCGGCAGGCCGGGCGCCGGCCCGGCCGCATAGGCAGCCGGAAGTTCCGTCACCATCGGCGGCGGCGTCTTCCCGACCTTCGGCGGCGGCTTCTCCTCCGTCACGCGATTCCCCTGCCCTCTCCGGGGTACAGGCGTAGAGAGAACAGGGGCCGAATTCCAGAGGTCGGGCGGCCGGGGTCAGATTCGATCAGCCGGACGAACAGCGCCGTCCGGTTCACGCAACGTAACGCACCTTTTCAACGTCGGGCGTCCGCCCTAGTCTGATAACCGGAGAGAAAAGGGCGCGGGACAACCGCATCCGCACGGAGGATGGACTTGCGCGTAGCCCTCGATACCAAGGACGGCGAACAGACGATTTTCGACGGGCTGATCGCCGCGCGCGACAAGTTCGGCGACAAGGAAATCCTCGAGGACCTCGATCGCAAGCCGCTCACCTACACCGGCCTGATCCGCGCCGCCTTTGTACTGGGGCGCAAGATCGCGGCAATGACGGAGCCGGCGGAACGGGTCGGCATCCTGCTGCCGTCCAGCGCGGGCGTCGTGGTGACTTACTACGGCCTTCACGCCCACGGCCGCGTCCCGGTGATGCTCAACTTCACCTCGGGCCAGAACAACATCAAGGCGGCGATCAAGGCCGCCGGGGTGAAGAAGGTGCTGTGCGCCAAGCGGTTCGTGAATCAGGCCAAGCTCGAGGATCTGCTGGAGGACCTGGCCAAGGTCGCCGAAATCGTCTGGCTGGACGACGTCCGCAAGACCATCGGCCTGCCCGACAAGCTCTACGGTCTGATGGCCGGGATGATGCCCAAACAGTTCCGGGTGAAGACCGACCCGGCCTCGCCGGGCGTGGTCCTGTTCACCTCCGGCAGTTTCGGCGCGCCCAAGGGCGTGGTGCTCAGCCAGTGGAACCTCGTCGCCAACTGCCGTCAGGTGGCCCAGCACATCGACCTGAAGCCCGAATGGGTGATGTTCAACCCGCTGCCGACCTTCCACTGCTTCGGCCTGACGGGCGGGGTCCTGCTGCCGATCCTGCACGGGATGAAGGCGTTCCAGTATCCGTCGCCGCTGCACGCCAAGCAGATCGTCGAATTGCTGCCGGACGTGAAGGCCTCGATCCTGTTCGCGACCGACACCTTCCTGAACCAGTACGCCCGCGTCGCCGCGCCCGACGATTTCGCCACCCTGCAGTTCGTCGTCGCCGGCGCCGAGCGGGTGCGGCCGGAGACCCATCACCTGTTCAACACCCGCTTCCACGGCCTGAAGCTGCTGGAGGGCTATGGCGCGACCGAGGCGGCGCCCGTGGTGGCGGTGAACCACCCCGACCACAACCGCCCAGGCACGGTCGGCCAGATGATGCCCGGCATGGAATGGCGCATCGACCCGGTCGACGGGATTCCGGACGGCGGACGGCTGTTCCTGCGCGGGCCCAATGTCATGCGCGGCTATCTGTCGGCCGACGACCCCGAGAGCGTCGATCCGCTGCCCGGGGGCTGGCATGACACGGGCGACATCGTCGATATCGACAAGGACGGCTATGTCTCGATCCTGGGGCGGATCAAGCGGTTCGCCAAGATCGGCGGCGAGATGGTGTCCCTGACCGCTGTCGAGGGTCTGGCCAGCGCGGTCTGGCCTGACGCGCGGCACGCCGTCGTCTCAATCCCCGACGCCCGCAAGGGCGAGAAGCTGGTGCTGGTCACCGATCGCCGGGACGCGGACGTGGCCCGTCTGGCGGAATGGGCCCGCAGCCACGGCGCGCCCGAGCTGGCGGTGCCCAAGAAGATCATGCGCGTCGCCGAGGTGCCCGTGCTGGGCACCGGCAAGACCGACTATGTCCGCATCCAGCAGATGGCCGAACTGGAAAAGGCCGCCTGACGGCGGACTCTTGACTGCAACAGTAACAGTTTCAATATGACGAGCGGTCCGAGCCGGGCCGGTGACGGAAGGAACTGACCATGAGCCTGTTTTCCAAACTCGACCCCCACGCGGACAAGGCGCTGGCGGGCCTGCGCATCGTCTCCGGCCTGATGTTCATGCAGCACGGGACGCAGAAGATCTTCGGTTTCCCGGCCCCGGCGCGTGGACCGTTCGAGCTCTTCAGCCAGATGGGCGTCGGCGGGGTTCTGGAACTGGTCGGCGGCGCGATGATCGTGCTGGGACTGTTCACCCGGCCCGTGGCCTTCGTCATGTCGGGCATGATGGCTGTCGCCTATTTCCAGTTCCACGCCCTCTCCGGCGGGGTCTTCCCGATGGTCAATCAGGGCGAGCTTGCCGCACTGTACTGCTGGGTCTTCCTGTATCTGGCCTTCGCGGGTCCCGGCGCCTGGGCCGTGGACCACGTCCTGAAGCAAAAATCGTAGCCGATCCGGACACCCGTCATCGAGATTGAGCCGCCCTCGATGACGTCGTTGAAGACGCTCATGGCGTCGCCCGGCCCTCGCCGGGCGGCGACGTAGAGCAGCGGCAGGTCGGGACGCTCAGGCGCCGATCCGTGGCCCGATCGGGCAGACACGATCATAGAAGGCGGGGTCCGCCGGCGCCGGCAGTCCCCGCGTCAGGCGGAAGCGGTGTTCGACCACCATGGCCTGCTGTTCGATGTTCAGCCCGCCCCAGTGGCAGTCCATGCCGACGGGGTATTCATAGGACGAGGGCCTGTCGCCCGCGCGGATCTTGCCGGTCAGCAGATTGACCCCCTGCTGCGCCTGCCAGACGTGGGTCAGCTCATGGATCAGAAGAGTCTGAAGCCGGAGCGGCGCGAGGGCGATGTCCGGCGGCAATGTCTGCTTCGGCCAGACGATCCAGTCGCGCCCGAACCAGCGGCCCGGCACGAAGGCCCGGTTGAACGGCCACGACGCGGGCAGGAAGCGAACGGGGTCGAGAGCCAGGGCGTCGCCGAAGGCCTCGGCGGCCAGCGCGCGCTCTCCTTCGGTCAGCGACCGGATCACGTCGGCGGCGGCGGCCCGGCATAGCCGCCGGGCGGGGGGACCCACTCCCAATGCCAGGGCTCGAAGGCGTAGGGGACGAAGCCGAACCGGCCGGCGTTCCGGACCAGCCAGCGATAGGTCGCGCCCCGGCTCATGTGCAGGCGGCTGGACGCCGAGGTGTTGTCGACGCCGAGGCCGACGACCTGGCCGACGTAGAGATCGATGGCCGTTCCGGTCCGGTGGGGCGAACAGACAGCGCGCCGCACGCCGTCGCAGTTGCCGGAGGCCGCGCACCGGGCGGCATCGGCTTCCGGGTCACGGAAGCCGGAGAATATCTGCAGAAGTTCCGGGTCGGCGGCGATCTCGGGAACCTCGGCACGGGCGGCGGCGACCATCCGGCGATAGGCCTCCAGCACGTCGCGGCGCAGCAGGCGGGTCAGGCGGTCGGCGTGTTCCTCGGACTCAACCAGATAGCCCAGCTGGTACAGCGGCGGCGGGTCCGGACAGGGCTCCTCGCGGACCCGGGCCATGATGAAGGGCCGCCGCTCCTGCCATACGCCGCGGAAGGTCTGGAAGGTGGCCGGATCGAAGATACCGGTGGACGGCAACTGATGGGCGGTCTGAAAGTCGGCCAGCCGGCGGGCGAACACCGGCGAGTTGGCGGCACAGGACGTACCAAGCTCCTGCTGGATCAGCGGGACATAGGTCTCCCAGCCCCATTCGGCCGAACCGAACGGCGCCCATTCCAGCGATTGCAGCGAGATGCCATTGGCCAGGGCTGGCCCGCCCCAGTCCTCGATCTGGCGATCGCAGAACTCGGCCTGCGCCCGCGCCGGCCCCGCGACCAGCAAGGTCGCGAAGGCGCTGATCAGCAGCAGGAGCAGGCGCAACCACATGGTGGAAGCTGAGCCTGTCTCTGTGTCCACCGCAAGGCCCTTCACGCCGTGCCTGAACCAGCCCTGCGACGGCTCGCGCGGCGCGCGCAAAGGCGGCATGGTTGGAGACGGCCGACTCAGGGCCGGACCGCCGGACGCACCCATGACCGACGCCACCCAAGCTCCGACCGCGACGCCCGCCCCGCGCCGCAGCAACGGCGTGCTGGCCGCCTTTTCGGCCGCCTGCCTGCCCTATGCCGCGCTCGGCCTGCCGGTCTATGTGACCCTGCCGGAATTCTACGCCAGCCACGTCGGCGTCGACCTGGCCGTGGTCGGGCTGATCTTCCTGGTCATCCGCATGGCCGACATTGTCATCGACCCGGCGCTGGGCATGGTCATCGACCGGACCAACAGCCGTTTCGGCCGCTACCGTCTGTGGATGGGACTGGCGGCGCCAGTGCTGATGCTGGCGGTCGGCATGCTGTTCATGGCCCAACCGGGCGCCGGAGCCGCGTATCTGACCGTCTGGCTGGTGGTGCTGTCGCTCGGCTTCTCGGTCAGCCTGCTGTCCCAGATCAGCTGGGCCTCGGCCCTGTCCTCCGACTACAACCAGCGTTCGCGCATCTACGGCTGGTGGCAGACCGCCAACATCATCGGCGTGCTGGCGGTGCTGATGGTGCCCGTCCTGGTGCAGAACATGGGCTGGGGCGACTACGCCCGGGCGGTGCAGTGGCAGGGGTGGTTCATCATCATCGCCCTGCCCCTCTCGCTGGCCGTGACCTTCGCCTTCACGCCGGAACCGCCGCCCGGACCCGCGACCGCCGCCGAGACCCGGTTCGGCTATCTGGCCCTGTTCAAGCGACCGGTGATCCAGCGCCTGCTGGGCGCCGATCTGGCGCTGGGCGTCGCGCGCGGCGTGGTCGGGGCCCTGTTCTTCTACTTCTTCGAGGCTGCGCGCGGGTTCGAGCGCGCCGAGACCTCGATCCTCCTGCTGGTCTATTTCGTCTTCGGCCTGTTCGGGGCCCCGGCGTGGAGCTGGTTGGCGGTGCGGCTGGGCAAGCACCGGGCGCTGATCTGGGCCTGCGTCTATTTCGCCGTAACCCTGATGTTCGCCGCCTTCCTGGCCCCTGCGCTGGTCGGGCCGGCGCAGGCCGGGCTGGAGGCCATGACCGGCAAGCCGGCGCCGTACGCCGACCTGCTGATGGCCGGGGCGATGGTGGCGCTGGTCGGGCTCGCCTTTGCATCCGGCGACCTGCTCTTGCGAGCCATGATGGCCGACGTCAGCGATCAGGTGCGGCTGGATGACGGCGCCGACCGAACCGGCCTGCTGTTCTCGATCCTGACCGCCACCAGCAAGCTCGGCTACGCCGTCTCGGTCCTGACCTTCGCCGGCCTGCAGATGGCCGGGTTCGATCCGGGGCTGGGCGTTGAAAACTCCGGCCCGGCGCTGATGTGGCTGCAGATCATGTTCGCCGGCCTGCCGGCCCTGTGCCTGCTGCTCGCGGCCGTGGCCCTGCACCGATATCCGCTGGACCAGGCGCGCCACGCCGAAATCCGCGCCGAGCTGGAAGCGCGCGGAACGACGCCTCAAGGGCAATCATGAGCAACGCCCCACAACGCCCCATCGACCGCCTGATCGGCATCATGGCCCGGCTGCGCGACCCGGTCAGCGGCTGTCCGTGGGACGTGGAGCAGACCTTCGCCACCATCGCCCCCTATACGCTGGAGGAGGCCTATGAGGTCGCCGACGCTATCGAGCGCGGCGACATGGACGAGCTGAAGTCCGAACTCGGCGACCTGCTGTTCCAGACCGTCTTCCACGCCCGCATGGCCGAGGAACAGGGGCTGTTCGCCTTCGACGACGTGGCGAACGCCATCGCCGACAAGCTGGAGCGCCGCCATCCGCACGTCTTCGGCGACGAGGCGGCGCGGCCGGACGGAACCGCCCAGAAAGCCCGCTGGGAGGACATCAAGGCCGCCGAACGTGCCGCGAAGGCCCTGCACGGCGTGCTCGACGACGTCCCCGTCGGTTTGCCCGCCCTCGCCCGCGCCGCCAAGCTGACCAAACGAGATCGGAAGAGCGTCGTGTAGGGAAAGAGTGTAGATCTCGGTGGT
>ERZ761603.2837-NODE-2837-length-11519-cov-20.217289_pt1 | contig 11519 bp, 3 predicted proteins | sample MGYA00511879_ERZ761603 | MGnify/ENA primary metagenome ERZ761603 (study PRJEB28899, sample SAMN02850040) | bioreactor sludge metagenome | biome: EBPR Sludge; feature: EBPR Bioreactor; material: flocular biomat | place: Australia: Thorneside Wastwater Treatment... | reverse complement strand
GGCTGGGGCGTGCTCGAACGACGCCGAGGCTTCGACCAGCCGATCCTCTACACGCCGCGCAAGGGCCCGCCGCGCGAACTGCCGCTGCTGAGCAAGAACTGGGGGGAAGCGCTGTACGCCCCCTGGCGCAAGCAGTACCTGGTGAGCGAACCGTTTCGCAACAGCTACGAGATGCCGGCGATCTGGTGGTTGTCGCCGGACGGCAGCACGCAGGCGATCGCGATTCCGAATACCGGCTACCTCAGCGCCTCTTTTCGGCCGATCCGCCCCGGCGTGTTGATGACCGGGCTGTCGCGGCCGGGAGAGCGTATCACGCAAACGCCAGAAAGCTTCATTCTCAACGACGACGGCAGCGTGCAGAGCATCGGGCGCTTCTCGCTCTACAAGTACGGCACCTCGCCCAACGGCTGCCGCATCGCTTACCAGCATTCCCACTGCCTCGGCGACCCCGCGCGCTCGCTTGACCCCGGCGCCCCCAGGAACATCGGTTGCGTCACCGCCCACATGATCGACTTCTGCCAGAAGGGAGCCACGCCATGACGACCCCGCTCGACACCCGCAACGCGCTGGCGATGGAAATGCTCGTCGCCTCGGACCAATCGTACGTCAAGGGCACGAGCGAAACCGTTGTCGAAGGCACCCGGATCGGCCCGCTGCCCGATTCGTCCGGAGCCAGCGAAGCGCCCTTGCCTTACGCGCTGCCCGACCCCGGATTCGTCGTCGCGCGAGTCTTCGAGGTCAAGGAAACCGGCTTCAAGAGCGTGCTGTACAAACACGAAACGCGCAACGAATTCATCGTCGCCATGGCCGGCACCGACGGTCCCAACTTCCAGGATTGGGCGCAGAACCTGCGCTGGGGGTGGGGGCAGTGGGACTTCATCGACCCGGCGACCGATAAGCTCAGTGACAAAAGCGGGAAATTCCTGATAAGTAAAGCCCTGGAGGAGCTCGTCAACCCCGACGCGAAGCCGGTGATTCACTTCACCGGCCAGTCGCTCGGCGGCGCGCTCGCCGAGTACGCGGCGTTCGATTACTGGCAGGCGAACCAGATCAAATACCCAGACATTCTCAGTCGCCTCACCCTCACCACCTTCAACGGTCTTGCCGGCGGCGCCGCGCTGACGCGTTTGGGCGGCGTAACCGACGCGCAGCTGGCCGCCTTCCGCCCGGCGCGGACCGCGCACTACGAAGTGAGCAACGACCTCATCAACCGCCTCGGCGGTCACCACCTGGCCGCGGCCGGCAATCTGTTCGGGCTCGACTTTCGCTCCGAAAAGACCAACCCGGCGACCGGCGAAAAGTGGCTGCTCAACCCAGTCGACGCGCACCGCATCGAATCCGGCTTCTATCGCCCGTTCGCGCAACAGATCGCCCAGGGCGATCATCGGCTCTTCAACCAGGCCACCGCCAACACCGACTGGCAGCCCTTCCCCGTCGAGGGCTTGCAGGCCGAGCCCGGGCGCCTCGTCAGCCTCTTCAACCGCGGGAACGTCAGCGAAACGTCGGGCAAGCACCGCGCCATCGCCGGCCTCATCGTCGCTCTCAATCAGGCGACCCGCGCTGGTGACGTCGACGCCTTGTTCAAGCCGGTGGTCGAGGCCATCGTTCGCTCCGACCTCGACGCGGCCGATGACGGAATCGTCACGCAAGCCTGGAAAGCCGTCCTGCCCCGTTTGATCCATCACGTCTCCAGCGACGACCTCCGTGGCATCGCTCAGGAAGCCAAGGCCCACGCGCTCCGTCGTCTGCTCACGGCGCTGGTCATCGAAGCGCTCGCCCAGGGAGACCAGCGACCGCATGTCGACCGTATCAACGCGCTCCTCGAGGGAACACCGATCGATCCGGAGGTCCAGGCCTTCATCCAACAACCGATCGACGCCGACACCCGTTTGCAGCAGCTGGCGACCGGCGTGGGACTGATCGACCTTGACGCCAGCGGCCTGCGCGAGGTCGATCTCGCGATCCTGGATGAATTCGCTATCGACCCGGTCGTTATCCAGAAAGGATTGTTTGAGCACGCGGCCGTGTCTGACAACTGGCTCCTGCCCTTCGTGACCACGCTCGTGAAAGCGGCCGACATAGCCGCCGCTGAAAAAATCATCGACACCCACGTCGCGACCGCCAAGATCCTCCTCAACAGCCTGGTGGCGACCAGCGAATGGCTCGTCGAGCAACAAAGCCAAGCCTGGCGTCCACTGGTGGACGCGGCGACCACGGTCGCTCGCGTGATCAACGATGCGCTCCCGGACTACCTTCCCGAAGGCGGCGACGACTTCGAGTTTCCGGAGATCCGTGCCTTTGGCGAACAGCGCACCGTCGTCAGCCGCTTCTCCGAATATCTCGGCAGACTCGCCGACGCCGTCGCCAGCGCGTTGGCCGACACCGACGCCGCGGCCGCTCTGCCCAAGGAACTCCGCGATGCGCAGCGCCTGCTCCAGGACGCCGCGCAGACGGTGGTGATCAGTCAGGAGAATGTCGATCCCTTCGCCCGCGGCGCCGCGCCCGATCCGAACGCGGTGGCGAGTGCCGGAACCCGCGAAGGCCAGGCGCGAGGTTTCACGCTGTATCTGCCCTACGCCACCGGCGACCAGGGCCAGAAGGTCAAACTCACGCTCAGCGGCGGCAACGCGGAATCCTTCACCGTCCTCGCCGGCGGTAAAACGATCGAACTGGGCGCCGACGGCGCCTTCGAACTCACCGTCGCCGCCGGCGAGCGGCAGACCGCTTTCGCCTTGTGGTCCGCCGACGACGTCGACAGCGATCAGGCGCTGAGCCTCAAAGCGCAGCTCGTCGACGCCGAGGGCACGCCGACGCACAGCGAGCACGCCGAACTCACGCTCACCCTCGACGCCGAGGACGAGCCGGCGCCCCAGGCGATGCCCCCCGCCAGTCGCACGCTCGTCGGCGACCTCGAAGCCATCGATTTCGATCCAAAAACCGCTGGCGTTCAGGTGCGCAACGACGACCTGGGCAACGTCCTCACCGATCCCGCCCGCCCGGAGCCCGGGCGCAGCGACACGCTTTACGACAGCTTGGGCGCCGATTTCATCACCACCGCCGCCGGCAACGACCTCGTCATTCGCCAGCGCGGCGGCGACGACGTCGTCGACCTGGGCGAAGGGGACGACACGCTGTCGACATTGACGGACCTCTCCGGCCGTGTTCAAGCCAAAGGAGGCAGCGGCCGCGACTACCTCGGCAGTGGGGCCGGAAACGACACCCTGCAAGGCGGCGAGGGGGGCGATGCCCTCTATGGTGCGGGCGGTGACGACACCCTCTACGGCGATGCCCTTGGCGAAGCCGCCGAGTTCATGCGTGCCGGCGCCAGCCAGCCTGGCTCAGGCGAAAGCGGCGAACTGGTCGATAGCGAAGACGGCGACGACCAGGTGTTCACGGGCGCCGGCAACGACGCGATCGCCACGGGTGGCGAAGAAGACCTGATTGTCAGCGGCGGCGGCGACGACTGGATCTGGAGCGACGGCAACCTGTGGGCTGACGGACCCTGGAGCGAGTGGGCGATCCGCGAAAAGGCCGAAGCGACGGGCAGCGGTACGGCGTACTCGTATGAAATCCAGGCGATCGGAAGTGAACTGGCCGCCGCTTCAGGAAGCGACCGGATTTACGCCGGCGCCGGCGACGACGTCGTGTTCGCGGCCGGCGACGACGATTTCCTGATGCTCGAAGACGGCAACGACCGCGCCTGGGGAGGCGCCGGGAAGGATGCCCTGCTCGGTGGCGGCGGCCGCGACTTCCTCGTCGGCGACGACCAGAACGCAGCGGACGACGACTTCCTCGACGGAGGCGACGGCGACGACGTCCTCCTCGCCGGGGAAGGTAAAGACGTCCTGCTAGGCGGCGCGGGCGACGACCATCTCTGGGGCGACGGCAACGCCGGCTTCGTCCTGCGCGAATGGACGCTCACGCGCCAAGTCGAGACCCAGGGCCGGATCACGCGCTACCACCCGCTCTTCGCCAACGCCCACTATGGGGTCAGCGACACCGGCGCCAACGACGTCCTGCTCGGCGGCGCGGGCGCCGACTGGCTGTTTGGCAATGGCGGCGACGACGTGATCGACGGCGGCGCGGGCGACGACGTCGGCTTTGGTGAGAGCGGGAACGACGAACTCGCCGGCGGCGAGGGGAACGACGTTCTGTCGGGCGACGTTCCCGCGGACAAGGAGGGCCAACACGGCAACGATCAGCTCGATGGCGGCGCCGGCAACGATACGCTCCAGGGTAGCGGCGGCAAGGATACGCTGCTCGGCGGTGAGGGCAACGACCAGCTCAGCGGCGACGACGACCTGACCCCCGCCCGCCTGCACGGCGCCGACCAACTCGATGGCGGAGCCGGCAACGATACGCTCTGGGGCACTGGTGGGGAAGATACGCTCCTCGGCGGCGAAGGAGACGACGAGCTGTCCGGCGATTCCTTGGCAACGCCGGCAGCGTTCCAGCGCGGCGATTACCTCGCAGGCGGCGCTGGCGACGACAGGATGTGGGGTAACGGCGGCGCCGATACGCTGCTCGGCGATGCCGGTCACGATGAGCTGCACGGCGATGCCGGTGATGACCTCCTGATCGGCGGCGCCAACCAGGACGTCCTCGACGGCGGCGACGGCGACGACGTCTATCTCTTCGCCAGCGGGGACAGTCCGCTACGGGGAAATGCCACCGAAACGATCCACGATAGCGGCGGCCGCGACACCGTCGTTCTTGCCGATGCTCTGCCCAAGGACTTGCGCCTGGTGCAGAAAGACGACACCTTGATGATTCAAAACGGGGCCGATCACTTGGCGATCGTCGACGGCGTCGGCGGCTCGATCGAGCAGTTCCGTTTCGCTGACGGCAGTGAGCTGACGACGAGCGAGCTGATCGGCCGTCGTTCCGAGCAGCCGATCACGGCCGAGGTCGGCGGCCACAGCACGCGCTACGGCGGCAGCGGCGGCGATCGGTTGAGCGCGACGCTTCCCGGCGCGATCCTTTCCGGCGGCCGCGGCGCCGATACCCTCGCCGGCAGCGGCGGCGGCAACCTTTATCTGTACAGCGCCGGCGACGGCAGTGACCGCATCATCGACAGCAGCCCGAAGATCGACGGGGCGGGCGCGCCGCTCGAGAACACGCTGCGCTTTGGCGCCGGGATCACGGCAGAGGACCTCTCGCTCGGCCTCGGCTCGCTGCTCATCCGCGTCGGCGACGACCCCAACGATGTGATCCACATTGAGGGCCAGTATCCGAACGACCCCCTTGCCCTCGTCACGCCGCCGGCGATCGACCGTTTCGAATTCGCCGACGGCAGCGTCCTCACCTTCCGCGAGCTGATCGCGCGCGGCCTCGACTTCACCGGAGGCGATGGCAGCGACCTCCTGCGCGGCTCCGCCGTCAGCGACCGCTTCGACGGGCGCGGTGGCGACGACACGCTGCTCGGTGGCTGGGGCAGCGACACCTACTTTCATACCGCTGGCGACGGCAGCGACCAGATTTTTGATGACGGCGGGCCTGGCGATCACGACACGCTGCGCCTCGGCGCGGGCATCACGCCCGACGACCTGGTTCTGACGCGCACAGCGCACGACCTGACGCTCGCGTTCGCCGGTGGCGACCGCATCGTCCTGCGCGGGCAGGCCGACGGCAAGGGAGTCGAAACGGTGGTCTTTGCCGACGGCACCACACGCAGCGGCGATGAGCTGCTGGCCGCGGCAACGTGGGTCGAGTCCGCGCAGGCCCGCCAGATCACCGGCCGCGAGCACGACGATGCGCTGTTTGCCGACGACGGCGCCGATACGCTGCTCGGCCTGCTCGGCAACGACCTGCTCTCCGGCGGCGACGGCGACGATCTTCTCTATGGCGCTGGCGAGTCGCCGGATGGAGACGCGGGTGCCGGAGGCTTCGGCATCGACGACGACACGCTCGACGGTGGCGCCGGCAACGACACACTCGATGGCGGCTTTGCGCGCGACAGCGATCGCCTCGCCGGTGGCGCCGGCAACGACACCTACGTCTTCCGCCTCGGCTCAGGCTATGACTGGATCGAGGAAGCGGCTGACGAGTGGAACGACGACCATCTGCGCTTCGAGGGACTGCAACCGACCGACCTCGAGTTCACTCGCGACGGCTCGAACCTGCTGGTGCGCATCAAGAACTGGGCCGACGAGCTGACGATCACCGGCTTCTTCGACAGTCCGACCGCGATGATCGAGTCCTTCGACTTTCCCGACACGACAACCCCGCAAAGCTGGTACGGCGAAGATCTGCGCAACGCCCTCAACGGCGTGCAGGGAACGCCGGGTGACGACCTTCTCAGCGGCCACGAGTGGAACGAAACCCTCGAAGGCGGCGCCGGCAACGACACGCTCGACGGCGCCGGCGGCAGCGACACCTATCGCTTTGCGGCCGGCGACGGGCGCGACACGATCGGCGACAGTGGGTCGTGGGGCGACGACGTGCTGCGTTTCGGCGACGGGATTTCTCCGGGCGAGATCGTCGTCACGCGCAGCGACGCCGACCTGCGGCTGATCGTTCGCGACAGCGGCGAACGCGTCGTCGTCGCCGGCTGGTACGCCGGCCTTGCCCGCTCGCTCGAGGCGGTCGAGTTTGTCGATGGCACGCGGTGGACGGCGGACGATCTGGAACGGCTCGCCGAACTGCCGGGAGAAGCGAGCGAGCACGCCGACTACCTCGCCGGTACGCTCGGCGACGAGCGCCTCGACGGGCTCGGCGGCGACGGCGGCGACCGCTACGTGCTCCGCGCCGGTTACGGGCGACTGACGATCGGCGATGACGGCACCGACGGCGCGCCGGACAGCGTTATCCAGCACTTTGTTCAAGAGGATCGGCAACGATCGCGCAACGGCCGGTTGACTTTTGCATCTCTTTTTAATACTGGCAATATGATTATGCTGAACAACACTCGCGAGCGCTCACCCCGCAAGCACCCAGACAACCGTGTTGACACGCATCATCGAGGAAACCCGTGCCTTACCTCTTTCAGCGATAGAACCCGCTTGATCACCAGCGGCAGCGGCCGGATCGCCGCATGAATCCACGCGCACTCCGGGCGTTGATCTTCGCGCTCGTCGCCTGCCTGGGTGGCTGCTTTTCACCGAACGCGGCGCAAGAAGCCGCCACCGCCGCGCGCCGCGAGCGACTGCGAACGGCCGAGACGATGTTCCAGGAACGCTGCAAGAAGGCCGGCGTCTTCATCCACCGCACCGCCGAGAATGTCGAGGGCATCCTGCTCATGAAGCTGCGGCCGGGCAAGATCAACTTCGACGATCAGTTCGCGCTTGATGATCCGTATGGACGAGATTCAAGCGGCGACGGGTACATCGAGTCGTTCCTGCGCGGCAGCTTCCAGGCGAATACCAAAGGCACACCCCCGCCCGGTTTCCCACCCCGTCTCGGCTACCTCTACGTCGAAGCCGTCGATCCCAAGGATGGGAAACGGTACCGCTACACCGGAAGAGTTGAAGAACCCTGGCAGTTCGACAAGTCCTATCTGAAGGGCTACAAACGCTATGTCATGGACCGCGTCCCAGCCTCCGGCCCTGCTCCCCGCTACGGCGTCACCTACGACGACCTCTCGACGCGTGAAGAGCGCGAGTACTGGATCGCCGGTAGCTCCTTGCGCGTGATCGACCTCAAGACCAACGAAGTGATGGCCGAACGCATCGGCTACATGATGGACCGCGGACTAGGCTCAAACGCCGGCGGACGAGCGCCCTGGCTTTTCGCCGCAGACTACGCCTGCCCAAGCTTCGGCACCCGACACGGGTCGGGCCGCCAGCCTCGCCAAGCACAAGACTTCGCCGAAAAAGTCCTCAAACCCAAATTGGAGAACTGAAGAATGGCTGCTCCGACAATTACCAACTACCTCAAGTACGCCCGCCTCCAGATGGCGGCCGAGGCTTTCATTCGAGACGAAGATACCCACATTCTCAGAGGTTCTGGCCAGGGTCTGATTGATACTCTAAAGGACGGCAACAAACACACCTCCCGCTTCCCCGAATCCGAAGCGAAGCAGTTCGCCGACAACTGGGAAGTCCTCGACCAACGCGCCAATACCAAGACCGGTTTTTCCGGCACGCTGTTCAGGCGAGTCCGCGACGATCCCACCACGGGTGCGCAAGCGGGGGAGCTCGTCCTCTCCTTCCGCTCCACCGAATTCATCGACGACGCCGTGCGTGACAACGAGGCGACCAACGTCAAGGAGATCAGGGACACCGGCTGGGCGTTCGGGCAGATCAGCGACCTGGAAGACTGGTACGCCGAACTGCGCCGCGATCCGGGCAAACTTCAGGGGCAGCGCTTTGCCGTCACCGGTTACAGTCTTGGCGGCCATCTCGCCACCGCTTTCCATCTCCTCCACCCGGACGACGTGCGCGAGGTCGTCACCTTCAACGGCGCGGGCGTCGGCCGGGTCAAGCGCGGGACGCTCGCGGACGGCTTGCGCGCCGCGCTCGCCACCTTCAACACCTTGCGCCGTGACCCCGAGCAGATCGCTTTCGCCTTCTCCGCTTCGCCCGCGGTGGCCGACCTCTACCGCGAAATCCACGCCCATCTCGCCGACCAGACCTGGACGCTGGCGCAAGCTTCCGACGCCGTCCGCTCCCATACCTTGAGCGACCCGCTCGCCAGCGACGCGGCACGCGCCGCTTATAGCGACGAGAAGAAACGGCTTGCCCGCGCACTCACGGACATGATCGCCTTGCGCGCCGACCTCGACCGCGTCGCGGGATACACCTCCGGCGGTGACGGGGAAGAGGTCGGCAAAAGCCCGAAGCCCGTCCCCGCCGCCGACATCGCCGCGCTCGATCTCGACTACCGCCTTGCACTCGCGTTCGCCGCCGAACAGACCGTCTCCGCATCGATCCTCGGCGGCGCCCTGCGCGCGATCGGCAAGAAGACTGATGATGCGCCGCTGTTCGCCAACCAGTTCGACCTCGTCGGTCGCGAAACCACGACCGCCGAGTGGTCGGCGGTCGCGCATTCACAGTGGCACCACGGCAGCGACGTCGGGCTCTTCATCGAGGATCAGCCGTTTGCCCGCGGCGACTATCTTTCGCTCGTCACCCAGGAATCGCTCGCCGCACGCGATTTCAAAGGGCTGGTCGATCGCTACGCGGTCAATGACTTCGGTGACAACCACAGTCTGGTCTTGATCGTCGACTCGCTGGCGGTGCAGCACACGATCCTGCCCTTGTTGCCCGCGGAGCAGCGCGCGACGGCGGCGGCAACGCTCGAGACGGTCTTGCGGCAGGCGTCCTGGCACCAGGCGAAGCGGGTCTCCGGCACGCCGGGTGAAGCCGAAGGCGATGTGTTGGAGAACGTCGTCAACGCCCTCGCCGACCTCTTCCTCGGGCCGCAGCCGCGCGCGGCGAGGCTGCGCGGCAGTCTCGAAGGCAATACCTTTGCCCGCACCACCGGCACCGCAGACCACTCCGGGCGCGAGGCCCTCTACGCGCGCCTCGACGAGATCACCGGCAGCGAAGCTTACCGCACGCTCACCGGCAAGCTCACGCTGGCAAGCGCCGACGATTCGCTCACGCGCCGGGCGCGCGACGACTTCACCGCCTTCGCCGCGCTGTCGACCTTGAGCCCGATCGTCTTTGCGGCCAGCGACCCCGAAGCGGCCGCGACCGCACTCGGCAAAGTCTGGGGAGACGCCTACGCCGACTGGGTCGCCGACCGCGCCGCGCTCGCCGCCGGCAGCGATCGACAGCGCCTGGCGATCAGCGACGCCTGGGTGAACGACCGGACCGACTTTCTGCAGCGCGGGTTGTGGTTCCACACCGGCAACCTCAACCCTGAACAGGAACGCCTCGACGCCACCCGCGATGTCAGTCCGTACCAGCTCGACAGCACGTTTTTTTCTGATGCGGGACTCTCCTACCGTATCGCGCAGGGCTTTTCTGCCGAAAACCCGCCGGCCAGCGTCCGCCGCACCGTGTTTGGCGATGGCGAGGCCGACGTCCTCGCCGGCGGCGGTAGCGACGATCATCTCTACGGCGGCGCTGGCAACGACACGCTCGACGGCAGTGGCAACGCCGACTGGCTCGAAGGCAACGCCGGCGCCGACCGTCTGGATGGCGGTGACGGCCGCGATACCTTGATCGGCGGCCCCGGCGACGACACCTTGATCGGCGGCGACGGCGAAGACCTCTACGTCATCCACCGCGACGACGGCAACGATCATCTCGTCGATAGCGGCCGCAACTTCATCCAGTACGAAGGCCAGCTGGTCGCCGGGGTTTTGGTCAAGGGCGACGGTGCGTCTGCCTACACCTTCGTCGGCGACAACGGCTGGACGATGTCTTTTCACTCGCCGGGAGTGCTCAGCTTCAATGAGACGACCTCGCTCACCTTCGACAATTTCAGCAGCGTGGAAGCCTTTGCCAGCAGCGAGTTCGGCCTCGGCCTGCAGAGCCTGCCGCCGAGGGCGATCCGCGGCACGCCTGCGCTCGAGGAACTGAAGGGGGACCTCGGCGATGAGGTCATCGAAGGCGACGAAGGACGCGAAATCATCCAGGGCCTCTGGGGCAACGACAGCTTGTGGGCTGAGACCCGAATCAGCGATCCGGCCGCGTGGTACGCCAGCCTCAACGAAGCCGGCGACGGCCAGCCGGGCAGTTGGCTGCAAGGCGGTCTCGGTGACGATCTGCTCGTCGGCAGCCACGGCAACGACGTGCTCCGCGGCGGCGCCGGCAACGATGAACTCACCGGCGAAGGCGGCCACGATTGGCTCGACGGCGAGGCCGGCAACGACGTCCTGTACGGTGACGGGGGCGGCGGCGATTACCGGGGCGCACTCCCGGACCATCTGGCCGGCAACGACACGCTCGACGGCGGCGCCGGTGATGACACGCTGATCGGCTCGACGGCGACGATAGCGCCGATGCCGTTGTCGGCCTGCTTGGCAACGACCGGCTCTCCGGCGGCGACGGCGACGATCTGCTCCATGGCGACGCCGAGTCGCCGCGTGCGGCCGAGGCTTTCTATCAGCGTGGCATCGACGACGACACGCTCGACGGTGGCGCCGGCACGGGAGACAAGCGACCGGAGATCGACCGTATCCGCCTGTTTCTCGAAGGAGCAGCGATCGACGCCGCCACCCGTTGGCAGCCACTGGCGAGCGGAGCAAACAGAAAAGGACAAGCGACTGGCGGGTGCCCCGCACGAGATCGGGGCACCCGCTCCCGCGCCCGCTTCCGCGCGGGCGCGCAGAGCCGCGTGCCAATCCGCGATCTCACTACTTGACAACCCTCCAGTCGTTGACTACTGTGCGCACCAGCATGCGCTTTACGTCAGAGGATCGGCGTGCAGCGACCGACGGTCACACAGCAACAAGCTCCAATAATCCTTGTGTCTCCGAACGTCTGAGGTCAGTCATGTCCTCTTTGCGGTATCCCTCGTCTGGTGCGTGGTGGCCGGAACGACGCCCAGTCACGCGGCGCGGCTGGACACACCGGGTCAAGCGCGCCGGCTGCGTGCGGCTCGTCGGGGCGCTCGCGCTCGTCGTCGCG
>ERZ761603.2836-NODE-2836-length-11520-cov-12.955778_pt1 | contig 11520 bp, 6 predicted proteins | sample MGYA00511879_ERZ761603 | MGnify/ENA primary metagenome ERZ761603 (study PRJEB28899, sample SAMN02850040) | bioreactor sludge metagenome | biome: EBPR Sludge; feature: EBPR Bioreactor; material: flocular biomat | place: Australia: Thorneside Wastwater Treatment... | reverse complement strand
CTGCCTTCATCGCCATCGCCGCATCCGTCATATGGCTCGCCTGAATGTCAACAGACCCTACGTGAGTACCTCCGATTCACTACTCTCACGACGGACCGCTCATGAGCCATCCCCGCCCGCGTGCCTGATTTCTGGCTCGAGCTGTCCGGAGGGCACGGGGCCACAAACAAACAGCGCCGGGCAATTCGGGCACGTGAACGAAGACGCTCTCACCGGGAACCGACCACCGCGAATCGCCTGCAGGTGCCTGCCAATGTCGTCCTTCCGGTTATCCAACTTCTTAGGCGAGAGCGAAATCGGTTGCGCTCGCATGTCTGCCAGGTAGACCAATTCCGCAGTGGCCTGCGAAAAAGCCTGCGCGGCGGCGGCCAGAAAAGCGGCGGCGCCGATGCTCTCACCATTTTCGGACCTGCTATGGCCGGTCCTAACCCTTCGCACTTTCACCGTGCCGTCTTCTGTCACGAGGACGTCATCGGGTGTGACGATAATTTCCTCAGCCCCGAACGCAACTCGCAGGGCTGTGGGTTCCTTCGGAGTGTGGCCACGACGAGACTCCGTGAAGAACTGAATCATCGCAACGGCGAAGTCGCGGTAATGGGTGAAATACCCATGCTCACCAAGACCTTCGGCGCGCAGGGCGGCCTCTACATCGGTGACGAGCCGTTCCCCATTGGAGGAAATTTTCCCAGTGACCATCTCTTTGCAGATGCTGCGAACTGCGTCGTGCATCTGCAGAAAGGGTGTGGCGGTACGGCGACCGCCCGTCTGCAGAACGTGCGTGTAAAGGAAACGCCTCGGGCAACGCTCGAAAAGCTCCATTTGGTGCTCGCTCAACTGCAACGAGCCAGAGAGTTTCAGAACGAGCGGTGTGTCTTCAGGTGGCGACGGCAGGGGCCGGGTCGGCGTGACGGTCTTTCTTATGAGCTCCACTCCCAGTCGGGCCAAATAGGTGTCCGAAAGTTTGCGGTTGCGATTCGCTCGGTCCTTCGTGCAAGCGTATAGGACCAAACGGTCCTTCGCCCGGGACAGAGCGACGTAGAACAGGCACTCTTGCTCTTCGGCCCGGCTCTCCTCGAGGAACTCGGCCATCGTCCCAGACGCACCCTGAACCATCCCATCTGGGGGAGGGCATGCCGGGGAAGGCTTCCGCCTACCGGGTATCGTGCCCTCATTAAGTCCCGGAATGTGAACCGCGCGGAACTCCAAACCCTTGGCGCCGTGTATGGTCATGAGCCGCACTGCATCAATTCCCTGTGCAACTGCCGGCAACTGCCGCAGGTCCTTGTCGTCGCTCAGACGCAAGAGTCTGCGGATGCGCTCGAGCAGGCGCAAGATACGCAACCCCGAACCAGCAGGCTGCGACTTTACAAAGTTCATGAACTGCCAGATGGCAATTCCTCGGGCTCTTGATGCAACTGAGGCAGCACTGGCCACGTCGGCGGCGAGCCGAGTTCGGTCAAGCAGGATGGCCGCAAGCACGTCCCACGGCGAGTCGGTGACTTCGAAGCCCGCGAGGACAGCTTCCAGCCGGGTCAGCGCGTCCGCACCGGCGGGACTCAACCCAGGAATGTCTCGGTTAGACAGGAACTCAAGAGCCTTGCCATCATTCCGTCTCAAGTGCCCCAAGACCGTAGTCACGTCCTGAATGTCCATTCGGAAGGCCGGCAGGCACGCGACCCTGACGAGACTCATCGCCCTGGAATCGAGCATGAGAGACAGGAACGAAAGCAAATCCTTGACTTCTGGGCGCTCGAACAGGCTCCCGAGGAAAAGCACCGGGACTCCCAACATTTCCAGATGACGAGCAAGCTCGGCCAGCTTCTCGTTACCGGTACAAAGCACAGCCTGGTCGCGATACGCACACCCTTGAGTCTTCAGTTCCTCGATGCAGTCGGCGATGGCAACAGTCTGTTCGTCCGCTCCTGCCGCGATTCGAAGTTCGGGGACCACCCCGGCCTCAGGCCGGAATGCTTCGAGTTGACTTGCAGCGCCATCAGCGCAAGCCTCATCGCTTCCAATGTGGTTTCGCGTGGATTCGTCGCGGTATAGACCCCGGATGGCCTGACGCATTTCGTCATGTGTTGCCCGCTCGTCGTTCGGCTGGGCGCCAACTTCCTCGTCGTCTCGTGTCTCATCGTCTTCGTCCGTTGGCACGTTGCTTCCTCCTTACCCATGCTCTGCTATGACGCGGGCTTGCCACATCTCAAAGATGTCACTCTAATTTTTTTTCAATTCTCGTGGCAAGAGGGCTGCCAAACAGAGCATGGGTAAGTGAGGGGCTTTTCCCTCTGACAAGGACCCAAGATGAAACCTGATCAAACTATTGTACGTATAGCCATCGACGAAACCCTGAACTTCTGCGACCTGACGGTGCCCCACCCCGACCCCACGGGGGCTCAAATCCTGGAAGCGGCCAACGCTACGCAGACCGAAGCGCTTCTGCTGCAGTGGCTGCCTTCGGGCGACCTCGAGACCATCCGCCTGTCCGAGCCCCCTGACTTGAAGGCTAGCATCGAGTTCATCTTGAGCTTCGGCGACCGGTCGTATTCGACGACCGTCGACGACGCCCAGATAGTCTGGGCCGCCCACCACATCTCGGGCGAGACCTTGCGCAAGCTGGCCAAGGTGCCGGACACACTGGAGCTGCTCCTGTTGCGCACCGGCCACGAGCCGCAAGTGGTGGAGCCGGCCGCGGTGGTGGACCTGAGCCGTCCCGGGGTGGAGAAGTTCGTCACCCGCCCGAAGACCCGGAAGCTCCGGGTCCAGGGCGTGACCTTGGAGTTCACGGCCCCGCAAGTGAAGGTCGGCGACGCCATGAAGCAGGCCGGGTTCGACCCGACAAAGGCCTGGGATATCTTCCTCTTGGTCTCTGGCCAGCCGAAGCAAAAGGTCGACGTCAACTTCGTCGTGGACCTGACCACCCCTGGCATCGAGCGCATCCGCCTGATGCAGCGCAACGTGGACAACGGCGAGGCGCCCACCCCCCGGCTGTGCCGTGAATTCCGCCTCCTCAAGGTTGACGAGACGCATCTGGACGCCACCGGCCTGCAGTGGGAGACCATCAGGTGCAACGAGCGCCGCTGGCTGATCATCAATGACTACCCGCTGCTCCCGGGCTACCGACCGCCCAAGGTAAAACTCGCCTTGGACATCCCAAAGGACTACCCGCAAGCGCAGCTGGACATGTTCTATTTCGACCCGGCGGTGTTGCGCTGCGACGGGGTGGCAATTCCCAACACCCACGTCACGGCCGTCATCGAAGGAGGGCAGTTTCAGGGCTGGTCGCGGCACCGCAACGGCGCCCACCCGTGGGACCCGTTCAGCGACAACATCGCGACCCAACTGGCACTGGTGGAGTATTCTCTGGCGCGGGAGTTTGGCGAATGACCCCGGATTGCACCCTCGCTATGACGCAACGGGTGCACGATCATCTGCAGCGGCACCTCTTTCCAGGTGACGGGAAAGAAGCGGCCGCAGTGCTCGTGTGCACCTGGGTTCCTGGAAAACGCCAGCGCTTGCTTGTCCGGCATGTGATTCCCGTGCCGTACGCGGCCTGCAGCCGACGAGACGAGGAGTCCATCACCTGGCCGTCCGACTACATCGAGCATGGAATCGCCCTCGCTGAGCGCCGGCAGCTCACACTCATCCTCATCCACTCCCACCCGGACGGAACGCCCCAGTTCTCGGCCGTGGACGACCGCAGCGACAAGGAAATCATCCCGTGCATCTTCGCCGCGCACGGCACTCTGCACGGAACGGCAGTGATGCTGCCAAACGGCTTCATCTTCGGGCGCTTCTACTCGTCAGAGATGAAGTCCAAGCGCATCGACCTAGTCAACGTCGTCGGTACTGATCTGCTGTATTTCTGGGGCAACGACCAATCGCGAACCGTCAAACGCCCAATGGCCTTCACGAGTGAGATGACTGCGGAACTGGGCCATCTGGCCGCGTGTGTCATTGGCGTGTCCGGCACGGGCTCCATCGTTGCCGAGCAGGCATGTCGACTCGGATTCGGTCGCGTCATCCTCATCGAATTTGACGTGGTGAAGGGCAAAAACCTCAACCGAATCCTAAACACCGTCAAGATGGACGCCGCAGCCAAACTGCCCAAGATGACCGTCTTCGCCGAAAGGGCAAATCAGTACCGAACCGAGCCCTACGTGGTGCCAATCAACGCCGATGTGCTCTCCCGCAAGGCGGTGTTGGCCGCAGCCGAGGCCGACGTGTTGTTCTGCTGCGTGGACAAGCTGCGGGCACGCAGCGTCGCTGACCGAATGGTGCAGGCTTTCCTGTTGCCGCTTTTCGATATCGGCGTTGGCATCTCCACGCGCAAGACTCCGGAGGAAGAAATCGTCATTGATGAAGTGACTGGCCGCATTGACTACGTTCAGCCGAGCGGTAGCAGCCTGATGGACCGAGGGGTGTACTCACCTGCCACCTTGGCGGCCGAAGCGCTCCTCGAAACCGACCCCAAGGCCCATGCAGCCCAGGTGCGCCGCGGATACATTGCCGACGTCCCCGAGCAGGCGCCCGTGGTCATCACGCTGAACATGCGTGCGGCGAGCACTTGCGTTATGGAGTTCATCGCCCGCGCCTACCCTTTCCGGCACGAATCCAACAATTGCTACGCCCGTACGCGCTTCATGCTTGCAGAGGCCATCGAGGAATTCACAGAGCAAGACGAGTTCCCCCCTCACACATCTCCTCTTGTCGCACTGGGCGACGAAGAGCCGCTAATTGGGCTACCGGTACTCAGTGACGAGAAAGACGGCGTATGAGATGGCCAATCTGGGTCCTAAGCTTGATAGACCGACTGCTCCCCGCTCGCCGACTCGAGGTGGTTGACGATGAAAATCTACCGACGAGAATGCCCCGCCGCAACCTTGTGCTGACTCGAGAAACCGGTGAAGACTGGAGCGTCGGCATGCGGTGTCCCTGCGGCTGCGATCAGCCAATTGAACTCGCACTTATCCCGGAGGCCGAGCAACGCTGGAAGCTACGAGTAGAGGCAGACGACACTCCGACGCTTGCACCGTCAATTTGGGTCCGAAAAGGCTGCCGTTCGCATTTCTTCGTGCGACGCGGGCGAGTGGACTGGGTAAGGCCCGAGCAAAACAGGTAGAAGCGGTGACGCGGTAGTCGAGCACACTACCGACTACTATTGGTTCCATTTCCTGTCGCTAAGGTTGTCAGATCTTGTAGCTCCATTCCGGGAGATCGCTTCAGCGCACACCGTCTGTCATGTCCCAATGGGCAATATTCGGATCCGACGAACTTAATTTGTTCCAGTCAGGCCGGGCGCCTGATCTCACTCGACGGTCACCGACTTGGCCAGATTGCGCGGTTTATCGACGTCGGTGCCGCGCACCAGAGCAACATGATAGGCGAGCAGTTGCAGGGGAACAACATGGAGTAGCGCCGACAGCGCGCCGTAGTGCTCCGGCAGGTGCAGGACGTGGATGCCGTCCGACGCTTGCATCTCGCTGTCTGCATCGGCGAAAACGTACAATTCTCCTCCCCGTGCGCGCACCTCCTGCAGATTCGACTTCAACTTCTCGATCAGGGCGTCGTTCGGCGCGACTGCGATTACCGGCATTTCCCGATCCACCAGTGCCAGCGGACCGTGCTTCAGTTCACCCGCCGGATACGCTTCGGCATGGATGTACGAAATTTCCTTGAGTTTCAGCGCGCCTTCCATCGCGATCGGGTAATGTCGGCCCCTCCCGAGGAAGAGCGCGTGCTGCTTCATCGAAAATTGCTCGGCCCAGGCACGGATTTCGGGCTCCAGTTCGAGAATCTTGGCCACCGCCAGCGGCAGGTGGCGGACCGCATGCAGTTCTGCCGCTTCGGCATCGGCATCAAGACGCAGACGAAGCTTGGCGAGCACAAGGGTGAGCAGGTAAAGAGCGGCCAGTTGGGTGGTAAACGCCTTCGTCGACGCGACGCCGATCTCAGGACCGGCGCGGGTGATGAAGCGCAGGCAGTTCTCGCGTACCAGCGACGACTCGGGAACGTTGCAGATACACAGCGTCCGCCGCATGCCGAGTGCCTTGGCATGCGCGAGCGCCGCCAGGGTGTCGGCCGTCTCGCCCGACTGCGAAATGGTCACCACCAGCGTCTGCGGATCTGGTACCGAATCACGATAACGATATTCGCTGGCCACCTCGACCCCGCACGGGATGCCGGCGATCGATTCGAGCCAGTAGCGCGCGACGAGCCCGGCGTGGTAGCTGGTACCGCAGGCGATGATCAGCACTTGACGCACGTCGCTGAGCAAATCCTCGCTCTCGGCACCGAAAAGTCCTGGCTGGATGCTGCGCGCAGCGCCCAGCATCTCGAGCGTATTGCCGAGGGCAACCGGCTGTTCGAAGATTTCTTTCTGCATGTAGTGCCGGTATTGGCCGAGTTCGATGGCGTCGGCCGAGAGGTGCGACTCGGTTTCCGCGCGTTCGACGGGAGTTCCGTCAACGCGCACGATCTGGTAACGATCGTGGAACAGCTCGGCACAGTCGCCATTGTCGAGATAGATCATCCGGCGCGTGACCTGCAGCAGCGCCGAGGCGTCGGAAGCCGCATAGCAGCCGTCGTCGTTGACCCCGAGCAGTAGCGGCGCCCCCTCGCGCGCGACGACGACGCGCGTCGGATCGGCTTCGCGGAGAACCGCGATCGCGTAGGCGCCCTGCAACTGGGAAACCGCCTGGCAGACGGCGCGCAGGAAATCAGGCGTGCTTTGCAGCTCATGCGTGATCAGATGGGCGATGACTTCGGTGTCGGTATCGGACGAGAACACGTAGCCCAGTGCGCTCAGCCAACTACGGAGCGACTCGTGATTCTCGATGATTCCGTTGTGTACGACCGCCAGCCCGTGCGAGATATGAGGATGCGCATTCCGTTCACAGGGCACACCGTGCGTCGCCCAGCGCGTGTGCGCGATACCCGTGCCACCGCTGGCCGACGCCGATGCTTCGGCTACCTGTGCCGTCAATTCGGCAACGCGACCGACTGAACGAAGGCGCTGCAAACCCCCATCGTCGCCGATCAGCGCCAGGCCGGCAGAGTCGTAGCCACGATATTCCAGCCGGCGCAAACCTTCGAGGAGAACAGGAACGATATTGCGGTGCGCGACCGCAGCAACAATGCCACACATGGTCAGATCACTTGGTCAGTGGCCGTTGCCGGCCGAAGAGAAGGGAGTTTGTTGCTACTTCTTGATTTTCTGCGGCCGCTTCCAGCCGGCAATGGACGCCTGCTTGGCGCGAGATAGCGTCAGCGTCCCTGGTGGCGCGTCGCGCGTCAGCGTCGTTCCGGCGCCCAGCGTGGCCCCACGGCCAACGGTGACCGGCGCCACGAGTTGGGTATCGGAACCAATGAAGGCGTCGTCCTCGATCACGGTCTGAAACTTGTTGGCGCCGTCGTAGTTGCAGGTGATCGTACCGGCACCGATGTTCACGCGGCTGCCGATAATGGCGTCGCCTACGTAGGAGAGGTGGTTGGCTTTCGATTGGGCCGCGAAGCGGGCATTCTTGAGCTCGACGAAGTTGCCGACATGTACGCCTGCCGCGAGTTCAGTACCCGGACGCAGGCGCGCGAAAGGTCCAATGGTGCCATCAGGGCCGACTATCGCCTCTTCAACGTGGGTGAACGCCGCCAAGCGCGAAGCGGGACCGATGCGCGCGTTCTTGAGCACGCAGGAGGGACCCACTTCGACGCCGTCTTCAAGTACGACCTTGCCCTCGAAGACGCAATTGATGTCGATGAAGACGTCGCGCCCGCAAATCAGTTCGCCACGCACATCAATGCGCGCCGGATCGGCAAGACGCACTCCCTGTTCCAGGAGACGGTCGGCTATGCGCGCCTGCGCAACCCGTTCCAGACGGGCCAGGTGGGCCTTGCAATTGACCCCGAGCACTTCCCACTCGGCGTGCGCACGCACGCTGCGGATCGTTACTCCGGCCGCCACGGCCATGCCAATGATATCGGTAAGATAGTATTCCCGCTGCGCGTTGTCGTTCGAAAGCTGGGCCAGCCATTCGGCAAGGCGACGCGTGGGCAGGGCAATGATTCCGCTGTTGACCTCGCCGATCGCACGCTCCTCGGCGGCAGCGTCCTTCTCTTCGACGATGCGCAGGATCTCGCCGGCGCCACCGCGGACGATGCGGCCATACCCGCGCGGATCGGCAAGTTCGACGGTCAGAATGGCGAGCGCGTCGCGCGCTTGATGAACGAGGCGGCGCAGGGTCTCCGCCTGAATCAAGGGTACGTCGCCGTAGAGAACGAGCGTCGTCTCGGCGTCGCCGAGATGGGGCAAGGCCTGCTGGACGGCATGCCCGGTACCCAGTTGTGGCTCCTGCAGTGCCCAGACGAGATCCGGTGCGTCGATCGCGGCGCGCAAAACGTCGCCCCCGTGACCGTAGACCAGGCAGATCGTCTGCGGCGAGAGGCTGCGCGCCGTGTCCACCACATGCGCAATCAACGCCTTGCCGGCCAGTGGGTGGAGGACCTTGGGCAAGTTCGAATGCATGCGCTTGCCCTGTCCGGCAGCGAGAATCACGATGTTCATGGGCGCACTTGGTCAGAGGGTAAGCTGGGTCGCCGCTCACTCCGGCCGCCGTGAACGGCGGGGCGCAACGCCGGCCGCAGGGGTCTGCTGGGGCCTACAAGCTATCGCAGGGGATCGGGCGACCAGTGGTGGTTCCTGGTTCAGTCGTATTATTGCAGGTCCGGCGCTGATTGCCTGCAACAATGTCACACTCGGCGGCCGGCCAGGTCTCTTTCGCCGCAAGCCGGTGACACGCCGCAGCACCCCGCCACCAGGCGGAATCGGTCACCGCAGCAAGCAAGAGCAGTGCAGCGGCGACTGTTGCTCAGCGTGGAAGGTCGGAGCGGCCCATGAGGAAGGCATCAACTTCGCGCGCGCATTGCCTGCCCTCGCGTATCGCCCAGACAACGAGAGACTGACCACGCCGCACGTCGCCCGCAGCAAAAACTTTCGCCAGACTGGTCGCGTAACAACCGGCGCCATCGGTGGTCGCCTTGACGTTACCACGCGCATCGAGCTCGACCCCCAGTTGTTCGAGCAGGCCCTGGCGAACCGGCGAGACGAAACCCATGGCCAGCAGCACCAGGTCGGCTGCGATCTCGAACTCGCTTCCGGGAGTCTCCTGCATTTGACCCTTTGTCCAGTCAAGGCGAGCGATCCTGAGCGCCTTGACCTTGCCGCCTTCACCGATGAACTCCTTGGTGGACACGGCAAAGTCCCGCGCGCAGCCTTCTTCGTGCGATGACGAAGTGCGTAGCCTGAGCGGCCAGTAGGGCCAGGTCAGACTCTTGTTTTCCTCTGCCGGAGGCTGCGGCATCAACTCGAACTGGGTCACCGACAAAGCGCCCTGGCGGTTGCTGGTGCCGACGCAGTCGGACCCTGTGTCGCCGCCGCCAATAACCACTACGCGCTTGCCAGTCGCCAGGATCTGATCATGCAGGCGATCGCCGGCGTTGACCTTGTTCTGTTGCGGCAGGAAATCCATTGCGAAGTGGACGCCGTCGAGTTCTCGGCCCGGGATGTTCAGGTCGCGTGCGGCCTCGGCGCCTCCGGCGAGTACCAGTGCGTCAAAATCGGCCAGCACGTGTGTTACCGATACGTTGCCGCCAACCTGCTGATTGACGCGAAACTCGACGCCCTCGGCGATCATCTGCTCCATCCGGAGGTCGATGTGCAACTTTTCCAGCTTGAAGTCCGGAATGCCGTAACGCAACAGACCACCGATGCGATCGTTCTTCTCGAAGACGACCACGTCGTGTCCGGCACGAGCGAGCTGCTGGGCTGCGGCCAGACCTGCCGGGCCGGAACCGACGATGGCGACGCGCTTGCCGGTCTTCACGGCCGGCGGCTGCGGCACGATCCAGCCCTTCTCCCAACCCTTATCGACGATCGCGTGCTCGATCGACTTGATGCCGACCGGGTCGGTATTGATGTTGAGCGTGCACGCGGCTTCGCAAGGCGCGGGACAGATGCGACCGGTGAAGTCGGGAAAGTTGTTGGTGGAATGCAGAACCTGCAGCGCCTGCGCCCAGTGTCCGCGGTAGACGAGGTCGTTCCAGTCCGGAATGATGTTGTTAACCGGGCAACCGCTGTTGCAGAAAGGAATGCCGCAGTCCATGCAGCGAGCGCCCTGGACGCTCGCCTGCTCGTCCGAGAGCACCATCACGAACTCGCGATGGTGCTTCAGCCGCGAGTCGGCGGGCTCGGCTGCCTCCGCCAGGCGCTGGTACTCGAGGAATCCGGTAGGCTTACCCATGCTTACACTGTCTCCAATTGCTTCCGCGCCGCGAGTTCGGTGAGCACTCGCCGGTACTCATGCGGCATGATCTTCACGAAACGGCTGCGGTACCGCTCCCAGTCGTTGAGCAGACGCAGTGCCTGGCGACTGTTGGTAAACCGATAATGCTTGTCCACCAGGCCTTTGAGCAGCACTTCGTCGATCACGCCGAGATGCCGTACATCGACCCTGCCCTGTGCCTCGAGATCATCGCCGGCATCGCTACCCTGGCGCGCGGCAAGCTCTTCCTCCACGGGTTCCAGCGAAACCTGGGTCATGTTGCAGCGCAGGGCAAACGTGCCCTCCTCGTCGAGAACGTAGGCAACGCCACCGGACATCCCGGCGGCAAAGTTGCGACCCGTCATCCCGAGCACGACCACGGTGCCGCCAGTCATGTATTCGCAACCATGATCGCCGACACCCTCAACGACCGCCATGGCGCCCGAGTTGCGGACTGCGAAGCGTTCGCCGGCCACTCCGGCGAAAAAGGCTTCGCCTTCCGTCGCACCGTAGAGAACTGTATTGCCGACAATGATGTTGCTCGCCGTGTCGCCGCGGAACCCCGGATTCGGGCGCACGATGATCCGTCCGCCAGACAGGCCCTTGCCGACGTAGTCGTTGGCTTCTCCGGTGAGATCGAGGGTCACCCCACGCGCGAGGAAGGCGCCAAAGCTTTGTCCGGCGGTGCCTTGCAGGCGAATCTCGATGCATCCCTCGGGCAAGCCCGCGCGCCCATGGCGCATCGCCACCTGACCGGACAACATCGCCCCGACCGTGCGGTGGGTATTGCGTACCGGGAGTTCGATGGTTACCTTCTCGCGCCGCTCGAGAGCCGGCCGCGCCTGTTCGATCAACAGGTTGTCGAGTGCCTTGCCGAGACCGTGGCGCTGCTCCTCACAGTGAAACTCCGGGGTTCCCGTCTTGTTCTCCGGGCGCAGGAAGATGCGGCTGTAATCCAGCCCTTTGGCCTTCCAGTGTGTGATCCCTCTATGCATGTCGAGCAGATCGCTACGTCCGATCAGATCGTCGAAACGACGAATACCCATCTCCGCCATCAATTCGCGCACTTCCTCGGCGACGAAGAAGAAGTAGTTGACGACGTGTTCCGGCTGCCCGGCAAAGCGGCGCCGCAGAACAGGGTCCTGCGTTGCAACGCCGACCGGGCAGGTGTTGAGGTGGCACTTGCGCATCATGATGCAGCCTT
>ERZ761603.2833-NODE-2833-length-11524-cov-45.077513_pt1 | contig 11524 bp, 6 predicted proteins | sample MGYA00511879_ERZ761603 | MGnify/ENA primary metagenome ERZ761603 (study PRJEB28899, sample SAMN02850040) | bioreactor sludge metagenome | biome: EBPR Sludge; feature: EBPR Bioreactor; material: flocular biomat | place: Australia: Thorneside Wastwater Treatment... | reverse complement strand
TCTACCTGCACGACAACGGCGTGCTGATTCTCGATCGCGGCAAGACGGTCTTCCGGTCGGCGATGACGATCAGGATTTACCCCGAGGAAAAGCGCGGTTTCGCCAGCACCGACTTCGAGCCGCTGAAGGAGCATTACCACGAGAAGAATTTCCAGATCCACGTCATCCACGAATACGCCAGGCTGGGCCTGAAAAAGCTCTCGGAAGCGCTCGCTTTCGTCCTCGCCTATTTCACGCTGCCCAAGGTCGAATTCATCCGCCGCTATTTCGCCGGGCGCAAGGAAATTCTCGAACGCGCGACCACCGAGGAATCCTGGCGGCGGATTGTCGACAGCCTGCGCCACCCGCTGCAGCAGCGCCTGGTCGCCGAGAAGGCCGACACCAACCGCCTGATCCTGGCCGGCCCCGGCTCGGGCAAGACACGGGTCATCGTCCATCGCGTCGCCTATCTGGTGCGGGTGCTGCGCGAAGCGCCGGGCAGCATCATCGTGCTGGCCTTCAATCGCGGCGCCGCCCGGGAAATCCGCCAGCGCCTGCGCCAGTTGATCGGCAACGATGCGCTCGGCGTCACCGTGCTGACCTATCACGCCCTGGCGCTGCGCCTGACCGGCAGCAGCCTGGCCAACCTGACCGGGCAACAGGACGAGGCGCAGGCGAAGATCGCGCTGGAGGCCATCCTCGACCAGGCGATTGCCCTGCTCCAGGGAAAGACCGGCGCCGGTGACGAGCCCGATGGCGCCGACGAACTGCGCGAGCGACTTCTCGCCGGCTATCGCTACATTCTGGTCGACGAGTATCAGGACATCGATCAGCGTCAATACGACCTGATCAGCGCCCTCGCCGGCCGCCAGACCCAGGACCGGGATGCCCGCCTGACCCTGCTGGCGGTCGGCGACGACGACCAGAACATCTACAGCTTCCGCCACACCAGCAACGATTTCATCCGGCGCTTTCAGGAAGACTATCAGGCCAGACTCGAGTATCTGGTCGAGAACTACCGCTCGTCGCGCCACATCATCGAAGCGGCCAATCGCCTCATCGCCGCCAATCCCGGGCGGCTGAAGACCGGCCATCCGATCCGCATCAACCATGCCCGCCAGAACGACGCCGCCGGCGGTCGCTGGCGGCAGCTCGACCCGCTGGCGCAGGGCCGGGTGCAGATTCTGTCCGTTCCCGACGATGCGCTTGGCCAGGCGGCGGTGGCAATGGCCGAAGTCTGCCGTCTGCAGTCGCTGGCGCCCGACGCCGACTGGTCGGACTTCGCCATCCTCGCCCGCAACCGCGCGACGCTCGACCCGGTCCGCGCCTGGTGCCAACGCGAAAATGTCGCCCATCGCCTGAGCGATCGCGAAAACCCGGGCCGCCCGAAGTTTCACCAGACCCGCGAAGGGCACTGGCTGCTCGACCTGCTGCAGGCCAAACGTGCCCGCAGCCTGCGCCCGGCCGCCCTGCTCCGCTGGTTTCACCGGCACTTCGGCAGTCTGGCCCAGGACAATCCGCATCTCGCCCAGTTGGGCATCTTCTGCGAGGAACTCGAAGCCGTCTGGGGCGAACTGCGCGTGCCGGCCAGCCTGGTCGCCGATGAACTCCACGATTTCTCGGCCGACATCGCCCGCAGCGAAAAGGGCCGTTTGACCCTGTCGACCGTGCATGCCGCCAAGGGCCGGGAATTCCGCCACGTCCTCCTCCTCGACGGCGGCAACTGGCTGCAATCGACTGCCGATGAGCGCCGTCTCTACTACGTCGGCATGACCCGGGCACGGGAAACCCTGACCCTGTGCCAGGGTGTCCGGCGCGGCAACCCCTTCTCGCCAGCGCTCGACGGCGCGGGCGTCACCCGCTGCCCGCTGCCTGCTCCGTTGCCCGATCTGACCGGCCTGGCGCGAAAATACCGGACGCTCGGTTTCGCCGACGTCGACCTGGGTTTCGCCGGGCGCAAGCCGGCGGACGATCCGCTTCATTCCCATCTCGACCGCATCGCCGTCGGTCAGCCGCTCGAACTGGTTCGGGTCGCCCACGGCTGGGGTCTGCGAGTGCCCGGCGAGACGCTCGTCCTGGGCCGCCTGGCCGGCAAATACTCATTGCCGGCGACGGACAGGGTCGAAGCCAGCGTCGAAAGCGTCGTCCGGCGCCATCGCGATCAGTCCCGGCCCGAATTCGCCAGCCAGCTCAAATGCGAGCACTGGTACGTGCTGCTGCCCACCCTGACCTGGTGCGAAGCGCCGGCGGAAGACATCCACAGCTGATCCGACCTCTCCCTCCGCGGCGAGCGACGGCCGATTTTTGCCGTTTTCTCCCGGTCGACCGCAGCTTTCCCCGAGTCCGCCGGCCGCGCTGCGATTCGTGATTACTCGGCGATCCGCAACTGCTCCGGCCGCAGGATCAGGAACCGCGCAAAACGCCCTTCCTCGCGGCTGCCGTCGTCGCTGACCAGAATGATGCATTCCCGGCCATCGATGACCGCCGCGCTGACCCCCTCGGCATGCGCGAAACCCGACAGGCCGGCGACGCTGATCCGGCGCGGGCGATCTTCGCCGCCCCCAGGCCAGAACCAGAGCTGGAATTCAGCCTGTTCGCGGGCAACCGGACCGGCGATCAGCACATAGCCAGCCAGAGACGGCGCCCAGCACATGCCGCGAATGCCGTGGCCGCCCAGATCGAGCGTCGTCAGCGTGGAGCCGATCCGCGGCCGCTCAGCGGCGTCGAAGATGGCGCCGGGATTCTCGATGCTGGCGATGATCGCCCGCCCGTCGACGAGCGGACTGCGCAATCCGATCAGCAGGCGGTCCTGGTCGGCGCTCATTTCCAGCGCCTCGATGTTCAGCCCGCCTTCGCTCTTGACCTGGCGGATCGCGGCGGCCGCGGCCAGTTCCGGGTGCGCGGCCAGCAGCTCGCGCTTCAGGCTGTCGACCACCCTGGGATCGACGACGTCGTCGCCCTCGATGCGGAAACGCACCAGTCTTTCCCGGGATTTCCGCTCGTCGCCGGCGCTGTCGCGGGAATGCGAGGTAATGGCGTAGATGTTGCCGGCGCGATCGGCGGTGACGCCCTCGAGATCGTCGAGTTTCCAGAAATCCCCGTCGCCCCACGACCAGAAAGGCGCGCTCAGCGCCGTGTGCCTGACGCGGCCGCCCGCGATGCTGAGCAGGCCGAGCGCATGCCGCTCTTCGTCCTCGACGACGAGGAAGCGGCCGTCGCCAAGCTGCTGGATCCCCGACGGTTCATGGACGCCGGTCAGTGGTTGAAAACCCGGTAGGTCATTCGGTGGCACGGCAGCAGTCTCCAATCCAGTTCGCCGACGCCCGCGGCGCGGCTCAAGTGCGCCCTTTCAGGCGGTAACGCCACGCTGGCGGATGACCGGCCAGCATGAACGCTCATTCCCCGCGATCTGCTGGCGAGCGCTCTTTCAGACGGGTGGCCAGGCGGTAGACCTCTTCGGCCGCGATGGGCAGAACGGCGAAGGTGCGATCGGCGCTGGCCGTCGCAATCCGTGTGCCGTCCAGGCTGAAAGCGACCTCGCCGACCGGTCCGCCGTGAATGGTCATCGTCCTGACCGGCTCGCCGGATCGTGCGTCGTACAGGCGCACCGCCGAGTCCGTGCAGGCCACCGCCACCTGCCTGCCGTCGGGGCTGAAAGCGACGGAATAGCAGTAGGTGTTGCGCGGCAGACGGATCGCTTTCTGCGAATTCGCCGCCGACCGGACCAGATCGGCATAGGGCCACAGGTACAGCATTCGCGGCGCCAGGGCGGCCACCGTGCCGCCATCGCGGGTGATGGCGACGTCCCCGAAACGCACCCCGTCCAGCAGGATTTCCCCAAGCTCCTCGCCGGCGCGGCTCCAGCGCCTGAGCGATCCTTCGCTGCTCACGGTGAGCAGCATGGAGTCGTCCGGATGGAACGCGACGGCCATGACCTGCGAAGACTTCTTTGCCCGCACCCTGGGGAGGAGCACGGGATCCGGCCCGGCGCCGGGATCGTTCCAGCGGTAGAGGCGGGCATGGCCGTCGGCGCATGCCGTGGCCAGATGCGAACCATCCGGGCTGAAGGCGACATCGCGCAGCTGGTCCCCGTGCCTGGCGGCGAACTCCAGGGACTGCCCGGTGGCGGCGTCCCACAGGCGAACGGTGTTGTCGAAACTGGCCGTCGCCAGGTGTTTCCCGCTCGGGTCGAACGCGACGCGATAGACCTCGCCCTTATGCCCCGCCAGGGTGAAGCGCAGCGCCGGCAGGTCGCCGGAAACGTCCCAGATCTTGGCGATGCCGTCGGCCGCCGCCGTCGCCAGCAGCTTGCCGTCGGGGCTGAAGGCGACGCCATGCACCGGTGCGGTATGGCGGCTGATGTCCCACACCTTGACCAGGTTGTCGCGCCCGCCGCTCGCCACGCGTCGCCCGTCGGCGCTGAACGCGACCGCCTCGACCCAGCCGCGGTGGCCGCCGAGCACCAGCAGACTCTCGCCGGTGGCGCTGTCCCAGATTCGTACCGTCAGGTCGCCGCTGGCGCTGGCGATGCGCGATCCATCGGGGCTGATCGCGATGTCGCGGACGCGGCCGGTGTGGCCGGCGAGAACATCGATGTCCCATGGGACATCGAGGCGTTCGCGGCCGGAGACGGCATCCGCGGCAAGCATTTCGTCGAGTTCGCCCTTCGCCGGCTCGAAGATGCGGATGCGGTTGTCGCGACCGGCGACGACGATCTTCCTGCCGTCCGCCGCAAACTGTATGGCGTCCCCCGGCTGCCGATTCGGCAGGCTCAGCAGCCGCTTCCGGGCGGCGATGCCCCAGACCTCGGTGTGGGTTCTGTCGGGCCCGCCTTTTTCGACACTGACGGTCGCCAGGCAGCAGCCGTCGGGGCTGAAGGCCAGCCCCATCACCCACGCCCCGGCCAGGTCGATGACCGATAGCGGCTCATCGCCCGGCGATTGCAGATCCCACACCTTGATCTGGCGCTCGCTTCCGTTCACGCCCTGGCCCGCCGTGGCAAGCCGCCGGCCATCGGCGCTGATGGCAACCGCGTCGTAGATGAGGCTGCCGTGTTCGAATGCCGTCGCGATATCCGGCCTGGCGGGATCCCAGACGCGGGCGCTCTTGCCGGCCGTCACCAGCAACCTGTCGCCGCCGCCCAGAAACGACACCGTTCGCACATCCTGATCGAAACCGAGGGTCGGCGCGGATGCCTCCGGCCCATCCGTGCTCAGGCTCCACACCGTCGCCTTGCGGCTCCGGGTGCCGACCGCAATGCTGTCGAGGTTCGGGCTGAAGGCGACATCCCATACCCAGTCGCCGAAATCGGCGGTCCGCGGCTCGTAGCCCGTGGCGCGTATGGCCTGGCGCAGCGCATCCTCGGCCTCGGGAGTCGCCGGCAGGAAGTAGCGGCGCGTCTCGTCGGCCGCCGCGATCGCGACGTCCAGGGCTCGCGCCGGGTCGGTCTGCGCCATCGGGGCGACATGGGCGGCGCGCGCATTCGCCTCGGCACGGTGATGCTGGAAGAACGAATACAGCCAGCCGGGAACCGTGACCAGCGCAAAGGCCGACGCGGCGATCAGCAGCCGCCTTTGCCGGCGGCGGCGAGCCGCCTCGCGCAGCTGCTGGCTGGCCGCCTCGCGCTCCTGTCTTTCCACGTAGCGGTTGCGCCAGTCGACCAGCGCCGGGGCGAGCACGTCATGATAGACCTCGTAGTACGTCGCCTCGGGCTGGTCCATGGCCGCTGCCGTGGTGCGCAGGATGCGCTGCTCCGACAAGGCATGGAGAACCTTCGGCACATGCTCGCGCAGGGGTCCGGCCCAGCCCGCCAGGTCGTCGCGGGCGCAAGCCACCTTGCTCCCGCTCGGCGTGACGAGGCGGTCGAAGAAGGTAGCGCAGACGGCCTGGCTGGTCTCGTCGAGCTGTGACATCACGGCGCCCAGATGGCTGCGCACGATTTCCTGCGCGCCACCCAGGCGATCGAACGTCGCCCGGCGCAGCACCCGGGATTGCCCGGCGATTTCCTGCGACCACAGGCGGGTGAGCACCAGTTGCAGATAGGGCGCTTCGACAAGCCCGTCGTCGTTCCTCAATGACGCGCCGCCGGACTGGCGGCCCACCGACACGCGCCCGGCCCCGACCTGTTCGATCAACGCCGAAACCAGGTCGTCGTCGACGGAAACCGGCGGGACCGGCGCGTTCTTGCGATTCCAGACTTCCAGCGGACGGCGAATGGCCTCCGCCGCGCCGGCGGTGTCGAGGTGTCTGAGACGCAGGCGGTTGCTCAACAGGTTGGGGATGCGCTCCTGGAAGCGGTCGAGTTTCGCCAGGCTGTCTTCGCGCAACGCGATGAGAAACCCGACATCCACGTCCTCGCGATTGATCGCGCGCGCCAGCTGCGCCTCGAAGGAATCGGGCGCATTCGATTTCTCGTGATAAAGAAAATATTCCTCGAACTGATCGAGAATGACCAGTACCGTTTCCCGCGCGGTTTCGCAACAGGCGCGCAGGAGTTCGTCCAGCGGCACTTCCTCGGCCGGCAGATCGACACCCTCGACGCAATTCCTTGCCGCCGCGACGCAGGCCCGGGCCAGCCTTTGCCGGAAGTCATCCCCGACCCACTCACGGAAGACGACGACAGGAATCCGGGGCCGCTCGCGACGAAGTTGCGGAACCACGCCCGCCATCAGCAGCGAACTCTTGCCGACGCCGCTTGGGCCGTAAAAAATCGTCAGCGGCGACGCCAGCACGTTGGCGATGATGATGCGCTGATCCTTTTCGCGCCCGAAGAAGTACTCGCGGTGCTCCTCGAGAAACGGCTGGAGACCGACATACGGACAGGCGTCAAGGTCGCGCGCCGCGGTCATCTGGGCGCCCTCTCCCGCAATTTCGCGACGAACTCGTCGATCGCCATCTGGAAGGGATACACCCCTCGCCGCCGCCAGAGTTTGACCTCGAGTTCCGATATCTGCTCATCGACAGCCCAGGACGGTATTTCCTCGTCCGCTTCCGCCGTCGTGCGCCGGGCGAAGTACCGGCTCAGACTGCGGATGGCGACACGCAGGTTCCAGTCGTGCAGGCGGCAGCCGACGAAGAGCAGGCTGCGGTCACGGAGATGCGCGAAGAACAGCGATGGAATCGCCGACTTGGCCGCCACCCGCGAGAGGAACTCCACGTGGTCGTCCTCGGTAATCACGAACCCGTCCCATTCGTCGTTTTCCGGGCGTACCGAGCCGTGCATCTTGAAGATCACCGTCGTCGTCGCCAGATCGATGTCCAGTTCGTTCGGCGCCGGGGTCCGCGGCTCAGTGTCGCCATGACGCCACCAGAGGACGGCGCTCGCCAGATCCTTGCGGTCGGCGGGATAGATCACCAGATCGTAAGGCTTCCCGGCCGCGCGAAATGCCTGTTCGATCTGGGTGTCGAAGCCGGCGCTCAGGATCAGAAGCGGAACCGGCACCTCCGCGAGAAGACCGTACAGCGGAGGAAGGCGGAATGCGGAATCCGCCTGCGGGACCAGGATCTGGCGCAAGCGCTCGCGCAACGCCGGGCGGCCCTGGAAAGTCTCGTAGTAGGACGAGACCTCGGCGAGATCGTCATCATCCGCATGCAGCGCCATGTCTTCCGCGAGAACGTGCGACAGTTCGACGCCGCTGGGAAGATAGCTCGCCTGCGCACCGCCGGGGACCGCAGCGGGCAAGCGCCCCGTCGAGGCCGCGCGATCGCCGATGAACAGCACGACGCGCCCCTTCCACAGGGCGCGGGCGATCTCGCCAAATGGCGGCGGCGCCTTTTCCGAGGAACGCGTCGGTTCCTGCGCCTGGGCGGCAAGCCGTTGCTGCACATAGGCGCGCAGATCGTTGCGCAGATGGTCGCGGAAGGCTTCCGGCGAGTCGTACTCGGCGAATCCCCCGGACAGCGACCCGTCCGGATTCCTGAAACGGTCGAAGAACTGCCGCACGCGCCCGCGCTGTTCCAGCCTGGCCGCCGCATCCGGCTGGTCGGGGTCGATGGAAACCGCGCTGGTACATCGATAGACCAGCACATGCGGCGGCGGTGCGGGTGGATTGCCGCGCAGCGCATCCTCGTACTCCCACTCGCTACCCGACAGATAGGCCGATCCGTCGGCCCGGCGGAAGGCATCCGGCAACGGCGTGCCCATGCGCGACCAGAGGATCAGGACAACCACGTCGCACTGCGATGGCTTGGGCAGCCCCCGATTCACCGCCTCCTGGGGTGTCAGGGTCGCCGGCATGGCCGCCGGCGCGGCCGGGTCGTCCCAACGCACCGCCTCGCAGGTCAACTGCCCGCGCAGGAGAGGATCCTTCGGGATCTCCTGCTCGACCACCTCCTGCGCCAGGGTTCTTTCCCTGGCAACGTCTCCCGGCGAGGAAATGAAAAAGCGGAGGTGCACTGGCGGTTGATCTCCATGTCCCGCGGCCCGAATTGACTGTAGCACCGACCGGCGGGAATTACAAAGGCGCTCCCGGCACATCGGCGACCGTCCCCGAAAGGCTTGCGGGGAATCGGGCGAGCGCGGGCTGGCCGCTGCGGGAGCCCCGGCCCGCCTTACATCCCGAAACATCTCCGTACACACCCACGGTCGCCGCACAACCTGGTGACCGCGTTATTTCCCTCATCGACATCAACGGGGAAACGTCATGTCAAGGCTTCTGAAAATTGCCGCGTCGCTCATCGTGCTTTCAAGCCTGACCGCGTGCACGGTGATCCCGCCCCAGGTTGCCTACACCGGACCCAGCGTCGGCATCGTGACCGTTGGTCCGGCACCCTATTACCGGGGTTCCGGCCGGTACCATGCTTCGCCTCCACACGGACACGGCTATGGCCATGGCCATGGCCACGGCTACGGGGATGGCCATCGCCACTGGTGATCGCCGCCGGAAGCGGCCCGCACGGTCACCCGCCTGACGCAGCGGGAGCGCGCCGGGCGACCGGGCAGCGTCGGGGGGCTGGCCTCATCGGCCAAACAGCGTTAGATTAGCTCCCGTCCCAGGCGGCACCGGCCTGGCGAGCGGCTGGCGCCAGGGCGCCATCCCTGTCCTTCCTTCTCCTACGACCGGCCACCATGAATACCTCCGACCGTGACGACCGCTGGCATGAGGCCGTCGATCTGTTGTGTTCCGCCTGCGCTTCCCAGATTCTCGAGGGCATTTCCTTTGCCGATTTCCACGTCCGCATGGCGGGCATGCTCGAAACCCTGCTGAAGACGACAACGGTCCCTGACACAGCGCGCGCGCCGGAGTTCCTCAGGCACATGGCAACGGTCGTTGCGCTGGAAATCTGGAACGCCACGCCGATCCCCGAGAACCACTTTCGCCCACGCAAGCAGCCGCGACCGGAGCGCAACGCACCGTGCCTGTGCGGTTCCGGACTCAAGTTCAAGCAGTGCTGCGGCGCGGTCAACACCCCGACGCTGGGCATTTCCGAGGAATTCATGCTGGCCAAGGTGTTGATGCTGTTTCCCCGCAACCGGCTGTCCGAATTGCCGATCCTCGACCTGCACCCGGACGCGCTGGCCCTGGTGGCCGACGAGTGGCGGCGCTGCGGCCGCGAGAAAGATGCCATCGCCCTGCTGGAAACCCTGTTCGTGCATCTGCCGAGGCTCGACGAACGCGCCGAGGGCGCGGCTGACATGCTGCTCGGCATCTACCTGGACACCAACGCGCCGCGCAAGAAACAGAAGTTCATCGAAGCGCTGAAGGCGGCCCCCGACAAGACGCTGGCTTCGACCGGATGGCAGCGCCAGACCACCGTCCTCAGCGACCGTGGCGACTACGCCGGCGCGTGGGCGGCGTTTCGCGAGGCGCAGCGCCGGACGCCGAATGCCCCATCGCTGTCGCACCTGGAAATCCTGGTGCTGGTCTCGGAAGGCCGGCGCAATGAAGCGCGCGCCCGGGCCGCTTTCTGGTCGGCCAGACTGGCGCGCGACCCGAAATACGACCACCGCGAGCTGATCGCCCTGCTCCACGACCTGGCCGATGGCGGGGACGACAGCACGCTCCGCTCGCTGGCGGCGATACGCAGCCCGCTGTCGCAGCTGGCCGAAACCATCGACCGCTGGCCGGCGCCGGCCTGCGCCTACACGCTGGCGGGCGGTGTCGAACTGGCGCCGAATGCCAGGCTGGCAGCCTGCGAAAGAAAGTGGATGGACTTGCGCGATGGCGCGCTCAGCAACGGGAGATGGCTCGACTTTCTGACGCGGGAGCCGCTGGCCGGGCAGTCCTTCCAGGTGTTGTGCGATTGCCGGAAAATCCTTCACATGCTGCCGGAATCCCTGCCCGGCAGCAACGACGCGCTCACCCGCCGCCTGCTGGAACGTGGCGAAATGCTGCGCCGGACTGTGCTCGGCAGACTGCATGCGCTCGACAGGGAACTGGCCTGGGGCTTTCTCGGCAACCGCCCGCTGCTGATGCTGGTCGCCTCCTTCGTCGAGCAGTTCGCCGCCGCCCGACCTGCGGAAACCCTCGATCTGCTGCGCTGGAGCGTTGGCGTCGCCAACCCCAGGGACAACACGGGCCTGCGGGAATTCCTGCTGCATACGCTGGTGGCCGAAGGGTTGGCCGACGAGGCGATCGTCGTCGCCGCCCGTTACCCGGACGACTTCGCTTCCACCGAATATGCCCGCGTGCTGGCATTTTTCGCGGCCGGCCGCCTGTCCGAGGCGGAAGCGGCGCTGCAGCAGGCTGCCGCCCGCTGGCCCAGGGTCTGGAAGACGCTACACGCCGCGAACCCCAGCGCGCCGCGCCCCACCGGGCCGGGCATCACCGTTGGCGGCGCCGAAGAGGCCTACGAGTACCGCCGGTGCCATCTTGACCTGTGGCGGTCCACCGGGGCGCTCCGCTGGGGCGCCGGGATCAGGGTCGGCGCCAGGGCCGCCGCCGGAAGAGCCGTCGCCAGACCGGAAGATGAGACGAACGGGAAGCTGCCTTGATCCCGCCACGCCACCCGGTCATGGTGCGGTAGCGCGATGCGGGCCGATTTCGCGGAGGTCCATGCGCGTGCCTGTCATCCGGCACGCGCCGTGCGGGTTTGCGCCGGTCCGGGAATGCGCCGTCATGGCGCCGCCTTGCGAAGACGATCGGCAAACCGATGTCAATGAAGTCACAGTTGCGTAGCCACGGTCTTTGCGGCTTCGTGTTCATCGCTGTCCCATCCCCACTGGAGATCAACACCATGAAGCTTCATCTACTTGCCATTTCAGCCTTCCTTGCCCTGACCGTTTCCGCCTGTGGCGACGATGCCGCCAAGAAAGCCGAGGCAGCCAAGGCAGCCGCGGAGGCGGTGCAGAAGGCTGACGAAGCGGCCAGGAAGGCCGGAGCCGCCGTTGGCGCGGCGGCCGAAACCGCCAAGGAAGCTGGCAAGGAAGCGGTCGCCGCGACCAAGGAAGCTGGCAAGGAGGCCGTCGAGGCCACCAAGGAGGCCGGCAAGGAGATCGTCGTCAAGGCGGCCGACGCGACCAAGGAAGCTGCCGAGGCCACCAAGGAAGCCGCCGAGGCCACCAAGGAAGCCGCCGACAGGACCAAGGCTGCGGTCGGAAAATAAT
>ERZ761603.2831-NODE-2831-length-11529-cov-6.758149_pt1 | contig 11529 bp, 11 predicted proteins | sample MGYA00511879_ERZ761603 | MGnify/ENA primary metagenome ERZ761603 (study PRJEB28899, sample SAMN02850040) | bioreactor sludge metagenome | biome: EBPR Sludge; feature: EBPR Bioreactor; material: flocular biomat | place: Australia: Thorneside Wastwater Treatment... | reverse complement strand
CTCAGAACGTCGACAACAGCATGTTGCTCGGCTATGCTGCCGGGCGTTGGGTCAAGGATAATAGATTTAGCATTATCTCTGGATATGCTGCCGGCGAGTACGCGCACCGTTCTCATAATTCTGTAATGGCCGGAGCGTTTGCGGGCTACCAGGCGGATGGCTCGCCGCGCTCGGTAATGATCGGTCGCGATGCTGGGATGTTTGCCAACAAGGCGGTGTCATCGATCATGATTGGACACTCAGCAGGTAGGGCGGCGAGCAACGTTGCGAACCCCGTATTCCTCGGGGTAGGAGCTGGCAGGGCTGCGGCCAACACGACGGACATCGTGTTAATCGGCACCTTAGCGGACGCTGAGCCGGGCATTGAAAACGCGGTGGGCATTGGCAGAGGAGCAAACCCATCTCGCAGCAATACTTGGCACATTCCCGAGTCGCTCGACGTTGGCGTCGGGACTTCAACGCCCACTTCGCAGTTGCACACCACGCGAGACGTACGTTTTGCTGCACTTCCCAATGGCGTTCTCGTAACCGATGAGGCAGGCAATGTCCGCGCGTCATCGCTGCTCGACGATGCGCTAAAGCGGATCGCTGACCTTGCCGCGCGCGTGGATGCCCTCGAGGCCGGAAGGTGCCGTCCGTAGAAACTCATGAAGCTGGAAAACCGACACATCGACAATGCCTCAAAATCAAGGGACCATAGTTTTTGGATCCGGCCGTTGTATCGCTGATGGAGTCACAGTTGAACCAGGCGCAGGCCTATTTCATGATTGGCACACTTGCCTTGCCGGTTTTGCTTGTTGTGCTGCACGCCGTCCGCACCCGCACCACATTGGGTCCTTTTTTCGGGGTTGCAGGCGTCTATAGCCTCATGCTGTGGCAACTTCTTCAGACGGGATGGTGGGTCAGTTTCAATGATTTCCACTTCAACACGGCACTCACGCTTTTCATCCCAGCGCTTATCCTGGGCTTCGTGCTCATCTTCGCTCTCGACGGCCTGCGTACGGCACGCGCTTATATGCTGATGGTGCTGACAACGTCTGCTGGCGCTTGGCTGTTTTCGGTTTTCAGAGAAAACCTTGCGCAGCAAGTTCCACTTCCTTACCTGATCGTCCTCTCGAATCAGGAGCACTTGGCCATCATTCTCGGGCTGGTGCTCGCCCAGATAGGTGGCATGATGACATACACCCTGATCAAGGAACGGGTTTCGTTGTTTGCCCTGCCGGGTGGACTTGCCGCAGGCGTTCTTCTTTGGCTTCTCTGCTATTCCTTGATTGAATTTGATCCCAAGATGGCAGTAGCCAACCTGGGCAATGAATGGCCAGAATTTCTGATTGCCACAGCCCCCTCCCTAGCCGCGCTCGCACTCTACGGGCTGGTTGCTCAGACTCGCGGACTCTTCATGCCCGTCAGGGCGTGGCGACATCTGTTTTCATTCTGGCGTACGGTTCAGGTTGACACTCCGGCCGAACAGAGTGGTGATGTCATTGTTAATCGCGACCATGTTATCTCCGAGCTGAGGTTGCTCAACCGTCAACTCGCCAATAGTGCTCAAGTGATGGAAACCCATATGCGTGAGGCCAGCTACGGCATCATCATAACGGACAGCAAGGGACGTATACGGCGCACCAATAAGCCGGCCTGCCAGCTCTTGATGACGTCCAGTCTTGAAGAGATCAATGTACAAGATGCTCTCGCGGCGCGGATCAAGAACTTCGGCACGCTCGATGCGCTCGTTGCCGCCGCCGAAGGAGTGCGCCACCTCACGAGCCTTGGTAATGCGCCGGAAATGTGGCTCGAGATTCAAGCCACACGCCTCAAGGGAGAAGGTCTAAACGCCGGTTACTACCTGATTCTCAAGGATGTCACCACGTTGGTGGCGAAAGAGCGTCATCAACTCGTTTCTGGTCGTGTTCGCGACCTGCATCAGACAGGCCGCGTTCTTGCTCATGATTTTTCGAATCTGCTGATCGGTGCCGCAGCACAGGTCACACAGCTAAAGGCCAGTGCCCTGGACGACCAAGGTCGGGACTCGCTGTCGGCCGTGGAATCAGCCCTGCAGCGGGCGAGGGAAATGCTGCAACAACTGGGCACGGGAACGCAGTTCGCGTCGCCCAGGTTGAAAGAACTCGATATCAGGGATCTGGTAGACGAATCGGTCGCCATGGTTCGCGCCGCGGCGCAGAGCGCAGGCGTGGTTCTCGAACTGCCAACGACAAAGGGATTTCGGGTTGAAGCGGACGCTGGCCAGATGATTCGGGTGTTTACCAATCTCCTCCGAAACGCCATCCGCGCCAGTCCACCCGGAAGCAGCATCGCTGTCACCCTGCAACGCAGCGGCAGGGGGGTTGAGGTTTGCATTGCGGATCATGGACGGGGAATGACCGCAAAGCAACTGCGAATGGCATTCGACCCCGGCTTTTCAACCAAAGACGGAGGTCAAGGGGGGCTCGGACTGGCGATCAGCTACCTGATGACCGAAGCCCATGGCGGCCGTATCGAGCTTCACGCCAATAAGCAAGGGGGCGGTCTTTCCGCCATCGTCTGGCTGCCCGCAATCCCTGGCTCCCCGCCCGACGAGCCTGCCTACGACAACCTGAGCGGTTTATCTGTCATCATCGCCATGCCGCAAGCCGAAGCGACCGCCGCCCTGGCCCGCAAACTGCAACGAAAAGGCTGCAAGCAGGTCGCTGAAGTTTACACACCCGAAGAACTCCATGCTCTTGTCCGGGACGATCCCGACTGGCAGGTCGTGCTGGTTGCCTCTGATTTTCCTTTCGACGAAGCTGCGAGAGGGTTACCGGCGTCGATCAAAGTCAAATTCTTGAAGGTTGCATATCCCTGATTCCAGGCAGGCTATGTGTAGAATGTCTTTTGTGCGCGATGCAAGGTTTGCAACCCAGCCTTGATGACTCACATCACGCCGGCGGCGGATGAGGAAACGCAGCATCTACTTGAGCCAATGACTCCCACCCATGAAAGCAACGCCCCAAACCATTCTCTTCCTGGACGACCACAAGCTGGTTGCCTCAGGCATCTCCGGACTCCTTCGCGCTCAATCGCGTGTCGTGGTGACGGTCAATAGCCTGAATGATGCACTCTGCGCCCTCGAGGAAAGCACTTTTGATCTGCTTCTTCTGGACATCAACCTCGGTCACGAAAACGGACTTTCTTTGCTCGAGACGCCAACGACCAGACTGCCGCCTCGCGTCATCCTGCTCTCAGGAATCAGCGAGCAGGAATGGATATTCAGGGGGTTCGAACTAGGTGCCTTCGGTTTCATCCCCAAAAGCGTCGAACCAGAAGAACTCCTGTCCGCCATGGATACGATGCTTGCTCATCCAGCACTCTCCGAAGGCGGTTGGGTATGGGACACCCAAAGGAAAGCGGTAGTCAGCGCCGACCGTTGTTTCGCCAAGGATACCATCCTCACCCACAAGGAGAGAGAGGTCTTCATGCACATGCGCGAAGGCAAACTCGACAAGCAGATTGCCGACATCATGGGGCTGAGCATACACACCGTCCGCGTACACATACGTGCCATCAAACGCAAACGCGGGCATAATCGCAGGCTTGAACAGGTCTTTTGAGAAGGTTTCCCGATGCAAGTGACAACATCCCGCCAAAAATCCAGCGGCTTCACCCTCATAGAAATCATGATTGTCATGGTCATCATCGCCATGATGGCGGCGCTGGTTGGGCCGCGTGTCATGGGCGCACTGGGCAGTTCCAAGATCAAGGCTACCAGAATCCAGATCGAAACGCTCTCCGCATCTGTTGAAGCCTTCCATCTGGACACCGGTCGTTTCCCGACTCAGCAGGAAGGTTTACAAGCTTTGGTCGAGAACCCTGAAAACGCCCCAATCAAGGGCTGGCGCGGCCCCTACCTAAGAAAGAACAAAGTTCCGGTTGACGAATGGGGCAACCCTTTCGTCTATGTCATTCCGAGCACACATAAGATGGCATTCGACATTTACTCGCTCGGTGCTGACGGCAGGCCCGGTGGAAATGGTGACGATGCCGACCTCGGCAACTGGGACTGAACGCGGCAGATGGCGGTCGCCACATCGGTTTCGGTCCCCAGCGGGCTAGCGGCGCTCCTCCTTCAGCGCGGCATACTCGATGCCAGCGGTCTGGCGCGAGTCGAAGAGATTCGCGCCCACTCCCCTCAGCGCCTGTCCCATCTGGTTGTCGACATGGGCCTGCTGTCGTGGGATGCTCTCTACGACATTTTTGCCGACGCCACCGGCCTCCCCCTGTGGGACGGAGAAGGCGATTCTTTTGTAGACGAGGGTTTTCCTGATGGATTTCTCGACTACAATCACATTCTGCCTGTGCAGCGCGTCGGCGGCCAGAGTTTAGTCATTGACGACCCCGAAGACGACGGCCTCATCGATATGCTGCAGCGCCTGCGACCGGAGGTACCACTTTTCCTCGCTCCACCGCAAAAGCTCAAACATGCACTGGAGGCGCTCTTTGGTACGAACGCGGACGAATCGACTGAAGCGCGCGGGTTGGGTGCAGAGGACATCAGCCACCTCAAGGATCTCGCGCTTGAAGCCCCGATCATCCGGCAAGTGAGCGAACTGATCACCGCTGGCGTTGAAATGCGTGCATCAGACATCCATCTTGAACCTGGCAAACAAGGGGTCGAGCTGCGCTACCGGGTTGACGGCGTGTTGCACGCCCGTGCCGCCCCATTACCGCATGACTATCCTGCCGTATCTTCGCGGATCAAGATTCTCGCCAACCTCGACATCGCCGAACGGCGCCTACCACAGGACGGCCGTATTCGCTTGCGCACTGCCGGTCGCGATGTCGACATTCGCGTCAGCACGCTACCAACGCCGCACGGCGAAGACATCGTGCTGCGACTGCTCGACCAGAAAACGCAATCACTCTCGCTGCAAGCCACGGGGTTGGCCTCACGCATCGTAGATCTCTACAAGGAAAACCTGCGGCGCAGCAATGGCCTCATTCTCGTCACCGGCCCCACGGGCTCTGGCAAATCGACCACTCTCTACTCTGGGCTGACCGAAATCATTGACGGCACCCGCAAAATCATCACGGTGGAAGACCCCGTCGAATACGAAATTCCCGGTATCACCCAGATGCAAGTCAACGAAGGCGCGGGACTCACTTTCTCCACTGTATTGCGATCCATCCTTCGCCACGATCCGGACGTCGTCTTCATCGGCGAAATCCGCGACCGGGAAACCGCAGAAATTGCTGTGCAAGCGTCGCTAACCGGCCACCTCGTCCTGTCGACCATCCACACCAACAGCGCTACCGGCGCCATTGGGCGCTTTCTCGACATGGGTGTTGCCGACTACCTGCTATCTTCCAGCCTGATCGCGATCAGTGCCCAGCGCCTGCTGCGCCGCCTGTGTGAAGACTGTCGGCAGCTTGAGTTGCCCGACGCAGCCACGGTCGAACGTTTCGGCCTGGATGCTGGCAAGCCGCTGTTCCATGCCAAAGGCTGCCCCAAGTGCGGTCGCACCGGCTATCGTGGGCGCCTGCCGATTGGTGAAATGCTCCAAATGACTCCTGCTCTGCGGCAGCAGATTCTGCAAGATCCCTCGACCGGCGCGCTCAACGCTGCCGCGCATGCCGGCCATTTCAGGACCTTGATGGACGATGGCTTGGAGCGGGTTCGCGAGGGGCTAACCACTATTGAAGAAGTCCTGCGGGTCGCTGGCTGATGCCAGAGTACCACTACACCGCCCTGACGCGCCAAGGCGTCGAAGTCAGCGGATCGGAACAGGCCGACAGCGTCGAAGCCCTCACCCGGCAGCTCAAGAAGCAACAGATCACCCTCCTCAAGTCTCGTGAACGCAAGAAGAAGGCAATCCCGTTTGCCGTCATCCAAGCCTTTCTGGCTGAACTGTCGCCACTCGCCAGCAACGGCATCCCGATCGACCGCGCCTTGCAGATCGTCGGAGAAGACAGCATTGACCCAAGAATCGGTGAACTCGCCGCGCAACTACGCCAAGGTATCAAACGGGGCGAATCTCTCTCGCAGGCACTCAGCCAATCCGGGCGGTTCGACACCCTGCTCGTCGCGCTCGTCAAAGTTGGTGAAACCAGCGGTGAGTTGCCCCGTATCCTCGCCATCCTTGAAACCTATTACCAGGAATCACGCCAGACCCGGCGCGACCTTGTTGCCGCCCTGTCCTATCCGGCCATCCTCGCGGTGATCAGCCTACTCTCCATCATCGGCCTCGCCCTTTTCGTCGTCCCGGTTTTTCGCGACATCTTTGACGAAAAGGCCCAGGACGCCCTGCCGCTCGGCACAAAAATTCTTTTTGCCGGCAGCGAGTTCCTCATCCAGTACGGGGCAGTTCTCGTCGTTGCAATTACCGCACTCGGCATCGGCGCTGCCCTCTTTTTCCAGCATCACGACGGTGCCAACCGGTTGTGGCATCGCTTTCTTCTCAACGCCCCGGTGATTGGCCAGATTCGCAGTCGTTTTGAGGGTTTCAAACTGGCCAAAGCACTGTCGATCATGATAGAACGTGGTGTCCCCCTCGTCCAGGCCGCCGAAATCGCCCAACCCCTCCTGGCCAACCGTATTCAGCGCGAGGGTTTTGCCGCTTGCGCTCAAGCTCTGCGTAAAGGAGAACCCATTCCTCAGGCAATTGCTCGCATCCCCGGACTGCCGGTCCAGTTTCACCGCTACATCACGCTCGGCAATGAGACCGGAACACTTGGCCAGAACCTCGGTAAAGCGGCCGACCTGCTGCGGGACGACTTCAAGAACCGCCTGAAGTCTCTGATCGCCATTCTCGACCCCTTGATCATCGTCACCATGGGCGGTGGCGTCGCCTTCATGGTCATCTCAATCCTGCTCGCCGTCTTCAGTCTCTCCGATGTTCATTAGCGCACCTCCGCCGGCTTCATGCTTGGCTAGGCTGAAGCACCCGACGCGCTACCGCCGCCCGAGAGGCTTCACCCTCATCGAAATCCTCGTCGTCCTCGTGATCAGCGTCGGCCTGGTGATTACCATGGCCTTGCTCTTCCGGGCCGTGGCCCGCACTACGGTGCTCCTGCGCGGTAGCAACGACGAATGGGCGCTGCAGACCCAACTGCGCGAACAGCTTCGGCACGTCCTTATCCTGCCCGGCGAACCCCCCCTCAATGGAGACCAGAAGGAAGTAACCTTCACGACTTGGAGAAGCGTGCGCGACCGCCACAACGGCAAGCCGGTCATCGCCCAGTATCGTTACGAGGCTAGCGAACGAATCGTTTACTATCGGGAAAGCGAAATGCCGGCCTGGTGGCCCGCGTCGCCGAAAACTGCAGAAAACCGTCTGCGACTTCAAAAGGCTCACGAAACGCGCTTGGCCACAGGGATTGACGACCTCCGATTGCAGTTTGCCGCAGCCGAGGCAACTGACCTCGACCTTGCCAAGCTGGAAACCAGCTGGCAACAGCCAGAAATGCCCAGACTCATGCAACTCAGCTTCACGCGCGCAGAACGGCCCTACGTCCTCTATCTCGAGACCAGAGGACTTGCCGCACGACCGACAGCTAGCAAGTAGCTACGGCAACAATGGTGTACAGATCCGGGTTCCCAGGTCAACCTCCGAGTGAGAGGGTTTGGGCAACCCCGCCTCACGTCTTGACGGACTCCCACCAAAACAGCGCACCTCGCCGGCGCGCCGGTATAATCCCTACCGATGAATTCAGTATCCCACCGCCGCCTCTTGGGCGCGTTGGCCACCTCCATTGCCCTGCATCTACTCGCCCTTATCCCGCTGCGCTTGCCCATCGACAGCCCTGCCGAGACCCTGCAGATCCACCTGCAGGCCAGCGTGGCACGCACACCACCTACCACAGTGCGGCCCGAGGAAGCCAGCCCGCCAACCAAGAAACAGAACCCTACCCCCCCGCCCGTGAGGCGGAGCAGCAGGCCGGATGGCGCAGAGCACACCGCTTCCCCGGCGCAGCCATCCCAGCCGCCTGCCGCCGAGGACACTACGCCCGAAGTCACTGACGCATTGGTGCTCGACCAGCCTCTGCTCCCCGAATACCCTGCCGCCGCACTGGCCCAGGGCCTCGAGGGCTGCGTCCTGGCGAGTGTTCAGGTCAATACAGCCGGTGAGGTCGAAAGCGTGAGTATCCTTGCAGCCGACCATCCTGGCGTTTTTGACCAATCCGTTATTGAATCCCAGAAGTCAGCACGCTACGCTCCCGCCCGCCAGGGCAGCCAAGGTATTCCCTCGCGCGTTCTGGCCGTTGCTGCCTTCGTCATCGAGCCTGGCAAACAACTCGATTGCCCTCTCAAGTACGCCCCGCTCGCCGAAAAACGCCTCCGGAGCGATGCGCCATGAAGCGTCACCCCTCAGCCCGAAAGCAGCAGCGTGGGTTCATCCTCATCTACGTGATCGCCATGGTCGCGGCACTGGCCACCATCGTATTCCAGATTGGCCAACTAAGAAATGCGGTTCCTCGGCAAACGGAAAGGCAACTCGGACGTGCCATCGAAGGCCAGGAGATTCTCCAGTTTGAGGCGTTCATCATTAGTGCCCTCGGTCCCCACCAAGTGCCCATTGACCCGCGCTACCTCGCCTTTCGGCAACTTCAGGAAAGCGACCCCGGCCGCCTCGGCGAAATGGAAGACGCCGTTGCGCAACTCAAAGCAATACTTGCCGAGTTCAACTTCAGTATCGACGGCCGCGAGAAAAAGAAAGATAGCCAGACAGGCAGCAGCGCATCCGGCAGCGAATTCAGCCATGATGGCAACCGGAAGCTCTTCGCTCCTACCGCCAAGCCCTACAGCGTCAAACTGGGGGAACGACAATACCTCATTACTGTGCGGCCCGCCAACGCCTTCCCCAATCTCAACAGCATCAGCTACGCCCCGCTCTGGCGCTATCTCTCGCTGCTTCTAAAGATCGAGCCGGCGCAAGCACAGAAACTTGCCGCCAATCTCATCGACTGGCGCGACCCAGACGACTTCCGTACCGAAGGCATTGGTGCCGAAAGTGAATCCTACCAGGCCCTTGGTTACACCACTCGAAATGCCCCCATCCGATCGTGGCAGGAACTCGCCTATATCAAGGGCATCACGCCCGACTATCTGCAAAGCATCCGTGAAGCCTTCTACCTTGCACCAGGAGAAGTGCCGGCTGGCGTGTTGCCCGACTACATTTCCCCCCAGGCACTGGCGGTACTGTCCGACCTCAAGCCAGCGGTCATTCGTGCACTGCTCGACGAATACGGCCGACAGCGTGACCCCAAGAAACCACCCCCCATTTCCGGCTCTGGCGGCAACATGGAAATCCTCTTCGGAGAGGACGCTGCCCGCTTTGACCAGGCCATCAACTGGCAGGTCGACAACAAACGGGTTCGCATCCAGATCGACGGTCCCAACCGCAGTGCCACAATCGACTACGACGTCGAAAACAGGAAGATCATTGACCGCTGGGACGGATAAAAAGTCCGTACCCAACGCCAAGCCTTTTCCGTCGCCATTCCAGGCGTTAGGATCCCTCCCGTAGCACGAATAACAGCCATGAAGGATTAGACCATGACCTCACCCAAGACGCTTGCCACCCTGCTCTTCAGCCTGGCCCTGGTGGCCTGCGCAAGTACCGGATGGCGCACCATCACTGACGTCAAAGAAATCGCGGCCATTCGAACGGCCGTGAACGTGCCTAGCATTGACTTGTCCAAGGTTCTCATCCTTCGTCTGCAGCGCGACGGCCAACGGGTGGAAGTCACCAGCCTCGCTCCCGCAGTCATTGGGGCCGCCAAGAACGGCCCGCCCGGTGCCCGCACCCTCTTCAGCTTCACTCCAAGGCGTGACAAGCTGGTTCTTTTTGGCCAGAACGTGCCCGAGTTCAAGGGGTTTTATCAGGAGATTCCCTTGGCCGACTTACAGCCTGGCAAGCGCTTCCGCTTCCCTGTCGTGCAGGACGACGGCAGCGTGAAGGAACAGGAATTCACCGTAGAAAGAGTGATAGACCAGATCTGATCCAGCACAGAGACCACGCACGCCGCTTGACCGAGGACGGACGGCTCCAAGCCCGGGGTCTGCAGGGTTCAGGGGCGTGTGAGGCTCACTGCGGGGTAGGCGTCGGCAAGGTTCTTGGCGTAACCGGCGGTGTTACGTCTACGCCGCCGCCGGCCGCTGCCGGTTGTCTGGGCATAATCGCATCGCTTCGGCGGATGCACGGCGCCACCATCGACAGAACATAAGGCTCATCGCCAATCGAATATAGCTGAAAGGGCGTATAAGCCAGCGTCAGCGGTGGCACCGCTTCTCCGGTCGGCGAGAAATTGCGCACTGTCACCACGGGCCAGGCCGGGTCGCGGTATTGAATCCGCAAAGTATTCGCATCCACGGGCACCAGAGCCTCTCCGCCTGGCGAACCCAGAGAAAGCCGGGCGCTCTCATTCAATAGCCGGAGCACCGCCAACTCATGCGCACGCTCCTGCTCAACGCGCGCGACCATACCGCGCAATTGGGAGAGAATGATGGCGGCGGCCGTTGCTGCCACCACCAGCGCGATCAGCGCCTCGATCAGCGTGAAGCCTCGCTCGCCACGCTGGCAGCAACCGCTCCACTCGCGCGGTGCCATCACGGCCGACCAACCGTGCGCGTCACTCCACCGCCATAGAGACGCAGGATACGCAGATCCGCTTCGTCGCACACTCCATCGTGGTTCACATCGGCTTCGGCCGAGCAGGGCAGATCGGCACGCAAGGACAGGCGCTGGGCTTGCGAGTCGGCTGCCTCGGCGGCCGTAAGCTCCGCTGTTTGGCGCCCCACCTGCAAAGGCAACACCGTGCGCTCCGGCAAGGTTCGCCCCGAGAATCGCAGCAAGGCCGGGCTGTCCGGCTTACCGTCCGCGCGCAACAAGGCGAAACGCTTGCGCCCCTGCTGTAGCTCCAGCACCACCGGACTGCCGTTAAACGACGCCGTGCGGCTCAACACCAGGAAGTAGTGCGCATCCGACACCGGGCCGACACCCACCAGTTGGCCGTCCGCCACGCTGAACGCCAGTACCTGATCGTGCTCACCGGGCGCCCGAGAAAGAAGCCCTTCAGACAGCGTGATCGAACCCTCCAGCAACATCAGTGCCGGTATATCCGGCATCGCCAGAGCGCAACGCGCCGACAAGAAGACCATCAGTACGGCAAGAACGTAGCGCACGCTCATCCCCTCGACCCGACAGATTGCCGGAAACATAGATCTCAACCGAACCGCACAAGTGCCTGCTGACCCTCGATAGGCTAGCGCTGCCCTCCACACAAGAAAAGGCCGCCTCGTCCGATTGCCAAAACGATTGCGCATCTCCAGGCGAATAGCCATCGATTCGTGGCAGGCTGCGCGTCAATGCGTTCAGCAGCCGGCCAGGCCTTTGTGCACTAGCTGCCGGAGGGGTTCCACCAGCGACGTCCGCGCGCGGCCCCGGACGCCGGGGCAGGTGCCAACGGGAGACTGCGTGCAAGTATCGGCAATCACGATAACAGGCGCAGTTTACACTTGTCCTTGGTCGGCCGCACTCGCGACCTTGGCACTGG
>ERZ761603.2828-NODE-2828-length-11550-cov-6.473597_pt1 | contig 11550 bp, 8 predicted proteins | sample MGYA00511879_ERZ761603 | MGnify/ENA primary metagenome ERZ761603 (study PRJEB28899, sample SAMN02850040) | bioreactor sludge metagenome | biome: EBPR Sludge; feature: EBPR Bioreactor; material: flocular biomat | place: Australia: Thorneside Wastwater Treatment... | reverse complement strand
GAAGGCCCTGATTGTGGTGGCCGAAGATGGTGACGCCCTGGTCACAGCCATTGACAATGCCGCTCAGGCTGGTGTGGTGGTGTTGGCCTACGACCGCCTCATCAAATCCCCGAACATTGCGGCTTATCTCTCCTTCAACAACGTGGAAGTCGGCCGTCAGCAGGCGTTGGGGGTCATGGAAGCGTTGGACATTGAGAACTGGGACGTTGCGGCCAATGGGCCAGCTCGCGTGGTGAAGTTGGGCGGCAGCCCCACCGATAACAATGCCATCCTGTTCCGCCAGGGCCAGGACGAAATTGTGGATCCGTATGTTGAAGCGGGCAAGATTGAAATTGTTGCTGACCAGTGGGTTGATAACTGGGATGCGGCCAACGCTCTGAAGGCGATGGAAAACATTCTGGTGGGCGCTGGCAACGATATTGATGCCGTTGTGGCTTCCAACGATGGCACGGCATTGGGTGCGCTGCAAGCGATGAAAGCCCAGGGTCTGGCCGGTGTTGTGCCGATTTCGGGCCAGGACGCCACGGCCGACGGCGTGAACAGCATCATCAAGGGTGAACTCACCGTTTCCATCCTCAAAGACATTCGCGATCTCTCCCCGCTGGCGGTCAACATTATCGACCAGCTGATCAAGGGTGAAGCCGTAGAAGGGCTGGAAAGCTACACGATGGCGGAACTGACCAACGATCCGTCGCAAGAGGGTGAGGTAGATTGTTTCTTCCTGCCAGTGGCCCAGGTGAACGCAGAAAACGCCTACGACCTGGTGGTGGTAAGCGAATTCCAATCCTACGATGATGTGTATCGGGATATTCCTGAGGGCGATCGTCCGGCACGGCCGTAACGCTATCAGCTCTTAACTTTTGTACCCGGCCCCTGTTATTTGAGCAGGGGCCGGGTTTTGTCGATTCTGCAGAAAGTTCTTGGTGTGGAGGAGAGTTTCGTGAGCGATGATATCATCCTCGATATACAAAATGTGACCAAAGAATTCCCCGGGGTCACTGCCCTGAACGACGTGTCCATTCAGATCAAGCGCGGCGAAATTCATGGTTTGTGTGGTGAAAATGGGGCGGGCAAGTCCACCCTGATGAAAATTTTGTCGGGTGTGTACCCTTATGGCACGTATTACGGCCGTGTGCTCTTCAACGGCAATGAGTTAAAGCTGGAACACAGTTCGATTCGCCAGGCGACTGATTTAGGCATTGCCATCGTTCACCAGGAGCTGACCCTGGTGCCCAGCATGACTGTGGGTGAAAACGTTTATTTAGGCAAAGAGCCGACGGAAAGGGGCGCAATCAACTGGAATAAGGTGTATGCCGATACCAGAGAAATTTTGCAGCGCTACAAGCTAAACGTCTCTGCGCGGGCGGTGGTGCAAGAGCTGGGCGTAGGCAAAATGCAGATGGTGGAAATTGCCAAAGCCCTTTCCGAAAATGCCCAGGTGCTGATTTTAGATGAACCAACCAGCGCGTTAACCGAAGCCGAAATTGACAAATTAATGGAAATCCTCGGCATTTTGAAGGCGCACGGGGTGACCTGTATTTATATCACCCACAAGCTGAAGGAATTTTTCCGCATCACCGATAATGTGACCGTCTTGCGTGACGGGGAAAAGGTGATCACCCTGCCTACCAGCGAATTAACCGAAGAGCGGTTGGTCAATTACATGGTTGGCCGCCAGATGAAGGAGCGTTTCCCCAAAGGTAACCGTCGGCCGGGAGAGATTTTGTTTGAGGTCAAAGACCTGCATGCGGTAGACCCCAACAACTCTGAGCGCCGCGTGGTTAGCGGGGCCAGCTTTGCCCTGCGCCGTGGCGAAATTTTGGGGATTGCAGGCTTGATGGGTTCCGGGCGCACCGAGCTGGTGACGACTATTTTTGGCGAATATGGCAAAGTGACCCAGGGCGAAATTACCCTCGAAGGCAAACCGATTGCCCTGAACAGTGCGCGTGATGCCATTCGGCATGGCATTAGCCTGGTGCCTGAAGATCGCAAAAAGCAGGGATTGATCTTGATCAAATCGATCCTGGAAAATATTTCTTTGCCCAATCTGAACCAGTTTGCCCGGTTTTTTAGCCTGGATAAAGATTCCGAGCTGGATGCGAGCATGAAGCAGGCCAAAAACCTGTCCATCAAGGCCCCCAACCTGTACGTGCAGAGCAGTTCGCTTTCGGGTGGCAACCAGCAGAAAGTGGTGATTGCCAAGTGGTTGATGTCCCGTCCCAAAATATTGATTATGGATGATCCAACCCGAGGTGTCGATGTGGGCGCCAAGTACGAGATTTACAAGCTGATGAATGAACTCGCGGAAAGAGGCGTCTCGATTATTATGATCTCCAGCGAATTGGAAGAGGTGCTGGGGATGAGTGACAGCATCATGGTGATGCATGAAGGCCGATCGAACGGTACGTTAACGGCCGTTGAGGCTACCCAAGAAAAAATTATGGCGTTGGCTACCAACATTGCCTGATCTTGAAGAAAGGAGATCCTGGATGAAACTCGCTGTACCTACGCAAGACAAATCAACGGAATCAAGCTCAAATCTGGCCGGTTTGTTCCGTCAAAACATCCAAACATATGCCATCATTTTGGCATTGGTGTTTATTTGGATATTTTTTGCATTTTTGACAGACGGCCGTTACCTCAGCCCGCAGAATTTCTCTAACCTGTTCCGCCAGATGACCGTGACGGCGTTTATGGGTATTGGCATGGTATTGGTCATCGTCACGGGCAATATTGACCTCTCTGTGGGCAAACTGGCCGGGTTTGTTTCGGTGGTGGTCGCCTACTTTCAGGCCGAAATCTGGACCGACATCATTCCCGACATGCCCATCGTGGCCGCCACCCTATCTGTATTTGTGGGTCTGGCGGTTGGCTCCCTCTGGGGTGTGGTGCAAGGCTACATCATCGCCCACCTGAACGTGCCCTCTTTTATTGTGACCCTGGGTAGTATGTTCATTTTGAACGGGGCGATTTTGCTGGTAACCCAGGGCAAAACCATCCCGGCCAACCAGCCGGGCATCGCCTACATCGCGCAAGGGTATCTCAGCAGTTGGGGCGGGTGGATAACCGCTGCGCTGGTGGTGGCGGCCCTCTATTTCACCACCTTCCGCGGCCGACAGCGGAAAAAGTCACACGGTTTTGACCTCTCCAGCGTCTACCTGGATTATGGCCTCACCACGTTTTTTGCCTTGCTGATCGTAGGCTATGTTTTTATCGTGAACCGCTACAATGGGGTGCAGATTCCGGTGCTGCTGCTGGCGGTTGCTTCGGTCATTTTGTCTTACATGGCCATGAACACACGCTTTGGCCGGTATGCCTACGCCATCGGCGGCAACCGGGAAGCGGCGCGGCTGTCGGGGATCAATATCCGCAACAACATTTTCCTGGTTTTTGTGTTGATGGGCTTTTTGTGTGGTGTGGCTGGGGTGGTGTTGGCATCTTATGTAGGCTACGGTACGATCGCCGCCGGGCAAGGGTATGAGCTGGATGCGATTGCAGCGGCTATCCTGGGCGGCACCTCCACTCTGGGCGGCGTAGGCACGGTTTGGGGGGCATTGATTGGCGCTTTAATCATGTCCAGCCTGTCCAATGGTTTGCAGCTGCTGAACGTGGCCCCTTCCTGGCAATATCTGCTGAAGGGTGTGGTTCTGGTTTTGGCTGTGTATGCTGATGTTACTTTCAAGAAAAAGAGCTAAGCTGCGGTGGGGAAGCGGGAGGTGGGGTACGGCCGTATCCCCCATTTTGATCTGCCTGAGCCTCATCTTCATCCTGGCCGCCTGTGACCGTTCCCCAGGCGGCGAGGCCCAACCGCTTCACGGAACCGAAGGCATGATCACCGTTTTGCTGCCGGACAGCATTTCGTCGGCCCGCTGGGAAAACGACGATCGGCGCTACTTCGAGCAAGCGTTTGCCGCCGCAGGTGTCTCCTACAACATCGTCAATGCCAATGGCGATGCCCGCCTCCAGCAGACCCAGGCCGAGCAGGCGATCACCAATGGGGCCAAGGTGCTGCTAATTACCAACCTGGACAGCGGCTCTGCCTCCGCCATCATCGCCCAGGCCCGGGAAGCCGGGGTGATTGTCATCGACTACGACCGCCTGACCATTGAAGGCCCTGGCGCAGATTTGTACGTCTCGTTTGACAACGTCGCCGTTGGCCGCCTGATGACCGAAACGCTGGAACCCATCATCAACAGCCTGCCCGCCGAACCCAAGCGCATCATTCAGCTCAACGGTTCCCCCACCGATAACAACGCGACCCTGTTTCGCGAAGGGTATTACTCGGTGGCCAAACCTTACTACGAGTCGGGGCAGTGGCTGTTGGTGAGCGATCAGCCGGTGCCAGACTGGGATTACCAGCAGGCGCTGGTGGTGGTGGAGCAGATTTTGACCGCCACCAACGGCGACATTGATGCCGCCATTGTGGGCAACGACCGGCTGGCCAACTCCGTAATTGCGGCCCTTAAGACGCAGGGGCTGGCTCCCATTCCCCTCAGCGGCCAGGATGCCACGGTGGGCAGCATTCAAAACATCCTGGCTGGCTGGCAAACGATGACGGTGTACAAGCCAATCCAATTGCAGGCGGAAGCGGCGGCCCAGGCCGCCATTGCCCTGCTGGAGGGGCAAGATCCGGCCAGCTTAACCGATGAAACCATTTTTAATGGTCAGAACGACATCCCGTTTATCAGGCTTACGCCGCTGGCGGTGACGGCCGAAAATATCTCCCAAACCGTTATTGCCGATGGGTTCCGCACCTGGGCCGAAATTTGTGTGGGCGAGTATGCGCAGTACTGCCCGCCAGACCGGTAGAAAAACCTGTTGCCGCAAAACCATTTCCCCCATACCATTGCACAAAATTTGTGACAAACTCGGTGCGCTGCACGGCGTGATTTCACTTAACCAAAAGGCGGCGCACCTGGGATACCGGAAAAGAGTACCGTTGTGAAAGAAAGACTTCAATCGCTGGGCATTGCGCCCGCCGCCGAAACGTCATTGTCACCGGCGGACTACCTTCGCAGTTATTTACGGCGGCTGCGATCGGGTGAAATTGGCTCCTGGCCCACCATTTTAGGGCTGGTTGTGATTGCTCTTATCTTTCAATCGCAAAACCAAAATTTTCTCACGGCGCGCAACTTTGTGAACCTGATTGTGCAGATGGCGGGTTACACCGTGATTGCCATTGGGGTGGTCTATGTGCTGCTGGTGGGCGAAATTGATTTGTCGATTGGTTATGTGAGTGCGGTAGCGGCCGTATTTATGGTGTTGCAACTGCAAGATCCGCCGGGGTGGCCGTGGTATGCGGCCGTTTCTGTGGCTCTCATTCTGGCAGCAGGCATTGGCGTATTGCATGGCATCATCATCACCACGTTTCAAGTCCCCTCATTTATTGTCTCCCTGGCGGCTCTGATCGCCTGGAATGGTACCGTGCTGCTGCTCGTGGGCACGTCGGGCACCGTCATTATTCAAGATAATGTGATTGTGGGCATTGCCAACCACTTTCTAGAGCCAGCCTGGAGCTGGGCTGTGGCCATCGTCACCACGTTTTTGTTTGCTCTGTATCAAATTCAGCATTGGCTGGTGCGCCGTCGCCAGGGCTTTGTGGAAGTGCCCGGCATCATTGTGCTGCTGCGCATTGTTGCCCTGGGTGGGCTGGCGGCCGGAGTGGTTGTCATTTGCAACCGGGATCGCGGCGTGCCGTTTGTGGGGGTGCTGCTGCTCATCCTGCTGACAGGCTTCACGATTCTGGCGTCTAAGACCCGCTTTGGCCGCTATGTGTACGCCATTGGCGACAACAAGATGGCGGCGCGGCGCGCGGGCATCGACGTGAAGCGGGTGCTGATTACCGTTTTTATGATCTCCAGCCTGATGGCCGGGGCGGGTGGCATTGTGCTGGCGTCGCGGCTGCGGTCGGTGGATACGGCCGCTGGCGGGGGCAACTTACTGCTGAACTCAATTGCGGCGGCCGTAATTGGCGGTACCAGCCTGTTTGGCGGCAGCGGCCGGGTGCCCAGCGTGCTGCTGGGGGCGCTGGTCATTGCCAGCGTGGAAAATGGCATGGGCCTGCTGCTCCTGGAACCGGGGGTGCAGTTTATCATTACCGGGTTTGTCTTGCTGATGGCCGTGTTGGTGGATGCGGTTTCGCGGCAAAATCGCCGACAACCGGCGCAATCTTAAATTTGTTTGGTAAATTTGGTGAATGAAAAAGCGGGCGGTGGACCAAAATTCAGTCCACCGCCCGCTTGCTGTTTACGAAGGCGGGGTGCCTGCTGGGGGGATGGTGGGCAAGGATGCCTGGCGCGACGGCCGTTTCGGCAGCACGGGTTTGGGGGGGTGCATCGCGGCGGCAATCACCTCACTGACTTTTTCCACCAGCACAAACTCAATGTCCTGGCGCAGTCGTTCCGGGATGTTTTCCAGGTCGCGCTCGTTTTTCTTGGGCAGGATGAACTTCTTGATGCCCGCGCGCCGGGCGGCCAGCGCCTTTTCGCGGATGCCGCCCACGGGCAGCACCCGGCCGCGCAGGGTGATTTCCCCGGTCATGCTCACGTCGCGGTAAATCGGCCGTTTGGTGAAAGCCGAAATGAGCGCGCTGGAAAGCGACACCCCTGCCGACGGCCCATCTTTGGGCACCGCCCCTTCCGGCACGTGAATGTGAATGTCCGTCTTTTCAAAGAGATCGCTGTCCAGGCCCAGCGCTTCGGCCTGGCTGCGGGTGTAGGTGAGGGCGGCGCGGGCGCTTTCCTGCATCACGTCGCCCAGCTGGCCGGTGAGCGTCAGGTTGCCTTTGCCGGGCATCAGGTTCACCTCGATGAACATGATGTCGCCCCCGGCGGCGGTCCAGGCCGCACCGGTGGCAATGCCCACCTGGTCTTCGTCTTGCAGCATTTCCTGCGAGAAGCGGGGCGGGCCAAGCAGCGTTTCCACTTCTTTGGCGGCGATTTGATGGGGGAACGGCCGTTCCTCAGCTACATCCCGCGCAATCTTTCGGCAGACGTTGGCCACCTCACGCTCCAGGTTGCGTACGCCCGCTTCCTGCGTGTAGTCGCGAATAATGGTGCGCAGCCCTTCCTCGGTCAGCTCAATCCCCTGTTCGGCCAGGCCATGCGCTTCCAGCTGCTGCTGCACCAAAAACTGGCGGCAGATTTCCAGCTTTTCTTCTTCCAGGTAGCCGGAAAACTCGATGATTTCCATGCGGTCCTGTAAAGCGGGTGGAATGGTATCCAGGTAGTTGGCCGTGGTAATGAACAAAATCTGCGACAGATCGTAGTCTAAATCCAGGTAATGATCGGCAAAGCTGTAATTTTGTTCGGGGTCCAGCACTTCCAGCAGGGCGGCCGACGGATCACCGCGGAAGTCGTTGCCCAGCTTGTCAATTTCGTCCAGCATGAAGAGCGGATTGCGCGTGCCGGCCCGCTTCATCGCCTGGATGATGCGCCCCGGCATCGCCCCGATGTAGGTGCGGCGGTGGCCGCGAATCTCGGCCTCGTCGCGCACGCCGCCCAGGCTGATGCGCACAAATTCCCGGCCCAGCGCGTTGGCAATGGAACGGCCGATTGACGTTTTACCCGTTCCTGGCGGCCCCACAAAGCACAAAATCGGGCTGCGCATCTTGTCGGAGGCAATCTTTTTGACGGCGATAAATTCCAGGATGCGGTCTTTGACTTTTTCCAGGCCAAAATGATCGTTGTCCAGCACCTCGGCGGCGTTGGCCACGTCCAGGTTGTCTTCAGACGTTTCCAGCCAGGGCAGCGACAAAACCCAATCAATGTAAGTGCGAATGATGCCCACTTCCGGCGACATGGGCGGCATGGCCCCTAATCGAGCGATTTCTTTGTCCATCTTGGCCCGCACGGTGTCGGGCAGCGGCTTGGCGGCGGCCATCTCGCGTACTTCGGTGATTTCCTGGCTGAACAGGTCACCTTCGCCCAATTCGCCCTGGATGACGCGCATTTGCTCGCGCAGGAAATGCTCGCGCTGCGAGCGGTCCATTTCTTGCTGGACGCGGGAGTGGATTTGGTCTTCCAACTCCAGCACTTCCAGCTCTTTGGCCAGCAGCAGGCTCACTTTTTGCAGCCGTTCGCCGGGATCAAACGTTTCCAGCACGTCCTGGCGCATCTCGATGGGGATGTTGAGGGTGGAGGCGACAAAATCGGCCAGCCAGCCCGGCTCATCAATGTTGATGGCGAAGGTGTAGGCATCTTCCGGCATGTTGCGGTTGAGCATGACCGTCTTTTCAAACAGGGTGAGCACGGCGCGCATCAGCGCCTCGGTGTTGCGGTCCCATTCCAGCGGCTCGTAAATGACTTTGGCGCGGACGCGGATGTACGGGTCCCACTGGGTGAACTCCAGAATTTCGACGCGGCGGCGGCCCTGGGCCAGGACGCTGGTGCTGTTGTCGGGCATTTTCAGCGCCTTGCCGATGGTGATTTCGGTGCCCAGGCTGTAGACATCGCTGGCACCGGGATCGGTCATGTCGCTGTCGCGCTGGGCGGAGACGACCATGTTTTCGTCGTTGGCGATGGCGGCTTTGACGGCGGCCAGGGAACGTTCGCGACCGACAAACAGGGGCATGACCATTTGCGGAAAGAGGACGATGTCGCGTAGGGGCAGAAAAGCCAGCTCGACATGGCCATTTTCATCGGCCGTTTCGCGGCGTTGGGGGAAGAGGTCGTCTTCCAGCCCGGGCATGGCGTCTAACAAATCTGGGTATTGGCCAAAGCCAAATTCTTCGTCTAGTGACATAGGTTTTTCCAGGTTTTGGCCACAGAGGTCACCGAGATTTTAGAGAATGGGTGTGTCTCTGGTGGCTCCACTTCTGTGGCGTGTCAAAGGTTCATTGCTTACTGGGTCATTGAGCAGTTGGGATTGTAGACTTTCCCACTGATTTAGCAAATCGCCCACAACGACTATGGAGCCGGTGACGCAGATGAGATCGCCGGGCTGGGCCTGCTGCCAGGTGGTGGTGAGGGCGGTGTGCATATCGGGAACGGCCGTTACCGCAAAGCCCAACTCAGCGCCCAGTGCGGCCAACTCTTCGGGCGTGGCGCTGCGCGGATGGCTGGCCGTGGTGAATGTGGTGTGGTCGGCCAGCGGCAGCAGATCGGCCAGCATGTGGGGCACGTCTTTATCCGCCGGTGCGCCGAAGATGAGCCACAGCTGATTGTAAGTAAAGTTGTGCCGCAGCGCCTCGCGCAGTTTGTGGATGGCGTCGGGATTGTGGGCGCAGTCTACCAGCAGCATTGGCGTTCGGTCGCTGCCGGGATGAATAATGTCCAGTCGTCCCGGCCACTTGACGCTGGCCAGACCCGCCTGCAAAACGGGCAGCGTCAGGCGCGGAAAGTGGGCGTGGACGTGCTGTAGGGCGGCCAGCGCCAGGGTGGCGTTTTCCAGCTGGTGGTCGCCGCCCAGGGGCAGCGCAAACCGGGTGCCGGGGGGAATCAGGTCTGGGGCCGGGTTTTGCTGGATGATGAGCTGCTGCTGGCTGGGCCGATGCAGATCGCCACCTTCGTATAACCAATCAAGCCCCACGGTCGTGAGCTGGCAGCCGCGCTCCTGGGCAATCTCTACCAGCCGGGCCTGGGCATCTGGCTCCTGGTGGGCGGTGATGGCGGGGATGCCGGGTTTGATGATGCCGCCCTTTTCGTAGGCAATCTGGGTCAGGGTGTTGCCCAGCAGCTCGGTGTGGTCCAGGCTGAGGCGGGTGATGACGGAGACAAGCGGGGTGATGACGTTGGTGGCGTCCAGTCGCCCGCCGAGGCCCACTTCGACCACGGCCACATCGACGCCCACTGCGGCAAAGTGCAAGAAGGCGATGGCGGTGAGAATCTCGAACCAGGTGATGTCGGCAAACGGCTCGCCCAGGGCGCGTATTTTGTTGATTTGCTGCACAAAGTCGGGTTTGGGAATACGGCCGTCGCCATCATCTGGTGTTAAAATACGAATCCGCTCGCGGAAGTCTTGCAGGTGGGGCGAGGTGTAGAGGCCGACGGTGTACCCGGCGGCGCGCAGGGTGTAGGCGCACATGGCGGCCGTAGAGCCTTTACCCTTGGTCCCGGCGATGTGCAGGCTGGGGTAACGCGTGTGCGGCCTGTCCAGCGCTTCCAGCAGGCGGCGCGGCCGGGAATGGTCCAACTTGCTGGCCATGTAGCGGTCCTGCTTTTTGGCCTCAAAGTTAATAAAACTATAGAGATAGTCCAACGCCTCTTCGTAGGCTTGAAAATCGGCGTTGGGGTGCGGTTGTTGAATGGGGTCAGTCGCCAATTGATTCATATGGAGGCGATTGTAACCAAATGTGAAGTTTGATGGAAGTATTTTTTGTGGCTGGTTGATAGTGGCTGGTGGCTGGTAAGAGAAACGAGCCACCAACAAACTAACCGCCAGCCACGTTTCAGGAGCGTATGATGGGATTTGTTACTGTGCTGCATGATGGACTGTCGAATATGTCCTGGATGTTTTTTTTGGCGCTTGGCCTGTGGGGGTTGGTGCGGGCCTTTCGGGTGCTGCCGGTGGACGGCAGCTATTTGGGGGCGGTGGCCATTGGGCAGGTGCTGTTGTGGGTGCAAAGTGTGTTTGGGGTGATTTTGTGGATCGGCGGCCGTTTGATGGTACTTTCCCGGCCTGAAGTGCACATTCTGTATGGGGCGTTTGTGATTATTTTCCTGCCCTTCATCTACTTCACGGCGCTGCGGGGCGATGATTCCAACCGGGGGCAGTGGGTGCTGGCGTTTAGCAACCTGTTTATGTTTGGCGTCGTGCTGCGCTTTCCGCAGCTGTAAAGCGGCGTTGCTCGGCGCGGTTAGGAAACCGCGTTTACTGAGGGGAGCTTACGTTTGGTACCAGAAGCCTTCGATGCGGTACACGCCTTGCTCGATACGCTCGATGTTGAGGCGCAGGTAGCGGCCGGGGGCAATTTCCTGGTCGGTGGTGAGGGTGGGGTTGATGACGGCCGTATCAAATACATCATCCACACTTTCGGCACTGACCACCAGATGGCATTCCAGCGAATCATCCAGGAAGCCCGGTGTATACAGGTAATATTCCCCTTCAAGTTCCACATTGGCCTGAATGGCCATCACCTCCCGGCACTGCGCCAGCTGGGCCGCGCTCAGCGTGGTGGTTTCCGTGGGCGTTTCGTTTTCTATGGCTACGGGAGAGACGCCAAACAAAAAAACCAGGACGGCAATGGCCACACACAGCAGCACCAGGCAGCTTATTGCAACCAGAGCTACGATCAATACGGTATTGCTTCGACTTTCTTTATTCATAGTCCTTATTGATGAGGGGCGGCGTCAGAAAAGTGATGCCGAATTCAAAGCTTAACGGAGCGCCTGATTATGGGTTTTTGAGGCACTCATCATGATTGTCTACATTGCGCAGCAAGATGTCCTCATTGTCGTATTCAAATGAAAAACGGTATTTGAGATCGATGCGTCCCTCAAAAATCTTATCGGTTCCTTGAATCCGTTTGATGTGCAGCGATGGATTTTTTGGATTTTCTACAAGCAGGCGAAGTGCTTTTTTAACTTTATTTTGGATTGTTGTCGGCAACCG
>ERZ761603.2826-NODE-2826-length-11564-cov-9.526718_pt1 | contig 11564 bp, 9 predicted proteins | sample MGYA00511879_ERZ761603 | MGnify/ENA primary metagenome ERZ761603 (study PRJEB28899, sample SAMN02850040) | bioreactor sludge metagenome | biome: EBPR Sludge; feature: EBPR Bioreactor; material: flocular biomat | place: Australia: Thorneside Wastwater Treatment... | reverse complement strand
GTTGCTCGTCCCGACCATGGTTTTTTCATTCTTCAAAAAGTCGGAAAAGAAGATGTCTGCGCGTCCGGCGGCTCTCGCTCGTCACGGCGAGGACAAGGGACCCGCGACTGGCGGGGGGGCGGTCGACGACAAGTCAAAGACCAGCACGAATCGGCCGGCGGCGGGCCTGCCGCGAGCCGACGTGCCGTTTGCGACGCCGGTTGTAGCAAGTGATGCACCGCCACTCGAGCTCAGCGAGTTCGTGTTCAGCGAAGCCGCCCCCGAATACCAGCTTGAGGTCGACGTCGATCCGATCGACGCCGATGCCGAGGAAGCGGCCATGCTCTATGCCAACGCCCAGGATCGCGCGGTGCGGACGCTGCTGGAGAACTCGATCCGTAACCACCGCAGCGCCGCCGGCGAGCGCTTGTGGCTGATGCTCTTCGACTTGTTCCGGCTGACCGGGCAGAAGACGGCCTTCGAAGCGCTCGAGATCGAGTATGCCCAGTGTTTCGAGAAGTCACCGCCGGTCTGGCGTGACGCTGCCGCGACGCCGGCACGCGCCACGACGGCAGCCCGCACCGTACTCTTCAAGGGCGAGTTGATCGGTGACAACGACGCCGCATTTGACGTTCTGCGCCAGGCGCTGGAAAAGGATGCGCCGCTTCGGCTCGACCTGTCCAAGGTGCAACGCCTCGATGCGGCCGGTTGTGAGCGACTGCTCGCCCTCTTGCAACAAGCTCGGAAAGGGCGCCGCGAGGTCGAGTTGCTGAGTCGGGATCCGCTCGCGGTGCTCCTCGACGCCCAGATCGCTGCCGGACGTGCCGAGAACCGGGCTTGCTGGCTCCTGAAGCTCGAACTCCTTCAGTTGCGGGGACAACTGGAAGCCTTCGAGGAAATGGCCATCGACTACGCGGTGACCTTCGAGATCTCGCCGCCGTCGTGGGAGCCCAACCGTGTCAAGGACAACGGCCGGGAACCGCTATCGCTGGCCGCCATGGAAGAGGGCACGACCGAGGTGTACCTGATCAAGGGCGAAGTCAAGGCGGCGCGTTTTGCGGACCTCCTGGCTTATGCGGCTGCCAACGATCCCGTGCTGATTGACTGCGCGACGGTAACGCGCATGGATTTTGTCAGTGCCGGATCCCTGCTCAACGTACTGGCAACGGTCAAGCGCACCGGCAGGGAGATCGTTTTTCGTCACCCCAACCATCTTGTCGCCGAACTGTTTCGGGTCGTCGGGCTGAGCGGCGTTGCCCGGATCATCCTTCCCCGCAACTGACAGCGCAGGAGCACAGCGGCCTCATGGAGCAGTACCACGGGACAACGATCCTGTCCGTGCGCCGCGGCGCACGGGTGGCGATGGGCGGTGACGGACAGGTGACGCTGGGCAGCGTCGTCATCAAGGCGAGCGCGCGCAAGGTCAGGCGCATTTATCAGGGACGCATTCTCGCCGGTTTCGCCGGTAGTACGGCTGACGCCTTTACGCTCTTCGAGCGTTTCGAGGGCAAGCTGGACATGTATCAGGGCAACCTGCTGCGCTCGGCGGTCGAACTGGCCAAGGACTGGCGCAGCGATCGGGCCTTGCGGCGTCTGGAGGCGATGCTGGCGGTTGCCGATCGCGAGAACTCGCTGATCATTACCGGCACTGGCGACGTTGTCGAGCCCGAGTACGGGATCATCGCCATCGGTTCCGGCGGCTCGTTCGCGCATTCGGCGGCGCGCGCGCTGGTCGACAACAGCGACCTCGACGCAGTGGACGTGGTTCGCAAGTCGCTGCAGATTGCCAGCGATCTCTGCATTTATACCAATCAGAACTTTACGATCGAAGTGCTGGAGTAATCATGTCGGCCATGACCCCGCAGGAAATTGTCCATGAACTCGACAAGCACATCGTCGGCCAGGGCAAGGCCAAGAAAGCCGTGGCGATTGCTTTGCGCAACCGCTGGCGGCGCGCGCAAGTGGCCGATCCATTACGTCAGGAGATCACGCCAAAGAATATTCTCATGATTGGGCCGACCGGCGTCGGCAAGACCGAGATCGCACGCCGCCTGGCGCGACTCGCCCATGCGCCTTTCATCAAGGTCGAGGCCAGCAAGTTCACCGAGGTCGGCTACGTCGGGCGGGACGTGGAAACGATCATCCGCGATCTGGTCGAAATCGCCGTCAAGAGCGGCCGCGAACAGGCGATGCAGGGTGTCCGCCAACGAGCTGAAGATGCGGCCGAGGAACGGATTCTGGATGCGTTGCTGCCGCCGGCACGTGGCAACTTTTTCAACGACCCTCAGTCGGGTGACGAGAGGGCGACGCGGCAGAAGTTTCGCAAGAAACTGCGCGAGGGTGACCTGGACGACAAGGAGATTGAGGTCGAGGTTGCGGCGCCTTCGATGCAGGCCGAGATTTTTGCGCCGCCTGGAATGGAAGAACTGACGGCGCAGATTCAGGGGATGTTTCAGAGCATGGGCGGTGGGCGCAAGAAGTCGCGCAAGTTGAAGATTGCCGATGCACGAAAGTTGCTGATCGACGAGGAGGCCGCCAAGCAGGTCAACGACGAGGAAGTCAAACTCGACGCGGTGCGCAATGTGGAGCAGAACGGCATTGTCTTCCTCGACGAAATCGACAAGATTGCCTCGCGTAGCGACACCCACGGCATCGATGTTTCTCGCCAGGGCGTGCAACGCGACCTGCTGCCTTTGGTCGAGGGCACTACGGTGTCAACCAAGTACGGAATGATACGTACCGATCACGTCCTTTTCATCGCCAGCGGCGCCTTTCACCTCGCCAAGCCCTCGGACCTGATCCCGGAGCTGCAGGGACGCTTTCCGATTCGCGTCGAACTGGATTCGCTGTCCGTCGCTGATTTTGAATGCATTCTGACCCAGACCGACGCCTGCCTGACGAAGCAGTACCAAGCGCTGCTCGCCACCGAGGGCGTGAGCCTTGATTTCACGGGGGAAGGCATCCGGCGCCTCGCCGAAACGGCATGGTCGGTCAATGAGCGCACCGAGAACATCGGCGCACGGCGACTCTATACGGTGATGGAGCGTCTACTCGAAGAGGTGTCGTTCCTGGCCGGCAAGGAGGGCTGCGAAAGGCTCTCGATCGATGCCGGCTACGTCGATAGCCGTCTCGGCGAATTGGCGCAGAACGAGGATCTGTCGCGCTACGTGCTATAGATCGCTGGCGTCAGCGACCTTGGCCGGTCACTTGACGACGAGAACGGGCAACTCACTGAGATGAACGACGCGATTGGTGACCGAACCGAGCAGAGCGCCGGCGACCGAACCGAGTCCACGTGCGCCGATGACAATCAGCGAGCACTGCTGCTCGCGGGCAAAGTCAACGATAACGTGCGCCGTTTCCCCGATCCGCACGTGTAGCGAACAGCCGATACCCGCCGCTGCGAGGCGGTCTCGCGCTGCCGCCAGCGCGGCCTCCCCGGCTTCACGGTGATAATCCTGGACGACGCTGCTGGCGACGAAACGGGTGATGTCCGAAGGTAGCGGCGCCTGCACGTTAAGGAGGACGATGGCGGGCGTGACGGTGTCCTTCAATGCTTCACGAATGACATGATCGATGGCGCGCAGTGCGTGCGCCGATCCATCGACGGGAACCAGCCAGGTCGCGCTCATCGCCGTTCTCCATGGCCGTCGATGGCGCCAGCCGTCGTTTCTACGGCTACCTGCGCCGCGTGTTGACGACTGGCCAGCCACTTGCCGGCGAACACAACCAGTAGCGCACCGAGCGCGGACGCTGCGTAGGTAGCGTGCGCCACCCACTGCCGCCAGGACTCGGGCAGGCCCGGGTCAGTGACCAGCATGCCGCCGCCGATCCAGCCGAGAAGCGCACCCCCCCCCGTGATCACGAGCGGAAAACGATCCATCAACGCGAGGACAAGCTTGCTGCCCCAGACGACGATCGGGACTGAGACGGCAATGCCGAAGACGACGAGCACGATGGAGCCGTGTGCAGCACCCGCGACCGCAATGACGTTATCGACACTCATCACGGCGTCGGCGACGATGATCGTGCGGATGGCGCCGATCAGCGTCGTGCTGCCCTGCACGTCGCTGTGTGCGTCCTCATGTTCGGGAATGATCAGCTTGACGCCGATCCAGAAGAGCAAGAGCCCGCCGATGATCTTGAGGTAGGGGATCGCCAGCAGCTGGAGCGCAAAGTAAATGAGCAGGATGCGCAAGGCGATGGCGCCGAAGACTCCCCAGAAAATCCCCTGGTTGCGCTGCGTCAGCGGCAGTTTGCGACAGGCGAGAGCGATGACTACGGCATTGTCACCACCGAGCAGGATGTCGATGGCGATGATCTGCAGGACGGAGATCCAGAAGGCCGGCGAAGCGAGATCGGGCATGTCTTCTCAAGATTCTTGCACAAGGCGCAGGATGCTGGCAGCGGCGCCGGTGGAGGTATCGACCGTGCCTCGCGTCGACGCAGCACGGGGCTCAAGAAGTAGCCATTATGGCACGTTGCGCAGTCATACCCTCGCCGCGGATGACGCGCGGCGGTGGCGTCGTTCCCACGCCACCGCCGCGTTGCCCCGCCCCTGGCCTGCGTCGGCCTGCCTTCAAGCCGACCACAGTCGTGGCAAGATCAATCCATCGCTTCGTAGAGCGGCAACGTCAAAAACTCCGGGTAGTCGGGCGTCAGCGACATGCGGTCAAAAATGACTGCCGCCTGGTCGTAGGTGGCGGTTTCTTCTCCTTGGGCACTGACCGTTGCCTTCACCTTCAGCAGCTCTTCGCCGATCATGGCGCGTACCATTTCGTCGGTGACCTTGCGACCGTCGTCGAGAACGCCTTTCGGCGAAACGACCCATTGCCAGACCTGGGAGCGCGAGATTTCCGCCGTCGCGGCGTCCTCCATCAGGTTGTGGATGGGCACGCAGCCGTTGCCCGCAAGCCAACTGCCAAGGTAGTGAATGCCGACGTTGATGTTGTTGCGCAAGCCGACCTCGGTAATCGGCTGTTCGGGCTGGAAGTTGAGGAAGTCGGCGGCGGAAAAGACTTCGTCGCGTTGCTTCTGCCACTGGTTGGGACGATCGCCAAGCACCTTCTGGAACTCTTCGGCGGCAATCGCGACCAGGCCGGGATGGGCAACCCAGCCGCCGTCGAAGCCGTCGTTGGCGTCGCGGGTCTTATCGTGCCGGATGCCGGCGAGCGCCTTTTCGTTGGCCTCAGGGTCATTCTTGATTGGAATCAGCGCACTCATGCCGCCGATTGCCGGCGCGCCACGCTTGTGACAGACCTTCACCAGGTGCAACGCGTAGCTGCGCATGAAGGGAACTTCCATGGTAATCGCGCCGCGGTTGGCGAGACAGAAGTTGGGGTTCTTCTTGAACTTCTTGATGCAGGAGAAGATGTAGTCCCAGCGTCCGGCATTGAGGCCGGCTGAATGTTCGCGCAGCTCATGGAGGATCTCTTCCATCTCGAAGGTGGCGAGCACCGTTTCCACCAGCACCGTGGCCTTGATCGTGCCCTGAGGCAGGCCGATGTGCTCCTGGGCGGTGAGGAAGATGTCATTCCATAGGCGGGCTTCGCGGTGTGATTCCATCTTCGGCAGATAATAGAACGGCCCGGCACCGCGTGCGATCTGCTCCTGCGCATTGTGGAAAAAGACCAGTGCAAAATCGAAGATGCCGCCGGAGACACGCTGCCCATCAACGGTGACGTGCTTCTCGTCGAGGTGCCAGCCCCGCGGGCGGATCTGCAGGGTGGCGATCTTGTCGTTCAGCGCGTAGACCTTGCCCGCTTCATTCGTAAACGACAACTGGCGACGGATCGCCTTGTACAGATTTACCTGTCCCTGGATCTGGTTGTCCCACTTCGGGCTGTTCGAGTCTTCGAAGTCGGTCATGTACGAATCGGCGCCCGAGTTATAGGCATTGATGATCATCTTTGCCTCAACCGGTCCGGTAATCTCCGTACGACGACGTTCAAGGGCCTTCGGGAGCGGCGCGATTTTCCAGTCGGCCTCGCGAATGTGGCGTGTCTCGGGCAGGAAGTCGGGCATTTCGCCGGCGTCGATACGCGCCTGGCGGGCGACCCGCGCCTGCAACAGCTCCTGGCGGCGGGCTTCGAAAGTGCGGTGCAGCCTGGCGACCAGCGTCAGGGCGTCAAAGGTCAGAATGGTTTCGTAGCCGGGATTGATCGGTGCATTGATGTGCACGCCGGCAGGCAGATGCAGGCTCATGGTGGTCTCCAGTTCAGGGTTGTAGCGCAAACGAAGCCATTGTATTGACTACTGCAGCCAAAGATAAGCGCGAGTAGAATCAAAGGATCTTCTACCACTGGTATCAAATGGGGGCGATGGATCAGATCAAGCAGATACAGGCGTTCGTCAATTCGGCGACCCGCGGCAGTCTTTCGGCGGCCGCAAGGATCGAAGCCGTGACGCCGGCAGTGATTGGCCGTCGGCTCGACGCCCTCGAAGCGCGCCTGGGCGTGCGGCTGTTGTTGCGCACCACGCGCCGGCTATCACTGACCTTCGAAGGGCAGGCCTTTCTGGAGGACTGCCAGCGGGTATTGAACGAGCTGGCCAACGCGGAAGCTGCGGTTTCTCTTGGCGGCGTGCGCGCGACAGGTCATCTGAAGGTGTCGGCGCCGGCCGGTTTCGGGCGCCGACACGTGGCGCCGCTGGTTGCCGCATTCATGGACGCCAATCCGGGGATCACGGTGCGGCTGGACCTGACCGACCGCCTCGTCGATCTGCTCAATGAAGGCGTTGATTGTGCGGTGCGCATTGGAGAAATGGCCGATTCGACTCTGGCGAGCAGCAAGCTGGGCGAGATGCAGCGCGTCGTCATCGCCAGTCCAAGCTATCTTGCACGTTGTGGGATGCCACTCACTCCGGCCGATCTGTGCAGCCACAACTGCCTGTCGCTCGACCAGCAGCGCGGCTGGACCTTGCGTGAATCACCGGACGGTCCGGCAAGTAATCACAAGGTGTCGGGAAGCTTCGAATGCAACGACGGCGCCGTCCTGCACGAGTGGGCGCTGGCCGGCAAGGGATTGGCGTGGCGGTCGATGTGGGAAGTGGGGGAAGACCTGAAAACCGACCGCCTGCTGTCGGTGCTCGACGATTATGCGGCGTCACCTGTCGGCATCTACGCCGTTTTCCCGCAGCGACGGCATTTGCCGTTACGCGTGCGACTATTCATCGACCAGCTCAAGAGTGCCTTCGGTGATCCGCAGTATTGGAAATTGGGCGGCCTGAAGCTGGGCGCCTGAGCGATGCCGAACGTACCGGCTCAGTCGCTGGTGGCCGACGCCGCCTTCCTGGCGGCACGCAACAACGCTTTTCTCGCTTTCTCGGCTCGAATATGGGCAAGCGCTTGTGCTCTGTTGCATTCTTTGCAGTAAGAGTGCAAACCATCTGCACTGCGCGAATTCTTGTGAAAGTCTTCCAGGGACTTTTCCTGCCTGCATTTGACACAGACTTTGGTGAGCATTGGGGTAACCCGTTGACACGAAGTGTAGGGTAGCAAGCGGCTACCAGGCCCATGAACCGCTTACGTCGAAAGCCGGTCGCGGCCGCTCGCAGCGGTCCGGGCCATCGGCAGGCGCCCTTTCCGGTTCACGTCGAGAGCCCGTAGCACCTTTTTCTTGGTTGACCAAAGTGGTCAACTGGTGACGAGCCATAAGGAAAGGATCAGTTCATCCCAAAGATGAATTAAACAGACTATTGCAGAAATGCACTTTGACAACAGTGAGATTTTTCATGTTTCTGCTGACGCCGCCCGTGTGCTGGAGACCTCCCGAGTCAGCGGCGTGTCTGTCCAAGCTGCCTTGGCGCGCAACAACAGGCACGTGCGGGTGATCGAAAACGCTGCGGACACAGCAAGCGGCACCATGAGGAGGCGGACTACGACTCGGGCCGTTCCGCAACCTAAATCATAACATTATGATTATATAAAGGTAATGTGCGCCCCGCGGACTCCTCTTCGGTACCTGTCCCTAGCGCACCGCTGGCGTCCGGCGAGCAGCCAGTGTCTTCGCGCAAGCGCCAGTGGTCGCTTGGCCAGACACTCGGGTGGACAACAAGCCGGACCCCCGCGCGCTTTGACCAGGCTTCCTTCCAGGAACGACAACAGGCGGCCCTATGGGAATCGATAAATTTCGTAAATCGCCGGCAACTGCTGATCGGCGATTGAATTGTCGAATTGTCTTGCCCCAGGAAGGCGACGTAATCAGAAGCGGATGAGCCTGGTCGAGAGGCACTTGCCGATCCCCTCGAGGGAAAAGCTTGCGCCTGGTTGCAGCGGATGGCAACGCCGTGTGCAAGTCACGGCTGCCGCGGACGCAGTTCGGGCCGTACTGGGAAATCCGCTCCGCGGCACGCGGGTCGGTGCCATTGGTGGTTGCCTCGTTACGCAGCCACGCACCAAGCCGGATCGCTGCGGAGAGCGAGGGCGTGGTGTCGAGTTCCGCGTGTTCCCCTGCGTGCTGCCGGGCCACGCGATCAGGAAGCGCGCGATGAAGCCGGTGCCGCACGGCAACGTGCCGGCGCGCTCCAGGATTCCGCGCAAGGCCTCGGGCTGGACCATCAGCCCGAAGGTGAGCCGCCAGCCGCGCAACAGGAGCGACGCCGGTCGATCGCCATCTCGCCGCCGCCCTACAGCACGTTGAGCAGCGCGATGTTGCGTAGAATCGTGTGATGCCCCATGCCGTGCGCGCCGAACACCGCGCCGGCTTCGGCCGAGAGCGCACCGCCGCTCGGCCAGCCAGTGGCGAGCACCTCGGGCGTCGCATCGGCGTAGAGCAGCCGGAGAACGAGTGGCGGTGCCGGCACGTGGCCCTCGAGTTCCTCCAGCTCGCGCTCCTCGCTCGCCGAGTCCTGTCCGCGGCGCCGCTTGTGCTTGATCGCTTCGGGAATACCGGCATTCTTCGCCTCAGGCACTACGCCGGCCGCCCGCGCGTTGCGATCTCGGCCGCCATTGCCTGGTGCCGCCCGCTGCCAGTCGCGCAGGCCCGGGCCGAAGATCGCGTCGCAGGTGGTCTTGCGCTCCCCGGAGTCGGCCAACGCCAGCAGATAAAGGGAAATGGGGCCGATGAGCTGGTGGTCGCGGCGCACGTTGGCCACGCCCTGCGCGGCGGCGAAAGGGCGGGACGGGCCGAGCACGCAACCCGCGTCATCGGCGCCTGAACGAAGGCCTGCGCTTTGGTCACCGTGTCGCGCAGCGGGGGCGACAACGCATCGACAGGGTAGGCCCCCATTCGGCCGAGGCCCGCAAATTGCGCCGAAGAAACACGAGTTCGGCCCGTTGTGGCAAGGTGGAACGTGGCACCGGTGAAGACCGAAAAGCCACTGGCGTGCAATGCCCGCGGGTTAGGTTGGTCCTGGGAGACGTCATCGACATTGGTGAATTGCCGTGACGGCGCAAGCCGCCGCGTCGATATCCCGTTTGAAAGAGTGAGGAAGACGACGTGCCCGCAGCCGGTGCCACATTCCACAACGAATGATGGAGCATCAAATGGCACAACGCAATCGTGCTTTCAGCCGCGCTGGCATCGAGGTCACGCATCCCAATGCCGCCGGCGTGGACGTGGGTGGCGCCACCCCCTATGCGGCCGTGCGGCGTGACATCGACGAGCCCGTTCGCAGCTTCAACGGCGACACCGCCGACCTCAACGCCCTGGCCGACTGGTTCGAGCAGTGCGGCGAGACCATCGTCGCGATGGAGTCCACCGGCGTGTACTGGATCCTGCGGTACGAGGTGCTCGAGCGCCGGGGCTTCGAGGTGCTGCGGGTCAATGCCCGCGAGGTCAAGAATGTCTCGGGCCGCAAGTCCGACGTGCTGGACTGCCAGTGGATCCAGCCGTTGCTGACCTTCGGCCTGCTGCGCGGTGCCTTCCGTCCGGCCGATCCCATGGGCGCGCTGCGCCGCCTGTGCCGCCAGCGCGCCCGTCTGCTGCGCGGCCAGGGCCGCTACGTGCAGCCCATGCAAAAGGCGATGACGCTGATGAACCTGCCGTTGTCCCACGCCATCAGCGACGTGGCCGGCGTGACAGGCCAGAAGATCGTGCGCGCCATCGTCGCCGGCGAGCGCGACCCGCAGGTGCTGGCCGCCTACCGCGACGGCCGCATCAAGGCCACCGAGGAGGCGATCGCCGCCAGCCTGCTGGGCAACTGGCGCGACGAACACCTGTTCGCGTTGAAGCAGGCCCTGGGCGCCTTCGACTTCTGCGCCAGCCAGCTCGCCGAGTGCGACGCCGAGGTCGAACGCGCAATGACGCTGCTGCACGCTCACCCGGGCCGCCCCGCCGCACGCGGGCGCCGCAGTACCAACCGCAATGCCCCGAAGTTCGACGTGCGTGAGCACCTGTTCAAGGTCTGCGGCGTGGACCTCACCCGCATCGACGGCATCGACGTGACCACCGCCATGACCATCTTCAGCGAGATCGGCGTGGACATGTCGCGCTTCCAGACCGTCAAGCACTTCACCTCCTGGCTCGGCTTGTGTCCGGGCACCAAGATCAGCGGCGGCAAGAGGCTCGGCTCGGCCAGCAAGCGCAGCCACAACCGCGCCACCCAGGCGTTCAAACGCGCTGCCGCAGCGCTTCGATCGAGCCGCTCGGCGCTGGGCGCCTACTACCACCGCTTGTGCGCCCGCATGGACAAGGGCAAGGCAGTGACGGCCGCCGCCCACAAGCTCGCCCGGATGGTCTACCTGATGCTCACCCGCGGGCAAGACTATGTCGACCAAGGCCAGCAGTACGACGAAGAGCGCTACCGCGAACGGGTCGTCCGGGGTCTGGCCAAGAGAGCCGCCGACCTCGGCATGCAGCTCGTGCCGGTCACCGTGCCTGCGCGAATACAACAATATCAATCAATCACTTAGAGTGTGTTTCTTGAAAGTCGGCAACCTTGCCTCCTGCGGCCGATACCCGACTGAGGATGAATTCTTGTGCGTCCGCGGGCACCGTGGCGAGTGGCAACGTTACGAACTGCGCCTTTGAGAAAAGAAGCAGCCAGAACGACGGAAAGCGCCAAACTTCCGAGACGGCCGACCACTGAAGCGAAGTGCTGCCCAGGCCAGAGGACATGGTGAAGGAGGCGTCCGCAAGCTCCAGTGTGGCAATGGGGGAGCCCATACCCCCGAACTTGGCCAGCGCGTTGCGCATGTGAATGAAGTAGACGAGAAAGGCAAACCCCAGCCCGAAGACCAGGAACGCGCCAATTGCACCGACCAACCATGAACGGTCGCCGTGCCACAGCAAGAACGCAAGAGAGCACGCAAGCAGTGCCAATGCGACAAAGAAGCCGACGCCGACAGTGCGACGCCAGAACGCCAACACCGCCTCGCGCACGAGAGACTCCGTGTATTCAAGCGTTATGACAAGGCGCATGCTGCCTAACCCATGTTTAACACGCGGCATTGGTGTAGTATATTGGCATTGTCCCGGGCGTGGCCGGGTTTGGCTGTGCGAGGAGATGGGTCATGGCAATGAGCGTAAAGCCGGACACTGGCGACGTGGGCGTGAAGCAACGGTAGCGGGTGACGAACTGGTCGGAGTATGACCGGGCCTTGGTCAACCGGGGGAATCTGACAATCTGGTTCGACGACGCGAGTA
>ERZ761603.2825-NODE-2825-length-11566-cov-359.232995_pt1 | contig 11566 bp, 9 predicted proteins | sample MGYA00511879_ERZ761603 | MGnify/ENA primary metagenome ERZ761603 (study PRJEB28899, sample SAMN02850040) | bioreactor sludge metagenome | biome: EBPR Sludge; feature: EBPR Bioreactor; material: flocular biomat | place: Australia: Thorneside Wastwater Treatment... | reverse complement strand
GGGTGACGATGATTTCGCCGTAGCGCTTGTCGTCGAGCACCTGCGTCAGGCCGGCCGCCAGCGTCAACAGGGTCTTGCCGGTGCCGGCCTGGCCGAGCAGGGTGACGAAATCGACTTCCGGGTTCATCAGCGCATTGAGGGCGAAGTTCTGCTCGCGATTGCGCGCCGTGATTCCCCAGACGCTGTTTCTGGCATGGCTGTAGTCGATCAGCGTCTCGAGTTCGGCGGTCGTCCCGGCGAGCGAGCGGACGATCGCCTGCAGCGGGCGTTCGCCTTCCTGGTACAGGAACTGGTTGACCAGAAACTGCGGGCACAGCGGACCACTGATGCGGTACCGCGTCCGCCCGTCCCGGCTGCGCGACACCATGTCCTGGCCGTGCTCGTCCCAGAAGTCGGCGGGCAGTTCGCGCATGCCGGTGTACAGCAGGTCGGTGTCTTCGAGCACCTTGTCGTTGAAGTAGTCCTGTGCCTGCAATCCCAGGGCACGCGCCTTGATGCGCATGTTGATGTCCTTGGAGACGAGGATCACCGGGCGTTCGGGATGGCTCTTCTGGAGGTGGATGACGACCGCCAGGATCTGGTTGTCGGCCTTCGCTGTCGGCAGTCCGGCTGGCAGTTCGCCGGTGATCGCTTCAGTCTGCAGGAAGAGGCGGCCACTGGCGAGCTGGCGCGAGGCGCCGTCGAGAGCGATGCCCAGTTCGATCGCGGTGGCCGTGCCGTTGACGATTTCGTCGAGCGTGCGCGTCACCTGGCGTGCATTGCGGGCGATCTCCGACATTCCTTTCTTGTGGCTGTCGAGTTCCTCGAGGGTCATGATCGGCAGAAACAGGTCATGCTCCTGGAAGCGGTACAGACAGGTCGGGTCGTGCATCAGCACATTGGTGTCGAGGACGAAGAGCTTCCGCGCGGCGGCAGGCACGGGATTGCTGTCGACGGGATTTCTGCGGGACATGTCGGTGATCCTCCGGAATGAGCGCAGCGTTGGTCGGGCGCTTCAGAGGTGGCTGACGAAGTCGAGCACTTCCTGCGCGTGCCCGGCCACCCGGACGCCGCGCCACTCGCGCCGCAGGACTCCGTTGCCATCGATGACGAAGGTGCTGCGTTCTATGCCGCGCACCTGCCTGCCGTACATCGACTTCATCCGGATCACCGAGAAACGGTTGCACAGCATCTCGTCACTGTCGCTGATGAGGGCGAAGGGCAGTTCCTGTTTCGCCGTGAAGTTGTCGTGCGACCTGAGGCTGTCGCGCGACACACCGGCGATGATCGCGCCGGCAGCGACGAACTGCGGATGCAGGTCACGAAAGTCCCGCGCCTCGCTGGTGCAGCCGGGGGTGCTGTCCTTGGGGTAGAAATAGAGGACCACGGCACTGCCGCGGCAGGCGGAGAGGCTGAAGATGCGGCCGCCGCTGGCGGGCAGGCTGAAGTCTTCGACAGGCTGGTCGATCATGGCTGGTCTCGGAGGAGGGCGTGGAGGAGGCGATTGTGGTAAGAAAGGGGAGCCCGGGTCAAGCGCCAGGCTTCGTTCCTTCGTCCTGTCGGCACGCTTGCTTTTTTCTCGTTGCTGTACAAAAATACAGTCATGCCAACAGAGGGTGCCGATCATGCTCAGGATTACAACGCGGCAACAGGAAATACTCGAATTCATTCGCAACACGCTGGAAAGCCTCGGCGCGCCGCCGACGCGGGCGGAGATCGCCACCGCCTTTGGTTTCGCCTCGCACAACGCGGCCGAGGAGCATCTGCGGGCGCTTGCCAGAAAGGGTCTGATCACCCTCGAGCCGGGCTCGGCGCGCGGCATCCGCCTGGTCGAACAGCTCGGCCTGCCGTTGATCGGCAGCGTCGCCGCCGGCAGCCCGATACTCGCGGTGGAGAACGTGCAGCGCCGTTACACGCTCGATGCCGGCCTGTTCTCGCCGCGTGCCGATTTCCTCCTGCGGGTGCGCGGCCTGTCGATGATCGATGCCGGCATTCTCGATGGCGACCTGCTTGCCGTGCACCGCAGCGGCGAGGCGCGCAACGGCCAGATCGTCGTTGCCCGGCTCGATGACGAGGTGACGGTCAAGCGCTTCCGGCGGCGTGACGGTGTCGTCGAGCTGATTGCCGAGAATCCCGATTTCGCGCCGATCGTCGTCGATCCCGAGCGGCGGTCACTGGTCATCGAAGGCATCGCTGTCGGCTTGATCCGCAGTGGCGAGACGATCTGAGAAGCACAGTGCTGGCCAACCGGATTTGACCATGTCGTCATCGACCATGTTGATGCAGATCCTCGAACGTCCCGATGTCTGGCGGGGCGATGCGCTGGCCAGGGCAGCGCTGCCCGGCGTGCCGACGGGCTTCGCCGATCTCGACCGCGAGTTGCCCGGTGGCGGCTGGCCGCGTGGTGGTTTGACCGAACTCCTGCCGTTGCGTCGCGGCGTCGGCGAGCTGAGCCTGCTGCTGCCGGCGCTGGCCCGGCTCTCGCGTGACGAACTGGCCTGGCTGGTCTGCATTGCCCCGCCCTATCTGCTTTATGCCCCGGCATTGCAGGCGGGAGGAGTCGATCTCTCGCGCCTGCTGGTTGCCAGCGCTCCCGGTCGCGATGCCGCCTGGGCCTGCGAACGCTCGCTGGCGGCCGATGGAGTCGGTGCCATCGTCGTCTGGCTGCCGGAGGTCCAAGCCACCTCGCTGCGTCGCCTGCAGCTTGCCGCCGAGACGAGCCAGGCGCTGCTCTTCGTCTTTCGTCCGGCAGCCTGTGCCAGCCAGCCTTCGCCGGCACCGCTGCGGCTGGCTCTCGAAGCCGAGGGTGAGCAACTCATCGTTCACCTGCTCAAGCGCCGTGGCAGCGCACAACCGCTGCCTCTGCCCATCGCCGTGCAACGCCCGCTGCGCTTGCGTCATGCTCTGGCTCGCCCTGCATCTGCCCTGCCTGCCGCTCGAAGTCTTTCCCGACCTGCCATCGCCTAGCGCCATCGTCGACCACGAGCGGGTCGTCGTTGCTGACCGCGCGGCGGTGTCGGCAGGCGTGGTGGCCGGCAGGCGGCTGGCTGAAGCACGGGCGTTGCTGCCTGATCTGGTGGTTCGGGAGCGCGCTGTCGAGCGTGAGCAGGCAGCCTTGAAGCGGCTCGCCTGCTGGGCCGGCAGTTTCACCTCCGAGGTCTGCTGCCTGGCGCAGTCGATGCTGTTGCTCGAAGTGGCCGCCTCACTGCGCCTGTTCGGTGGCGCCGCAAAGCTGTTCGAGGGCGTCGTCGCCGGCTGTGCCGAGCAGGGTCACCTGCCGCGGGCAGCCCTGGCGCCGACACCATTGGCCGCACAGTGGCTGGCGATCGGCGGTGACGACCGCGCCTGCTGCACGCTCGGCGAACTGCCGCATCGTCTCGGCAGTCTGCCGCTGTCGGTGCTCGCCCTTGCACCAGGGGATGAGGCCCGTCTCGCCAGCTTCGGCGCGCGTTCGCTTGCCGACCTGCTGCGCTTGCCGCGCGCCGGTCTGGCGCGGCGGCTGGGTACCGGGCTGGTGGCCGATCTGGCGCGGGCGCTGGGTGATTTGCCGGATCCCCGGCAACGTTTCGTCTTTCCGGAGCTTTTTGCCGAACGACTGGAATTGCCACTGCAGGCCGAGCAAGCATCGGCGCTCGGCTGGGCTGCACGTCGCCTGATCGATGCCTTGTGCGGTTGGCTTGCTGCACGAGGTGGTGGAGTCAGTGAATGCGTTTTCGAGTTTCGGCACGAAAGCGGCGCGAGGCAGCGACCGGCGACCGTTCTTGCCCTTGGTTTTGCCGGTGCCACGCGTGACGCCGAGCGGATGAGTCATGTGCTCGGCGAGCGGCTGCAGCGGCTGCATCTGCCGGCAGCGGTCGAGTGCATCGGCTTGCGGGCCGGGGCACCAGCAGCTCTTGTCGGTCATTCGCGCAGCCTGTTCGTCGAACGTGGCGAGGGTGCTGGCGACGAATCGATGGCAGGATTGCTCGAACGGCTGCAGGCACGCCTGGGCGACGATGGCGTGCACGCGCTGTCAGCAGTGGCCGAGCATCGGCCGGAAAACGCCTGGCGGCGGGTTGCGGCGGCGCCGCTGACAGGAGAGAAATCGCCGCCCAGCCCGTTTCTTGCCCCAGCCCTGCGCCATTCGGCTGTCGGCCCGCGTCCGCTGTGCCTGCTGGCGCAACCACAGGCCTTGCGCGAGCTGGCCGGCCGGCCGCAATGCGGCGGCCCCCTGCGCCTGCTTGCCGGCCCCGAGCGAATCGAGAGTGGCTGGTGGGATGCGGCGGAGCCGGATGCGCTCGGCGATGTCTGCCGCGACTACTTTGTCGCCATTTCCCGGCGTGACGAATGGCTGTGGATTTTCCGCAGCCAGGCGGGCTGGTTCCTGCACGGCGTCTTCGCCTGAATTCGGGCTGATTTTACTGGAATTCTGCGAGCTCCCTTTTTATACTATATGGACTTGCGAAATCGACCGTTTTCCAGGAGAGACTCGCTGTGGAGATCAACCTTGCCGGACTGCTGCCGGAAGCATTGCTGATCGATCTGCCCGAAATTGATGCACAACACGAAGAAATCTTTCGCCGTATCGAGTCGTTGAAGGCAGCCTGTTTCGGCAGCGGGCCCGTTTCCTTTGCCGAGTTCGAAATTCTGCTCGATTATCTCGAATACCACTTCGCCAGCGAAGAGCGCATCGCGAAAGCGGTCGGCGTTGACTTCGCCGGGCACGCAACCGTCCATCGCGACAACCTGCATGCCTTGCAGAAGGCCTTCGCCGAGGTGCGCAACGGCGCGCGCGACGTTCATTCCTTCCTGCGCTATGCCGAGTACTGGTTCGAGCGCCATATCGCCGTCGAAGACCGGCCTTTCGCAGTCAGCGTGAAGAATTCCCGGGCGAAATCCGGCGACGGTCTGCGGCCGGCCAACGGCAGTTGAGTCTGCCTGCCAGGCGACTCCGGTGGCACACGACCGTCGGGCCATCGGCGCAGCGGCAGAGGTTTCCAGGCATGATCGGCAGCAGGAAAGATAACCAAGAAAAATACTCGGAAATGGCCTGTCGTGGAGGGCCGGTTGGCATTATTTTTTGCGTTCTGCGACGCATTCTGGCAAGCTGACAGCCGATACGGATATCCCTTCGGATTGCACCGAAAATCTCTTCCCATGGGTCGTCTGCGGACGACCTGATCATTCATCAATGACCTTCACCAATCATGAACATCACCACCTCAGCCGCCTGGAAGGCTATTGAAGCGCACCGGCAATCCCTTGCGCCGGTGCATCTCAGGGAACTCTTTGCTCGCGATCCAGGCCGCGTGGCATCCCTATCACTGAGCTTCGACGGCATCCTCTACGACTTCTCGAAGCAGCGCATCGATCCGGCGAGCCTGCCGCTGCTGGCCGCACTGGCCCGGGCGGCGCAGCTCGAGCAATGGACCGAGCGCATGTTCAGCGGTGAGCAGATCAACGCCAGCGAGGGCCGCTCGGTGTTGCACGTGGCTCTGCGCCGCTCACGGAGCCCGTTCCCCACTGCCAGTCTCGACGTCATGCCCGATGTCCTTGCGACGCGACTGCGGATGGCCGCGTTTGCCGAGGGCATCCGTTCCGGGAAGGCGCTCGGTTTCAGCGGCCTGCCGATCCGCAGCGTGGTCAATATCGGCATCGGCGGTTCCGATCTCGGCCCGAAGATGCTCGCTTACGCCCTGCGTTCGGTGTCGCACCCGACAGTCGAGGTGCATTACGTCTCGAACCTCGACAGCGCGCAGCTGGCGCCGCTGCTGCAGACGCTGGACCCGCACACGACGCTGTTCCTGGTGGCGAGCAAGACCTTCACCACCCAGGAAACGATGCTCAATGCGCAGACGGCGCGCGACTGGCTGCTGGCCAGGCTCGGCGATGCCGCTGCGGTATCCTGCCACTTCGCGGCCCTGACCGCCAAGCCGGAGCGAGCGCTCCAGTTCGGCATCAGGGAGGATGCCGTGTTTCCCCTCTGGGATTGGGTCGGTGGGCGTTTCTCTCTGTGGTCGGCGGTCGGCCTGGCACTGATGATCGCCATTGGACCGCAGGCCTTTGCCGAACTGCTGGCGGGTGCCGAGCGGATGGACGAGCATTTCCGCAGCACGCCGTACGAGCGCAATCTGCCGGTGGTGATGGCGCTGATCGGCATCTGGAACACCAACTTCCTCGGTGCGACGAGCAATGCCGTGCTGCCCTACAACGAATCACTGAAGTATTTCCCGTCGTTCCTGCAGCAGCTTGAAATGGAGAGCAACGGCAAGGCGGTCGGCAGCGATGGGCAGCCGCTGGCCTGTGCCTCGAATCCGATCGTCTGGGGCGAACTGGGCAACAATGGCCAGCACGCCTTCTTCCAGTTGCTGCACCAGGGCGGACGGCTCGTCCCCTGCGATTTCATCGCCGCCGTGCGCGCCGACTATCCGCTGCCCGGACACCAGGAAGCGCTGCTCGCCAACTGCTTCGCGCAGAGCGCGGCGCTGGCCTTCGGCAAGACGGCTGCCGAGGCGCGCAGCGAACTCGAGGGAACGATGTCTCCGGCAGCGCTCGAGGCGCTGCTGCCGCACAAGGTGTTTCCGGGCAATCAGCCGTCATCGACGCTGCTGCTGACGCGGCTCGAGCCGCAGACGCTGGGGGCGCTGATCGCCCTGTACGAGCACAAGGTTTTCGTCCAGGGTGTCATCTGGGGACTCAACTCGTTCGACCAATGGGGTGTCGAGCTCGGCAAGGCAGTGGCCAACAGCATCCTGCCGGCGATCGGCAACCCGGCGCTGGCCGCACCGCTGGATGCCTCGACGCAGGCACTGCTGGCGTTCACCAGGCAGCACATCGGCTGAGCTGGGGGTGCCGGCGACCTTGACGGTATTGATTCAGGCGTTCAATTTGTGACGAGGCATGAAATGACTATGCAGGTGATCAGTGTTCCGAGCACGCCGTTTGCCGGCCAGAAGCCGGGGACTTCGGGGCTGCGGAAGAAGGTGAAGGTCTTCAGTCAGGCGCGCTATCTCGAGAATTTCGTCCAGGCCATCTTCGACACGCTGTCGGGACAGCAGGGACAGACGCTGGTGCTTGGTGGCGACGGTCGCTACTACAATGACGTGGCGATCCAGACGATCCTGCGGATGGCTGCGGCGGCCGGTTTCGGCCGCGTGCTGGTGGGTCGTGACGGCATTCTGTCCACGCCCGCAGCCAGCGCCGTGATCCGCAAGTGGCAGGCATTCGGTGGCATCATCCTCTCGGCCAGCCACAACGAGGGTGGCCCCGAGGGCGATTTCGGCATCAAGTACAACCTCGGCAATGGCGGGCCGGCCAACGAAGCATTCACCGATGCCGTCCATCGGCGGACACAGGAGATCGGTGCCTATCGCACGGTCGAGTCGCCGGCTGTCGATTTGAGCCGCATCGGTGATTCGCGCATCGGCGACATGCGGGTCAGCGTCATCGATCCGGTGGCCGACTATGCCGAACTGCTCGAGTCGCTGTTCGATTTCGATCGCATTGCGGCGCTGCTCGCCCGTCCCGACTTCCGCATGCGTTTCGACGCCATGCACGCGGTCACCGGTCCCTATGCCCGGGCGATCCTCGAGAATCGCCTGGGGGCTCCGGCAGGCACCGTCGTCAACGGTATCCCGCTGCCGGACTTCGCCGGTGGCCACCCGGATCCCAACCCGGTGTGGGCCGCCGACCTCGTTGCGGCGCTGGCAGACCCCGCTTCGGGCCTGTCGTTCGGCGCCGCATCGGATGGTGACGGCGACCGCAACATGATCGTCGGACCGAACTTCGTCGTCAGTCCGAGCGACAGCCTCGCCGTGCTCGCCGCCAACCACGCCCTGGTGCCGGCCTACGCCGGCGGCCTGGCAGGCGTCGCCCGGTCGATGCCGACCAGTTGCGCGGTCGACCGCGTCGCCAGGGCGCTCGGAATTCCATGTTACGAAACGCCAACCGGCTGGAAGTATTTCGGTTCCCTGCTCGATGCCGGCAAGGCGACGTTGTGTGGCGAGGAGAGCGCCGGCACCGGTTCCAACCACGTGCGCGAGAAGGACGGCCTGTGGGCGGTTCTCTACTGGCTCAACATCCTGGCGGTGCGCGCGACCTCGGCCGACGTGATCGTCCGCGAACACTGGCGGCGTTTCGGGCGCAACGTCTATTCGCGGCATGACTACGAAGCGATCGAGACCGACCGCGCCGATCGTCTGATGGACGAACTGCGCGCGCGCCTGCCGCAACTGGCGGGCTCGGAGTCCTGCGGCCTGCGCATCGCTGCCGCCGATGATTTTTCCTATACCGATCCGGTCGATGGTTCACGTTCCGAGCGCCAGGGCGTGCGGGTCCTGCTCGACGACGGTTCGCGGGTCGTCTTCCGGTTGTCGGGCACCGGCACCGAGGGTGCGACGCTGCGCGTCTATCTCGAGCGTTTCGTCGCCGACCCAGACCAGCACGAGGTGCCGACGCAGGAGGCACTGGCGCCGCTGATCCGGCTTGCCGATGCGGTCGCTCAGATCACCGCCATCACCGGCAGACAGAAAGCGGACGTGATCAGTTAGGGCAGGGTGGCATCCGACGTTCCCGCCGGATGCGATGAATCGAGTCAAACTGGGGATACGAAGATGGTTGACAAGAAGACATTCCAATTGCCGCGCAGGGCGATCGCCCTGGTACTGGCCGGCGGACGCGGCAGCCGGCTGCATGAACTGACGGATCGCCGGGCAAAGCCGGCGGTCCATTTCGGCGGCAAGTTCCGCATCATCGATTTCGCGCTGTCGAACTGCGTCAATGCGCAGTTCCGGCGCATCGGGGTGGTGACGCAGTACAAGTCACACAGTCTGCTGCGCCATCTGCAGCGGGGCTGGAACTTCCTGCATGGCGAGGTCAACGAGTTCGTCGACCTGCTGCCCGCGCAGCAGCGCGTGGACGAGGAGTCGTGGTACCGCGGTACCGCCGATGCCGTTTACCAGAACATCGACATCCTCGAGACCTACCGGCCGTCACCCGAATATGTGGTCATCCTCGCCGGCGACCATGTGTACAAGATGAACTATGCGATGATGCTCGTCGACCATGTCGAGAGCGGTGCCGAGTGCACGATTGCCTGCATCGAGGTGCCGCGGCGCGATGCCAGCGGCTTCGGCGTCATGGACGTCGACGACAGGGGGATCATCACCGACTTCATCGAGAAGCCGGACGATCCGCCGGCGATGGCGGGCAATCCCGACATGTCCCTGTGCAGCATGGGCGTCTATGTCTTCAACGCCAAGTACCTCTATGACGAACTCGAACGTGACCTCAATGACCCCAGTTCAAGCCACGACTTCGGCAAGGACATCATTCCACGCGCGGTGATGAATCGCGTTGCCTCGGCGCATCCGTTCTCGCGCAGCTGTGTCATCGCCGCCGACGACGTGCGACGCGAGCACTACTGGCGCGATGTGGGTACCATCGATGCCTACTGGGACGCCAACATCGACCTCACAGCCACCGTTCCGGCTCTCAATCTGTACGACCGCAACTGGCCGGTGTGGACCTACCAGCAGCAACTGCCGCCGGCGAAGTTCGTGCATAACCACATGGATCGCCGCGGCACGGCGATCGAGTCCACGGTGTCCAGTGGCTCGATCGTCTCCGGCGAAGTCAATCGTTCGCTGCTCTTTTCGGGCTGCCGCGTCCATTCCTACGCCCGCGTCAACCTGTCGGTGCTGCTGCCGGACACGACCGTCGGCAACCGGGCGCGGCTGAGCCACTGCGTCGTCGACGCCGGCTGCAACATCCCCGCGGGAATGGTGATCGGCGAGGATCCGGAGGAGGATGCCCGTCGCTTCCGTCGCACCGAGGGCGGTGTCAGCCTGGTGACGCGCAAGATGCTCGAGCGGCTGGGCTGACGCCGGCAGGGGCAGGGGGAGGGGAAGCTTGCGCGTCCTGCACGTAGCCGCGGAGATCTATCCACTGGTCAAGACCGGCGGTCTGGCGGACGTCGTGGCGGCTCTACCGCCGGCGCTCGCCGCCCGCGGGCTCGATGTCCGCGTCCTGCTGCCGGGGATGCCGGCAATCCTCAGCGGAGTGCTCGAAGGCAGGCGGGTCATCCGCCTGGGCCCGGTTTTCGGTGCAGCGGTGGTGACGCTGCGCCTGGGCCGCCTGCCCGACAGCGGGCTGCTGGCTTACGTCATCGATGCACCCTTCCTCTACAGGAGGGACGGCAACCCGTATCTCGGTCCCGACGGCCGCGACTGGCGGGACAACCATCGGCGCTACGCCCTGCTCGGCTGGATTGCTGCCCATCTGGCCGGCGGCGAACTCGACCGCAACTGGCGACCGGATGTCGTGCACGCGCACGACTGGCATGCCGGTCTGGCGCCGGCCTACATCGCGCAGAATCCGGCGCTGACTACGGCCACCGTGTTCACCATCCACAACCTTGCCTTCCGTGGTCTGTTCCCGCTCGATCATCACAATGATCTGGGGTTGATGATCTCGGGCGCGGATCAGAGCGCGCTCGAGTTCCATGGCCATCTGTCGTTCATGAAGGCGGCGCTGTTTCATGCCGCGCGCGTCAATGCCGTCAGTCCGACCTATGCGCGCGAGATCTGTACGCCGGAGTTCGGCTGGGGTCTCGACGGACTGCTGCGCGACCGTGGTGGCAATCTGTCGGGAATCCTCAACGGCGTCGACTATTCAGTGTGGGATCCGGGCAGTGACCGCGCACTGGCGCACAACTACACCGCGCACAAGCTGCGCGGGAAGCGGATCTGCAAGCTCAAGCTGCAGGCGGAGCTCGGCTTTGCACTCAGGAGCAAGGCACCCCTGCTCGCGGTGGTCAGCCGCTTGACCTCGCAGAAGGGGATGGATCTCGTCCTTGGCGCCCTGCCGGACCTATTGGCAGCGGGTGGGCAACTGGTGGTCATCGGCAGTGGTGAAGCCGAGATCGAAAGCGCTTTCCGGTCCGCGGCGAGGGCGCACCCGGGCTCGGTCTCGGTCTACCTCGGTTTTGACGATGCCCTGTCGCACCGCATCATGGCCGGCGCCGACATTCTGCTCGTTCCGTCGCGCTTTGAACCTTGTGGTCTGACGCAGCTCTATGCCCTGCGCTACGGTACGATTCCGCTGGTGCGGCGGGTTGGCGGTCTCGCCGACACGGTGATCGACGCCACGCCCGACAATGTCAGGGCCGGGACAGCGAATGGCTTCGTCTTTGACTACGCCAGCAGCCGCGTCCTTGCCGGGCGGATCGGCGACGCGCTGGTGCTGATGCGAAATGCGGCCGTGTGGCACCAATTGCAGAAACGCGGGATGGCGCAGGACTTCTCGTGGGCTGATTCCGCGTTGCGCTATGAGGCGCTCTACAGAAGCATTTGAGGCGCCCCGTCCGGCCGCTGCCGTGACCGCTCCGTCGGGATGGCCGTTCGCCACCGGCGGTCGGCCGCCTGTGGTGGCTGCTGCTGGTGCCTGCGCAGCAAGCGACACCGCCGGCAGCCGTTGCGCTGCGGCGCCCTTTCCAGAACTTCGCTCGAGCGGGAGATGCATTTGACATTCGATTCTTGCCTGATCCGGCCATTCGCCGGTCTGCGGCCGCGCAGCGCCGATGCCGCAGCAGTCGCTGCACCACCCTACG
>ERZ761603.2820-NODE-2820-length-11602-cov-4.456049_pt1 | contig 11602 bp, 8 predicted proteins | sample MGYA00511879_ERZ761603 | MGnify/ENA primary metagenome ERZ761603 (study PRJEB28899, sample SAMN02850040) | bioreactor sludge metagenome | biome: EBPR Sludge; feature: EBPR Bioreactor; material: flocular biomat | place: Australia: Thorneside Wastwater Treatment... | reverse complement strand
CGCTCCGGCCAGCCAGGCACTGGTGCAGGCGTGTGTGCTGCAAGCGGCGGCCTGACGCCGCGGGGGACGGGCCGGGCATGAAGCGTTCGCCGCAAACCAACGATTCAGGGAAGGGTGACCAACGGGACTCGAACCCGCGACCCCGAGGATCACAACCTCGTGCTCTACCAACTGAGCTATGGCCACCATGCTGCCGGACGGATTTCCGACCGGCCGAGATGGTAGGAGGGCCGACCAGCACGGCCAACTGCACGCCGGCCCGGCCCGCGCGGCCACCTCTGCCGCCGCGGGTCTGAGAATTTCAATCTTGTGCGCGTGAGTCGCCGGGCTGCGATTGCGTTCCACATTCTGGCAGGACCGCATGAAACCCGCTCGACCCCGCACCAAGCGACACAGAGGTGTGCCGCCCGGGATGTCGCCCGGCCCGGTCCCAGATACTCGAAAGGAACGCCATGAAGACCTCCACGATCGCCGCTTCGCTCGTCCTCTCCCTCACGTTCGGCTTGGCCGGGGCGCAGACCGTGATCCCTGACCCCGCCCGAAACAAGGGGACGCTGATGGGTGCCCCCTGGAAGGTGGGCCTGGCCAGCAACGCCGGCGTGCCGGTGTGGGATGCGGACTTGGCCATGATGGCCAGAGGCATCGCCCGGGGCGGCACCAAGATGGCCTTCGCCTTCGGCACGTGTTACGGCGGTGGAATGACCCAAAACCTCGCCGCGCTCGGCCTTGAGGCCGGCGGAGGCGCGGTGACGCTGACGGCCACCAGCGCCGCCCGATGGAATGAACCCGCGTGGTATCCGGAAGGACTGGCGGCCCTCCGCGCCCGACCCGGACTCACGACCGCGCGGCCGGCCAACGACCACGCGTACGACTGGGTGGATTCCTACGTCGATTCCTTCGCGGGCGCGGCCACGGCGATCATGGCCGCGGAAAACGGCTGGCGGCACGACCCCTTCGGCAGCAACCCGGTCGTTGATCAAGGACCGAACGAGGTGCTCCGGGCGCGCGAGAACGCGCAGTATCGCCAGACCAACGTCGCCGCACGGGGCTTCAGCCACATGATGCCCGCGCAGGCCAACAAGTATGCCATTCTCTGGAGCGGCCAGCCCGCAGCGCCGGACCGTGATCAGATGGTCCGGCAGTACAACCAGTTGATCGCGCAGGGCTACGCGGCGGCGAATATCTCGGTTCTTGTGGGCGCGGGCGCTGCAGACGGAATCGTGGGCATGCTGCCCGCGGGCACGGTGGTGCAACAGGCGACCGCCGCGAACCTGCAGGGTGTGTTCACGGGCCTGGCCGGGCTTACGGCGATGGATCAGCTCTTCTTCCTCGCCAACGACCACGGAACCGCGTGGAACCCAAACATGCCCGTCGATCGTTGGGTCGAGATGCCGAAGCTGCCCGTGTACCCATCCGGATCGGGGAGTTCGAGCGGCAACGGCACCCTGCCCTACGACCTCGAGAACATGCCCGGGAACGGCGACTTCGTCGGGTACTTCGGCCAGTACTACGTGCCGACACCCGGGCCCCTGGCACTCTTCTCTATCGGCGTGGGGACCATCGCCCGCCGCCGTCGCCGCTGACACTTGGACTGACCCCTTTGTGTGCCGCGAAAAGCCGGGCGATGGTCGCCCGGCTTCGCGGCGTTCTGGGGGCCGCGGCCGGGTTCGCAGCGCAGGATCCGCTCGTTTTGCTACAATACCGCCAGAGATCCTCGCGAGAGAGCCGCGAAATCGAGGAGTGCAGCGTTCATGGCATCGATCATCGTCGCAAACGGCAAAGACCACGGCATGTACCTGCCCCTGGGCAAAGGCAAGATCGTGGTCGGGCGGGCCGAGAACCTGCCGATGCAGGTGAACGACGAGAAGGTGTCGCGCAAGCACATCCAGTTCCGCTATGAGGAGTCGGACAAGTCGTTCCGCGTTTCCGACATGGGAAGCAGCAACGGCACCTACGTCGGCAGCGTGAAGATCGAGGGCGAGACGGTGCTGCGTGATGGCGATGCCATTCAGATCGGCACCACCACGCTCATCTTCACCATGACCGATCCGACGGACAAGCCCAACGCGCTCGAGGTGCTGAAAGTCCGCGACCAGAAGAACCGCAGCACGCTGATGAAGTGATCGTCAATCGCTCGCGTTCATGTGAGTCGTTGATCGAGGAAGCCCACCACCTGATCAATCGCGATGCGGTCCTGCTTTCCCGTATCACGGTCGCGCACCGTCACTGTCTGACCCGTCAGTGTGTCGCCGTCGATGGTGAAGCAGAAGGGGCAGCCGGCCTCGTCCATGCGGGCGTAGCGCTTGCCGATCGACTGCTTGGCATCGGTCTCGATGAGGCCGGTCTTGCCGAACCTGGCGAACAACTCGTCGTAGAGCTTCTCGGCCACCTCGGGCATGCCGTCTTTATCAACCAGCGGGAAAACCGCGGCTTTGATCGGTGCGATGCGCGGGTGGAACTTCATGAACTCCGGGCTGGGGCGGGTTTCGTCCTTCGTGTAGGCCTCGCAGATGAGGGCGAGCGCTCCCCGGTCGAGCCCCGCCGCGGGCTCGATGCAGTGGGGGAGGTAGCGTTCGCCCCGGCGTGAGCCGTTGGGGAGGAGTTCGCCCCGCATCGGGTCGTTGTACTCGAGTTTCACGCCGCTGTGCTTCTGGTGCTGCGTGAGGTCGTAGTTGCCGCGGTGCGCGATGCCCTCCAACTCGCCGAAACCGGGCGCGGTGAAGGGGAATCGGTATTCCACATCGCTGGTGCCGCAGGAGTAGTGGGAGAGCTCATCCTTCTCGTGCTCGCGCAAGATCAGGTTGTCGCCGGCCAAGCCGATGGACTTCCACCATTCCATGCGGAAGTCGCGCCAGAAGGTGTACCACGCCTGCGATTCATCGGGGTGGCAGAAGAACTCGAGTTCAGCCTGCTCGAACTCGCGGCTGCGGAAGGTGAAGTTGCGGGGGGTGACCTCGTTGCGGAACGAGGTGCCGGTATTGCCGATGCCGAAGGGCATGCGCACGCGTGTGGAGTCCACCACGTTCTTGAATTGAACGAAGATGCCCTGGGCGGTTTCGGGGCGCATGTAAGCCGAATCATCTTCGGTGGCCGTCGCGCCGATGTAGGTCTTGAACATCAGATTGAACTGCCGAGGTTCAGTAAGCTCCCCTCCGCAATGTGGACATACCTGAGGCTTGTTGTCGCCTTCCCAGTCCTTGATGATCCTGAACTGGTCGACTAGGTTGCGAATCGATTGCCAGTTATCCGGGAAATCCGCCCTACCGCCAAGGATGATCGCTACATCGACTGTTTCTTCTAGAGTGCTTGGGTCAACTTTGATTTCGAGGCCCGGCCAGATCTTTCTTCCCTTCGATTGGGCCCAGCGGAAAAACTCCACGACTCGAAAAGCTCGTACTCCCTTCTGGTTTTCTGGGAACAGATCTAGCACCGCGTTGTACCACGGACTGTCAAACAGCATGTCGAGCACATGATCTGCGCGCAGGAGCTTTTTGCATTTCTTGCAAGTTTGCATCGGGTCGTTGAAGCCGCCCACGTGGCCGCTCGCCTCCCACACCTTGGGGTGCTGGATGATCCGCGTCTCCACCGGCACACAGCGGACACGGTCGCCGTTGGGACCTTTCTTGCCCCACGCGGGATTCATGATCATGTCCTGCCACCAGGCCTCGCGCAGGTTCTTCTTCAGCTGCGCACCGAGCGGGCCGTAATCCCAGAAGCCGTTGATGCCACCGTAGATGTCGCTGGCCTGATAGATGAATCCCCGGCGCTTGCAGAGCGCCATGATGGCATCCATGGATTTGGGGGCGGAAGGAGTCGACATCGTGACAATTCTCACTGAAAGGACGGGTGCGTGGAGGCCTCAAACTGAAGGCTCCAAGGGTAGGTTGAATTCCGTGGTCGCATCGGCCGGCCGGGCCTCAGGCCCCACCGCTCCACCACCACGCGCCGATGGTGAGCAGCACGAACGCAGCGCCCGCCAGTTGAATGGGAAGGTCCTTGGTGGCCACTTCGGTCGGGTCGTCATAGACCCCGCGCTCCAGTAGCACGATGATGCGGAGCAGGCCGTACGTTGCGGGCACAACCGTCAGCCAGAGCAGGTTGAACCCCGCGGTGAGCCCGGGCAACGGCCGCATGAACTCCGCGTGGCGAGATTCGACGTATCCGGCGTAGGTCACCAGCAACGCAACGCCCGTCACCACGGTCGTCATTCGCAGCAATTCGTCGGTGTACTTGCCCTGCACCGCGCGAACCAGTGTCGCATCCTCCACCGTGCGCCGCTCACCCAGGCGCTTGCCAAAGGCCAGGAACATCGCGAAGAAGAGCGTGCAGTTCAGCAGCCACGTGCTGGGGCTCACCGCCGCGGCGGCACACCCGCCCAGCACCCGCAGGCCGAACCCCGCCGAGAGACTCATCACATCCGCGATCACCATCCGCTTGATAACCAGCGAATACAGCACCACGTTGGCGGCGTACACCGAAACAATCCCGATGGTCCACATCGCTGCGGTGCCGCCGATTGCCGTCGCAGCGCCCAACCCGGCCGCCCCCAGCAGCGCGGCGAAGCCGAGCGCACTCCCCACCGAAACGCGACCCGAAGCAATCGGGCGGTTCTTCTTTCTCGGGTGCTGCCGGTCGGCCTCGACATCGGCACAGTCGTTCACGATGTAGCACGCGGAGGAGACGAGGGCAAAGGCCACCGCCGCCAAGAGTGCGGGCTTGATCACGCCTTCGGGATTGATCGGGTGCTGCCGATCGGCAAGGGCGTAGAGCGGCCCGATGAGCACGAACGCGCTCTTGGCCCACTGTTTGGGACGGGCGAGCTTCAGAAAATCAAGGAGTGAAGCCATGCGCTGAGCGTTCTATCGGCCGCGGGAGGTCATTTCTCTCCAACCCGGATGACCACGAGCGTGCGGTCGTCGGACCGGGAGGCGAGCCCGCTGAACTGGCGGAGCTCCCAGAGGATGCGTTCCAAGATATCGGCCGCCGAGGCCTCCGGCTTTTCCGTCAGCGCACGCAGAACGGCGTCGCGCAGCCGCTTCTTGCCGAACCGCTGGTTGGAGAAGTTGTTGGCATCCACCACTCCGTCGGTGTAGGCCACCAGCACATCGCGCGGGCGCATGTCGAAGACGGCCCGCTGGTACCGCTGCGACGGATCGATGCCGACGACCATGCCTCCCACACTCAGCTCGTTCACATCGGCGTGGCTGGGAGGCCGGTGCTTGGGCACATGCACCACCATGGGCGGTTCGTGCCCGGCCGAGCAATACGTCAGCCGCAACAGCGGCGGATCGATGACGCCGTACCACAGGCTCGCGAATTCGTTGTCGCGCGTGTCGCGGTAGAGCGCCTGGTTCACACGGGCCACCACCTCGTCGATGTCGTAGATGCCCTGCACGTGCGCCCGCAGCGTGGCCCGCACCGAGGACATGAGGAGCGCAGCGGCAATGCCCTTGCCCACCACATCACCCACCACCAGGCCCAGATGTCCGTGCAGCTCGATGAAGTCGTAGAAGTCGCCGCCGAGCTCGAAGCTGGGGATGTACTTCGCGGCGATATCGAACGGGGCCACATCGGGCACGCCCCGGGGGAGCATGCGCCGCTGCACATCCGCCGCAAGCTGCAGCTGCCGCTGGATCCGGGCTTCTTCCTGCTCGAACTGAAGCAGCCGCGCCTGCTCGATGGCCGCCGCGGCCTGCGCCGCCAGGCTCACCACCGTGCGGCGGTCGAACTCGTCGAACGTCCGGGGTACCCGCGAGTAGAGCCGGATGACGCCCAGCGGACGGTTCTGGAACACCAGACCGACGTGGATCGCAGCGCCGAGCCGTTCCGCCCGAGCCTCATCGCGAAGGTTGATGCGCTCGTCGGTGGCGAGATTCTCGCTGATCACGAGCTCGCCCGCGAGCGCTTCGCGATCAAACTGCCGCCCTTTCGACAGGGGCTGCGGGTTCGCGAGCCACTCCGGGGAGAGATTCCGCGACGCCTTGAGAACGAGGTCGTCTTCGGTGGCGGAGAGTCCCTCGCTGGCATCCTCGGAGATAAGCACCACCGACCCGGCATCGAGCCCGAGCACATCGAGCGCGCTCTCCAACGCGACGTCGAGCACCCGCTCCGGTCCGGCGGCCCGAACAAGAAGCGAGCTCATGCGACCCAGCGCGGCGAGCTCTTTGGTCCGGTGCTTCAACTCGAGATCGTGCTGACAGAGTTCTTCCGCGGAGCGGGCGAGCCATTGCAAGACGGATTCCAACCGTTGCCGCGCATCGGCCGAGAGCACCGGCGCGCCGTTCCCCACGCAGAACGAACCGATCTGGTTCCCCGCCACCGCCAGCGGAATGGTCACATCGCACGGCCGGGCACCGGCGTCCTGAATATCCGGCAGCACCTGCCACGCGGGCTCGCCGGGCGCGCCCGGCCGGCGGGAGACCAACTGGCCCCCCGTGTCGCGGAGCTTCACGGCCACACCGGTCAGGGCCGAGAGTTCCTCGCAGAGCGCCGCCAGCGACCCATCGGTCAAGAAGTCGGTGATGTTGATGCGGCTCTGGGTCACAGGGGCGATCGTCTCGGCGGCGGGTGGTGCGTCCGAAGGACGGGCGACGATTGATTCCGGCGGGTTTGGAGTGATTGTGGTCAAGGGGTGCGTCGCTCGATTCTACTTTTCGACCGGCTGCGGGTCGGGCTCGATCGGGCCATCAGCCAGCCACAACTTGTTCAGGAATGCCGCGAGGTCCGCATCGGCTTGCGTCGCTGGAGCGTTCAGTTGGTTCAGGCCTTCACCGGTCATCTCCCGGTTCTTCGTCTGATACCCGATGTACGCCAGGAGAAACGCGGCGTCTTGTGGGGCCGAGAGGCCGAGATTCACGGCCTTCTCAATGTCCGTTCGCAGCGTCTTCACAACCTGTGACACCCGCTCCGCATCCGGAAAGGTCCCGCCCTCGTACCGCACCGCGATCATCTCCGGATTTTCAAGCAGCAACGCGTGCAGATTCAGCGCGGCCGAGAGCAGAAGCCCCGCACCGATCTGCGCGTGAATGCGACCGACCTGGGCGATCCGTTCGCCCGGCCGGTAGGAGAGCGCGCGACCGAACCGCTCCTCGGCATCAAAGTAACGGCCGCCGGCGAGCAACTCCTGGCCCGCCCGGAGATGGTCGGTGAACGCCTCGCTTGTGCCCGGGCTTCCCACCGCGAACGCGCTGACCACCCCGCCCGCACTGCGGATGAGTTCCGCAACTTCCGGGTCGATCCGTGCCGCGCGGAAGGTGGGAACCTCCCCGGTCGCCGGGTCCGCCGCCTTCGACGGGTCGCGGAGCTCGGGCGCCTTCTGGCGGTTCTTCAACCACCCGCCCCGGAGTTCATCAATCCGCATCTTCCATTCCGGAACGGGGGCTTCCGCTGGCTTCGCGGGCTCGACGCCCGGCACAACGGGCTTTTCTGTCGGCTTCTCCGATCCCGGCGCCAGGGTTCGCTCGCCGGCGGGCGTCTCAGCGGCCCGCGGCGTCAGGGGCCGCGCTGCAAGGCGATTCTCGATTTCTGAATACGCGGTCTTGAAGGCGTTGTCGACCCGCTCGGTCGCCGCGGAATTTGACGCCGTTCCGGCGCCCGCGGAAGCAGTCAGCGCATTCAGCCCGCGGTCGCTCCCATCGGCGGGCACGGTGTAGGTGCGCAGCCCGATGAGGTTGCTCGCCGACGTCTGCTCGATGCCGATCGGTGTCTTGCGCGCACCCACGATCTGGGGCGTCAGGGATCGCAACGCGGTGTAGGCCGAAGTCGAACGCATGATCCCCAAGTCCGCAGCCGCTGTGCGATTCTTCGATTCCCGCGGCACGCTGCTGGACGTCCACTCGTTTGAAGGACTCCCGTCCTGCCGGAGCACAATCCTGTTGTTGCCCGTGGTGTAGGAATACTGATACTGGACGGATTCGGTGCCGCGGAGCCCGCGGCCGAACATGCCGGAGGAGACGGAATCGCGCCGAAATGCGAAGGTGTCGTCCGATCCGAGCGCGCTCCGGAAGTCGTCGGCCGCCGCGTATCCCACGTCGCCCCGGAAGCTCTTTCCACCACCCACGTTCCCGGTCACCACGGCGTTGCGATACGCAACTTCACGGGCGAAGGAATCATCCCGGTAGTTGCCGGTCCCGCCGACGCGCAAATCTCGCTCCAGGCCCCGCCCCCCCGAAGTGTCGGCGGACTCCCGCAGGGTCGATCGGCGCATGTCGCGCTCGAGGGCCCGACCGGCCTCGCGAGAGGTCTGGCCGCAGGCCGCACCGGCTGCCATCAGCAACGCCAGCACTGCAAGTGCCGTGCTCGTTGGAGTTTGCGACTTTCGGAGCGGTTGGTTCATGGCTCGGCCTCCGGCGGGGTTGGACACCCAAGGGTAGGGATTGGATCCCCCCCTCGCCCCACCGAAGCACTTATCGGCACTCGGCCTTCGGTGTTCACTATCATCCCTTCATGAGCGATTCGACGATCGGCCTCGACACCGTCCGGGATGTCCAAGTCACGTTCCGCCGGCTGAAGGATGAAATCCGGAAGGTCATTGTCGGGCAGGATGAAGTGGTCGACCAGCTGCTGATGTCGATCTTCTGCCGGGGCCACGCCGTGGTGGTGGGCGTGCCGGGGCTGGCCAAGACGCTCCTCATCTCAACCATCGCCCGCGGCCTCTCGCTGAACTTCTCGCGGATTCAGTTCACGCCCGACCTCATGCCCAGCGATATCACTGGTACGGAGGTGATTCAGGAAGACAAGGTCTCGGGCCAGCGGGTGCTGAAGTTCGTCCGGGGCCCGATTTTCGCGAACGTCATCCTCGCCGACGAGATCAACCGGACTCCTCCCAAGACGCAGGCCGCCCTGCTCGAGGCGATGCAGGAGCGTCAAGTGACCGTCGGTGGCACGCGTCACGAGCTCCCGCAGCCTTTCTTTGTGCTTGCCACGCAGAACCCCATCGAGCAGGAGGGGACGTACCCGCTCCCTGAGGCGCAGCTCGATCGGTTCATGTTTCAGATTCAGATCCGATACCCGACGCTCGCGGAAGAGATGGAGATCGTGCGGCGCAGCAGCGCGAGAAACAACGAAGCGGTGACGCCGTGTCTGGATGAAGCGGGGATCCGCCGGGTGCAGGACGCCGTCCGTCAGATGCCGGTGGCCGATCACATCATCGCGTACGCGCTGAGGCTGGTGCGGTCGACGCGCATCAAGGACGCGATGGACCTGGGTCTGGCCCGGCCGACAAAGGTGCGCGACTATGTGGGGTGGGGTGCCGGCCCGCGCGCGAGCGAGTTCCTCGTCCTCGCGGCGAAGGCCGCGGCGATCATCGCGGGCTCCACGCACGTGACGCCGGAGCATGTCAAGGCGGTCGCGAAGCCGGTGCTCCGACACCGCATCCTTCCCAACTTCACGGCCGAGGCGGATCAGATCACCACCGACGACATCATCGAGAACATGCTCGCCGAAGTGCCGGTCGAGGGCTCGACCGATGCGGACAAGAAACTGATGGACGAGGTCCTCCGATAAGGGGGAATCTCCGAAGGTGTGAAGACCCGGACCCGTCGGCGCGCGTATCGTGCCCCGATGTCCGCGCGAAAGAGAACGAAGCGAACACGCCAGCTGTTCGTCGTCACCAATCGGCTGCCCGTGAGCCGGATTGGCGGGTCTTCGCCGACGCGCTGGAAGCAGAGTTCGGGCGGACTGGTCACCGCGCTGCGTCCGACACTGGAGCAGCACCCGGGAGAGTGGATCGGTTGGGACGGATCAACCGGACGCACGGTCCGCCCTTTCGATGTGGAGGGACTGAAGATCCGGCCCGTGAGGCTCGCCTCGGCGGAAGTCGATCATTACTACCACGGCTTCTCGAACCGCACGCTGTGGCCGCTCTATCACGATGCCATCCGGACCCCGCAGTTCCGTCGCGAGTGGTGGCTCCCGTACGTCGAGGTCAATCTCCGATTCGCCCGGATGACGGCCCGCACCGCGCGCAAGGGCGACCTCGTGTGGGTGCACGATTATCACCTGCAGCTCGCCCCCGCCATGATCCGGGAGTTGCGTCCGGACCTCCGGATCGGGTTCTTCCTGCACATTCCCTTTCCGCCGGAGGAGCTCTTCACGTGGCTGCCGTGGCGGAAGGAGATTCTCGTCGGGCTGTTGGGCGCCGACGTCATCGGTTTTCAAACCCCTTCCAGCGCGACGAACTTCTCCCGGGTGGCCCGCCACCACACCGATGCCGTCGGGAGCGACTCCACCCTCGCGTGGCAGGGACGAAAGATCGCCGTCCGCGCGTTTCCGATCTCAATCGATGCGCCCGGACTGGAATCTCTGGCCGATTCGCCGAAGGTTCTGGCCCATGCCGGCCGGATCAAGGAGAGCGTGGGACACAAGCGGAAGATCCTGCTTGGTGTCGATCGCATCGACTACACCAAGGGAATCGAGCACCGACTGCTGGCGTTCGAGCACCTCCTTCGGACGGGCGCCGAAACCGTCGACTCGTGCGTGCTGATGCAGATCGCGGTCCCCTCGCGCGAAGCGGTGGCGGACTACAACGAAACCCGCATCCGCATCGAGCAGATCGTCGGCCGGATCAACGGAGAGTTCAGCCGCCCGGAGCGCGTGCCGGTGCACTACTTCCGCCGGTCGCTTGCGATGCAGGACCTCGCGGCGTACTACAAGGCCGCCGACGTGATGGTCGTCAGCCCGCTCCGCGACGGCATGAACCTGGTCGCCAAGGAGTTCGTGGCGACGCGGACGGATTCCTCGGGGGTGCTGGTGCTGAGCGAGTTCGCGGGTGCGGCCAAGGAGCTGGGGCGGGCGTTGCTTGTGAATCCGCGCGACACCGAGGGGTTCGCCCTCACGCTCCGCCGTGCGCTCCACCTGCCGCGCCCCGATGCCGCCCGGCGGATGAGGCTCCTCAGGGCCGCGGTCCGAAAACACGACGTCTTCCAATGGGCCGGTGAGTTCATGGACGCCCTGTCGGGCGATGCCGGAGTGAAATAGGTTCCGCGCACGGACGTTTGTCTCTCCGTCACTCCCAAGGAACCCGCCGATGTCCAGCCGTTTCTTCACCGTCTTCGCCGTCCTGTGCGCCGCCTCGCCGCTTCTGGCACAAACGACGACCGATACCGCGCCCGACCAGAATGCCGACGCCCTCGCGGGCCCGGCGGTGACTGTCGAGAAGCCGGCTCGATCGCTCGTGGTTCGAGATTTCGACGGTGACCTCACGATCATCGACGAACGCCCGGAACTGGCGGCCGTCCGGCTCTTCACCCTCGATGCCGAGCGCGCGGCGGCGTACAAGGCGTTGCTCGACGAGCGCGCGGTCGCCGTCGCCCGATTCCTGGACAACGAGTACGCGCTCCTCCTTGAACTCCAAGCCGCTCGGCAAGGCGGGAACGACCCAAGAACCGTCATGCCGCTCATGCGGAAGTTCCGTGCGTCCGCGGGCGAGCTGGTGGAGCCCCCGCTGCGCGAGCGGGTGGCCGCGGTCCTTCCGGAGAATGATCGTGCGGAGTATCTCGCCGTTGTCGATGAATACCTGGCGGCACTCGCGGAAGCCCGTGCCGCGGAGCGCAGCGGGACCGCCGCTTCAGAGATGGCCGGCGCGGCCGAGCAAGACCGCCCC
>ERZ761603.2813-NODE-2813-length-11639-cov-66.477901_pt1 | contig 11639 bp, 9 predicted proteins | sample MGYA00511879_ERZ761603 | MGnify/ENA primary metagenome ERZ761603 (study PRJEB28899, sample SAMN02850040) | bioreactor sludge metagenome | biome: EBPR Sludge; feature: EBPR Bioreactor; material: flocular biomat | place: Australia: Thorneside Wastwater Treatment... | reverse complement strand
AGGCGCTGCCAGGCGCCGGTGCCGACCCCCGCATGGAATACAACCAAACCACACTATATGGAGTTGGCATGAGCGCAAGTCTGATCAAAGTCCCACAAGGCGGCCAGAAAATCATTCCGGGACAAGCTATCCCGGATAACCCGATCATCCCGTTCATCGAAGGCGACGGTATTGGCATCGACATTACGCCGGTGATGATCAAGGTCGTCGACGCGGCCGTCGCCAAGGCCTACGGTGGCCAGAAGAAGATCGCCTGGATGGAAGTCTACGCGGGCGAGAAGTCGACCCAGATGTACGGTTCCGATGTTTGGTTGTCGGCAGAAACGCTCGATACGCTCAAGGAATACTCTGTTTCGATCAAGGGGCCGATGACCACCCCGGTCGGTGGCGGCATCCGTTCGCTGAACGTTGCCCTGCGCCAGGAGCTCGATCTGTACCAGTGCGTCCGCCCGATCCAGTACTTCCGCGGCGTCCCTTCGCCGCTCAAGGACCCGTCGAAGACCAACATGGTGATCTTCCGCGAAAACACCGAGGACATCTACGCCGGCATCGAGTGGCTGGCCGGTAGCGAAGGCTGCAACAAGCTGATCAAGTTCCTGCAGGAAGAAATGGGCGTCAAGAAAATCCGCTTCCCGGAGACTTCGGGGATCGGCATCAAGCCGATTTCCAGGGAGGGCACGGAGCGCCTGGTACGCGCGGCGATCAAGTACGCGATCGCCAACAACCGCAAGTCGGTGACCATCGTGCACAAAGGCAACATCATGAAGTTCACTGAAGGCGCGTTCCGTGACTGGGCCTACGACCTGGCCAAGAACGAGTTCGGTGGCGTCGAACTCGACGGCGGGCCGTGGCTCAAGCTGCCGCAGGGCATCATCATCAAGGACTCGATCGCCGATGCCTTCCTGCAGCAGATCCTGCTGCGTCCGGCCGAGTACGACGTGATCTGCACCACCAACCTGAATGGCGACTACATCTCCGACGCGCTGGCAGCGCAGGTCGGTGGCATCGGCATCGCGCCGGGAGCCAACATCTCCGACCTCTACGCCTGTTTCGAAGCAACGCACGGCACGGCACCGAAGTACGCCGGGCTCGACAAGGTAAACCCCGGCTCGCTGATCCTCTCGGCGGAAATGATGCTCCGCCATCTGGGCTGGATCGAAGCCGCCGACCTGATCGTCAAGGCCATGGAAGCAGCCATTGGCGACAAGGTCGTGACCTACGACTTCGCGCGCCTGATGGAAGGAGCGACCGAAGTCTCGTGCTCCGCTTTCGGCGACGCGATGATCGAGCGGATGTAGGCCTTCGCTTTACCTGCGGCAAGGACAAGGCCCCCGCAAGGGGGCTTTGTCGTTTGTCGCCCGAACGCGCCAACCAGGATCTTCGTGCTCATGACGACACCGACCAAACCGCTGACCGGCCTGAAGGTCATCGAACTCGGCAGCCTGATCGCCGGACCATTCGCCGCGCGCATCATGGCCGAGTTCGGCGCCGAAGTGATCAAGATCGAATCACCCGATGGCGGGGACCCCTTGCGCAAATGGCGCAAACTCTACCAGGGCACGTCGCTGTGGTGGTACGTGCAGTCGCGCAACAAGCAATCGGTCACCGTCAATCTCAAGCATCCGGCCGGGCGCGAGATCGTCCACCAACTGGTCGCCGAGGCCGACATCCTGGTCGAGAATTTCCGCCCCGGCGTACTCGAAAAGCTCGGCCTGGGTTGGGAGACCCTGTCGGCAATCAACCCCGGTCTGGTGATGCTCCGGCTCTCGGGCTTTGGCCAGAGCGGCCCGCTGGCGCAGCAACCAGGATTTGGCGCGATCGGCGAATCGATGGGCGGACTGCGCTACGTGACCGGTTACGCCGATCGGCCACCGGTCAAGACCGGGATTTCGATCGGCGACTCGATTGCCGCGCTGTGGGGAGTGATCGGCACGCTGATGGCCTTGCGTCACAAGGAGCACAACGGCGGCCAGGGGCAGGTGGTCGACGTCGCGCTGTACGAAGCGGTGTTCGCAATGATGGAGTCATTGCTCCCGGAGTTCGACGTCTTCGGCTTCGTTCGCGAGCGCACCGGCAACATCATGCCCGGCATCACGCCGTCGAACACACACGCGACCAGCGACGGCAAGCACGTCGCCATCGGCGCCAACGGCGACGCGATCTTCAGGCGGCTGATGCAGGCGATCGGTCGCGACGACCTCGCCAACGATCCGCAACTGACCGACAACGCCGGCCGCGACGCGCGCCGCGACGAACTGTACGCCGCCATCGATGCCTGGGTTGCGGCACGCCCGGAAGCCGAAGTACTGGCGACGCTGGCCGCCGCCGAAGTGCCGGCCGCACGCGTGTACTCGGCCGCCGACATCGTTGCCGACCCGCAGTATCTGGCCAGACAGATGATCGAGACAGCCACCCTGCCCGACGGCAAGGTGTTCAGGATCCCGGGCATCGTTCCAAAACTGTCGGCCACTCCGGGCAGTACCGAATGGCTGGGACCGGCGCTCGGCGAACATACCGACCAGGCGCTGCAGCGACTCGGCTATTCGGCCGCGGCGATCAGCGCCCTGCGCGACGCCGGCACGATCTGAAGCGGCGCTTCGACGCCTGCTCCTGGGGCTTACGAAAACTCGTAGTCGAGTCGTCCGACACACCCTCGCCAATAGGGCTTCGGCCCCTGTGGCAGCAGCCAGCGTACCTCGCCACGCATCGGCACCCACATCCCATGATGCTGCTCATGAGCGGACCACAGACCCTCCCACGGCAGGCTCGCCAACTGGCCAGCCAGCAGGCAGGCACGCGCTTCGGCGCGCACCGATTCGATCAGGCCCGCGTCGTTGAAGCCGAACAACAGGCTCACCGTCACCTCGCCATCGGCCAGCGTGGCGATCGCCGAGTGCGAGTCGACCGCTTGCCAGAACACCCCCTGGCTGGGTAACAGGGCGGTCGGATAGCAGGCGGCCTCGGCCAGGAAGCGCATCAGCTCGGCCTCGGCGATGGCCCCCCTGCCATGCACCCTGCCGAGAGGGAAGAGCCCCAGAAGCGCGGGGTGCAGCGTCCCCTCACCCGCCACATAGGCATCATGCACGTGCACCGTGACGCCCGGCGCGACCGTCACCCGCGCGTCCCAGAGAAACCCCGGCCGGCGCATGCAGACGCGCTGGCCCGAGGTGAAGGGCTTCCAGTTGTCGCCGCTCCTGGCAATGTTGAAGCTGCCCGAATGTTCGACGACCAGCGCCCGCAGCAGCGGCTGACCGACCGTCAGGGCGAGGCGAAAGTAGCGCTGCACGGGGTCTGGCAGTCCAACCAGCTCGCGCGCGTCAAAACGCGCCGGCAGCACCGCTTGTCGTGCGGCGTCCAGGCCGGTGCGCAGCGCGCGCGTCGCCGCCGCCCAGCGCACGGCACCGACGATCGAAATGCCGACGAAGGTCAGCACCGCCACGAAAACAATGGTCAGCAGTGGTTCCATCCGGATCCGGGTATCCTCGCCCTGGCAGGCCGCTGGCGGGGCAGCAGCGGCCGCGTGCCGCGGCAGGGTGCAGTCTATCACCGCGCGGGGCTGCCACGCGCTCGGCGGAGGCCCTGCTCGGGAGTGATTGCCGACCACTCCTCCACTTCGGAAAGGCGGCACCCCAGCCTTCTGGCCATCCCGCGAGCGCCGCTGCGCATCACCGCGAAGTGGCGCCAGGCGAAGACCGGCAGCAGCACGAATGCCAGCCGACGCATCCATGCCTTGCGCAGCTCGACGTCCCAGCGATAGGTCAGGCGGACGGCGCCGGGCCCGTCTTCGGTGATCACCCACAGGCCGATCCCGTGCAGGTCGCCACTGGCCTGTCCCTCGAGTTCCCGGCAGGGGTCCGAGCGGACGCTGGTGATCACCATCAGCAGTCGGTAGCCGAGGCCGCTACGCCAGCGGAAAGCGTGCCGTGCACCGATACCCTCGGCATCACCGTCGGCAATCCGGGTGACGCCGAGCAGATGTGGCCACCAGGCCGGCCAGTCGGCGGGTTTGCCGAGCAGCTCCCAGAGACGTTCGCGGGTCGTTTCCAGACGCCAGCGGCTGATCAGCAGCAGGCGCCGGCTCACCGTGCTGACCGCATGTTCGGGCCCCCTCGGCTACGCACGAAGGCCATCGCGCCGCTGTCGCTGAACACCCCGCCGTGCTCGCTGCCAGCCGGCGCGAGGTGAAAATCGCCGGCGCGGACCAGCAGATCGCCGAAGAAGACATCGCCGCTGAGCATCATGCACTCCTCGTCACCGGCATGGACGTGCGCCGGCAAGCAGCCGCCCGGGCGCCATCGCAGGAAGCGCGAACGCATCTCGCCGTCCTGCCAGAGGAGCTTCTCGTCCACACCATCGGCGACGCTCAGCCAGCCTTCTTCGCTGGCGAAGCACGTGTGGACCGCCGGTCCGTCGCCCGGCAGCAGGCCGCCAAGCAATTCGCCGATGGCCGCCTGGCGGTGGCCGAGCGAGGTCCCGCGCAGGTAGGCCAGGCCGCCAGCACGCGACGAGATACGTCCATGCCGGCTGCCCGGCGGTGAGACGTGGTAGTCGCCAGGACGCAGCTGCAGGTCAGCCAGGTGCAGGTCACCGCGCAGAATGATGCCTTCCTCGAGGTGCTGGTGGCGATGAACCGGCAGGCTCGCGCCGGGTGCGAATTCGATCAGCACCGACGCACCGTGCGGCCCCTGCCACAGCATCTTGGCCGCGATGCCGGCCCTGACGGTACGCCAGATGCCATCGCCAGAGCGAACGGTGCGCAGGCCGGCGTGTTTGCGCGCACTCTCGCCGACGCGTTGCAGCAAGCGGCGGCGCAGGCTGGCGTGGCTACCGGCAGACAGTTCCGCAGGCGCCAGCGCTTCGCAGAGCAGCTGCCTCAGGAGATGCTCGTCGCGTGTGCCAGCGTCGTCGGCAAACGGGTGGAGATCGGCATTCATCGGGTCACCATCGGGGAAGGGGAATCGTCGGCGCCCAGCAACTGGCGCAGGCGTAACAGCGCGCGCCGGATGTGGGACTTGACGGTACCCAGTGGCAAGCTCATCTGGGCGGCGATTTCCTCGTGCGAAAGTCCCCGGAAGAAGGCCAGAGCCAGCAATTGCCGGGGCAAGGGATCGAGGCTTCGCAGCGCCGCGTGCAGCCGATGCTGTCGCTGCACCGCCGCCAGCAGATCCTGCGGATCGGCGTCGTCGGCGAGCGCAGCCAGGCGCTCGTCCGCCAGCGGTTCGGCGCGGTCGCGACGGCGCAAGGCATCGAGTGCACGGCTGCGGGCAATGGTCAGGATCCACGCCACGGCGCTGCCGCGCGTCGCGTCAAAGCGCGGCGCCTGCCTCCAGACCTGCCAGAAAACGTCCTCGGCGACCTCCTCGGCGGACTGCACCTGGCGCGTGATGCGCAACGCCAGACCGTACACCCGCCCGGCCATCGCCTCGTAGAGCTTCGCCAGCGCCTGCTGGTCCTGGCCAGCGACCGCGGCGATCCACGCCTGCAGTTGCGCCTCACCGGCCAGCGCCCGATAGCCGCCGCGCGCGCCGTCATCGAACACATCCGTCTCGCTCATGTCGTCGCTCTCGCCGACGCTGGGTAACGGCCCATTGTGCCCGATCACGATCTCGCAGCCAAACGACGCCGCGGTTTCCGGCTGCTGCTCTCGCCGCCACCCGTCGACCGGGTCGGTGGCGCCCGACGGACGCAGGAGCACGCCGGGGTGCGGCAAGCGGGAAGGCAGCTCATCGGCATTTCGTGGCGTCATCTTGCGCGTACTCCGGATAACGGTGCCAAGCGGCTAGCAGGGGACAGAAACCATCCGCCCGTGGAAAACACCAGAAAACGGCAGCTGGCGGGGCACCGTACATTTATCACCTGATACGGCCGAGCGCCGCTTCTGGATGCACGGGAGCTGCGGCGCCGGCCCATATCAGAGCAAGAGCTTCAGGTCGAAGGCGCGCTCGATCAACCACACACTGGCCGTCGCGATCACCAGCAGCGAGCCGCCGGCGAGCACGCCGCGGCGATAGATCCAGCGCTTGCGGACGCTCCACGCCAGCGGCAGGAAGAGCGCGACCACCGCCAGCTGGCCCAGCTCCACGCCGACGTTGAAGGCCACCAGGGCGCTCAGCAAGGCGGCGTGCGGCAATCCCAAACCAGCCAGCACGCTGGCGAAGCCGAAGCCGTGAATCAGGCCGAAGATGAAAGCCAACAACCAGCGGCTGTTTCGCGCCAGTGGAATCAGGTTGTTGAGCGCGGCGACAATGACCGAGGCGGCGATCGCCGACTCAACCCACCGTGAAGGCGGTTGAACGACGTCCAGCACCGCCAGCGACAGCGTTATCGAGTGGGCGAGCGTGAACGCGGTAACCACTTTGAACACATCCCGGAAGCAGTCCCGGAAGCGCTCGGCTCCGTTCCAGGCGCGGTCGACGCGAATCAGCACGGCCGGCAGGAGCAGCGACAACAGAAACAGCAAATGGTCGAAGCCGCCCCAGATGTGCCGGACACCATGCCCCATGTAGGCCAAAAACTGGCGCAGCGGAGTCGTTTCGCCGAGCTGGAACTGCTGTACCGGGGTCACGTCGCTGAAGATGGCGGTGCGCGTCTGACCCGCATGCTGCAGGCGCAGCAGCCCGCGGTGCTGCGGATCCAGATCGAAGAACAACCGGTAGCTGCCAGTGAAGACTTGTGGGACATGCCCGCAAGTGGCGGCGAAACGCAATACCGCGTAACTGCCATCGGTGTGTTCGTCAACCAGCTGCGCGACGACGCGCGCCGGACACCCGTCGCCGTCCGCCGACAGTTCGAGCCGCGCCAGCGCGTAAGCCGCGATATCGGCGTGGTGAGCGCGCAGTTCGCCCCAGGTGATCGCCCCATCCTGATCGTCGTCAAGGCTGATCGCGTAATCCAGGTCGCGCAGGGCGATGTCCCATTGTCCCTGGATTCCGTGGTCGTCGACCTCCAGGCTGAGGTAGCTGTCGCTGGGCTTGTGTGCCAAAGCCGGCGGCACAGCCAGCAGGACGAACAGTAGAACGAGCGCTCTCAGCACGCGCATCGAGAGGAAGCCGGCGGTCACCATCGGTCGTCCTAACGCAGCAGGCGGTTGACGGCAACGTCTTCGGCGCCGGACTGCGCCAGCCATTGGCGAACGCTGCCTACCCCGGCCACGTCGCGGGCCGCCAGCGAAGCTTCCAGCAGCAAGCGCAGGTCGGGCAACTCCTTCTGCACTGCCCAGTTCTCCCGCGCCAGCGCCAGCGCGGCCGGTGGGTCGCCCAGCAATTCCAGCGTGAAGCGCGCTTCTTCACGCAGGTGCACGCGCTCGCCGCGCATCCGGCTGGCCGCGAAGCGTGCCCGCAATTGCTCGACGCGGGCGTCGCATTCGGGTGCCTTCAAGGCCTTGAGGGCGAGCGCGTAGCGCAGCAGCAGGGCGTCGCTACGCGGCTCCGCGGCGAGCAATCTGACCACCTCCGGGGCGCGGCCGCGGTCGAGCAGGAAGTCGGCGCGAGCGGCCAGCAGATAGTGATCGCCTGGGTCGATCGCCAGCGCCTGGCGGAAATGAGCCTCGGCCTGGCTGTCCAGACCGGCTCGAACGGCCATCTCGGCCAGCATCGACAGGACCCAGGCGCGGACCTCTGGTGGCGCGTCGGGCTGTCTGTCCAGCAGCCCGGCGAGCGCTTGATGGCTCTCGCGCAAACGGCCGTTGACGCCGGCCAGCCCGTAAGCGCACGCCGCCCACACCAGCTCGGTGGCCAGGCGTCGCAAGGCCGCACATTCGGCCGCCGCGGCGGCAAAAGCGCCTTGCACCTGCAGGATCGTTGCGCGGGTCAGCCGAGCCTGGCCGTCACGGGGATTTCGCCGTACCAGCGTCGCCAGGTCGGACAAGGCGGCGTCGAAATGGTGCGTACGCTGGCGCAGCGTCGCCCGCACCAGCAGCACTTCGGAAGGCGGTTCAGGCAGCGCCCACCATCGTGCCAGGCTGGACTGCGCGTAGCCGGCGAAGCGCGGATCACCGCTTACCCGGCCCAGCTCGGTATAGCGGCGCGCGAGCTGTACCGCGAGGTCGAGCCGTTCCGGCTGCCTGGCGACTTCCTGGCGCAGCGCGCGCAACTCGCGGGCGACGGGGTCGGCTGGCGCCAGCGGCAAACGTTCGAGAACCTGCTGGTCGGCAGTCGGCAGGTAGGGAACGGCCATCGCGCCGGTCGCCACGAGCCACAGGGAAGCGAGCAGCGCCGGCCAGGTGAGCCGGCAGTGGCCAGAGTCGATGGTCCTGTTCATCGTCGTCCTCGCGCGTACGCACTGATCGGCCGCCGGCACGCTGGCCGCCCGCCCCCGGTCGCTCGGCCGGAGCCAGGGGCGGGTGTGACCGGCGCTCAGTTCTGCGGGCAGAGCACCGGTACGAAGGGCGACGTCGGCGCCACGCAGCCCGGCGTACCGGGTTTCTGATGGCGACTGTCGCGCCCGCTCTGGGCAAAGGCCACGTAGGGGAAGGTCTCCTGGTAGGGCACGTCGTTGCTGTTGACGCCGTCGCCGATGCGGTTGTTCGGGAAGACGTTGAACGCCGGCTTGAGTACGCCGACGACCACCCGCGCCGCGATGTCGGTCACGTCGTCGGAGACCCGACGGCCGTTGGGGAAGCCGCCAAGGTCGCCGGCCAGGACCGCCAGGCGCTTGCGGCTGGCCTGGGCTGTAGGCGGAATGCCGGTGTTCAGCCGCAACAGGTCGGCCACGGGTCCGGCCTGTGCCGGCGTGCACCCGGGGCAAATTGGCGCTGCGTAGGTCACCAGCGGCAACAGATCGACGCGCGGGGCCGCCGGGATGGGCACTGCGCCCGCGTAGGCGGCGTTGATCACGCGGGCGAGCAGCGGATCGAGCAGGTAACTGGCAAACTGGCTGTCATTCTTCGGCTCGGCCATGCTGAACTTGTCTTTGTCGCCAGTGCCGATCAGCAGTTCGTTGATCAGTGGGTTGCCCATCCGCTGAATCTGCACGAAGTTGGTCGACAGGGACGGCTTGCCGCCCGGAGTCGTCGGCTGCACCTTGATGCGCGGCCTCGAGGTGGTGGCGTAGGTGCCGATCACCGCCTTCGCGTCGCTGGCCGGGTGGCTGGCGCCGTCGCTGGTGAGCATGCCAATCGGCAATTCGATGGCAATGCTGTTGACGTTGTAGCCGGCGACCGAGTCGGGCGCGAAGTTGTCGCTGCCGACCGCGTCCTGATCGTTGGTGAGCACCGCCGGGACGCCGCTGGCGAACGCGCCGGGGCGGAAGTTGAGGGTGTCGAAGGCAGCCCCGAGATCGATGTAGAACGGATCGTCGACGGTCCCGGCGAAGACCCTGACGCCGCCGCCGAGATTGTAGATGCCCTGCCGCGCGAGGTACGGGTAGTCGGGCATCGTGCGCGGCCCGACGTTGGCTGGCACCGCGTACAGCTTCTGGCTGCCGCTGGAGAACACCGTCTGCCAGACGCTGCCGCTGCGCTTCTGAATGGTCACTGTATAGCTCTGTCGCAGACTCAGGCCGGCGGACCCGGGACCGTCCAGGGCGGTGATCGCCGGCGGGACGATCGGCGTCCCGGCGGCAACCGGTGCCGGTGAATTGGCCGGCGCGGCGATCCCGCTGCCGGCGCCGACGAAGCCGGTAAACACGCCGGGTAGCCGCGTTTCGGACTGGAATCGGAAGACGATCCTGACGTCTTCCTGTGCGTCGTGATTGTTGTCGATCTTCATCTCGTACGCGATCTCGGGATCGAAGGGATGGTAGTTGGGGCCATTCGCCGGCTCCAGCAAGGGATCGGTGTTGACAATCATGGTCACTTTCGTTGGGTCGTCGTAGCTGACGAAAGCGAACCAGTCGGTGATATCGGCCTTGTGGTCCAGCGCGGTCAGCGGCGCTTCGCGATGGTTGGCAGCGAACGCCTGCGGCGACGGCAAGGCAAGGCACGCGGCGGCGAGCAGCAGAGCCGCCGTGAAACGGCTGATCGATCCAGCAGATGTGTTCATTTTCATTCTCCCCGTGAGCTGTCGGTCGATGGCCAGCGACTGCCCTGCGGCACAGCCGCTGTAGCGGTGGATACGCGGGCACGGCGGCGGCGGATGCTGAGGTCGCCGAGCAGCACCAGCCCGAGCGCTACCAGCGCCGCTGCGTCTGGTTCCGCGACAGCGATCGGGACGCTCGGATTCGACGCCGTGGCGATCCGGATCCCGGCGCCGGGAGCATGGTCGACGACCAGCAGGGCATCCTGGACGGGTACCGGGGCACTCGGAAAATCGAGATCGGTATCGAGCAGGCTGAAGTTGCTCGCCGCGTCGAGCAGCAACAGCGCGCTTCGATCGGGCGCGCCACTGCCGGCGTAGTTGCTGGTAAAAGTAAACTCGAACGACAGCGTGCTGGCCAGCGTCAGGTCCTGCACGAACTGCCCCAGACCGAGCGCATCGCTGATCGTAAACGGTGGGCCACCGACGCAGCCGAGACTGCAATCGGCCACCCCGAGCGAGCCGTTGGTGGTGATCGAGGTGATCGTGAAGCTGTTGTTGCCGAACTCGGCGTCGCCATCGATGATCGAAAAGTCGAGCCGCGCCAGCACGCCGGCAAGTGCGCTGGTGTCAATGCTGAGCAGCGTCGCCCGGGCATCGTCGTGAACGCCGGCGAGCGCGATCGTGCCAGCGATCGCGGCCACCGCCAGCGCGCGCGCCCGGCACCTTCGCCGCCTGGCTCGGGGTTGGCCGGCGCTGTGCGCAACCGGCCTGGGTTTCGATTCGCGTGTGATCATCGCTGGCACCTCCTGCGGTGAGGAAACGGGCTTTCTGCCCCGGAATGCGCTTGCCGGCCGGTGGTCTGGCTGCTTGCCAGCAACCGGCCGGCGCGTGCGCCTAGCCTGCTGCGGGTCCGATGCCCGTCGATTGCCGCCTGAGCATCGGGGTGGACCCTGCAACATGCGATACGCGACACCGCCAGCGGCGGATGCAGCGCCCCGGGCGGCCTGCCGCCCGAAGCGTCGCCTAGCCGAAGCCGCCAGAGCCAGGCAGCACCACGCTTCCGAGCCAATCGCCCGGCAATGCCAGTGGACGGAGAACGCACGCCGCGAGCCGTGTTTCGGTCTCGTCTCGCCACTCGGCCAGGGGCTGCCCGTGGCACTTCAGCAACGCTTCCAGCGCCGCCCAATGACCTGCGAAGGCAGGGGCAGCGTGCTCCGGCGGCAGTGCGGCGAGTTGCCGCGTGCGCGCCGGGCCGAGGTAATCGCGCGCCAGCTGCTGCCAATCGGCCGGCAGCGCGGCCGTGCGCAGCAGATCGATTCCGACCGGACCGTCAAGGTGGATGGCCAGCAGCGACAGCCCCGGCGCATGCGCCAGCGACAAGCCGATGCCGTCGTGGGGCGGCGCCAGGCGTGGTCTACGGCCGGGCTGGCGAAGCAGCACCAGCTGCTCCGGAGCCAGGGCCAGCCGCGCCGCGAGTACGGCCCGCAGCACCCGCCGCAATTGCAGGCGCGCCCGCTCACGTGGCGTGTCCGGCGGCAGCGGCACGCCGAACACCAGCAGCCGCGCCTGGTCGTAGACCGCGCACGGCCACAGCGGAACCGGGATCATGGCCGCCGGAGGCGCCAGCGCATCGGCGTCAGATCGGAAGAGCGTCGTGTAGGGAAAGAGTGTAGATCTCGGTGG
>ERZ761603.2812-NODE-2812-length-11641-cov-7.814690_pt1 | contig 11641 bp, 7 predicted proteins | sample MGYA00511879_ERZ761603 | MGnify/ENA primary metagenome ERZ761603 (study PRJEB28899, sample SAMN02850040) | bioreactor sludge metagenome | biome: EBPR Sludge; feature: EBPR Bioreactor; material: flocular biomat | place: Australia: Thorneside Wastwater Treatment... | reverse complement strand
AGCTCGGCCAGCTGTTCCGGGGCAAAACCCAGGATGCCCTGCATAAATTCGGGTGTGATGTTGCTGGTGTCGGTGATGACCTGGCCCAGCTGGGCCGCTCCGGCGACCCAGGTTTCGGGCAGGGCCACCGGTTCAACCGTGGGCAGTTGGGCGACAGGTTCTGCTTCGGGTTCAGCGGGAACGGCCGTTGGTTCGGCCGTGGGTGCAGCGGTGGGTTCGGCTGCGGCAACGGCCGTTGTGCCGGACAGAGCGGCCACGGCTTCCTGGACGTTGTATTGGCCCACGCCGCCGAATTCGGCGGCGAGTGTGTCTAACTCGGTTACCAGATCCGGTTCCAGCCCTTCAATGTACTCTTGCGGCAGGTAGGAGAGCGCTTCGGGCTGGATGTATACCAGCACGTCTTTTGGCAACAGGTTGAGCACCAGCAGGACTTGCTCAGCGGCGTTTTCGTAGGTGGTCAGGCTGCGCAGCAAGTCTACGGTGATTTCCTGGGCGTATTCAATTTCCACATCTAGCAGACGAGCGCCTTGCACCACGGTGAGCGGCAGGCGGCCCGGGTCTTCCTCGGTGGCTTCTTCGGTGGCCTCCTCTTCAACAACCACGGCTTCGGGCAGCTCTTGGCCGCCACCAATTTGCACTTCGCTTACGTCGGGCAGTTGGGTGAGCTGGGGCTGGAGGTCGTTTTCGACCAGCAGTTTCAGATCGGCCAGGGACAGATCCGAGGCGGAAACGCTGGCGGTGACAACCGGCAGGTCGCTGAGGCTAAAGTTGAGCACATTGGTATCGGCCGTTTCGGGCAGACCGGCGGCGGTAACGGCCGCTTCCACGTCAGCTAGCAAGCGCTCCTGGTCCAGGCCAAAATCGTAGCGTACGATCACCACGGCGAAACCGTTGTTGGTGGTAGACTCGACGTTTAGGACGCCTTCCACGGTGGACAGCTGTTCTTCCAGGGGAATGGTGATTTCGTTTAATACGTCGGTGGACGTTTCGGCATCGGGCCATTGGGCAATGACGATGGTTTGGGGGAATTCGATGCGTGGCAGCAGTTCCAGGTTGAGCTGCGTTGCGGCATAGACACCCAGGCCAAGGATTACGGCCGTCAGGGCGATGGTGATCCAGCGAAACCGGAGGGAAAGTCGCGTGATCCAGTCAAAAAAGTTAGTCAGCATAATAAATCTCCTACAAAACCTTGTTGTTGGGTTGGTGTAACTCAGGCGGCATGGCCGCTGTCCTTAAAGACAAACGGAGCAAAAACGGTTTGCAGAATGTCCAGACCATTTTGCAGGGTGTTTAGCTCGGCATTGGGTATTTCAGCGAGATGGGCGGTGATGCGGGTTAGCAGCATCTGCCCGATTTCTTCAATCAGCTCTCGACCAGCCGGGGTGATAGACAGCATCACCACGCGGCGATCTTGCTCCAGGCGTTGGCGCTTGACCCAGCCACTGGAAACCAGCTTGCTGATGGTGCTAGACATGGTGGGCAGGCTGACGTCATGCTGTTCGGCCAGTTCACTGAGGTTATAAGAATTTTCGGCCAGCAGCGTTAGCGCACCCAGCTGCGGTGGCAGCAAGGGCACGTTGGCCCGGCGCAGTTCCCCGGCCAGAAAACGCATGATAGGCGGAATGATTTGCAGGATTGACAGGGCAATCCCATGACGATTGGCATCCATAAGCTTTTGAATTTAGTAAATTGTGCGTGGGAAACGGCCGTACCTGGCTTTACCTTCCCGCGAGCTGTTAGAAATAGTTAGGTTGCCTAATGATTAGGCGGGCTAATTTTACGCAGTGCGTTAATGGCGTCAAGGTTGGCTAAGGAGACAAAAGTCATAGGTCTCATGAAGGATTAAGGCAAGGTGAGGGGAGGAACGGCCGTTGCTGCCCAAAAAATCAATGTAATTGTCAACTTTAGAAAATGGGGGTAAAACTTTCACACAATTGCATAATGGGCAAAATTGCCCAGGGATCGATAGCGCACGGCCCTTTTTCGGTAAGCCGTAATTGGTATTCCGTAATCGGTAAAGCTTTCTTTTTACCGGTTACCGATTACTGTTCACCAATTACCGGTAAGGGTGACGCGGAGGAGGTTCTCCACTTCAGGTGGATGCTAACGGGCCAAAGTTTGGCTCCGGAAAAGCGAGAGTTCAGCGGGTGCCTCCCAGGGTTGGTCATATCCTGTGTCGAGCAGTGTGATGAGCGTGACACACTGCATCCAGTCTGCCAAACTTTCCCCGGCAGGCGGGATTATCCCTTCAACCGAAAGCGATGCATGAAACCAGACAGGTAACCGTCTGCTCAGGTGCATGGCAATGGCCGCCAGTTCTATTTTTTGAAGGGACGACCTCCATTTTTGGCAATTGGATCTGGACGCGTCTGCCAGCGGGCTGGCTGGTGTGTGCCATGCTGCCTGCAACCAAGCGGAGGATAAACGCTTATGTGTGGTATTGTTGGGTATATTGGGCCGCGCGACGCGGCAACGGTGGTTTACAACGGCCTGAAACGGCTGGAGTATCGTGGTTATGATTCGGCCGGGGTGGCGGTGCTGGCGCAAAACGGCCGTATCGCCATTCGGCGCGACGTGGGCAAGCTGAGCAACCTGGGCAGCCTGCTGGCCGAATCGCCCGTAAGCGGGGAGATTGGTATTGGTCACACACGGTGGGCCACGCATGGCGAACCGAGCCAGCGCAACGCCCATCCGCATGTGGGCATGAACGGCCGTGTTGTCGTAGTTCACAATGGCATCGTGGAAAACTTTTTGCCCCTGCGTGAAGAGCTCACAGCCGAAGGCGTCACCTTTGCCTCCGAGACGGACACGGAGGTGATTGTGCAGCTGGTGGAGCGGTACCTGGAGAGCGGGCTGGGGTTTGCAACGGCCGTGCGCCAGACCCTGGCCCAGTTGGAAGGGGCTAATGCCGTGGTGGTGATGAGCGTGGACCAACCCGACCAGATCATTTGCGCCCGGCTGGGCAATGCGGGCGGCATCACCCTGGGCCTGGGCCGCGACGAAATGTTCATCGCCTCAGACATTCCTGCCATTTTGGAATACACGCGCGACATGGTTTTCCTGGAAAACCGGCAGATGGCGCTGCTCACCCGCCACGGCTACCAGCTGATGGACCTGGCCGGCAAGCCGCTCCAGCCTGAGGTACACACCATTAACTGGGACCCGGTGAGCGCCGTCAAGGGCGAGTTTAAACACTTCATGCAGAAGGAGATTCACGATCAGCCTCAGGCACTCATCGACACGATGCGTGGCCGGGTGAATTTTGAAAAGGGCACTATCTCACTGCCCGAAATGAACCTGACCCCAGAATTGGTCAATTCGCTCAATAAAATCATCATTGTGGCCTGCGGCACCAGCTACTACGCCGGGCTGATCGGCAAGTTTATGATTGAGGCGCTGGCACGCATCCCGGTGGAAGTGGAGTACGGTTCGGAGTTTCGCTATTATGACCCGATTATTGATGAGAAGACGGCCGTCCTTTCCATCACGCAATCTGGCGAAACGGCCGATACGTTGGTGGCCAGCGAGCAGGCCCGCGCCAAGGGGGCTACGCTCTGGTCCATTGTGAACGTCATTGGCAGCCAGTCCATGCGTATTGCCGATGGCTACATCGCCATGCAGGCCGGGCCAGAAATTGGCGTTGCCAGCACCAAAGCCTTTGTCACCTCCCTGGCCGACATGTACATGTTGGGCTGTGTTTTGGGCGAGATGCGCGGTGTGCTTGCCCCGGACAAATTGCGCCAGCTGGTAGACGATCTGGCGCATCTGCCCAACCTGGCCGGGCAGCTGCTGGAAGACGAGGCGGTGTACGAAAATCTGGCCAGCGTTTTCCACAATGCCCAGGATTTTCTCTTCTTGGGCCGGGGCATTAACTATCCGGTGGCCCTGGAGGGCGCGTTAAAGCTCAAAGAGATCAGCTACATTCACGCCGAGGGCTACCCGGCGGGCGAGATGAAACACGGCCCCATTGCGCTGATCGATGAAACGATGCCGGTGGTAGCCCTGGCCACCACCGACCGGCTGTACGAGAAGATGGTGAGTAACATTCAGCAGGCCAAAACACGGGGTGGAATCGTGTTGGCGGTAGCCACCCGGGGCAATGAGGCGATCGGCCGAGAAGCCGATTACGTCATTGCGGTTCCGGCCACTTCGGAACTGCTCCAGCCGATTTTGAACACCATCCCCATGCAGCTGCTGAGCTACCACATTGCCGTCCGGCGTGGCTGCGATGTGGACCAGCCGCGCAATCTGGCCAAGAGTGTGACCGTCGAATAACTCCAAATAGGACGCGGATTAACGCTGATAAACGCGGATAAAATCTGGTAAATCTGCGAAATCTGCTGATTTTCATTCATGGTGTTGAGCTTGCGCTCATGAAGTCTCTTCAGAGTGGGGCGGCTGCCTGGCCGTCCCACTTATCAAATGCTCATCCCTGCTGTGCCCTTTCTGTGCCTGTTGTTTGTATCACGACACATTTAATTGCCTCTCGCCTGACCTAGAATGAAAGGGATGGATGTTAGCAACGGCCGTTTTCCACGACCGTACATCCATGAAAAGCGTCTATTCCGAATGTAAAGGAAAGGAGAAAAGTTAGATGTATAGCCGAAATAACTGGAAACAATTGGGGCTGGCCCTGATCCTGCTCTTTTTGGCAGGCTTAATGGCTGCCTGCGGCGGGGATAACGAACCCGGCGTGAATGACAACACAATCGATAACGGGATTGAGCCAACTCAAGATGGTGGTCTGGTAGAGCCGACGGCGATGCTGGACGATCCAACGCCAACGGCCATGATGATGGAGACGGAAGTCATGGAGCCAACAATGATGCCCACGGAAACGATGGAAGAAACGGCCGTGCCTACCCCCGAAATGGAGCCAACGGTTGAAATGACCGCCACCGCCGAAATCACCGAAACCCAAGAAGGCACAGCCCCGATGACGCAGCCCAGCATCGTTCGCGGCAGTGACCTGATCGGCGCAGAGCTGATGACCATGGCTGATGAAGCGATTGCTCAGGTTGAAGAAATCCTGTTTGACGCCAATGGTGACATTCAATATGCCATTTTAAGCGTGGACGAGATGACCGATGAATTCCCCTACTACGCCGTTGCCTGGGACACGCTGGCCCTCTCGTTGAACCAGGATGAGGATGAGGCAACCCCCGATACGTTTATGTATGAAGGCGATGTCCTGGATGTGGAAGGTGCTTTGGGATTGGATGATGCCATGTTAGAAACAGACGACCTGTTCTATCAGACGGCCGAAGATGCCATGACCGACACCACGATGTTGGATGGCCTGTACCAGCTGAGCGCCTTTGCCGATTTCTCCCTGTTCGACTATGACCTGGTGAACCCAGACACAGACGACGACCTGGGTGAGATTGAAGACATCCTGGTAAACGTGAACGAAAACCGAATTAGCTATGCCGTAGCGGACGTGGGTGGTTTCCTGGGCATTGCCGAAACGGCCGTTGCCATTCCGTGGGATCGCGTCGCCTTCGATGAAACCGAAGAAAACTTCACCATTGATGCCGATGAGGAACAATTGATCAACGCCCCGTCCATCGACATGAGCGAGTTTGACACCTGGGAAGTTGACACCCAGTGGGAACAGGAACTGGAAACCTACTGGAACGATCTGACCAACTAACAACCTGACCAAGCCAAAATAACCAAAAGGGACAGAGGCAGCTGCCTCTGTCCCTTTTTTAATGCACAAACGGCTCGATTAGCCCGCAATGAGACCAACTTCATCTGGATTCGTCAATTTTCTACTTCCTGCTATACTTCCAGCCGCTGGGAAATTCCCACACTTTAGCATCCAAATGTTTTGAATATTCCAGGTGGTGGCCCGACACATTGGTCGGGTTCTTTTTTTGCCACAGACACGCTCCAAATTCGATTTGCGCGATGAGTATGAGCAGGCTGTGGGCAGGATTTTGGCAGGTGGACCGCAAGGTCACCGCCGCACAGTGGACAACTCAAAGCCTAAATCGAATCGGGACATGAAGTCCCAGGAGCATGTTATGACAACTGAATTTACAGATTTGGGTCTGCACCCGCAGCTGGTGCAGGCTGTAACCGAGCGTGGCTACACCACGCCCACACCCATCCAAACGGCCGTTATCCCCACCATGCTAACCGGCCAGGATATTCTAGGCCAGGCGCAAACCGGCACCGGCAAAACGGCCGCTTTTTCCCTCCCCATCCTCCACAATCTGAAACCCGGCCAGGGGCACGTGCAGGCGTTGGTATTGGCCCCCACCCGTGAACTGGGTTTGCAGGTGGCCGAGGCGATGGCGGAATACGGCCGTTATCGCCAAATCTCCGTGGTGGCTGTCTACGGCGGCACACCCTACGGCCCGCAAATTGGGGCGCTGCGGCGCGGCGCAGATATCGTGGTGGGCACGCCAGGGCGGCTGCTGGATTTAATCCAGAGCAAGAAGCTGGACCTGAGCCAGGTGCAAACCGTGGTGCTGGACGAAGCCGACGAAATGCTTAGCATGGGCTTCATTGATGACATTGAAGCTATCTTGCAGCAAACCCCCGCCGAGCGGCAAACGGCGCTGTTTTCAGCCACCCTGCCCAACCAGATTCGCCAGCTGGCCGACAAATACATGCGCCAGCCGCAAGCCATCACCATCGAGCGCGCCCAGCGCACCGTTTCCACCATCGAACAGCGTGCCTACCTGGTCAATGAAGAGGACAAGCTGGCCGCGCTGACCCGCCTGTTTGAGGTGGAACCAATCACCAGCGCCCTGATTTTTGCCCGCACCCGCCAGGGAACGGCCGAACTGGCCAACGAGCTGACCGTGCGCGGCTTCCCCGCCGAAGCGCTAAATGGCGATCTGAGCCAGCAGGCGCGCGAACAGGTGCTCAACCGCTTCCGCAACAACCAGATCAAGGTCCTGGTGGCCACCGATGTCGCCGCCCGTGGCCTGGACATCGACGACATTTCGCACGTCTTCAACTTTGATCTGCCGCAGGATGCTGAAATTTATGTGCATCGTGTCGGGCGCACGGGCCGCGCGGGCAAGACTGGCGTGGCGCTCACCCTGCTGACGCCCAAAGAGCAGTGGCGCCTGCGCAAAATCGAGCAGTACACCCGGCAAAAAGTGACCCTGGCGGCATTGCCCACCAGCGAAGACATTCAGAACCGGCGTGAGGCGGAGCTGTTGGAAAAGATGGCCGTCTGGCTAAAACGTGGCCGCTGTGCTCGCGAGCGCGAGATGGTTACCGAGCTGGCTGCCCAAGGTCATGACGTGTTGGAGATTGCTGCGGTTGCCCTTAAACTGGCCCGCGCCGAGGAAAAACAGCGCCCCATCGCTCGCATCAGCGAGGTGGTGGCGGAGCCGGAGCGCCGGGGCAAACGCGAGAAGTTTGGCAATAATCGAATGCGCAGTCAGGGTAACGGCCGTAAATCAGCCGCCACCAGCAATTCCCACGAAAAAGGCATGGTGCGCCTCAGCCTGAACGCGGGCAAGATGGATGGCCTGCGCGTTAACGACGTCGTTGGCACCATCGCCTTCCACGCCGACATTCCTGGCTCCACCATCGGCGCCATTCACATTCAAGAAGATCGCACCCTGGTTGACGTGCCGGAGCAGTTTGCCGGGAAGGTGCTGGCGAAAACCGGCAGCTACCGCGTGCGCCAAAAGCGGCTCAACATCGAGATGGCTTAATAAGCGTTTAAAATCCACCTGCTGAGATTGGGCCAATCTTCAAGATTGGCCCAATCTATGTGGTACAAAATCATTGGCTTAACAGGAAGGTGAGGGGCAGATCGATGCGGGCGCGCCAGGCAGTCTCATTGTGCTCTGCGCCTTCAAAGCGACGCGTCAGCCAGTTTTGGCCTTCTTGGTATCCCTTCCGCACCATCAGTGCATCAACTGGCTTTTGCAGCGGCTCGTAAAGCGCGTCCAGCGTGGCCGTGCCGTAGTCGAAGTAGAGCTTGTGCCTTCCTGGCGCAGGCAGCGCCGTCTCCAGGTAGGGCAAAATGATGCCCTCCACCGCTGGCCAGTGGGTCGATAGGCAGCCCGCCCCGCCAAACACCTCTGGATATTCACACAGCGCATAAAGCGAAATCAGCCCGCCCATGCTGGAGCCCATGATAAACGTTTCTTCTGGCGCGGGCAGGGTCCGGTACGCCTGATCAATGAATGCTTTCACTTCGGTCACGATAAAACGTAGGTAGTTGTCGGAGCGCACCGGTACGGTGACGATGGCATTAAACTGCTGGCGCAGCTGAGCGGCGTGGGGGTGGGTTAACGGCCGTTCCGGCCAATACTCCTCCCAGCGGTTGACGTGGTTAAAAATGCCCACAATGATTGTGGGACGCACCGTGCCCGCAGCCGTCAGCCGGGCCAGCGCCTCAGCCACTCCCCACGTTTCACCCCCCATTGCCGTCGCCGGATCGAATAGATTTTGCCCATCGTGCATGTACAGCACGCTGTAGCGCGTCTGTGGCTGCTGCACATAATCATCCGGCAGCCAGACGTGTACATGGCGCGCCGGGACAAATCGGGAAGGAAAGTGGTTGTGGCGGAGGAGCATTGTTGGTCCGTAAGCAGCGGTCGGTGATCGGTAGTCGGTGTTTTACACCGCTTACCGATTACGGCTTACCGCTCACCGGCCTTCCAGGGCGCTGGCGACGCGTCGCAGGCGTTCTTCGGCGTCGCAGGCAATTGCTTCCAGCTCGGGGTGGTTGACCATGCCCATCATCTGTTGCGGGTTGATGATGCTGACGAGGGTACGGCCGTCCACTTCCTGGCTCACGGTTACATTGCAGGGCAGCATCAGCCCAATTTGCGGCACCGCGCTTAGCGCTTTGTGGGCCAGGTTGGGGTTACACGCCCCCAAAATTTTGTACGGCCGAAAATCCACATCAATTTTTTTCTTGAGCGTGGCCTTGACATCGATCTCGGTCAGTACGCCAAACCCTTCTTTTTTAAGCTCGTCGGTAACGGCCGTAACTGCCTCATCGTATGAACAGTTTACGTACACATCAAAACCCAGTGCATTCATGGTAACTCCCTGAACATGGTGTGGTGCCCCGCCGATTTTTATCTAGCCATCGGGCAGGCGAGTGGTTCCCAGAATTAAAGACAACAAATTTTACAGGGCTGCGCCCGTCGGGCAAGCGGTCTGAAAGACCCTGCAGACAAAAATAAACCGGGGCAGAGGCCCCGGTTGAAAAATATCGCTTAAACTTCTCAGCGTTTCTTAAGATGGCGTTGAGCCGTACATCGACGATTTGATTTCCATGCAGTCGCGGCGGATCGTAGCGTCGGCATCAATGAGGGTGGCGATTTTCTCATAGCCATACAGCACCGTGGTATGGTCTCGATTGCCCAGCTTCTCGCCAATCTGGGGCAGGGAGGCGTTGGTTTCGGTACGGGCCAGGTACATGGCCATCTGACGCGGGTAGGCGATGCCTTTTTTGCGGCTGCCGCCCACCAAATCGTCGTTGGTAAGGTTGTAATATTTGCAGACGGCGTCAAAAACGTGCTCCACCGTTAATTTATCTGGGCGGTGCATCAAATCGGCCAGGGCCATATTAACCAGCTCCATGTTCACCCGGCCGCCGGACAGGTGGGCGTAGGCCATCACCTTGTTAAACGCCCCTTCCAGCTCCCGAATGCTGTGCCGCACCTGCTGGGCAATAAAGTCCATCAGCTCATCCGGCACGGCCAGCCCATTGGCTTCGGCCTTGGTTTGCAGGATCGCTTTGCGGGTTTCAATGTCGGGCATTTGAATGTCGGTCATCAGGCCCCATTCAAAGCGGGATTGCAGCCGCTCTTCCAAAGTGGCCATTGCTTTGGGCGCGCGGTCGCTGGAGATGACGACCTGCTTGCCCTGGCTGTGCAGCTCGTTGAAGGTGTGGAACAGCTCTTCCTGGGTGCTTTCCTTGCCCGCAATAAACTGGATGTCGTCGATGAGCAGCACGTCGGGCGTGCGGTAGCGCTCGCGGAACTGCTCCATTTGTTTGTTACGAATGGACTGCACCAGGTCATTGGTAAACGTCTCTGAGGTGATATAGCAGACGTTGAGCCCTTCTTGCTGGCATTTGTGGCCAATGGCGTGCAGGAGATGGGTTTTGCCCAGCCCTACGCCACCATAAATGAACAGGGGGTTGTAGGTTTGGCCGGGATGTTCGGCCACGGAGAGGGCAGCGGCATGAGCCAGGCGGTTGCTCGGCCCCACCACAAAGCTGCTAAAGGTAAAGCGGCGGGTAAGGTTGGAACTGGTGGCCGGTTGGGTTTTACTTTTGGCAGGGGTGAAAACGGCCGTTACCTCCCCATAGCTGCCATTCAAAGAACTCTCCATGACCTCATCGTCTTCTAATTCTAAGGGCGATTCAGGGGTCCACACTACAAACTGAACCTCGGCTGGGCCAGAAGCAATGGTTGAGAGGGTGCGCAGGATGGTGTCGCGCAGGCGGTTTTCCAGCCAATCCTTGGCATAGGCGTTGCGCACGCCGATTACGTAAAGATTATCCTTGTGGCGCAAGAGGCAGGTGTCCTTCAACCAGGTGTTGAAGGTTGCTTTGGTCATTTGCAGTTCCAGCTCACCCAGGGTTGCTTTCCATGCGTTTTCAGGAATCATAGTCAGTACCATTTATTGATCAGCAGGCGCGCGAACAGAAACGGCCGTATGCCAGGATCAACCTATAAAATTGTGCTTGTTATAAATTACGGCCGTTGGTCACAGGTGTGGGTTGACAAAAGTCCCTCTTACCCAAAAGAAGCAACCGACATGGACATAAATTGTCACAAAGTGAGTTTATTGCCAAAATAATTTTATTACTGTGGCCCTCTTATTTTTTGAGACAAAAAGAAAATCGATAGCCCCTCATGGCCTCAATTTTATTGTCGGTTTTGCTATGCAGATTATTGTGCAACGGCTTAAACATTCTAACAGATGGCGGGGGGAGATGCAACGAAAAATGGCCAAAACTCCCTTAAAAGCTGGCACATTTTTAGACTGGCTAAACCTTAAAAAAAAGTATTTTTAAGGTTTCCGCCTTGACAAACAGAGAGGTTACCCAGATATAGGCTGGCCAATATCCAGTAGACCACATATATGGGGTCATGGAGGTAAATTTGCCTGCTAATTCCCATATGTTGCACACTTCTTTGCAAGAACCACAGCGTAAATTCTGCGTGGAAAAGGAATTTTCAGGCATTAGCTATGAAAAATTTACGCAGCAGTGGGCCGTGGTTCAGGCTGTTGTTTTTTAGGATTTTCTCTGGTCTAAGGTAGTACGGCCGTTGCCTGTTTAGAGGTACCCTTTGCGCCGCAAGTCAGGTAGGAAAAAGGTCATATCGCCTATTGGTGACCCATTTTGGCTGAACTTTTTCTGGCTCTTTGGGAATTCAAGGGATTGATAGCCCGGGAAAAGTGATGCGTGGCGAGATAAATCCCGTTTTACGATTCAGGCAAAACCCCATGAAATCGGAAGGCCCCTTTTTCTCTGGCCAGCGCCGTTCTTGACAGCCCTGTAGCGGTGTGTTAGATTGCCTACAGCAAGTATTGTCCTGCACAAATTAAGGTGATGTATGCCCAAAATTGACGCGCTGCCAGACGGCTCTTCGCACCAGCGCCACAATCTAAACCATCAGGCCATTGAGGATTACCT
>ERZ761603.2808-NODE-2808-length-11651-cov-14.479562_pt1 | contig 11651 bp, 7 predicted proteins | sample MGYA00511879_ERZ761603 | MGnify/ENA primary metagenome ERZ761603 (study PRJEB28899, sample SAMN02850040) | bioreactor sludge metagenome | biome: EBPR Sludge; feature: EBPR Bioreactor; material: flocular biomat | place: Australia: Thorneside Wastwater Treatment... | reverse complement strand
ACGGCATACGATATTACAAGGTCACTGGAGTTCAGACGTGTGCTCTTCCGATCTTTCATCGTCGCGGGGCGCTTGTGAAGTCACCCGTGCGCTCCCGGTGACCGGTTCGGAAAATCATGTTCGCCAGCCCGCCGCGATCCCATGCCCTCATCCGGCGATCGGGCGCACCCTTGACGGGTTGTCTGATAAACCGACCGCCGGAGCGCACGAGATGCGCTGTGGTTTCACAGCATGGGGGATGGAGCGTCGATAACTGTGCGGCCCTGATACACGGCGGGATGGTGGTGTGGAAGCCGTGGGTGCGATCGTCGGGGCCCTTTTTGCGGAGTGTGGAACATTCCGGGTGGTCAATCACAAGAGCAGGAGGCCAGCAGCATGGCGGAAACGTACGACAACACGACGGTGATCGGTCCGGGCGCGACGTTCAAGGGCGAAATGACGCTCGACGGCCCGGCGCAAGTCCTGGGCACGATCGAAGGTTCGATCCAGTCAAGCGGGCAGGTGACGATCGGGCAAGGCTCGGCCTGCCGCGCGACGGTGGAAGCGGGAACGATCATCGTCGACGGCAACGTGCAGGGCGACCTGATCGCCCGCGAACGGCTGCAACTGACGGGCAAGGCCGATGTGACCGGCGACATCGCCGCGGCGGCCCTGGTGGTGGCCGAGGGCGCGGCCTTCGTCGGCCATGTCTCGGTGGGGCCCGAGGCGGTGACCAACGCGCAGCAGAAGCGCGCGACCAAGACCGTGGAACTCAAAGGATCTTCCAAGCGCCAGGGCAAGAGCGATGACTGGGGCGCGGGCGACACGACCCAGAGCGGCGACTGGCTCACGCCCAAGCGCACGGCCGAGGCGGCGTAACTCAGAAGACTACTCCTTTCGAGGCGTCGCGGCGGTAACACGCCGCGATGCTTTTCCCGATGAAGCCGCCCCCCGAACGATTCGTCCTGTGCTACCACTGCAAGGCGGAGATCGCCGTGCCCGCCGCGGCACGTACGGCCTCGTGCCCGGCGTGCTACAAGGGCATCGTGCTCGACGACCTGGCCGTGCGCGAAGGAGCGGGCATGGCGGGCCGGCTTTCGACCTGCGGCAAAGTGAAGGTGCACAAGAAAGCCCGCGCGGTGACCCGCCAGGTGGAGGCCGGCGCGGGCGTGGAGGTGGACGGTGTCCTGGAGGCCAGGATCAGCAGCGGCGGCACCCTGGTTGTGGGATCGAAGGGGCGGTTGAAAGGTGACTGCACGGCTCCCTCGCTCGTGGTGGAGGAAGGTGGGATCATCGAGGGGGGGTTCTTCCGGATCGGACACTCGCCACCGCCCCCGTCACCCGCACCTTGACCCGTCCGCATCCGGCGGACAAAAGAGATTGCATCTTTTCTACCGATCTCTTATACTGAAGAACCGGGTGACACGGCGGGAGCGCGGGCGGAAGATGCCTTGTCCGCGACACCGCGGGGCGGAGCGTGTGCCGCCCCATGTTGAACCGCCGTAACCCCACCCGTGATCGGCCCATCCGTGGCCGGGAGCACAGTGTGCCCAACTGGCTTCAACGTGCCGGTTACTTTTCAGTGACACCCAGAGCCATCGCCTTCATGCGTTCCTCGAGTGTGGCCGCGCGTGTACGCAAACGCATCGCGGAATACTCCACCCGGATCAGCGAGGACGAGCGTGCCGCGTGGCAACTGGCAAGCCTGAACACAATCTGGGCCGTGATCTCCCGCAGGGTGCCCGCGCACGCGGAAGCGGTGAACTCGGGCCGAGCGCCGCGAAAGTTCAAATCGATCGAGGAATATTCGCGCCTGGTGCCGGAGATGACCAAGCACGACGTGCAGTTGCGGCCCGAGTTCTTCACCGACCCCAGCCGACCCGCGGAGGTGATGTACACCACGGGCGGCTCGACCGGGGAGCCGACCTCGATCCCCGGGTGGAAGTCCGAGGCCCGCTACCTGATCCCCGACCGCTGGATGGCCCGAGCGTGGTACGGCATCACGCCGATGGACAATCTGTTCATGATCTGGGGGCACAGCCACCTGGCCGGGAAGGGCACCGGCGCCGCGATCAAGGGGCTGCTGCGTCGGGCCAAGGACCGGCTGCTGGGGTACCAGCGATTCTCGGCCTACAACCTCGATGAACGCCGCATGACCCAGGCTGGCGACGCGATCCTGCGGATGAAGCCCGCGTACCTCATCGGCTACAGCGGCGCGCTCGACATGCTCGCCCGAGCGAACGCGCACCGGGCCGGGGCCTTCGCCGCGCTGAAGTTGAAGGCCGTCATCGCGTCGGGAGAGGTCTTTCCGGCGGGCGATAGTGCCCCGGTCATCCGTGCGGCGCTGGGCGCGCCGGTGGTGATGGAGTACGGCAGCATCGAGACGGGTGTGATCGCCTATACCGTGCCGTCGGCCTCTCCCGATCAACTGGGGTGGTTCCACGTCATGTGGCGCAGTTACCTGCTGGAGGCGGGCGATCCGGAGCCGGACGGGTCCAGGCCGCTTCTCATCACCGCGCTCTTTCCCATGAAGTTCCCGCTCGTGCGCTACCGGATCGGTGATGAAGCCATGATCGCCCGCGGCGTCTCGCCCTTGGGATTGACGCGCCTCGAGCGGGTCGTGGGCCGCACGCTCGAGCCCGTGGCCCTGCCCGGAGGGGGCGTGGTTCACTTCGACGTCTTCGAGCAGGCCGTCACAGGGGCGCCCGGCGTGCGGCGTTTTCAACTGCTGGTTCAGGGGACTGAACTCACCATCAACATCTACGCCCCGGGGTCCGACCACGAGGCGGTGCGCCGATACATCCGCGCCGCGCTCATGCGGCTGGAGCCTCGCGTCGCGGCGACACCGATCGTCTTCACCGACCGATTGTTGCAGACCGTGGCGGGCAAAACCCCCGCGATGCTCCGTCTCAAGGGGCGCGCCGCCTGAGTGCGTTTACCGGACGCGTGCTCGGTTGCGGACCTCCGGGCCGTATCATGCCGACAAGAGTGGCGGGCGCTTTTTCGACGGAGGATCTATGAAGTTTCTGGCCGCGGTGTGCGGCGCCGGACTGGCCGTGTGTGCGCACGCCCAGCAACTGGCGTCGGTGATTCTCTCTGGCGGGGTGACGCGCCCTGTGTATTGCACCGCGCCCCGTGGGGATGACACGCGCCTGTTCGTGGTGGAACAGATCACCGCCATCACCAACCTGGGGCGGATCAGCGTGATCGACCTGGGCGCGCCGCAGCGGGGATTCACTCGCTACATGTCCTTGCCTGTCGTGGCGAGAGAGAGCAACGAGCAGGGATTTCTGGGGATGGCTTTTCATCCCGAGTTTCTGAGCAACGGGTATTTCTACGTGGTGTACAACACGCCGCGGGAACCGGGGATCAGCGCGGGGTCGGTGGTCCTGGCCCGGTACCGCGCAACGGGTGGCGACCCGTGGGCCTCGACCGGCGACCCCGACAGCGGCGTGGTGCTGCTGCGGATCCGAAAGCCGGACCCGACACACAACGGCGGCTGGATTGATTTCGGCGCGGACGGCTACCTGTACATGTCCGTGGGGGACGGCGGCAACGCCAACGACACCAACGGGGGTGCGAGCATCAATCCACCGGGTCACACGCCGGGAATCGGCAACGCGCAGGACCTGACGGACAACCTGATGGGCAAGATCCTGCGGCTGGACGTGGACGGGCCGGACAACATCCCCGGCAACGCCGACGACGACGCCTTCCCAGATGACCCCGACAAGAACTACAGCATCCCGCCGGGCAACCCCTTCGTCGGGGTCGAGGGGGATGATGAGATCCTGCACTACGGGCTTCGCAACCCGTGGCGGTGCTCGCTGGACCGGGCCACCGGCGACCTGTGGATCGCCGATGTCGGGCAGGCCCAGCGCGAGGAGATCAACCGGATCCCCGCGGGCGTGACGGGGGTGAATCTCGGGTGGAGGTGCATGGAAGGAACGCTGTGCACCGGACTCTCGGGCTGCGCGTGCAACGGGCCGGATTTGATGCTCCCGGTCTTTGAGTATCCGCACACCTCGGAGCGCATCGAGACGCTGCAGCGCTGCGCGATCAACGGGGGGCACGTCTACCGCGGGTGCGCGATCCCCTGGCTCCGGGGCACGTACTTCTTCGCGGATTACTGCTCGCAGCAGATCTGGTCTTTCCGGCTGGTGAACGGCGTTGTGACCGAGTACCGCGACCGCACGGATGAACTCGACCCGCCGGGGCCGCAGACCATCGCCATCCCCAGCGCCTTCGGCACGGACAACCGGGGCGAGGTGTACGTCTGCGATCTCAACGGCGGCAAGATCGTGAAGATCGTGGACCCCGCGGGGATGATCGACTGCAACGGCAACCTCCGGGCTGATTCGTGCGATATCGACATCGGGACCAGCCTCGATGCAAACTCCAACGGCATCCCCGATGAATGCGAGGCCCCGCCCTGCCCCGCCGATTTCAACGAGGACGGCGGCGTGGACGGGGGGGATGTCGAGGCGTTCTACCTGGCGTGGGAATCCGCGGCGGAATCCGCGGACGTCAATCAGGACGGGGGCATCGACGGCGCGGATGTGGAGTTCTTCTTCATCGCTTGGGAAGCCGGCGGGTGTTGATCCGGCGAGCGGCTTGAGTGTGCCCGTCGTACGGCCGGTGCGGGCCGGCGTGCGCGCGGATTCGGTCCGCGCTGCGCTTTCGCACTCATCCCCCCTTACGATCATCCATGCCCTCCCAGCCCGGCCAGCCCGAGCACAACCCCCCGATCCAGCCGAAGGTGAGTTCGTCCAAACCGGCGACTCCGTGGCTCGATCCGTCGGAAGAGGGGGTGGCGCGCCGCGCGAGCCTGTCGGACCTGGCGACTTCATCCGCGGACTCCGAGTTCTACAGCCCGATCCCCGAAGGCTATCAGCGGGGGTTCCATAAGTATGTGATCGTGCTGGGCACCGTGATGTCGGGCCTGGGCAAGGGCATCTTCGCGTCGAGCCTGGCGAAGATGCTGAAGGAAAAGGGCCTGACCATCGCCCCGATCAAGATGGAGGGGTACCTGAACATCGATTCGGGCACGCTCAACCCCTACCGGCACGGCGAGGTCTTTGTGCTCGACGACGGCACCGAGTGCGACATGGACCTGGGGACGTACGAACGCCTGCTGGACCAGAACCTGTCGCGCCGGAACTTCGTGACCAGCGGTCAGTTGTACTCCGAGATTCTGGAGCGCGAGCGCCGGGGTGCGTACCTGGGGCGCGATGTGCAGATGATCCCGCACGTCACCGGCGAGGTGAAGCGCAAACTGCGCGAACTGGCCGTGCGCGGCGACGGCGAGCGGCGCGCGGACGTGGTCTTCGTCGAGGTGGGCGGCACGGTGGGGGATTACGAGAACGGGTTCTACATCGAGGCGCTGCGCGAACTGGCCTTCGAGGAGGGGCCGGGATCGTGCTGCTTCGTCGCGCTGACGTACATCATCGAACCCAAAGCGCTGGGCGAGCAGAAGTCCAAGGCGGCCCAACTGGGGATCAAACGGCTGATGGAGGCGGGCATCCAGCCGCACATCATCGCCTGCCGCGCCGGCAACCCCACCTCAGACACCGTGGCCCAGAAGATCGCGATGTTCAGCAACGTGCCGATGCGGCGGGTCTTCTCGATGCACGACCGCGAGAGCATCTACACGATCCCCGAGGAGATGCGCCGCGACGGGCTGGACCGCGAAATTCTGTCGCTGCTCTCGCTGCACGACCGGGTGGACACCTCGCAGGAGGACCGCGCCCGCGACCGGTGGATGGGCTTCGCCAAGCGCCTGGTGGCGCCCAAGCAGCGATCGGTGCGGATCGGCATCGCGGGCAAGTACGCGAACCTGCGCGATGCCTACGCCTCGATCGACAAGGCCATCGAGCACTGCGCGGCGAACCTGGGCACGCGGATCGACCTCGACTGGATCGACACCACCGAGATCACCGCCGCCAACGTGGACCAGTTCCTCGGCGACCTCGACGGCGTCATCGTGCCCGGCGGCTTCGGCCTGCGCGGCGTGGAGGGAAAGATCGCCTGCGTGCGGTTCTGCCGCGAGAAAGGCCTTCCGTACCTGGGCATCTGCCTGGGGTTCCAGGTGGCGGTGATCGAGTTCGCGCGGAACGTGCTGGGCCTGGCCGACGCTTCGAGCACGGAGTTCAACCCCCGCACGGCCAACCCCGTCATCAGCGAACTGCCCGAGCAGAAGAAGATCGAGGGGTTGGGGGGCACGATGCGCCTGGGGGCCCAGGACGTGGCCATCACCCCGGGCACGCTGGCCTCGTTCCTCTACGGCGGAAAATCCAGCGTGCGGGAGCGCTTCCGCCACCGCTACGAGGTGGACCCCGACTATGTGAAACGGCTGGAGGATGCCGGGCTGGTCTTCAGCGGGCGGCACCCCTCGCGCCCGATCATGCAGGTGATGGAACTCCGCCGCCCGGGGCCTGATGTGCCCGCGGGCACGCCGACCCACCCGTACTTCATCGGCGGTCAGTTCCACCCAGAACTCACCAGCCGCCCCCTGCGGCCCCAGCCGATGTTCATGGGTCTGATCGCCGCGGCGGTGCAGAAGCGCTACGGCGGCACCATCGATCCGCGCGACCCGTGGGCCGAGGACCTGCGCCGCTGGACCTCCCCCGCGCGGCCGCAGGTGCAGGCGGTGTAACCCGTCACGGCGCGGTGATGCGCCAGCAGCGGTGGATCCGCTGGTCGCGGTAGTCGGGGGGGATCGTTCGTTTGGTGATCTCGATGACTCTCGCGTTGTGCCGCGCGAAGACATCTTCATCGAGTTTGAAGCGTCGGTAGTTGTTCGAGAAGTAGACCGTCGCGCCGGGCGCGAGGAGCGGGAAGAGCCGCTCGAAGAGCGCGGTGTGCCCCTGGGCGACCTCCCAGTCCTCTTCGGTGGATGAACTGTTGGAGAAGGTCGGCGGATCGACGACCACGAGGTCGTAGTGAGGGCCGCGCGCGTGCGCCGCGAGAAACTCGATGACATCGGACTTGATCAGGCGGTGCATTCCGGGCCAGAAGCCGTTGAGCGACAGGTTCCGCTGCGCCCAGTCCAGGTAGGTGTTCGAGAGGTCCACGCTGGTGGTGCCCGCGGCCCCGCCCGCCGCGGCGTAGACGGTGAAGGAGCCTGTGTAGCAGAAAAGGTTGAGGAAGCGCGCGCCCGCCGCGCCCTCGCGGACCATGGCTCGTGTCTGGCGATGGTCGAGGAAGAGGCCCACATCGGTGTACTCGGTCAGGTTGACCTCGAAGCGCAGCCCCCCCTCGCGGGCGATACTGGTGCGGCGCTCCTCGGCGTGCTTCTCGTGCTGCGAGAGGCCCCGCTGGCGGCGCTTCTCCTTGATGATGATGCGATCCGGCGGCGTGTCGCAGGCGCGGGCGATGGCGGCGCGGACGGCGTCGTACCAATCGGCCTGCTGGGCGAGGGTGCGGCTGTGCTCGCGCTCGTACTCGCTGGCGTGGATCCATTCCTCGTAGCGGTCGATGATGAGGGGCACATCGACCTGCTCGCGGTCGTAGAGGCGGTAGCAGGTGATGCCCCGCGCGGGCCACTTGCGCAGGTGCCGGGTATTCTTCGAGAGGCAGGCCTCGAAATCGCGGATCTCGCGCAGGTCGCGCTCGCGCAGGCCGCCGAAGGCGGGCGAAGCGTCCGTCACCGGCGCTGTCGGTTCGGGCGTTGGAGCGTCTCCGTCTTCGGCGCTGGGCGCGATGGTGTCCGCGGCCGGGGGAGTCGATTCACCGTCTCGCGGCGGGCGAGGGCCGAAGAACGTGAAGTAGGTGCACTCGATCTGCGCGTTGAAGAGTTTGCGCCGTCGCGTGGCCCGCTGGCCGACGAGTGTTTCGAGGTCCTGACGCGCGGTCAGGATGTGGAACGACCACGTCGGCAGGCCCCGAAGCACCATCGGGAAGGTGCGGTAGAGGCGCTCGACCTCCGCCTCATCGCCCAGGCGGACGCCGTAGGGGGGGTTGGTGATGATGACGCCGTACTCGGCCTTGCTGGAGAGGGCCTCGAAGGGCTGGCGCTTGAAGTGAATGTCGCGCTCGACCCCGGCCGCCGCGGCGTGCCGGCGCGCGAGGGAGAGCGCCCGCTCATCGATGTCGCTCGCGTGGATTGCAAACGACAGACGCCCCGTCGCCGCGGCCAGAGCGGCCTCACGAGCGTCGCGCCACACATCGGCTGAGAGCGCGGGCCAGGATTCCGCGTCGAATGATCGGTGCACGCCCGGCGCGATGCCGCGGGCGATCATCGCGGCCTCGATCGCGATGGTGCCCGTGCCGCAGAAAGGATCGACCAGGGGGCGCTGCGGCCGCCAGCCGCTGAGAAGCACCAGCCCCGCCGCGAGCGTCTCCTTGAGCGCGGCCTCGCCGACGAGGGGGCGGTAGCCGCGCTTGTGCAGGCCGTCGCCGCTGGTGTCGATGGTGAGCGAAGCGGTGTTGTCCAGCAGCGCGATCTCGACCTGCGCGCGCGGGCCGGTCTCCGGGAGTGTCGCGACGCGGTGCGCGGCGAGCAGCCGGTCCACGATGGCTCGCTTGGTGGCGCGCTGGCAGGCGGGCACGCTGCTGAGTTGGCTCTTGACGCTGCGGCCCGCCACGGGGAAGGTCATGTCGGGCGTGATCCACCGCTCCCACGGCAGCGATTTCACGCCCTCGAAGAGCGCCTCAAAGTCGGGCGCGGGGAAGTGCCCGATGCGGATGAGGACCCGGTCGGCGGTGCGGAGGTGGATGTTGGCACGGGCGACCGCCGCCGTATCGCCTCGGAACAGCACCCGCCCGGTGGAGATGGGCTTGGCGTCATGGCCGAGTCCCTCCAGTTCGCGCACCACCACGGCCTCCAGGCCGAAGGCGCACGCCGCGATAAGGTCCAGGGGTTCGGTCATGGGGTCCGGGGGCGGTGCGCGGAGATCACCGCGCGGTGAGTTCGGCGATCAGGCTCTCGGCCCCGTAGACAGAGCGGAGTGCTTCGAGGATGGCGCGGCTGTCCACCGCGACCGCTCGGTTGTTCTCGGCGTCGTAGACCACATCGCCGGTGAGCGAGGCGAGGTTGCCGTCGAAGATGAGGCCCACGACCTCGCCCTTGGCGTTCACCACGGGACTGCCCGAGTTGCCGCCGATGATGTCGGCGGTGCAGGTAAAGTTGAAGGGGGTCGAGAGATTGAGCGCGGCTTTTTTCTCGATCCATGCCGCGGGGAGCGTGAAGTCCTTCTGCCCGGCGCGGGCGGCGGCCCGCTCGTACAGACCGGCGAACTCAGTGAAGGGCACGGGTGCATCGGGGCAGCCCTTCACCGTGCCGTACGACAACCTGAGCGTGAAGGTGGCATCGGGGTAGACCTTGTCGCCGTAGGCCCAGAACTTCGCCGCGGCGATTCTCGCGTACACCCCGCGTTCGGGGCCTTCGACGCCGTCCTCGTAGAGCCGGCGCATCTCCTGCTGCGGGCCGTCGAGGGCCAGCGCCACGGCGATCATCGGGTCCGGGCTGTCGAGCAGCGCGTCGGCGCCGGCCCCGACCAGCGCCTTCCTCGCGGCGGGGTCCTTGAGCGTGCAGCCCGCGACAAGCTCGGCGGCCCGCTCGCGCGGGCCTTTGCCGTTCAGCAGCGTCATGACCAGTTCATCATCACCGCCCAGGACCTCGGCGAGGCGCGCCAGGCCGCTCTCGAGCAGTTCGATCTCGAGCGCATCGGGCAGCGGCTCGGGGGAGTACAGGGAGAGATAGAGCGAATCGAGGGCCGCATCACCGAACTCGGCCTGTCGCTCGGCGCTGGGCTTGGGGAGTTCGCGGGCCAGGCGGACGATCTGCATGGCCCGTGCGAGCAGGCCCGATCCTCGGTCGGCGAAGCGGTCGATGACGTACTTGCGCTGATAGATCCCCGCGTGGAGCAACTGGATCTCCAGGACCGCGTCCCAGGCGTCGGACCACTCGAACTGCTTGTCGGGATCGCGGCTGATGCGGTCGCGGAGCTCGGCCTCTTGCTGCTGCTTGGCGGCGATGAGGCGCGGGTCCTGCAGTCCGGTCAGGAGGCCCGTGTACGCCTTCCGGCTGTTGGCGATGCCGGACATCAGGTCTCGCGCGATGCGGGCGTTCTCGCCGTTTCTTGCCATGAAGGTCTGGGTGCGAACTTCGGCCCGCCAGAGCGAGGAGAGTTGAAACGGGAGAAAGACATCCCGCATGATGGCCAGGTGCGCCGCGGTGTACAGGCGTCGCGTCCCGCCCGGGTGCCCGAAGACGAAGATGAGTTCGTTCTCCTTCGCCCCTCCGGGCGACCACGACAAGTGCCGGGCGGACGAAAGGGGCTTGCCGTCCTCGTAGATGCGGAAGAAGGCGCAGTCGAGGTTGTACCTCGGGTACTCGAAGTTGTCGGTGTCGCCGCCGAAGAAGGCGATGGCCTCCTCCGGCGCGAAGACCAGGCGCACATCGGTGTACGACTTGTACCGATAGAGGTGGTACTGCCCGCCCTTGAACAGCGTCACCACCTCGCTCTTCAGGCCCGTCTGCTCGAAACTCTCCTCCTCGATCATCGCGATTTCGCGTCGACGGGCCGCGTGGACGCCCACGGCCTCCTCGTCGGTGACGCTCCCGGTCTCGGTGAGTTTCTTCTGGATGGCCTCCGCCGCGGCGAGCGCGGCGGCCTCGACGCGGGCGGTGACGTCCCGGGTCTCCCACAGGATGCTCAGTTCCAGGTCGGGGCACCTGAGTTCCTCCTCGCGGGTCCTGGCCCAGTAACCCTTCTCGAGCAGGTTGTTCTCCGGCGTGGAGAGTTTGAGGATCATGTCGCTGCCGACGTGGTGGTTGGTCATCACCAGGCCGTCCTTGCTCACGAGGCTGCCGCTGCCGCCGTTCTCGAATCGAACGGCCGACTTCTGCATCTTCTCAAGCCACTCGGGGGAGATGGTGAACTGATGCCTGGTCTTGAGCTCCGCCGCGGGTGGAGCGTTCAGCAGCCACATCCCTTCATCGGCGGTGACGGGAGAGGCACTGATGAGAAAGAAGAGAAGAAGGTGACGGAGGCGCATTGAGGAGAGTATGTGGGAACGGACAAAGGAGGGGCAGGGGCAACACTGATTTCGTGGTACGGCACGAACAACGGATGGATGACCGCGAGCATCCAGACACGCCGCCGCGGCGTGAAAAGCGAGAGAGTGCCGAGCATGGACCGACACACCTCGTTACCGCCATTTCGGACATCGTCAACGCATGGAATCGGCAAGGCACGATCCGCGCCGGTGAGAGTCGAGCGCGTTTCATCACGCGGGTGCCGCGCCCCGGCGCATCCTCGTCTCGCCGGGACGCGCGTGCCGCCCGATCAGCGCGCGGACATCAAGGGATCGGGGCTGCATCGACGCTCGCCGCGACCACGAGTTGCCCTTCGGCGATCACCCGAGTCCCCACCCGCAGCAAGCCCGTCGGTTCACCCGCTTCCGCGAGCAGGACACGCAGTTCGGATTCATCCACGCGGCATTGTTCCGCGAGCGCCTCATCGTTGCGCACGATACGGATCATCGGGCCGCGTTCGGTGATCGTCGGCGTGGGCTGTGGTGACGGGCTGTGGGAATGTCGGGGTGCGCCCCCTTCCCGCGATGAGTCCGGCGACCCCGCGGCGTGCCGTGATCCGTCTTCCCGAGAAGCACCCGCCGGACGCATCATCACCGCGACAATCGCCACCGCCGCGGCGAGTCCCACGCCG
>ERZ761603.2806-NODE-2806-length-11657-cov-10.720134_pt1 | contig 11657 bp, 9 predicted proteins | sample MGYA00511879_ERZ761603 | MGnify/ENA primary metagenome ERZ761603 (study PRJEB28899, sample SAMN02850040) | bioreactor sludge metagenome | biome: EBPR Sludge; feature: EBPR Bioreactor; material: flocular biomat | place: Australia: Thorneside Wastwater Treatment... | reverse complement strand
CGGGCGGCGCGCTGGCGCTGTTGCTCCGCGCTGGCGCGCCCGCCGCTGGATGGGTTCGCGAGCATGGATGAGCGGCTGCTGCTGTGGATCAATCAGGGCTGGGGTCATCCGGCGCTGGACGGGGTCTTTTGGTGGCTGTCGCAACGGCTTTGGTTCGCTTTTCCTCTGGCGTCGCTGCTGCTGTACGATAGCGTCCGGCGGTGGGGTTGGCGCGGCGCGCGGCTATTTTTGCTGTTGGCCTTGACGGTCGTGGTCGGCGATCTGCTCGGCGGTTTTTTGAAGGACGCCTTCGCCGCGCCGCGACCGTGTCAGGCCATGTTCGAGGAGTTGCGCGCGCTCGGTGGCGCGGTCGCCGAGCGTTGCGGCAAGGCTCCGAACGGAATGCCGTCCAATCACGCCATCAATTTTTTCGCCGCAGCGACTTTCATCGCGCTGGCCACGCCTTGGCGTCGCTGGCGGATCGGACTGTTCGCTTGCGCCGTGCTGGTGGGGTTGTCGCGGATTTATCTCGGCAAACATTATCCCAGTCAGGTGTTGGCCGGCGCGCTGGTCGGCGCGCTGGTCGGCGCGCTGGGCGCGTGGCTGGCCTCGCGCTATCCGACCGTTTTCAGAGCGCCGGTGGTTGACGCCGCCGGCCCCGCGTTCCATTCGCCCGCCGCCCATCGAGAGAGCGATGAAAGCAACCGATCCTGAGCCGGTTCCGCCCCCGCACCGTCTGTCGCTGGTGGTGCCGCTTTATAACGAACGGGATAACGTCGCGCCGCTGTTGGCGGGCATTCATGAGGCCCTGGCGGCTTATCCCGATCCGTGGGAATTGATCGCGGTGGACGATGGCAGCAGCGATGGCACCGCCGAACGGCTGGCGGGCGAGGCTGACCGGTATGGGCCGCACGTGCGGGTGCTGACCTTGCAGCGCAATTTCGGTCAAACCGCCGCGATGCAGGCCGGCATCGACGCCGCGCGCGGCGATCTCATCGCCACCTTGGACGGCGATTTACAAAACGATCCCGCCGATATTCCGCGCCTGGTCGGGCGCTTGCTCGCCGAGCAACTCGATTTGGTGGTCGGCTGGCGGCGGCGGCGTCAGGATAACGTCTGGCTGCGCACCATTCCCTCGCGGATCGCCAATCGCTTGATCGGCAATATCACCGGCGTGCGCTTGCACGATTACGGTTGCAGCCTCAAGGTCTACCGCACCGCCGTGATCAAGCAAGTGCGCTTATACGGCGAGATGCATCGTTTCATTCCGGCTTGGATGTCGGTGCAAACCGCCCCCAGCCGCATTCGAGAGGAAGTCGTCAACCACCGCGCCCGCCAGCACGGCGAATCGAAATACGGCATCGGCCGCGCCTTTCGGGTATTGGTGGATTTGCTGTCGGTGTATTTTTTTCTGCGCTTTTTGACCCGGCCGGGCCATTTCTTCGGCCGGATCGGCTTGCTCAGCGGGGGGGCGGGCCTGTTGGTGCTGGCTTATCTGTTCGCGCAAAAACTGCTGTTCGCCGCCAGCATCGGCACCCGTCCGCTGTTGCTGGTGGGGGTGCTATTAGTGTTGATGGCGGTGCAGTTTTTGACCACCGGCGTTTTGAGCGAACTGATTGCAAGGACTTATTTTTCCTCCAGCCAGAACTCCTCTTACGCGATCCGCCCGGAGGGTTCCGAGGCGCTGGCGTTCGAAGCCGGTTGGCGCACCCGGCATGGTTGAACCGTCCGCCGCCCCCGAGCCGGCTCCGATCACCGTTTTCGACCTGGTGTTGTTGGCGGGGTTGGTGGTGGTATTGCCTTTGCTGCGCTTTTATATCGCCGAGGCCGGCGGTTTCGATTTGCATTTCGATGAAGCGCAGTATTGGGAATGGTCGCGGCAGCTCGATTGGAGCTACTACTCCAAGGGGCCGTTGGTCGCGTGGTTGATCGCCTTGAGCACCGCGCTGTTCGGGCACGGCGAATGGCAAGTGCGCTTGTTCGCGTGGTTGGCCTACGATCTGTTTTTGATTGTGCTGTTCTGTTTTACCGCTCAGTTCTGGCAAAGCCGGCGGGCGGGCTGGTGGGCGGTGGCGCTAGGATTGACCACGCCGTTGTATTTTCCGCTCGGTCAGGTGATGACCACCGATGTCTTTCTGTTCGTCTGCTGGAGCTGGGGTTTGTGGGCTATCTGGCGGGCGTTGTGCCGCCAGCGGCAAGCCGCGTGGTACGAATTCGGCGCGGCGGTCGGCATCGGCGGCTTGGCCAAATTCAGTATCGGCTTGCTGCCGTTCTTTCTGGGGCTTGGCTTGCTGCTGACGGCGGTCGGCCGCCGCGCGCTGCGGCGTTGGCCGCCTTGGGGCGGGGCGTTGCTCGGCGTGCTGCTGCTCGCGCCGGTTTTACTGTGGAATGCCGTTCACGGCTGGCCGATGTTTCACCACGAACAGGGCCACGTCCTCAATGCGAGCGAGGCGGGCGGTTGGCGGGAAAATGCCGGTCATTTGCTGGAATTTCTCGGCGGGCAATGGCTGGGGCTGTCGCCGCTGGTCGCCGTGGCGCTGGTTCGGGTGCTGTCGCGGCCGCCGCGTTTGGCGGAACAACGCCTGTTATGGGCTTTGTCGCTGGCGGTACTGGGATTTTTTCTAGCCAAGGCCACGGTCAGCAAAGTGCAACTGAACTGGCCCGCGCCGGCCTACATCGGCTTGCTGGTGCTGTTCGCCGGTCGGATCGAGACGTCGGCGGCGAGTTGGCGGCGGTTGACGGCGGCGGGCATGGTCAGTTCGGTCGTGCTGCTCGGTATTGCGTTTTTCCCGATGGCGGTCGGATTATCGCCGACGAAAGCGCCCTTTGACGAGCTTCGAGGTTGGCGGGAGTCGGTCGCCGAGGTGGCGCGGCAGGCCGGACCGACGCACTTTCTGATGGTGCCGAGCTATCATTTGGCGGGAAGCGTGGCGTTCTACTGGCCGCAACCTTTGCCGGTCTATCCGATGGCCGAAAACCGCCGTTTCAGCCAGCATGATTTTTGGCCGGGCATCGAGCGGGAAGCCGGCCGCGACGGCGTTTATATCGCGACCGACGATGGCTTGCCTCCCCGGCTGTTAAGCGCGTTTGCCCGGTGCCTGCCGCTGGCGCCCGCGCCGGCCATCGCTCGGGATGGCGGCAGGTTGCGGACGCTGTATGCGTGGCGCTGCCAAAATTATCAGCCGACCGTCTGGCCCAAGCCGACGACTTATTAGCCTGTTGAAACCTTCCATCCTTCAAGGAAGCCTCATGTCCGAATCCGCCAAATGCATTTTCTGTAAAATCGTTCGAGGCGACATTCCAGCGGTCAAGGTCCGCGAGGATGAAGCGACCTTGGTGTTTATGGATATTCAACCGGCCAGCCCCGGCCACGCCTTGGTGATTCCGAAAACTCACGCCGCCGATCTGTATGAAATCGCCGAAACCGACCTGAACATCGTGACCGCCACCGTGCAGCGCGCCGCTCGCGCGATGCGCCAAGCGCTGGCTCCGGACGGCATCCGCATCGTGCAAACCAACGGCGCCGCCGCCGGTCAGACGGTCTTCCATTACCATGTCCACCTGATTCCGATGCGGGAAGGTCAGAAGCTCGGCACGCACGGCCGCGCCCCGGCCGATACCGAAGACCTCAAGGCGCTGGCGGCGCGGATTCGCGAGGCGTGGGAGGGTTGAAAGTCGCCGCGCGGCAGCGGCCCTTCGATCCAACGCGAGACCGCGCGACGGCGAATCCAGCGGTGATCTGTCGATCCGTCGGCGGCCGGATGCTAAAATAAATAGCTTTGCGACCGGCGGCCCGACGGATCGGCCGCCGCTGGGGTGCAAAGCGGAGGGACCCTCAAGGCTGGACGCGGCGTGGCCGGTCGGCGCGCTGGCGGAACAAGGTGATTTCCACTCGGCGGTTGAGCTGCCGTCCCTCGGCGGTGGCATTGGTGGCGATGGGTTCTCGCTTGCCTCGGCCGTCGGTGTGCAGCCGGAAGTTTTCCACGCCCTCGGATCTTAGCACCGTCGAAACGCTTTCGGCCCGGCGTAAGGACAGGTCGAGATTGTAGGGGTCGGAACCGGCGTTGTCGGTATGGCCGGTGATGTTGGCCTGAAGGCGGGGACGCCGGGACATAATGCGCGCGACTTGACGCAAGGTGGGCGCGAAATCACGGCTGATATCGGCGCTATCGTAGGCGAACAAAACCTCGCTCGGCAGTCGTATGCGCAAGTTGCCGTTGGGCAAGCGCTCTACCCGCATGCCGCGCTGCCGGTATTCGGGGGTGATGATTTCTTCGATTTCGCCTCGGGCGCTGTCTAAACTGTCATCTTCGGCGGCGGTTCTTTCGGATCTGGCGTTGGGTTGAGCGGCTGTGGCCTCAGTCGCAAGCCAGGCCGGCATGCCGATCAATAAAGCCAGCAGACCGAGATAGGCGGTGCGCAATAGCGTCATCGGATGGACTCCTTCAGCAAAGTTACGATTGACATTCGTCAAAAAGCGCCCCGAGCTTACTCATTGGGCTCATTTTGATGAAAAATCGCCTCTCTCCTCGACTTGAATGAGAAGGCCTGTAAAGGGGTATATCGGTAAAAGCGGCGGATGACAAGAGAGGCGGCGTTCGATGGCGCCGGTCGTTCGAGGCCGCCGGGATTTTCCAAGATGTTGCTGGCCGCTGACAGCTCCTTGAATTCGACTTTTTAACAGGGCCGTCCTGCTTCGGATCGGCCGCCAGAGCCCGTCGGGCGCATCCGTAACGTCATTGCTGAGAGTGTCCGCCACGTGGTCCGAGCACGGACCTAAAAATGGCGGTTTAGTGACGAATTTGTGATAATGGTTCCGACGATTTCTGGCCAATTCCATGCGCGTCAACCATCCTGTTTGAGCAAACTACAAAATTTATGACTATCAATTTCAAATCTCTTGCCAAGGTAGGCGTTTACGTGGACGCCGCCAATATCTCCCGCAATGGGGGGCAGCGCATGCAGTACGATGTATTACGCGAGTTCGCCTGTCGCGACCAGGCCGAACCCTTGCGGCTGAATGTCTATCTGTCCTATGACGAGGAGCGCGCCGAGACCAATACGATCTATCGCGATAAAGCGCGATCCTACCAATCCGCCTTGCGCGAACTCGGTTATAAGGTGATCGAGAAGCGGGTCAAGTGGTTTCAGGACGAGGCGGGCAACCGCTTTGGCAAGGCCAACGCCGATCTCGACATGGCCGTGGATGTTTTATTGCAATCCGAAAACTTGGACCGGGTTTTGCTTGCGACGGGAGACGGCGATTTTGTACAGGTGGTCCGGGCCTTGCAAAATAAAGGCTGTCGGGTGGAAACCCTGGCCTTCGATAATGTGTCTGAAGAATTGCGGCGCGAATCGGATATGTTCGTGTCAGGTTATTTGGTGCCGGGGCTGTTGCCGACGCGCGGCGACGATTATTTCGCGCCGGTGTGGGGTTCGATGGGCTCGCGCGTGCGCGGCTATTGCTACCATCACGACGACAATAAGAGTTTTGGCTTCATGCGGTTTCTGGTCAAACTGTCGCCGTTTTTGTGGAAGACCGATTCCCGCGATTCCGAATCGCCGTATCGGACCGCTTTTTTTCACGATTCCAGCTTGCCGGAGGGCTTCAATGTAATGAAACTACCCTCTCGCAATCATATTTTCGAATTTACTTTGGCCGAACCGAACGGCAAGCAGCCCGTCGCCACCGACATCATCCTGGTACACCCCATCGCGTTGTCCTAGGAACAGTCGGGCGGCGCGTCGAGTCGAGTTACGTTCCTGTCGAGAAGCACCATGCGCAATGTTCGAACTTTGAAGTTTTTGGGCCCGCTATCGTTCATGCTGGTTTTGAGTCTGTCGTGGAACGTGGCCGCCACCGCCGAGTCGGAGACGGCCGCCGCGGTCAAGACCCTGGCGCCGACCTCCAATCAAACCGCGCTGGATCGGACCATCGCCAAGCTGTTGTCGCAATACCATTACCGGCAGAGCAAGCTCGATGATGCGCTATCCTCGCTGATCTTCAACACCTACCTGGACGATCTTGACTTCGGCCGCGTTTACTTCCTGGCGGAGGATATCGCCGGCTTCGAGCGCTATCGCAATACGCTGGATGACGCCTTGCGCAACGGGGATTTGCAGCCGGCCTACGAGATTTTCAACACCTATCTGCGTCGGTTGGAAGCCCGGACCGCGCAGGTCCAAGCCCTTTTGAAGCAAGACTTCCGTTTCGATGTCGATGAATCCCTGGAAGTCGACCGTAAAAACGCGCCTTGGGCCAAGACCCCAACGGAGCTTGACGAGATTTGGCGCAAGCGCTTGAAGCACGAAGTGCTGACCGTGATGCTATCGGGCAAGGATCGGTCCGCCGCGCGCGAGTTGTTGAGCAAGCGCTACGACAATCGCTTGCGACAGGCGCTGCAATCCAGCAGCGACGATGTGTTTCAACTGTACATGAACGCGGTCGCCCAAGCGTTCGATCCGCACACCGCCTATTTTTCGCCCCGCAACACCGAGAATTTCAACATTCAGATGCGCTTGTCGCTGCAAGGGATCGGCTGCGTGCTGCGCATGGACGAGGAGCAGGTCACGGTGGTCGAATTGGTGACCGGCGGCCCGGCCGATCTGAGCCAGCAAATCAAGTCCGGCGACCGAATCGTGGCGGTGGCGCAGGGCGATAACGGTCCTTGGGTGGACGTGGTGGGCTGGCGGCTGGACGATGTCGTGGACCGCATTCGCGGCCAGCGCGGGTCGGTGGTGCGTTTGAAGATCGTGCCCGGCAAGGCCGGCGTGGCCGCCGTGGAAAAAGCGGTGCGCTTGGTGCGCGACACCATCAAACTGGAGAAGCAGGCGGCCAAAAGCGAGATTAAGACCCTGCGCGGCGTCAATGACCGCGAAATGCGCGTCGGCGTCATCACCATTCCCGCCTTTTACAGCGACTTCGACGCCGCCCGGCGCGGTGATCGGAACTACCGCAGCACCACCCGCGACGTGCGAGTGCTGCTGGACAACTTGCGCGGCAAGATCGACGGGCTGGTGATCGACCTGCGGGAAAACGGCGGCGGTTCCTTGCAGGAAGCCGTGGATTTGACCGGTTTGTTTATTGAAGATGGACCCGTGGTGCAGGTCAAGAACGCCAGCGGCGACGATCCCGAAGTCGAGAAAGACAGCGATCCGGGAAAAGCCTATGAGGGTCCCCTGGCGGTGTTGGTGGATCACGCCAGCGCGTCCGCCTCGGAAATCTTCGCCGGCGCGATTCAGGACTACGGTCGCGGCATCGTGATCGGCGATCCGACCTTCGGCAAGGGGACGGTGCAGACGCTGGTGGATCTGAACCGCTTGACGCGGGCCAAGGAACCGCAGGGCCAGCTCAAGCTGACCATCGCCAAGTTCTATCGGGTCAGCGGCAGCAGCACCCAACATCGCGGCGTCCGACCGGATATCGCCATCCCTTCGATCATTGATAGCGATGAGGTCGGTGAAAGCGCGCAGAAAAATGCTTTGCCCTGGGATGAGATCGCGCCGACGCGCTATCGCGGTGATCGCGCCTTGGCCGCCTTGGTGCCGGAACTGATGCGGCGCCATCAAGCTCGGGTGACCAAGGATTCCGATTATCAAGCGTTCTTGCAGGATTTGGAATTTACTCGGCAGCAGCGGGATAAAACCACGGTTTCGCTGTTGGAGAGCCAACGTCGGATCGAACGGGAGCGCATTGAAACGTGGCAGCGGGATCGAGAAAACCGCTTTCGAGTGATTAAAGGCTTACCCCCGCTCAAGCCGGGTGACGAAATCCCGGAAGGCAAGGACAGCGTGGTCTTGGATATTGCGCTTGATGAGAGCGCGCGCATCGTCGGCGATTTGATCGCATTGAAAGCTTCGAGCGCGGAGAACGCCTTGGTGATGGGCCGCTAGCGAGCATGCCGGTCGCAACCTTGACCCTCGACGAGGCGTTGGCCGAACGGTTGGGTAGCGTGCTCGAACGGTTGGAAGCGGTGCTTCCAGCCGCCCCGAGACTTGCTGATTGGAAAGACTATCGCGCCTTTCGCTGGCGTCGGATCGGTCAGCGGGGTTGTCTGCATCCTGTCCGCCATCCCCATCGCCTGCGTCTGGCCGACTTGCGCCAGATCGACCGCCAAAAAGCCGCGCTGGATTTGAACGTGCGCCAGTTCCTGGCGGGGTTGCCGAGCAACAATGTTTTGTTATGGGGCGCGCGCGGCACCGGTAAGTCTTCGTTAATCAAGGCGTTGTTCAACGAATACGCCGATCGCGGCCTGCGCTTGATCGAGGTCGACAAGCACGATCTGTTGGACCTGTCTGAGATTGTGGAACCTCTATACGACCGGCCGGAGCGGTTTTTGCTCTACTGCGACGACTTGTCGTTCGAAGCAAACGATCCGAGTTACAAGGCGCTGAAAGCGATGCTGGACGGCTCGATCAGCGCCGCGCCCGACAATGTCTTGCTGTGCGCCACCTCCAACCGCCGTCATTTATTGCCGGAGTACCTTCGGGAAAATCAAGACGCGCGCATCGTCGAAGGGGAACTTCACCACGGCGAAGCGGTGGAAGAAAAAATCTCGCTGTCGGAACGGTTCGGTTTGTGGTTGTCGTTTTATCCCTTCAGCCAGGATGACTACTTGGCCATCGTCGGCTACTGGCTGGAACAGCTGGGAGCAGGGGTGGGATTGAATGATGGGGCGCGTCAGGACGCGCTGCGCTGGGCCTTGCAACGCGGGTCGCGCAGCGGCCGGGTGGCGTGGCAGTTCGCCCGCGATTGGGTGGGGCGACAGGGCTTGCAGTAAACCGCGTGATCGAGTGTTCGATTTCCCGATGTCGGCTGCCGTACAGCGCTCGATTGCCGTTGAGCGCTTGCTTCATGCCTTAAGGCTTCAGCCAATCGCTCAGATCCATATCGAGGTAAAGACCGAGTTTCTCGATCTTATCCTGATACAACCGCTTCAGGATCGGTTTAAGGCTAGGACGCAGCGGGTAGCCAGGTCCGGTAAAAACAGGCTGGCGGCAACCCTGGCGGCGCAGTTGGTCCGGTTCCATCGGAGCGACTTGCAGGTAGATAAAACAGCGGTTTAACAGCGTTTCAGGCTCGTTGACGATCTGCTCGAAGCGCAAGATGAGTAATTGTTGTTCGGGAAAGACCGCCCTCCACGTTTCCATGCAGGTTTGGTAGTCACCCCGTTTAAGCGATGCGGCGGAGTGAAAGTGATCGCTAAACCAAGCGTCGCTGGCTTCGTCAAGCGTCATTTGCGCTCGCTGCAAGGCCATGAGCGCGGATGACCAAGCCCGGTCCATGGGATTGCGAAGCAGATAAATCAAGCGCATGCGCGGATTGCACGCATAAATCTCCCGAACGGTCTCGCTCGGTAGCGCGGCATAAGAGGGCGTTATTTCCCCGGCGACGCCGTCCGTTTGAAAATGTTTCAGATAAGCGGCGATGGCGGCCGCATCGTGCGGTCGGTCCCAAAAATGCGCTTCCTTGCCGAGTGGAAAAGCCAGTTGCGGATGGCGGCTGGCGTGCTCGTAGAGCCAGGTCGTGCCGGCTTTCTGCGCGCCGATGCCTAGGAAAGAGAGCATGAATAAGAAAGCCACCGCCTTGCGGCGGTGGCTTGAGTCCTCTCAACAATCAGAAAAGAACTAGAGCCATTATGGAGCAGCTACAGGCCTGATGTAGCCATGATCCATGATTTGACCGAAGTTCAGGGTCGGATCTCCGAAATTGCGCGCCTTGAAGATCATACCCGCGGCCGGCAGGGGGTTCCTGGTAAAGGTCAAGTTCACCCAACCAAATTCCGGCTGAGAACCCGCGAACTGATCCTTGATATCGACGACTTGGGTGACGGCGGAATTGAGCGCCGACGTCAAAGGCCCATAGCTGCTGTTACCAATGACCAGTACGTTGGTTTCATAAGGCAGGGTGTCGATCCGGATTTGGGGTGGCGGCGCCGGAGAAATGGTGGTGCCGTCGGTCGTGATGACGATCGGAATCTCTTCGCGGTTAAACAGGTTATAAGTGACGGTGATATTGGAAGTGCCGCCCGCTAAAGGATTGAACGGAACTTCGAACGGGGCGACGGGTACTGCGGCGCCACAATCGGCTCCGCCGGCGAAAGCGCCGCCGCCTGCGGCACTACGCCACGGGTTACAAGCTGCCTGAATATAAGCATATCGGTCGGCATGGTGCTTCTTGGTGGGGAACGCGACCACCCAGTCCGTCTGCACGCCCAGCCGTGGGTTGTTCGACCATTCGTTGAGAACCGAAGCGGCATTGAAAGCGGTTTCGACAGCCGCCAAGCCGCTGGTGCTCCAAAGGCCATTGGAGGAGGCGATCGTCGGTTCCAAGAACCACGGAAACTGCTGCGCGGTCACCAGATTTTGGCCGACGCCCCATCCGTTCAAGTGAACCGCCGTCGCGCCGCCGGCGATGCCTTGGCTGCGCTTGACCAAGCTGACGTTAACCTTGAGCGGAGCGGGATTGGTAATCGCGCCGTATTGGGTGCGCGCGATTGGATCGCCCGAACCAGCCGCGCCCGTGATAGGACCGTTGACCCAAGCAGGGATTCCCGCGCCGCGCACGAAGTGGCTCGAGGCAGCCGCGCAGTTGCGCGGTTCGCCGCTGACGTGTTCGGCAAGCCAAGGGGTAGTGCCCGCTATTGTTGCGCCGGGGGCTTCGCCCATCACCGCAACCGTTACATAACCTTCCAGCATGCGGTCGGTGGAATCCGGACCGGCATCGTCGAATTGCCCGGTATAAGCGATGGCGCTGGCGGCCGCGCCGCTGTCGCGCACGGAGATCGGCACGGTGCACGATCTGTCAGTGGTCCTGACAAAAGGCACGCCATTATTGTTGGTCAGCGATGTAGTCCAGACATCGAAGGGCGACAGCAAGACAACGAAGTCCAGAATATCGCGAGAGTTGTAGGATTCATGTAAACGGACTTTTACGGCCAGCGAGCTGCTGGTGGTATTGGTGATGTTGAGCAGCGTATCCCACCCGTCGCGCACCGTGTAATAAGGCACAAGAGCGAGGGTGCCGGTGCCGGCACTGGTAATGGTAGGCACCGCCTGGGCGTTAGCCAGTTGCGGCCCCGCCAACAGAGACGCTGACAGCAAGCCCGCAGCGACCATGGCGGTACTAAGTGTGTTCTTTCTGAACATGCTTATTTCCCCTCAATTAACGAACAACGTTTAGGAATGAATCCTGAAACTAGCACCTTGTATGCGAGCCGCTAAGTAAACCTGCCGCCTTTAGGAGTAAAGCACCCTCGGGCAAGCGCGATCAGAATGGGGTACTGAGAGCTCACGGCTAAAAGTGCGCTGGAAAATAACAAGCTAACCCCACGGTGTCAATCAAGGACGAAGTGGATGGGAAGGCTTCCGGAGGCTCGCTTCGAGCCAGCACGACCCGCTGGGCGACGACACATTGTCCCAAAGCCGCTTGCCGCGCCTCCAGGCGCTTGAGTTCCGGAGGTGACGATACCGGCCAACGCGGGATACGCTAAAGATAGGCCAATTGAATGACGTAACAAATACACTACATGCTCCATGAGAATTTATCGAATCTCGCTCAATTGCGGATCAGGAAGCCAACGGAACAGCAGTTAGATGACAATCTACAACACTCTTTTCAAATTTACAACTCTTTTCAAATTTACAACAATCAAGATCGGAAGAGCGTCGTGTAGGGA
>ERZ761603.2805-NODE-2805-length-11658-cov-14.797121_pt1 | contig 11658 bp, 9 predicted proteins | sample MGYA00511879_ERZ761603 | MGnify/ENA primary metagenome ERZ761603 (study PRJEB28899, sample SAMN02850040) | bioreactor sludge metagenome | biome: EBPR Sludge; feature: EBPR Bioreactor; material: flocular biomat | place: Australia: Thorneside Wastwater Treatment... | reverse complement strand
GGGAGGAGTATTCGAACCTGCCCGAAGAGGAAAAGGCACGCCTGAAGCAGCAAGCAGCAAGCAAGGCCGTCCCACGACCGGGACGGACGACCACGGAAACGAACGCCTCCACGAGTCCGCCGGCAGCGACTCCGGCCGCAAGCCTGCCCGCGATTTCCCCTTCGGCTGTCCCTTCGGCAGCGTCGACGGCCGAAGGAGCGCCTCCGGCCGTCGCCAGTAGCAGCGCGACCGTTCCTGCCAGCGAAGGCGACCACAGGCGCTGATGACGCAGCCTCGTCCGATCCGGCGTCCCGGCATCCTGCGCCGGCTAGCCAGCATGTTCTATGAGGCACTGCTGCTGGTCGCGGTACTGGCGGTTCTGTTGTTCCTGCCACACTGGATCCTCGGCGCTTTCAGCCATCGACTCGCAGCCCCGGTCATCGTGCAGGCGCACGCCTTCATCATCCTGCTCGTTTATTTTCTGTGGTTCTGGAGCAACGGCGGCCAGACGTTGGCCATGAAAACCTGGCGTATTCGCCTGCTGAGCCGCGATGGCGGGCCTGTAAGCCCCGTGCAGGCCTTGCTGCGGTTTCTGTTCGCTTGGCCGAGTATCGGGTTAGCAGGAACCGGGATCCTATGGGCGTTCTTTGACCACGAGCGTCTCTTCCTGCATGATCGTCTCGCCGGCACCCAGCTGGTCATGAGCTGAGCCGCGTTCAGCGTCGTTCAATCCACCAGATCATACCGCCGGCAGCGACAAGGAAGAGAAACGAAGGCGTTGCCGCGCTGAGTAACGGGGACCAATGATTGATCGCCCCGAGGTTCGCGAACAGACCGTTGAGCATATGGAAGAAGATGCCGATCATGATTCCGGCAAAGATCTTCAGTCCGACGCCGCCGACCCGCGAATAGGTACCCCCAAAAGGCAGCGCCAAGGCAACCATCACCAAGTTGGCCAGCGGGTAAATGACTTTCTTCCAAAAGGCGATGTCGTAACGGTCGGTCTTCTGGCGATTCTCGGCTAGATGCCTGGTGTAGGCGGCCAGATGGCGCAGCGACATGCGATCGGGCGAAACGAGAAGAACGGCCAGAATCTCCGGTGTCAACGCGGAACGCCACGCCAAGTCCGACATCTTGTGGACCTCGGCACGGTCGTCGGCGAGCACCGTCTGCACGACCCCGGTCAGGCGCCAGCTGTCAGGCAGGACGTACTCGCCCTCTGCAGCCTCGGTAACCGCCCGCAGTCTGGCATTGGCATCAAAGTCATAGATGCGGATGCCACGCAAGCGCGCGTCTGGAAGCACGACGCGCACGTTGATGAAACTGCGTTCGTCCTTGACCCACAGTCCGGAGCGCAGATCCTGGCCAACCATTCCAGTTCGTTCCTTCGACCGGAGCTGAAACGCTGCCCGCTCGGCCGGCGGCGCGACGTATTCGCCGAGCAGGAAAGTCAACACGGCGAAAGCGGCGGCCACCTGAAACAGCGCCCGTAGCAAGGCCGCGGAAGACAGTCCGGAGACTCGAAAAACCGTGATCTCAGAATGCCGTGCGAGCGACTGCAGCGCGTAGAGCGTGCCGATGAGAACGGCCAGTGGCATCAGCTCATAGACCCGACCGGGAATGCGGAGGAAGACGAAGCCGAAGGCGTGACGCAACTGGTACCCACCCTGACCGACGTTGCGAATCTCGCCCAGCATATCGAAAAAGGCGAACAGCGCCAGGAAGGCGAGCAGGACAAGCAGCACGGCTGCCGCCACTTCGCGAGCCAGGTAGCGTCGATAGAGCCTCATTGCCGGAGACGGAGAAAGGAATGTACCGCAATCCGGTGGTAGAACATCAGCGGTACGAGCGCCAGCATCAGCAAGTGTGCGGCCGTTACTCCCACCGAGAAAGACAGTCTGCCGTTGGCGACCCAGCCCTGGCTGATCGTCAGCAGATTGTTGTAGATGAGATAGACGAAAATCGCCAGCAGCATGTTCGCCGACCGACCCGCACGCGGATTGACAAAGGAAAGTGGGATCGCCAACAGCGCCAGGACCAGCGCCGAGACCGGCATGCTCAGGCGCCAGAGGAGCTCGGCGCGGTAGGTGGGGAGATCGACCGGCAACAGGTCGAGCGTCGGCATGTTTTTCGGCGTCCGCGCCACCCCACGGGCCTCCTTGGTTTCGAGACGAACTGCGTAACGTTCATACTCGAGCGTACGTACCTCAGGGCTGCCGGGAACCAATTCGTAGCGACGGCCATCCCTGAGCACGATGAAGCGATCCCCGTTGTCAGCGATCTCCTGCTGACCGGTGACGGCCATCGTCACGCCAATGCTGCCGTCGTCCTTCTTTTCGCTCACGAAAACGTTGCTGACGTGGCTGCTGTCTTCGGCTACACCTTCGACGAAGACGACCCGATCGCCTGCGGACGACTCCTGAAACATGCCCGGCGAGACTTCGCCCGCGTCCTTGCGCGTGTTGAGCTTGCCACGGTACTCCGCGCTCTGCGACAGGGCCCAGGGCGAGAGAAAAAACGACAGCACGGCAATCGTCGCCACCAGCGGCAACGCAAATGCCATCACCGGTCGAATCCAGGCGGTCAGCGGCAGCCCGGTAGAAAACCAGACGACCATCTCCGAGTCACGATAACTGCGCGAAATCGTCAGCAGAATGGCGACGAAAAGCGACAATAAAAGCAGCGGCGACAGATAGTTGAGTGAAGCAAAGCCCAACAGGGCGGCAACGGCATCCGGCGCAACACCGCCTTGTGCCGCTTCATTCAACAGCCGGATCAACTGCGTCGTGACCATGATGGCGAACAACGCTGTAAACACACCGGATGCCGCGTGAGCGAATTCGCGCCGGGCGGCACGCTGGAAGATCATTCTTTGACTTGAACGAAAAACTGCAGTGATAATCAGACTTTTGAAGCCAGCATGCGTCGCTCGAGGAGGGAGTAGTGGAATTTAGCATAAAAAGCGGTAGCCCGGAGAAGCAGCGCAGCGCCTGTGTCGTCGTCGGCATTTTTGAACCACGCAAGCTGACCCTGGCCGCCGAGTTGCTCGACAATGCAGCACATCACCACCTGTCGGAGATCATTCGCCGTGGCGATATGGAAGGGAAAGCGGGCTCGACGTTACTGCTGCACAACGTTCCTGGGACGCTCTGTGACCGTGTCCTCCTCGTTGGACTGGGCAAGGAAAAAGAGTTCGGCGACAAGGAGTTCGCAGAGGCGATTCGTACCGCAGTGCGCACACTCAACGAAACCGGCGCCTTTGACGGAACCCTCTTTCTCACTGAAACGGGTGTCCGCAAGCGCAGCTCCGCGTGGCGGGTTCGCCAAGCAAGCATCGCCGCCCAGGAAGCGGTCTATCGCTTCGACCAGTTCAAGAGCAAGAAGGACAAGGTGCGCCGTCCGCTGCGCAAGCTCACCTTCGTCGTTGACCGTCGCGGCGAGCTGGCTGCAGCTGAAGAAGCTCTGAGCCAGGGACAGGCGATTGCCGACGGCATGACGCTGTGCAAGGATCTCGGCAACCTTCCCGGCAACGTCTGCACCCCGACCCACCTCGCGGAAACCGCGCAGCACCTCGCCGCCGAACACAAGATCGACTGTGAGATCCTCGAACGCGACACGATGGCTGAACTGGGCATGCATTCCCTGCTCTCGGTGGCGCAAGGATCGCGGCAAGCGCCGAAGCTGATCGTGCTTCAGTACAAGGGCGACAAATCCGACGCCAAACCCATCGTCCTCATCGGGAAAGGAATTACCTTCGACAGCGGCGGTATTTCGCTCAAACCCGCGCCCGAAATGGACGAAATGAAGTACGACATGTGCGGGGCCGCGAGCGTGCTCGGAACCCTGAAGGCCGCTGCCGGAATGAAGCTGCCGCTCAATCTGACGGTCATCGTCCCGGCGGCAGAAAACATGCCGGGCGGCAGCGCCAGTCGCCCGGGAGACATCGTGACCTCGATGTCGGGGCAGACGATCGAGATTCTCAACACCGACGCCGAAGGCCGGCTGATTCTCTGCGACGCACTGAGCTACGCCGCACGTTTCGAGCCCGATACTGTGATCGACGTCGCCACGCTGACCGGTGCCTGCGTCATCGCTCTCGGCCACGTCGCCAGCGGCCTGTACGCCAACAACGATGCCTTGGCGCGCGAGTTGATCCAGGCCGGCGAAGAAGCGCACGATCGGGTGTGGCAGATGCCACTGTGGAACGATTACCAAGAGCAACTCAAGAGTCCCTTCGCCGACATGGCCAACGTGGGGGGGCGTGCCGCGGGCAGCGTCACCGCCGCGTGTTTTCTTTCCCGCTTTACCCGCAAGTACGTGTGGGCCCACCTCGATATCGCCGGTACGGCGTGGAAATCAGGGACTGACAAGGGCGCCACCGGGCGCCCGGTGCCCCTGCTCGTTCACTACCTGCTGAAACGCGCCGGCAAGCTGACTTGACCAAGGTCTTTTTCTATCACGGTGCCGGCGATCGGCTGGCCGCGGCAGCGAGCTTGATCGGCAAGGCGTACATGCAAAAAAAGTGGCTCCTGGTCTACGCACCCGAGCGCGAGATCGCGGACACTCTCGATCGATATTTGTGGGTTCACCCGCCGGCGGGCTTCGTTCCCCACGTCAGGGCCGATTCGCCGCTCGCCAACGAGACGCCGATCGTGATCGCCGAACGGCTGGACTCGATGGCGCACGGCGAGCGACTGTTCAATCTGTCCGACGACGTGCCGCCCGGATTCGCGCGCTTTGCCCATCTCATCGAACTCGTCGGCGAGAGCGACGAGGCTCGTGCAGCCGGCCGCCGGCGCGCCCGCTTTTACCTCGATCGCGGCTACGAGGTCAGCTACCTTGATCTGTCGGGAAAAGCCTGATGACCGACAATGCTGATTTGTTGGCGCGTGCCGATTCGCTGATCAGGTCTGAGTCCATCCCCGTCGCGAGCGACCCTCAGGAACAGCGACAGCGACTGTCGCGGCGCCGCAGCTTCATCGCCGCGACGCTGGCGGCCACGCCCCAGGACCCGCAACAGGAACCGTTCGCAGTCGACGACGACCTGCCGATCCTGACTGATGTCGTCGTGCCACCGGCGGCGACCGACGAGACCACCGCCATCGCCGCCGGGCTGCGCGCAGTGCTGGCCGACGAACTCGCTGACCAGATACAGAGAAGGATGGTCGCAGAACTGCCAGCACTCGTTGACGACCTCGTCATTCGCGCGGGTGAAGCGCTTCGTGAGCGCATGCAGACCACACTGGCCGAAGCGGTCGGCGACTACCTCGCCCAGCGCGGGCAGCTGCGGCTGCCGATGACCCTGCCCGCTGGTGACCTGCCGGACGCTACCAGCGCCATGGAGACGCCCTGAACATCGGCGCTACCCGGCCAGACGATTAGCCAGAACCCAGGCGGCCTCGCCAGGGAGGCAGGAAGCGATCCGTTATAATGCGCGCTCCTCCGACCTCTGACGCGCTGCAATGGAACTCGCAAAAAGCTTTGAACCGACGGCAATCGAAAACCGCTGGTACCCGCACTGGGAAGCCCGAGGTTATTTCGCCGCCGGCCTTGATCCGACCAGAACCGACGCCTTCTGCATCCTGCTGCCGCCGCCAAACGTCACCGGCACGCTGCACATGGGCCATGGTTTCAACCAGACGATCATGGACGCGCTCACCCGCTACCATCGCATGCGCGGCAGCAACACACTCTGGCAACCGGGGACCGACCACGCCGGCATCGCCACTCAGATCGTCGTCGAACGTCAACTCGAAGCGCAAGGCCTGTCGCGCCAGCAGCTCGGCCGCCAGCAGTTCCTGGACAAGGTATGGCAGTGGAAGGAGCTCTCCGGAAGCACGATCACGCGCCAGATGCGCCGCCTCGGCACCTCCCCCGACTGGCGCCGCGAGCGCTTCACGATGGACGAAGGACTATCGCGGACGGTGACCGAAACCTTCGTTCGGCTTTACCGCGAGGGACTGATCTACCGCGGCAAGCGCTTGGTCAACTGGGATCCGGTATTGCAGACGGCGGTTTCCGATCTCGAAGTCGCCCAGGAAGAAGAACAGGGACAGCTCTGGTACATCCGCTATCCGCTCGCCGACGGCAGCGCAACGCTGACCGTGGCGACGACGCGGCCGGAAACGATGCTCGGCGACACCGCGCTGATGGTGCACCCGGACGACGAGCGCTACCGTCACTTGCTCGGCAAGACGGTCCGGTTGCCACTCTGCGCGCGCGAGATCCCGATCATTGCCGACGCCTATGTCGACCTCGAATTCGGCACCGGCTGCGTCAAGGTGACGCCGGCGCACGATTTCAACGATTACGCGGTCGGCCAGCGGCATCAGTTGCCGATGATCCCCATCCTCACGCTCGACGCGCGGATCAACGACAACGCGCCCGAGCGCTATCGCGGACTCGATCGCTTCGCTGCGCGCCAACTCGTCGTTGCCGACCTCGAAGCCGAGGGCTTGCTGGCCAAGGTCGAAGCGCACGCGCTGAAAGTACCGCGCGGTGACCGGACCGGTGTCGTCATCGAACCGATGCTGACCGACCAGTGGTTCGTCGCGATGAGCAAGCCGGGCGCCGACGGCCGCAGCATCGCCGCCAAAGCGCTGGCCTGCGTTGCCAGCGGCGATATCCGGTTCTTTCCCGAGAACTGGGTCAACACCTACAACCAGTGGCTGAACAACATTCAGGACTGGTGCATCTCGCGCCAACTCTGGTGGGGCCATCAGATCCCCGCCTGGTATGGCGACGACGGCCAAGTCTTCGTCGCCCACGACGAAGCCGAAGCAGCGGCGGAAGCGGCCCGGCTCGGCTATCACGGGCCGCTGCAGCGCGATCCCGACGTCCTTGACACGTGGTACTCGTCGGCGCTGTGGCCGTTCTCGACCCTCGACTGGACGCCACGCTGGCCGGACGAATCGAATCCGGCGCTCGACCTCTACCTGCCGTCGTCGGTTCTCGTCACTGGCTTCGACATCATTTTCTTCTGGGTCGCGCGGATGGTGATGATGACCCGCCATCTCACCGGCAAGATCCCGTTTCGGCACGTCTATGTCCATGGCCTGATTCGTGACGCCGAAGGACAAAAGATGAGCAAGTCGAAGGGCAACGTCCTCGACCCGATCGACCTCATCGACGGGATCGGGCTCGCAGCCCTCGTCGCCAAGCGCACCAGCGGCCTGATGAATCCGAAGGACGCGGCGGCGATCGAACGGCGCACGCGGACGGAGTACGCCCATGGGATCCCGGCCTTCGGCACCGACGCCTTGCGCTTTACCTTTCTCTCGCTGGCCAGTCCTGGCCGCGACATCAAGTTCGATCTCGGCCGTTGCGAGGGGTATCGCAACTTCTGCAACAAGCTCTGGAACGCGGCACGCTTCGTTCTCATGCATACGGCCGGCCACGACCTCGGCCTCGACGCGTGTGACGGCAACCGTTGCTCGAGCGAGCTGAGCTTCTCCTTCGCCGACCGCTGGATCGTCAGCCGGCTACAGCACAGCGAAAGCAACGCCGAACAACACTTTGCCGACTATCGCTTCGACCTGCTGGCGCGAGCGATCTACGAGTTCGTCTGGGACGAGTTCTGCGACTGGTATCTCGAGTTGTCGAAAGTCCAACTGCTGACCGGCAGCGAAGCGCAGCAGCGTGCCACCCGGCGGACGCTGGCACGCGTTCTCGAAGCCGTACTCCGCCTGGCGCACCCGCTGCTGCCCTTCATTACCGAGGAACTCTGGCAGGCGGTCGCGCCGATCGCGGGTCGCAAGACGCACGACTCGGTGATGCTGGCACCGTACCCACGCGCGCAACACGAAAAAATCGACCTGGCGAGCGAAGAGAAAGTCGAACGGCTGAAAAGTCTGGTCTCTGCCGGCCGCAACCTGCGCGGTGAAATGAATGTCTCACCGGCGCAGCGTGTACCCTTGCTCGCCAGCGGCGAACACGCGGCGATCGCCGAGTTTGCCCCCTATATACAGTCCTTGTGCAAGCTCAGCTCGGTGCAGATCGTCGATCAACTGCCGGACGACGCCCATGCGCCGATCGCCATCGTCGCTCAGACGCGGATCATGCTCCAGGTCCACGTCGACGTCGCTGCCGAATGCGAACGGCTGGCGAAAGAGATCGCCCGCCTGCGCAGCGAGATCGGTAAAGCAACGGCCAAGCTCGACAACGTCAGCTTTACCACCCGCGCCCCGTCGTTCGTGGTCGAGCAGGAGCGCAAGCGCCTCGACAGCTTCCTGGCCACGGTCCTGCAACTCGAAACGCAGCGCGACCGCCTGCAGAACTCATAGTTCGAGAATGACGGGCAAGAGGCCACGCACCGCGTTGCCGACGTACAGCTTCGCCCCCTGCCGCTCCAGGTCGTCGCGGCGAAGGACCCGTTCGACGGCCTGACCGGAGTCGAGCAGCGTTCGCCGCAGGACGCCGGGAAGCACACCGCTGGCCAGCGGCGGCGTCAGCAGAACACCCTCGCGCTCGACGAAGACGCTGCTGCGCGCACCTTCACAGACCTCGCCGGCCTGATTGAGGAAGAGGACGTCGAACACCCCGGGACAGGCGGCCAAGCGGGCCAGGGCGCGATCGTAGCCAGCACGGGCGGTCGTCTTGTGCCGGCGCAGGTAATCGGCATCGGGCAGTCGCTCGTCGGCCAGTACGACCCGCCACGGTCCTTTCGAGTCGTCCGCCAGCGGCGAACTGCTGACGACGTATTGGCCGTCGTGAGCCAGTGTCAGGCGAACGCGATAAACGCCGGCCGGGCGTTGGTCCGCCTCTTTCGCGAGAGCGGCGCTGACCACCGCCAACGGGCAGGCAAAACCGAGATCTCGCGCTGAATTCTGCAGGCGATCGAGATGCAGCGGCAGCAGGGGATAGCGCCCACCTTCGAGACGCAGCGTTTCGACGAGTTTGAAACCGGGGTCGAAGCCGGTGAGGAAACTCGCCTTGAGCAGACATTCGGCGTATTCGCGTTCGGCGTTCGAATCGGCAACGATACCGCTGCCGACGCCGAGGTGGCCCCACTGCCCCTGAGCGATCTCGAGCGTCCGGATGGCGACGTTGAAGCGACACTCGCCGCCGGCTGCCAACCAACCAAGGGCACCGGTATAGAGTCCGCGCGGCGATCCCTCGAGCACCGCGATGCGCTGCATGGCGCGGATCTTTGGGGCCCCGGTAATCGAGCCGCAGGGAAAAAGCGCACGGAACAACTCGCACAGGCTCACCCCCGGCAGATCGGCGCTGACCGTAGACACCATTTGCCAGAGGGTCGGATACGCCTCGGCTTCGCACAGCGCCTCGACGCTGACCCGCCCCGGCTGCGCCAGGCGGCCCAGATCATTGCGCAGCAGATCGACGATCATCACGTTCTCGGCGCGCTCCTTGGCCGACGAGAGCAAGGTCAGCCGCTGCTCCTCGTCGTCTGCAGCCGTCTGTCCGCGTGCGGCCGTGCCCTTGATCGGTCGCATCCGCACGCGCGACCCTGAGCGCGAAAAAAAGAGTTCAGGAGAGAAGGAGAGAATCCAGGACTCGTCGGTCTGCAGGTAGCCGCCGTAACGCACCGGCTGCCGTCGGCGAACGGCCGCGTAAAGCGCCAGCGGATGACCGTAGAGGCGAAAGCTCAGCGGGAAGGTGAGATTGATCTGATAGCAATCCCCGTCGGCAATCCAGCGACAGACCTGACGGACCTGTCCGGCATGGTCTTCGGCGTCGACGCTGACAGTCAATTCAGCGATTCCGGCGACCCGCTGGCATTCCGGAATCACATCCAGGCACTGGCGCAGAAAAGCGTCCGTCGCCCTCGCGTCCAGACGTTGACCGTCCGTAAACAGCCAGGCTCTGAGGAGAGGGCGGCCGGGCGGTGCCGGCGGAACGGCGGCTTCAAAGCTCGCCCCCAAAGCGTAGTCGGCAGCGAGGGCAACCCACCCGCCGCCGGCCGCTGCCGATTCGATAGCATGGAAAACAGGCGCCGGATCGTCTCCAGCCATGATCTGCCAGCTGCGCCGGTAACCGGTCAGCAGCAGCGTCGCCCCGTCCTCGTCGTCGAACAAGGCAAACGGGCCGCCGTCGTGCATTGGCTCAGCGGCTCTGCGAACGAGGCTCTGCCGCGGTCGGCGACTATTTCCGCTTGAGGTAATACTCGAACACCCGGTTTACTTCGCGACTCGACAACAGCTCGTTGCCGGTCTGCCGGGCAAAAGCCTGGAAATCCTTGACCGATCCGGGATCGGTGGCCATCACGTGGAGCACTTGCCCTGACGCCATCTCCGACAATGCCTTCTTGGTGCGCAGAATTGGCAACGGGCAATTGAGTCCCTTGACGTCAAGTTCTCGGTCGAAATGCATGGTCTGTTCCAGAACAAAAGCGGGGGCGGTATTTTAACCGCCATTCCTCTTCTGCTTCGCTTCCTCGGCCTGCAACTTGCGCAGTTCGCGCAAACGGGCGTCTACTGCCGACAGTTCATAAAAAGTCCCGTCCGCGGCCTGCTGCGCAAACTGCAACTGTTCGACAGCGGGTCCCAACTGCCCCTGCAGCAGATAGAACTCTGCCTGCGAGCGATGTTGCTGCAGCCGCTTGCCCATTTGGGCAAACGTCTTCGCCTGCAGACCGTAGAGTTTGTAGTCCGCACTGTAGACCTGCAGTTGCGCGTCGAGGAAACGCAGCCCTTGCTCGAACTGCCGCGCCGCGAGGAGCGCTTCGGCATTGCCGTAAAGCAAGGCTTTCGATTGCGGATAGCGTTGCAGGGCAGCGCGATAAATCTGCAGGGCTCCGGTCACGTCGTCAGCAGCGAGCCGGATATCGGCGGCGAGAGCGGCAATCATCGGCGACGATAATTTCAGCGCCAGCAGCGCTTCGACTTCATGCTGCGCCGCGATGACGTCCTTGATCCGCAGCAGGGCATAAGCGAGTCCATAACGGATGGCCGCCTCCGAAGCATACTTCTTCTCGCGCAACTGCGTCGCAAACTCGCCCGCCGCGTCACGAGGAGAACCACTCTGGACCCTGATCTTGGCGCGTACCAAGTGAAAGTCGAGGCTGTCGGGCACCTGCCGATAAGGAGTATTGTCGGCGCGATTCTGCATATCGGAGATGCGCTCGACGGTCAACGGGTGTGAGCGCAAATAGACCGGCGCATTGTTCTCATAGACGCGTCCGGCCTGCTGCAGACGGCCGAAGAAATCGCCCATGGCCCGTGGATTGTAGCCCGCCCCGTTCAAGGTCTGATAGCCCATGCGGTCAGCCTCGCGCTCGAAGTCGCGGCTGTACGCCAACTGCGCCTGAATCGAACCGGCCTGCGCCGACGCAATCGTCGCACTCGCCACCTGCGAGTTGGCGCGCGCGGCAAGAACGCCAACAGCCATCGCGATCATCATCGCAATCGAGTTCTGTTTCTCTCGGGTAATCTGTCGAGCGAGGTGATTTTGTATGACATGAGAGATTTCATGCGCCAGGACGCCGGCCAGTTCGGACTCCGATTGAGCAGTGAGAATGGTCCCGGTGTTAACACCAATGAAACCGCCGAACATGGCGAAGGCATTGACTGCACCATCGCGGATGGCAAAAAAATGGCAATCCGCGGTCGGATTGGCACTTGCCGCAACCAGACGGCCACCAAGGCGATTCAGGTAGTCGTTGATATCGGCGTCATCTACGTAGCTTGGCTCGCGCAGGCGGATCTCGTTGAAGATACGTTC
>ERZ761603.2802-NODE-2802-length-11659-cov-64.794640_pt1 | contig 11659 bp, 15 predicted proteins | sample MGYA00511879_ERZ761603 | MGnify/ENA primary metagenome ERZ761603 (study PRJEB28899, sample SAMN02850040) | bioreactor sludge metagenome | biome: EBPR Sludge; feature: EBPR Bioreactor; material: flocular biomat | place: Australia: Thorneside Wastwater Treatment... | reverse complement strand
GTTGCTCCTTTGCCTGATTCTGGTATCGCCGATTTCCAGTGAAACCATCCTCATCCCCATCTTCCGTGGCGCGCTTGCTCTTGCGGGTCATCTCCAACACACCATACAATCTTGCCCAGCGTTTCTCATCATTGAAGGCAAAGTCTTTCCGCACGCTGGCATTCAAGCGATGGAGCAGCCAGAAGATGGATGTGCTTCGACCTCCAAAGAAGGTCCCGGTCAAGGTCAGGGTATATTTTGTTGAAGCAACCAATTGATGAAAAGCAATACCCCGATCCGATGCCTTGGCTGCGAGTTCGTGACATTCGTCCGCGATCAGCAGTTTGAATGTGCCTCTGGCTTGTTTCGCAATATATTCGGCGATTGCCCAACGGCGACCAGTGAATTGGAACAAGGGTGTGCCACAAATCCGTTTCCCCCAAATCGGCTTCCTGTTTTCATCTTGTACAAGCCTGCCTTTATCATCGAGTTCATATCCGTTGATCTCCACCTCACAAAATCGGCGTTTGTCACCAAGGTCTTCCAGACTGGTCGCCACCTTGGTAAAACCACCCGGCAGATTAATCTGAATTAGCGAGCCGCATGTAGGGCATGCCAGGGCTTCAAATACCCGCCCATCTTCATCATCCACAAACCTTTTACACGTCACGGCATGTTCCCAACCAGCGCCATATTTTGCGGAGGTATGGGCAATCACGGCAACTGCCCTTTGCCCCAGCTCGCCTGCTTCATAAAGTTTCAGGAACCTGCTCACATCATTTACATCGCTCGGGTCATCTGCATTGCGACCAATCCGCTTCAATTCCATTGCTCTTGCACCTGGGATGGTTTCTTCGATTTCCCTGATCCATTTCGGCACGAGGTGCGGCGGACAGAGCACAATAGCGGGATAGGCATTCAACAGTTCCATGATCGCTGCGCCCGTAATCGATTTCCCGGCTCCCATCTCGCCCTGAACATTTCCAACGCCGTGTTTCATTATTGCCCTCGCAACGCCAGCTGCGATATGACGTTGTGTTGGCAACAGTCCTGGTTTCTCCTGTCCGGGCAATGGCTTGCGCTTTGTGCCTAATGTATCCAAGATCGCAGTCTCTTCCGGAGTCGGGTCAAAGTTGTACAAGGGACGATAAGTGGACAGGATGTGCGCGCCGATCTGATCCCCATACTTGTGCATGAACTTGGAGAGTGGATCAACAGTATCAATGATCTCGATCCCGCTTTGGCGCAGGATGGCAACCGTGGAAACGAATCGGTCACGGAAGATTTCAGAAGTCACGTTACCTTTCTTATCTGTGTTTTCCTCCACCTTCTCTGTTACCTTCACGACTCGACCCTTGACCAGCATCGGTTTGCCGTCTTCATCAGTCAGTCGTAGGGTTCCCATCATGCCGGATGCCATCAACATCGCGATGTGCCCTTTCTTTAAGGGCATGACCGGCTGCTTCAATTCACCCAAACCACGTGTGGGGTTGAGCAGATCCAACCATTCCTTCGAGGAATGCAGTCCTCGTTTTTGTGTGGCATCCACGATCTCTTCCGGCTGCCAGTCCATGCGGGAAAAACGGATGGGTTGTCCTCCCGATCCTTTGTCAGTTGCAGGTAGTAATGTGTATAAAGGTTCTTCTACCTCAACCAACATAGGCGGTTCCACATCAGCCCATGCCTGTACCTGATAGATTTCTTCATGGGAAGGGATTTTGTATTTCACCCGCTTAGTTGCCAATACAACAACCTGGTTGAATCCGGTTTCAGGGTAGCGGTAGATGCGGATGTTCTCGTAATACCCAGCCAGATGAGATGCCACATCCAGATCGCTCAGCAACGGATGTGGGACGATGTAGACCAAGACACCGCCACGCACCAGTTTGGGTGTGGTGGATTTCAGGAACTCCAACTCCAAACGCTTCTGGTCGCCAAGACGATCATGGCTATAAGGTGGGTTGAGAAACAACAGAGTGATGGACTCGCTGGTCAAATAACAGGTCTGCCAGGGTGTGTTGAAGAGACGATCCATCTTTTCTGCAGCCAGTGCGGCACGCGCAGGAGAAAGTTCCGCCCCCCAACTCTGGCAATGCAATGCATTCGCTAGGATGGAAGCGGCTGTGCCTTCACCGGCACAGGGATCAAGAAGCCTGCCGGAGTCGGCAGGCTTGAAATAGGTTTTGAGCAATTGAGCAACGTTGATTGACGTTTCGTAATAACCCATTTTTTCTAGGGCGGGGGGACGCATGGTAATCTCCTTTTGGAAAATAAAATTCCCCACACCGAATGGCATGGGGAATTAGGTTGATTTTTTTATTACTTACTTGACCTTACAAAACAACCGCCCGGCGATGTTCACAAAGCCGAGCGGTTCATTCTTATCCAGATCCACGAATTCCGGTGTGCCGCGAGTCCAGTCGGCTTCCGAATGCCTGAACTGGATCACCAATGTGCGATGGTCACGACGCAACTCGTTCCACATCTGCCAGACCTCGCCGCGCCCTTCGCAGTAGGTGAATTCAAAGTGCTGCAGGGCGGCTTCTGCGATTATCTGCTTGCGGGCTTTGGCAGACATCTTCACATCCACGAATTCCAACAGACGCAGCCAGTCGGCTTTGCGCAGCTGCGCCAGCCAATACGATGGATGACTCTCTGGAGCCTGTGCCATGCGCAGATCAAAGATCTGATTTGCCTGAATGGTTAGAAACATCACTACCTCCTATATCTTCAAAATATTCTGATCAAGCAAGCCCTGCACCAAATCCACCCAGGGCTTGTTCAGGTCGATGCGCACCCCGCCGCGACAATCTCCGCCGGTATCCAGGTGCTGGATGTATTCCGCATCGAGGGCGTACTTCCAGAGAGTCTGTGCCCAATCATCCGGGATGGGGAAGGCGAGAGTCTCCTGCAGGCGATGGATAGTCAGGGATTTCAATTTCTCTTCTACTGCTTCATTCTCAAAGACCAGGGCATAGGCGACATCATCCTTTGCCTCCCACTTGCCAGGCAGCGCCTTGCGGCAAACGATCCCGGCATGCAGGACATTGAACTCCGGCAGGGGATGGGTCATCATCTTCACATCGCCGTCGGCAAGCACAGTCGTACCGCGCAGAGAACTGCCGCCTTTGCCACGGATCAGGGAAGCCCAAAGACTTTCCACGCTGGTTTTGTGGGCGGCGATCCCGACATACACCAAGGTGTGTTGATATGGTCGATCCTTCAAGATCGCATAACCGGTGACATCCGCACGGGTATGGGAATTGATCAAGATTGGAATACGTCCATCCGGGTAGAGATGTGGAACGGGAACTGCATCACGTAATGGCTCGATGCGGTACAGATAAACGCCTACCTGTACCCGCACCAGTTCGCGGTTAATCTCCCGCAGCAGTTCCGATGGACTTTGACTAATATTGATGCTGGTGAAGGTCACTTCGACATCATCGGATTGGATCTTGACCGTGCGCGCGTTCAGGTCCACGATACCGATACCTGCCTTCCATTCCCGTTGGTTCATCAATGGAGCGGGCAACTCTGCGCCATCTTTGGGTGTGAACCAGAGTGCGCCGTGGAAGGGGATGTGTGGAGCGGCATCAAACGTGCCATAGGGAGCGGTGTAGTGATCGCGTCCCTGATACTCCACATCAGGCAGGTCGTTCAGACTGGGCAGCCAGAATTGTTCGTAGGAGGAGATCAGCACCTTGCCGTGCGCCTGTGCCTCCTGTTGGGCAGTTCGCAATTCCTCGATGCGTTCCTTGATGTATTCATCTTCATAGGGTTCGGTCCAGGTATTCATAGGGTTTCCTCCAAAGATTTGTATTCCTCGATATGGATCTCGTCGTCGATCAAGGTTAGAGTCAGCCAGGGATTGGGGTTGTCCTCCAGTCCCAGATGGACTTGTTCACCGGGATGATCTTTTGCCATTTTTCGCGCAAGAGACAAAGCCTGCGGCAGATTGCCATCCATTCGGTTGGGATACAAGCCGAATTGATTGGCAATCAGGTTGCCTGCGCGCCAGACCTTGAAGATGCCATGCACTTCAGACAGGCATTCCTCGGGCAGTGCGGTCAGGGGCAGGCGGTAATCCTCCAACGCCGCGTCAAGTGAGTCCCAGGTGATGCCGAGACTGGAGTCGTGGTGATGAAAGACATCCTGCAACAGCCCGATGGCATCCTCGCGGGTAACCGCCTTGCCAACGCGGCGGGCGGCTTCATAGATATCCTCCACCTGCCAGACATGCGCGATCTTGTCGCGCCAGAAGCGATGCAGGCTGGGCAGGATGGTATTGGGTTCGAGATGAAGTTCTTTTGCAATGGCGTCCGCCATCTCTTCGATCATGTGGTCGTACATAGGGTCTCCTTGTTTGGAAATAAAAACTGCGGGCTCGGTGGTTACCGAACCCGCAGTTCATGGAAGTGGTTTTATTGTTTATGGTTGGATGAAGTCATCCTTGAAACGTTGTAAGACGTCCCCTGGTGTACCAATCTCGAAAGATAGATCGATCCGACTGCGATGTTTTAGGAAATGCTCCTTATCGTGTGTGACAAACCAATCCGGTTTGGCAAGAATGGCTTCTGCCAGTACATGAGCATCAGGCGAATATTGAACATGAACTTCTGCAGCACTGATCTGCTTTTTGGTTGGCGCTTGTGATGTTTCAATCGATGCGCTGGAAAGCAACTGGGCGAGAGTCGGCAGGGAGGTGGGCGCTTTGCGCTGCACAACTTCCTGACACTCAGTAAGTACAGTTGGACCGACCACCAATTGCATCAAACCTGCCTCGCCCAGCAGAAACAATTTACGAGCGCCGCCAGTCGGGGAAAGGACAGCAGCAAAGATCACACTGGTATCGAGAAAGACTCTAGGATTTTTTGGTGCCATATTCCGCCCGGACCTCGCGCAGGGTGCTCAACATTGATTCAAGGGTCTCTCCGGAGTCCTGCCATTCTTTGGCAAGTTTATCGGCGATTTCATCCACACGTGAACGTTTTGGGCTCATAATCACTACACCATCGCCCAACTCAATAAGAGTGAGGGTATCGCCCTCCTCGATGTTATTGTGTTCCCGTAGTTCCTTGGGGAGGGTGATGATGCCCCGGCGGACGACCTGAACTTGGAAAGTATTGTTATTCATAAGCTTTTCCTATCTGATTATCAGTATATCAGTTTTGCGGATTATCCGCAATATGGGTGGTTATCAACATCTTCCTCAGTCATCCAGCCAGCGTTTCAACGACTGGCGTTCCTTCTCGATCTGCCGGACCAGATCCTCGCGCACCTGGGTGTCATCCCATCCAGTGTGGTGTGCCTGTTCCAGTTCCTGCAGGAATTGTGTGATGTCACGTTTTGCCTCAGGGACGGGATCGAAGGTGGGATCAGTGGTCGCTTCCACCTGCACATATTCATGCCAGGGATGATCGTCCTCATTCACGACCGCGAAGAAGCGTTCCTCAAGCTGCATCTGCCCGGCGATGAAGAACAAGCCATCGGAGAGCAGGGAACGGATCTGTGTGTCGATCTCCTCAACGGTCAACTGCGTTTCATTCGAGAGGATGACTTCGCCATGCTGCTTGTAATTGCTGGCATCGCGGTACAGGTAGATAAAGCGGATGTTAGTCATGGGCGACCCGGCCTCCCTCCGCCCAACCCTGTGCCTTGATGTTGCGTGCCCACAGGCTCAGGAAGGAGGAGACCTCCTTGTGGAAGCGGGTGTCGATGTAAGTCTTGCCATCCTGTTCGATGAACTTTGTTCGATATCCGAAGCAGGCTTGGGTGATGCCGGTCGGCACCCAGGAGGGGTAATGCAGCTCCACATCCGGGTCGGCGATCAGGTCGCCGTTCTGTTCGAAGTAGTGCGCGACAGAGATCATCTCACCGTGGCGTTCGATCACCAGCGGTTGATAGCCTTGCTTCTCAAAACGCACATGGAAGGAGTCCTTCTCTTGGAAATCCTCCAGCAGGTTGTGGGACTTGAGCAGGTGTTCGATGGTTTCTTGAAAGAGCGTGGTCATTTTGGGTTCTCCTTGAAAAAGTTGGAGGACAGCGCTTGCTGTCCTCCATTGTTTGATCTATTCATCCCAACCGCTGATGCGGTCTTCGTAGGCGTAGTCCAGCCAGTTGTCGTCGCCGAGGCGTGCGGCATTCTCGTACTGCTCCACCAGCGGGCCCTCATCGGGTTCAACGTCCAGCTCCTGGTACTCATGATCCGGGCGAAGGATGACATCGGCGGGGAATTCGCCCGCACTCCAGATCGGGAGCGTGCGTGCAAGTTCATAGCCTGGTTTGCAGAACTCCTCGGGGTCGAGTTCCGGCGAGACGATCACCACATATTCATCGGAGTCGGAGGTGTAATGCGCGAGCAGATAGGGACCCAGTTCGGAGAGCGGCGCCTGTCGGTATTCAAAGGGCAGCAGGGGCACACCGGCTTTGGCAAACAGCCAGGTAACCTTTTCCTTGAGCCACTCAATATCCGCATCGCGGTTGAAGATCGTGCGGCGGTGGAAATCACGCGGGATGGAGGTCAGATTGCAGTACGCGTCCGGTTTCTGATCTGCCAGGGCATAGGCTGAGGTCTCGATCTCCAGCGCCACGATTACCTCATCATCCCATTTCCAATTCACACTGCCCACATACTCGCAGGGCTTGGAGAAGGCGCCAGGATGCATCACGATGCCGTCCCAGCCTTTGGGGTGATCTTTAGGCGTACACCAGACCTGAAAGCCGCCGCTGCCTGCTTCGAAGATCGCGGCAGGGTCGGGATTGGTGGCGATGTCGAGTTTGCGCGCCAGATCGAGCACGGGCTGCATAAGTTTGTGTTCGGATTGCATGTTCATGGTCTCATCTCCTTTATCCGCCGCGCGGACCACTGTATTCATATTGATGATGGAATTCCTCGTCGCCTTCAGACCAGCGCGCATGACCACTGAAGCCCATGCCGCCCTCGAAGTATTTCAGCTCGAAGGTGTGATCGGGGAACATCGATGCAAGTTTGGCGATCACCGGGATGGGTGGACTCCAGGCAGTATCGAATTCCAGGAAGGCTTGAATGGGTTCTGCGTCCAGCAGCGGACTGCCGCATTGCTGGCAGGTCAGGACGATCATCGCCTCGGTCTTGTGGACCGTCCCGCAGTAGGCGCATTTGGATGTTTTGTTTAGGGGCTTGGAAGAGTCGGCGTGGGTGGTGAGATGGACATGACAGGCGTTCCATTTTGTCATCCAGTTGTCGCAAGCCCACTCATAGCCGCCCGAGTTGTAACCATCCGCGATCCACGGTGTGCCGGGTTCAACGCCATATTCCGCGCCAAGGGCTTCCAGTTTCTGCTGGCGCTCGGGGTCATCGTTTTCGATGTCCGCGAATTTTTCCCGATACTCCTCCGCGCGTTTGTCCATGTCGCGATAGATCTGCGGATAGGGGATGATGCGGTTGAAGTCCAGGATACGTTTGTCCTGATCGTGAATGGAGTCAGAGCGGATGGTTTCAAGCACTTTGTTGACATCGGGACCGCTGATGGTCAGTTCGTTTTCAGTCCAGTTCGGCATGAGATTACTCCTTGGGTTTTTGATTTGAAGAGGTTGGAAAATCCTGCAGGAGACCCAGCAGGATGATCTGATCGCGTGCCTCGACGTGCAGGCGCAGGCTGTGCTCGATGTGGCGGCCTTTGACCTTGTCATCAACGAGGAAATCGAAGGTGAAGGAAAGAGCGGGTCGTTGATCAAGGACCAGATGGTGATGGGCAAGCCAGAGTGCGTCGTAGAGCAGCTGGTCGTGCTCGTCCTCGTCGCCATGCCACAGGGCATCGCAAAACGCCTGGCTGATCTCCACTTTTTTGGTGAAGCCGAGAGGAGCGGTTGCCCAGCCTGCATCCAGCCAGGTGGCGGGTTGCAGCCGTTTGCGCGTTTGCGCGGGTGCGAAGGGCAGGTTGAGGGTCAGTTGCATCATCAGGCTCCCCCGAAACCCAAGCCACGTTCCTTGAGCGAGACCCAGCGCTGCCCGCCGATCACCAAATGATCGAGCACGGTGATGTCGAGCAGCTTGCCCGCCTGCACCATTGCGCGCGTTACGGCAACATCATCGGGAGAGGGAGTCGGGTCAGTGGAGGGATGATTGTGGGCAATAATGATCGCGGAGGCATTGCGGGTGACCGCGGGCTGGAAGATTTCGGCGATACGCACCTGCGAGGAATTGACCGAACCCTGATAGACCTCGACGATCTCCAGCACACGGTTGCGGCGGTCCAGCAGTAGCACGCGCAGGTGTTCCTTTTCCAGCAGCGCCATCTCGGTTTGCACGAGTGCGGCAGCATCGGCAGGCGAGTTGATCGCCGTGCGTTCCTCGGCGGGCAGGCTCAGGCGTAAGCCCAGGGTGAGCGCGGCTTTGATGCGCACGGCGGTCGCCTGGTTGATGCCTTTGACTTTGGCCAATTCCTGCGGATGGGCTTGATAGATGCGGCGGATGTCGTTGCCAAAATGAGACAGCAGGTCCTGGGCAATCTCGATCTGTTTCTGCCCGCCGATCAGGGCGGCGAGCAACTCGGTCTGGTTGCAGGCAGTGGCGTCCTGGGTCACGCGATAGGCGGGCTGCTCGCGCAGCGGCATGGTCTTGAGGCGCGGCGGGGTATAGGGGCTGGGGACGTGCAAGAGGGTATTCATGAAAGTCTCCTTGGGAAATGAAAGACGGCGCACCGATCGGTGCGCCGTCTTTGTTTATGTGGGTTACGCCATTGCCATCTCTGGCAGGCTGATCGCGATCGCTTCGTCCTCGGGGAAGGGGTCCTTGAAACCTTCCGAGAGCATCGGCATGATGATCGCCGTGAAGTTGCCCTCTGCGACCACAAGCGGCTTGGTGCTGCCGGTGATGCGCAGGGTCAGTTCGCCCTTGACCGCCTCGGCGGCGCGTTTGAGGTACACCGCAGACAGCCAGGCTTGGGCATCCTCCCCGCTGGCGCTTGCATCCAGGATGTTGCGCGCCTGTCCGGTCTCGGTTTCTGCGGAGGCGATCTTCAGGGCACCACCCACGACCTTGAGGAAGGTGTTCTGCGTGCCCATTGCATTGACCATGCGGATCGATTGCAGCAGACTCGCTTGTTGGACCTGCAAGGTGGCAACTGCATTCGTGCGCGCATCGTTGATCAAGGTCTGGATTTGTGCAGCGGGAAAATTGCCATCGACCGTGACGGTGGCAAACAGCAGGTCTTTGGAGGACTCTGCATTGTGGATCTGGAACATGGCGCGGTTGGCGCCGATCATTCCCATGCGCACCGTATCGCGTTCCTCGATCAGTGATGACAACAGACGCACACTACTGATGGGAAGGGACACGGCAATGGAGTCGCGCGGTCCTTCCAGAACTTCGAGTACCTGACCAGCGGTATATCCATCGGCAGCCAGTGCCACAGCCTGGGTCTTGTCCAGCATGAGATGGACCACCTGCAGGATGGCGCGCGACTCATCGGTCGAGGCAAAGGGCAACACACGCAGCAAACTGCGGAAGGTGCTACCGGTACAGGTGGACAATGGATGCAAGTCGTTCTCGTCCAGCATTGGTAGGGCTTCGTCCACAATACGCAGTGAGGTCCGAGTGGAAGCGCCCTGAATAACGAGCGCTGTGCCGTCAACGTGTAAACGAATGGAACTGGCAAGGGTCTCGACCACGGCTTTGAAGGTCGCGGCATCCACGCAGACGGCAAGGTCTTCGTTGCAGTCCACATTCAGGGTGGCGCGCGCGGCGGTCTCGCCGTTGAAGCAGGACAGGTGCAGGATGCCGTCGGTGGTGACGTTGAGTTGCACGAGTGCGAAGGCGGCTTGCAGGCTGTTCTTTGCGCTGGCACGGGTCACGGCATTCAATGCCACTTGCAGTTGGTCTTGTTGCAGGGTGATCATGAGCTGAGGTCTCCTTGTTGTTGAGTGAGATAGTCTTGCAGGATCTGGACGTCGAGGTAGATATGGTTATCGCGTTCTTCAGGAGAAGAGTCTTCGAAGTGTTTCTGCTCATCCTCTGCGACATAGTCCAAGAGGCGGGCAAGCGAGCGTAATTGTTCGGCGTTCATGCTTGAATAACCTCCTCCTCCGCCTGTGCGACCGGGACTTCGTTCTCCTCCGTGCGGCTGTCCAGAAAATGGATCTCCATGATCTTGAGTTCATAATCCGCGGCAGCCGTCCCGTCCTGTCGCGTCCAGATGCGTGGGCGTCCGCTGGATTTATCTGGGGTAAGTCTGCCCTCTATCAGAACCTTGCTGCCTTTTTGCAGGTATTGTTTGCAGATCTCCGCCAGCTTGCCCCAGGCGGTGCAGCGGAACCAGGTCGTGACCTTGATGATCTCGCCCTTCTCGTTGGGATACTGATCATGGGTTGCGACGTTGAAGATCGTGACCGGCGTGCCGGAGGGCGTGTAGCGCATCTCGGGTTCGCCGCCGAGATGACCGATGAAGATGGTTTTGTTGTATTGCTTGGACATGGGAGTCTCCTTATTTGAATTGAGTTACTTGCACACGTCGCGCAGGCGCTGGTCGATCTGGTATTGACCGGAACGGATGTAGTGGATCAGGCTGACGATGAACCACAACGCCCAGAGAACCATCAGGGCGAATAGGAACATGGTGATAAAAGTGAAGATGGACATGAGGTTGCTCCTTTTGGTAAAAGAAAGCGGGGAGCGATGAAACATCGCTCCCCGCTTCAGGGAATGGATTGGTTTGTACTTACAGAATGGACGGCCACCATCCGCTCAGGATGGCTTCGTCCGGATCCAGGGGTGCGGGAGGTCGCAGGGATTGCACATCTGCCCCACCGCTGCGAATGGCATCCGTGAGATGTTCTGTCCATTCATCCCCGGCGTTGTCCGGGTCGCTGAGCAGGACATACTCATACTGGTTGTGTTCGCGGAACCAGGCAAGCATCTTTGCCGAAGGGCTGGCGCCGTTGGTGTAGACCGCAACCGCCTCGCCATCGCGTCCCAGTTGATGGATCTTCTGGGCGGTGATCAGCATGTCGAACAGACCTTCCAGCACGATCAGCGTGCGCGTGCCCGGTGTGATGCGCCAACTACCAAGCGGCTGCAGGCGGTTGCCCCAGCTCTTGTGGTTCTTCGCGGGCGTGAAGTTGCGCGTGCCCTTGGGCAGTTGCTCATCCGGGATATAGCGCACATTCATCACGGCAGGTTGGGTCGGCGGGTCGGCATACACCACCCCACCCGCCCACAACCAGGTCCCGTCCCGGCGCACCATCATGGATTGTTTGGCTGCATCCATGATCTCGCGATGGACACAGGGAACGGGAATGCCATAGCCGAGTCCGTAGACCAATGCGGTGTAGGGTGTGATGCCGCGCTTGGATAGATAACTCCAGGCAGGCGACGTCTGCACACAAGCGCGCGCTTCCGACACGGCTTCGTCAAGTAACTGCACCTGGGTCGGTGGTCGTTTGGAGCGGGTCGGTTTGGATTCCGACACGGGTGGGAGGTAGCCCCGACCCAGTTTCTCTTGCAGCGCTTTGAGCGAACCGCCGCTGGCGCCGCAGCGCAGGCACTTCCAGTAGCCGCTCTGCAGATTGACCCCGAAGTTAGGTTGCCCTCCCTGCCCTTCCCGACTCGCGTCGTTATGGAAGGGGCACCAGAAGATGGCCCAGCCCCGATGATCCTCCACGCGAACCGCCGTTCCGAGGATCCCTTCGGCGATGGATA
>ERZ761603.2801-NODE-2801-length-11663-cov-41.276964_pt1 | contig 11663 bp, 12 predicted proteins | sample MGYA00511879_ERZ761603 | MGnify/ENA primary metagenome ERZ761603 (study PRJEB28899, sample SAMN02850040) | bioreactor sludge metagenome | biome: EBPR Sludge; feature: EBPR Bioreactor; material: flocular biomat | place: Australia: Thorneside Wastwater Treatment... | reverse complement strand
ACCGCGGACCTCTTGCATGCCATGCAAGCGCTCTCCCAGCTGAGCTATACCCCCCGCGCGAAAGAAGCGGCGATTATAGGGAGTGGGCACCCCGCTGTAAAGCGTCACGCGCAATACAGCGCAGCAGATTCGGCATGTACGCATGACCGTGATGCTAAACCGGACTGCCGGGAGAAACGGCGACGCGCTCGGCGCGCGCCAGACGCTCGATCACGACGGAACGCGGGAAGACGGCGATCAGCGCATCGACCGACGGTGTCTGCTCCAGTCCGGTCAACAGCACGCGTAACGGCATGGCCAGTCTGGGCATCTTAAGCCCGTGCCGGGCAACGCATTGCTTGATCAACGCCCCAATGGCGGCGGCTTCCCAGGAAATCCCGGCCAGACCCGCGGCGAATTCGCGCAACATGGGCAACGTTTCACTGCTCAGATGTTTTGCCAGCAGTTCGGCTTTCGGCTGCAGGTCGCGGTAAAAGACCTCTGCCACATCGGCCAGTTCGTTGAGGTTGGTCACTCGCTCCCTGTGCAGTTCGATGATTGCCGCAAGCGAGGGTTCGGCGGTAACCGTCACCCCACGCGCTGCGAGGCGCGGCCCGACCAGCGCCAGCAGCCGTGCGGTGTCGGTACGCCGGAGGTAATGCGCATTCAGCCAGTTGAGCTTTTCGCTGTTGAACTGTGCTGCCGAAGGGGTGATATGGTCGAGGTCGAACCATTGGCAGAACTGCTGCATCGAAAACACCTCGTCATCGCCATGTGACCAGCCGAGACGTGCCAGATAGTTGCACACCGCCGCAGGCAGATAGCCGGCCTCGTCGTACTGCATGACGCTGACCGCGCCGTGGCGCTTCGACAGTTTCTGCCCGTCGTCGCCCAGGATCATCGACAGGTGTGCGTAGAGCGGCACCTGTGCGCCGAGAGCCCGCAGGATGTTGATCTGACGCGGCGTGTTGTTGACATGGTCGTCGCCGCGGATGACATGCGTGATACCCATGTCCCAGTCATCGACAACGACACAGAAATTGTAGGTCGGCGAACCGTCGGCGCGCGCGATGACCAGATCGTCGAGTTCGCTGTTGGCGATCTCGATCCGCCCCTTGACCAGGTCATCCCAGGCGACCACGCCGGCGGCCGGATTGCGGAAGCGCACCACGGCGGGCACAGCGGCCGGCGGCGTCGGCAGCACTTTGTCCGGTTCGGGCCGCCAGCGGCCATCGTAACGCGGCTTGAGGCCCTGCGCGCGCTGCGTCTCGCGCAACTGATCGAGTTCCTCGGCGCCCATGTAGCAGCGGTAGGCGCTGCCGGCGGCGAGCATCTGCTCGATCACGACACGATAGCGGGACATGCGTTGCGTCTGGTAGAACGGTCCCTCGTCGTAGTCCAGCCCGAGCCAGTTCATGCCGTCGAGAATTGCCTGCACCGCTTGCGGGGTTGAGCGGGCAAGATCGGTATCCTCGACGCGCAGGATGAAGCTGCCGGCGTGGCGGCGTGCGTAAGCCCACGAGAAAAGGGCGGTGCGTGCACCGCCGACATGCAGGAAACCGGTCGGGGACGGGGCAAAACGGGTACGGATCATGATGGCTGGTCGCAGGCTGGCAAAACGCTCATTCTAGAGGAAGCGCAGGCTTTGGGCGTCACCGGCAACTTCTTTGGCGACCGCCAATCAGAACTTCCGGGTTTGCGTCGAGCCCCTTGCGCACGGTGAAACGCTTGCCTCCCGTGCGCTCCAGGAATAGATTGTCCGCTCAGCGCTTGCGCGCCCAAGGAGAGCCCCCATGTTCGGCGAGCTGATCTTCCGCCAATTGTTCGACGCGGCTTCATCGACCTATACCTACCTCCTGGGCGACCCCGCCAGCCGCCAGGCGGTGATCATCGACACGGTGTTCGAGCAACACTTGCGCGATCACGCGCTGATCGAAGAACTCGGGCTCGAGCTGATTGCCGCGCTCGACACGCATTGCCATGCCGATCACGTGACCGGAGCCTGGCTCATGCAGATCGCCACCGGCTGCCGCATCGGCATCTCGGTGCGTTACGGCGAGGCCCTGCAGGGAGCCGACCTGCGGCTGGAGCACGGCGAGCGACTGGTCTTCGGCCAACGCCACCTGGAAGTACGCGCCACGCCCGGGCACACCGACGGCTGCCTGAGCTATGTGACCGACGACCATCGTCTGGCCTTCACCGGCGACTGCCTGCTGATCCGCGGCGCCGGTCGCTGCGATTTTCAGCAGGGGAATGCCCACACGCTCTTCCGCTCGATCACCGAGCAGATCTTCAGCCTGCCCGACGACTGCCTGGTCTTTCCGGGGCACGACTACAACGGGCGCACGATGTCCTCGGTCGGCGAGGAAAGGCGGCACAACCCGCGTATCGGTGGTCATGCCGACGAACGTGACTTCGTCGGCTTCATGGAAAACCTGAACCTGCCACACCCCAGGCAGATTGCCTTGGCGGTGCCCGCCAACCTGCGCTCGGGCAGGCCCGATGACGGCAAGGCGCCGCTGCCCGCGGACTGGGGGCCGGTGCGGCAGAACTACGCCGGGCTGCTGGAGATCGACCCGCAGTGGGTTGCCGAACACCTCGGCGAGGTGCACCTGCTCGATGTTCGGCAACACGAGGAGCTGGACGAACGACTGGGCCGCATCGCAGGAGCGCAGCTCATCCCGTTGAGCCAACTGAGGGACCGCCTGTCGGAGATTCCCCGGGAACAGCCGGTAATTGCCGTCTGCCACGCCGGCATGCGCTCCGGCCAAGCCACGGTGATCCTGCGTCAGGCCGGTTTCCCGCGCGTCGCCAACCTGCACGGCGGCATGCTCCTCTGGCAACAGAGCGGGCTGCCGGCGGTGCGCGGAACAGACTCCCCGGCCTAGCACGCCGCTCCCGGGCGACCAAGGCAAGAGCGAAGCACGCCCCCGGAAAAGCGGCGAACGGCGATCACGAGGGACTACGTGATGGCAGCCAGCCAGGCTTCGTAGCCACCCTTCAATGGCCGCACCGACAGGTAACCGGCCTTGAGCAAGGTGCGGGCAGCCAGAATTGCTCCGGCATCTTCCGGGCAGGCACACAAGGTCACAATCGGTTGGCTCTTCGGCCAGGAACGCACAGCGTCGAGCAGATGGTCGTGCTCGGCGATCGTCGCGCCAATGATCGGCCCTGCCGTGGCAATCATGGCGCGGCCGCGCAGATCGAGGATCAACGGTGCCTGTGGCGACGCCATCGCCGCCAGGAGTTCGGCCGGGGTGACATGAGCCAGGGTCGACAGCCGATGGAAACGATATTTCTGCCAAAGCTTCCAGGCCAGCCAGGCGGCCAGCAGGCCAGCAACCACGCGGCCGGCGCCGGCACTGTGTCGATCAAGCACGGCGATCGCCGCCTGCACCTCCTGGCGCAGCATCCAGCCGGCACCCAGAGCAAGACCAGCCCACAGGGTGGCCCCCAGCCCGGCGGCGATCAGGAAACCCGGCAGTCGCATGCGCAATGAACCTGCAATCGGTGGGGCAACGGTCGAAAAGCCGGGAATGAACTTGGCCACCACCAGCGAACCAGGTCCCCAACGGACGAAACGGGCCTCAGTCTGACTGACGCATGAGCCTGGATTGATCGATAGCCTGCACAAACCCGACAGGACACGATAGCCAAAGTACCGGCCAGCCTGATACCACATCCAGTCGGCGGCAACCGAGGCGACGATGGCGGCAGCCAGCACGGCCAGGAACTGGCCACCGTCCATCATGAGGCTGCCGGCCAACAGCAAGGTGGGGACTGCCGGTACCGGCAGCCCCGCCTGCTGCAGCAGGACATTGACGAAGACGACCCATACGGCATCGTGCCGGAGAGCCTCGCCGAGCTGGTGGACATCCATGAACAGGCCTCTTGATGGGTCAGGTACGCATGCCGAATCTCGGCTCGACGCGAGTGCCGTCTTCCCGCACCACGTTTGGTCGCGCGGTCGGCATCAGAAGTTCAACGCCGAGGGAAAGTCTGCACGATGGGCGAAGCGGACGATCCCATGCAGTTCAACTCGTTGCGCCACACCGGCACCTTGCCCGGCACCGGGAATCGACACTCCGGGCAGCCGGACCCCGGGCGGCAAGCGATCGGCGAGCGCGACGTTCTTGAACGACAGAAGACCCCGCATGAACTGCTGGTCGGCCGCAACGGCCCGACCGCCGTGGAAGATGAACGCTGCGCACCGCGTAAACAGCGCCAGGGCAAAGTGCCGCCACGCGGCTTCCGGAACCAGGAAGCCGCGCGATGCCACCCGCCACCTCGACCGTCAGCGCGAGCACGACGGCGACACTTTCTGAGCCAGCCGTCAGGCAGTCAGGTCGAAGACCAGAACCTCGGCCGCGTTGCCACTGGCCAGCGTGATCGATTCCTCATGCTCCAGCGCCAGAGCATCGCCAGCGCCGAGGCGCCGGCCATTGACCTCGAGGGCGCCGCGCACCAGATGGACATAAGCCTTGCGTTGCGGGTCGAGCGCCAGTTGCGCGCTCTGCCCGGCCTCGAACAGGCCGGCGTAGAGCGACGCGTCGGCATTGATGGTGACCGAACCGTGTGCTCCATCAGGAGAAGCGATCAGTCGCAGGACGCCCCGCTTCTCGTACACCGGGATCGCTTTCTGCTCGTAGCCCGGAGCAATGCCCTTGACCTTCGGTTCCATCCAGATTTGCAGGAAGTGGGTGATCTGCCCCTTGGCATGATTGAACTCGCTGTGCGTCACGCCGCTACCTGCACTCATGCGCTGCACGTCGCCGGGCGGGATGCCCTGGATGTTGCCCAGGCTGTCCTGGTGCGCGAGTTCGCCCGACAGGACGTAGCTGATGATCTCCATATCGCGATGGCCATGCTTGCCAAAGCCGGTTCCCGCTGCAATCCGGTCCTCGTTGATGACGCGCAGATTGCCCCAGCCCATGCGGGCAGGATCGTAATAGCCGGCAAAAGAGAAGGAATGGAAGCTCTTGAGCCAGCCGTGGTCGGCGTAGCCGCGCTCTTGCGCTGGACGCAGGGTGATCATGAATGGACCTCCGTGTTGTTGTGACGGAATCAATGATGGGCCACGGCAGCGTCTTGCCGGACCTCGCCATTTGATGACATCATTCAAGAAAATTGAATGAATGATCTGCATGACGCCAACTCCACGCGATGTCCTGACGCCCGATGCGCTGGCCATGCTGCAGACCATAGCGCGCAGCGGCAGCTTTGCCGCCGCGGCACGCGCCAGCCATATGGTGCCGAGCGCGTTGAGCTACCGGGTGCGCCAGATGGAAGAGGCGCTCGATGTGCTGCTTTTCGACCGCAGTTCGCGTCAGGCCCGCCTGACCGAGGCCGGTGGCGAACTGCTGCGCGAAGGCGCTCGCCTGCTGGCGGACATCGACGCCATTGCCAACCGCGTCAGGCGCGTCGCCACCGGGTGGGAGCCACAGTTCACCATCGCCGTCGACAGCATCATCAGGCAAAGTACGGTGATGGAACTGTGTGCGGATTTTTTTGCACTCAACCCGCCGACCCGACTCAGGCTGCGCGCCGAAACCCTGTCCGGGACGTTTGCCGCACTCGGTTCAGGCCAGGCCGACCTGGCGCTGGGCGTGGTGCTTGATGCCGCCAGCACGGCAGGTCTGCAGCACGAGCCACTGGGCAGTATGAGTTTCGTCTTCGCACTGGCGCCGCATCACGCGCTGGCCAAGGCCGCCGAGCCGTTGAGCGATCAAATCATCCGCCAGCATCGGGCGGTCGCCGTGGCCGACACGATCCGCCACGGCGGCGGGCTGAGCATCGGCCTGCTGGCCGGGCAGGACGTGTTCACGGTGACCGACCTGCCGGCCAAGCTCGATGCCCAGATCAGGGGACTGGGCATCGGGTTTCTGCCCAAATCCCTGGCGCAGCCTTACATCGACTCGGGACGACTGGTAGCCAAACGTGTCGAACGCCCGGAACGGCAGATCCACGTCAGCTACGCCTGGCTCAGGAGCGGCAGCCCAGGCCAGGGACGGGCGCTGCAATGGTGGCTGACGCAACTGCACAACCCGCTGACGCGCGTCGCACTGCTCGACGAGCGCGCTTCCCGCGATCGCTGACGCGCTTCACCCGCGACCAGCCGCAACGAGCGGGCCGACTTCCCGCTGGCCGGCGCATGGCGTATGCTTGTCCGATGAGCATGCGTGGAGTGATCGCCGCCTCAGAACCGCATACGGCGGTGGCCGCTGCGCGCCTGCTGCGGCGTGGTGGCAATGCGGTCGACGCGATCGTCGCCGCCAAGCTTGCCGCGATCGTCACCGAACTGCCGCTGACCTCGCTGGGCGGCGGCGGTGTCTGCCTCTGGGGCAATGCCGACGACGGCTACGAAGTGCTCGACTTCTTCGGCGCCGCGCCGGGACTCGGCCTCGACGCTCACCCGCCCCTCGACTTCGCGCCGATCACGGTTGATTTCGGGCAGACCAGCCAGGTTTTCCACATTGGCAAGGGCGCCGCCGCGGTGCCCGGGCAACTGCTCGGCCTGCTCGCCCTGCACCGGAGAGCCGGTCGCCGGCCGTTGCATGAAGTGATTGCCCCGGCCGCGACCTGGGCCCATGACGGCTTTCTGGTCAGTCCGCAGATCGCCATGGTGGTGGGCCTGATCGCGCCGATCGTCAGCCACTCGCCATCCGTGGCGCGCCTCTTCCTGCCCGGCGAACGGCTGCCGAAAGCCGGCGATCGCCTGACCAATCCCGAACTGGGCGATTTTCTGCAGGCCCTCGGCGCAGGGAATCCGGATCTCCAGGTCACCCGCTACCGGCGGGCACTGGTCGAGCACTTCGGCCCGCAGCAAGGCGGCCTGATCACCGCGCAGGATGTGGCCGCCTACACTCCCCTGATACGCGAGCCCCTGCGCGTCCCCTTCGGCCCCTGGACGCTGTTGACCAACCCGCCCCCCTCGGCGGGGGGTGGCCTGATCGGCGCCGGACTGCGCATTGCCGAAAACCTTGGCCTCGGGCAGGAGGAGTTCCTGTCCGGGGCGCATCAACTGGCCGTGGCCAGCGTACTGGCGAAGGTTTCGGAGATTCGCCGGGCGGGTTACGACGAGCGCCTGCACAGCGATCCCGCGGCCATCCGCCAACTGGTCGCCGGCGACGGGCTGCCGGCATGGCTGGCCTGCGCCCGCACGGCCGGCGGCGAGAACCCGCTCGGAGCGACCACGCACATCTCGGTGATCGATGCGGAGGGCATGGCAGCGGCGATGACGACGAGCAATGGCGAAGGTTGCGGCCATGCCCTGCCGGGCCTGGGAATACATGTCAACAACTTCCTCGGTGAGGACGACATCAACCCCGACGGCTTCCATCGACTGGCGCCCGGCACCCGGATGAGCACGATGATGTCGCCCAGCATCGTCCTTGCCGGCGATCGTCCGTGTTTCGCCCTGGGCAGCGGTGGTTCGAACCGTATCCGCAGCGCCATCCTGCAGGCTTTGCTCAATCTGCTGCTTTATCGACAACCGCTCGACGCGGCGGTGAACGCCGCCCGCCTGCATGTCGAAGGGTGCCGGCTGTGGTTCGAGCACCCGGGCCTCGGCCCCGGTGCTGCCGCTGCGCTACAGGCGGCCTGGCCGGGTGCCACCCGCTTCGACTCGAAGAGCATGTTTTTCGGCGGCGTGAACTGCGTCGCCATGCTCGACGGTCGGCCGTGTGGTGCGGGTGACCGGCGCCGCGGCGGGGTGGTGATGATTGCCGAGGACTAGCCGCCGCCGCGGCACCTGACATCGAATGAATCAGGTGCCGGGGCGCTTCGGCAACTTGAGCACGTCGTTGATCTCGTCCAGACTCGCCGGGATGCGATTGACGATCGCATCGGTCGCCTGTTGATTCGCCTTGCCGACGATCTCCGCCAGTTCGCGCATCCGGCTGACCGCCGTCTCGAAGACCTTCTTGGCAGCTTGTGTCTCGGCCGCGACCAGTTCCTGCGGCGAGCTGACCTTGGGCAGCCCACCGATGGCGCCGGTGAGCTCCTGCACCGTTTCCTGCAGGATCTTCACCTGCCACTCACCAACCGCCTTGATTCCCTCCATCGCCGCGCGGCTGGAGACACCGAGGGCTTCCAGGTTGTCACGCTGGCTCGCCACCAGCGCATCCATGTTGACCCCCGGCACCTGCAGACGGGCGAGCTGGTTGAGCAGCTCGCCGCTGGCCTTGGTCGGATCCAGGCTGGCCAGTGTTTTGACCCAGTCGCTCATCAGGTTGGACATCTCATTCATCTTCGTTCTCCTTTGCGTGCCATTGACTGCCGAAACCAGACGCGCGCCTCCCTCTGCACGCGCCCCTCGCCCGCTGCTGCCCGGGCCTCACTTGACCGGCACCGGCAGCAGCTTTTCGCCGCCGGCAAGAATGTTGATCATCTGCGCGACGGCCTTGATCTGTCCGCCCGCCTGGGTATGGTACCCCTCATCAGAGTAATACTGCCCCCACCAGTTCCAGCAACCCCGCGGATTGATCGGTGGCGTGGCCAGGGAACCGACACGCGCCTGCACCTGTGGATAGACGACCACGAGGTCATTGGCCTGGGCCCATTCATTGTACCCGGCAAACTTCGCGAACAGATTACCGGCGTGGCCGCTCCGGCGGTCGGTCGTGCCGCCCTGCCGGCAACCGTGGAAAGCCACGTGCAACCGGCACTTCCGTCCGTCGCTGCAGGCACGCGGGATGAACACGTAACCCTCTCTGGCCATCGAGGCGTTCTGTAGTTCATTGTAAGGGGTGCTCGAGAATTTCCCGAAGATCAGGCGTTGGTCGAATGCCCTGATTTCATCTTCCGCCACCACCGCTCGTCCACCCTCGAGCGCCGGCGCGCCGTAAATGCGGGTCAGGATCGCTCCCGCCAGATCGACATCCTGCAGATTCCTGCAGACCTCCCGTTGGCTCGCCGGCGGGCAACTGGCCGTGCCGCTCGCCCTGGTGTCCGCAGGCGGCGGACAGAGGCAGTGATCCAGCACCTGTCGCTGCCGGGCAACCGCCGCACAGTCGTCGATGAAGGAGTCCTTGTCGACCGGCGGCAAGGCGGCCGGTGGCAAGGGACAATTCCCCACCACCTCACCGGCAGGTTTGTTGAAACCATCCCTGATCATCGTGTGACGCGCCGGAAAGGTCCGGTTGTAAGTGATGTTGTCCCGTTCGACCCCGGCCTTGTCGGGGTCGGCATAGAATTCGAAGACGGCATCCATCACCCCGTGCGGCACGATGCCATCGTATTCGGCACTGATCAGGTAAACCTTGTCACCCCGCAGGCCGGCCAGCGGGCTGATGTGCCCCTCCGCCGCCCGTTTCTTCGCCTCGGCGAAGGACGCCCGGGCGACCCGCGTGGTCGCCGCCGCGCTCTTCGGAGCCTGATCGGTCCTGCCACACCACCTGGCATCAAGCCCCAGCTTCGTGCATTCGAGCATGACAGACTGGCTGCACTTCGTCACCGCGTCCAGGATGCTCCCCGCGGCGCAGTAGTACGGACCGCCGGCCACCACGCCAACCCCCATGATGTGTTCGGAGTGCGCAACGTGAAACTGATGCGCCATGAAGCCGCCCGATGAGATGCCGGAGACCGAGATCTGGGTCACGTCGATGTTGACACCCGCCGCCAGCTCCTCCAGTGCCGGAGCCGCCGCCGCGTAATGCGTCATGGCCAGCGTACAAGCCGCCACCCCGATCAAGCAGCGCGCTTGGCGGTTCTGCCTGTTTCGCCTTGACATCATCTTTCTCCCCATGGTCAAAAAGGTCGCGCCGGCCCACTTCTCCGGCAGTCGCGTCGCCGGCACAAACCGCTCATGAGCTGCTCTGCCAGCAGGAGCATTGGCGAAGACGCTTGCCATCGCCAGGGAAAAGACATGTTATAGCAAGGGTATGATGCGGCGCAACAACAGCATGGACGTAAGTATTCGGCAAATCCGTTGGCCAGGTCCGGCCTTGAAGAGCTGCAGCAGCACACCGCCGCAACCCGGGAGCAGTTGCCGGCGCTGCTGTACATGGCGCTGTTTGCCAACCCGAAGACTTGAACGTAGAATCGTTGTTGAAATTTTCAACAACAGGAGGCGTCATGGGCACGATGAATTTCAGCATTCCCGATGACATCAAGAACGACTTCAACCGGATGTTCGCCCATGAGAACAAGAGCGCTCTGGTTGCCGAGCTATTGCGCGAGGCGGTCGACAAAGCCCGGCGCAAACAGCAAAGCGATGCCGCCATCGATCGCATCCTGGCGCGCCTGCCGCAGGCGCCGCGAACATCCACTGCTGACATCCTGAAAACCCGCGACGAACTGCGGGCCGAGTCCGATGATGCGCACGGCACCGCGGCGCGATGATGGCCTGCGTTGTCGATGCCAGCGTCGCCGTCAAATGGTTTCTGGCCGGCGCTGGCGACGAAGACCATGTTCCGCAAGCCTTGCAACTCCTGCTGGGTTTGCGTGAGGGGCGCATCGCCCTGATTCAGCCGCCGCACTGGAAAGCGGAAATCGCCGCCGTCCTGGCGCGACGTCTCCCCGACACTGCCGCCACCCACCTGCAAGACCTGCTGCTGATCGAAGGCATTGCGTTTATCGACATCCCGCATGTATACCGTGACGCCGTCGAGCTGGCGACGCGCCTGCGGCATCACCTGTTCGACACTCTTTACCACGCCACCGCGTTTCATGCCGACGCCACCCTGATTACCGCCGACCGTCGCTATCACGACAAGGCCGCGCCGCTCGGCCAGATCATGCTGCTGGAACAATGGCCCGGGTGACCGCTGGCGACATGAACCCCCCTGACCACATCGACCTGATCGCCGCCGCTTCCGACGGCATCCGGAAACTGCGCGGGCTGATCCTCGAACTGGCGGTGCGCGGCAAGCTGGTGCCGCAGGACCCGAACGACGAACCGGCAAGCGGACTGCCCGAGCGGATCGCAACAGAGAGGGCGCGGCTGCAGGCGGCGGGAGTTTGCAAGAAGTCGAAAGCAGCGCCGTTTTCGGGAGATATGGATTGGCCATAATTGCTTCGTCACTCGCCCCGCACCGACATGCCCAAGAAAAACCTCTCCGAGCGCGACATCTGTACGCAATTCATCGCCCCGGCGCTGCAACGCGCCGGGTGGGATTTCGCGTCGCAAGTGCGTGAAGAGGTCACCTTCACGGCGGGGCGCATCATCGTGCGCGGCAAGCTGCACAGCCGGGGCGCCAAGAAACGCGCCGATTACCTGCTGTACTACAAGCCCAACCTGCCCATCGCCGTCATCGAGGCCAAGGACAACAATCATGGCCTGGGCGATGGCATGCAGCAGGGCCTGAGTTACGCCGAAACGCTCGACCTGCCCTTCGTCTTCAGCAGCAACGGTGACGGCTTCCTCCTCCACGACCGCACCGGGCACGCCGAGCAGGTCGAAACACTCCTCACGCTCGACCAGTTCCCCTCGCCGCGAGACCTTTGGCAGCGCTACTGCGTGTGGAAAGGGCTCGTCACTCCGGAAAGTCGCGCTACCGTCGAAACTCCGTATTACGACGACGGCAGCGGCAAGGTGCCGCGCTACTACCAGGTCAACGCCATCAACCGCACCATCGAGGCGATTGCGCGTGGGCAGGATCGCATCCTGCTGGTCATGGCCACCGGCACGGGCAAGACCTACACCGCCTTCCAGATCATCTGGCGGCTGTGGAAGTCGAAAGCCA
>ERZ761603.2800-NODE-2800-length-11667-cov-46.038495_pt1 | contig 11667 bp, 14 predicted proteins | sample MGYA00511879_ERZ761603 | MGnify/ENA primary metagenome ERZ761603 (study PRJEB28899, sample SAMN02850040) | bioreactor sludge metagenome | biome: EBPR Sludge; feature: EBPR Bioreactor; material: flocular biomat | place: Australia: Thorneside Wastwater Treatment... | reverse complement strand
GAGATTACAAGGTGACTGGAGTTCAGACGTGTGCTCTTCCGATCTCGGCGCCGGTTCTCGGCGAGGCGTCGGCGCCGGTGGCCGGGGTCGCCCTCGGCGCGGTGGTTCGTACCGCCGACGCCGAAGAGTTGCGCTTTTATGTCCTGCGCGCGCTGACGGATCGCTACGCTGCGCAGAAGGGCATCACGGTGAGCCGTGCCGAGATCGACCGTTACGAGCGCCATGTCGCCGCCTTCATGAAGGCCGATGCCGCGAAGCGGGCCGCCCGGCTGGCCGCCATCGAGCGCGAGTTGCAGGATCGCTCCCTGGCGCCCGACCGGCGCCCGGCGCTGGAAGCCGAGGCGAAAACGCTGCGGGAACTGCGCGCGAGCGAAGCACGGGAGGCCGCTGGCGCGGCGACGGCCGAGGATAAGGCGGCGCGCGACACGATCGCCGAGGCCTTCATCCGGCAGTGGAAGATCAACCGGGCGCTGTACGCGGCCTATGGCGGGCGCGTGATCTTCCAGCAGGGTGGCCCGGAGCCGCTCGATGCCTACCGCAAGTTCCTCGAAGCGGCACAGGCGCGCGGCGATTTCGTGATCGCCGACCCGGCGCTGGCCGACGGTTTCTGGCGCTATTACCGCGATACCTCGCGCCACACCTTCCTGCCTTCCGGCACGGCGAGCGACCGTGCAATCAACAACCCGCCCTGGGCCGCGCGCTAAAGCCGGTCCGACCACGCTACCGCCCCAAGGAGCCATTCGATGAAGACATCCCGACGCATCCTCGCCGCCCTGGTTTCGTTCAGCCTGGCCAGTACCCCGGTATTCGCCGGGCCGGCGCCGGGCGATCTGTCCGGGCTCAGGTACCAGAGTCTGGAGCGGGTCGACGAGCAGATGAACAGCCGCGGCTACACCCTGATCCATAGCGACTGGCACAACAACCGGAACTGGGGCTACTGGTGGCAGCAGTCGTCGCGGACCTGCATCCGCATGCAGGACGATGGCCGCAAGGTGCTGGACCTCGAAACCACCATCGCCATGGACTGCAACCAGAGCGAGTCCGCCGACGGCAAGAAGTCGGGCGTCAGCACCGGCGCCGCAATCGCCATCGGCGCCGCCGCGCTGGTCGGCGTCGCCCTGCTGGCCAGCAAGTCGCACCAGCGCGACGAGAAGAACAACGGCCAGGACGAGAAGAGCACGGCCGAATACGAGCGCGGCTACCGCGACGGCCTGCACCACGAGCGTTACCACAACTACCAGAATACGACGGCCTATTCGGACGGCTACAACGCCGGCCAGCAGGACCGCGACGAGCGCACCAGCTACCGGGCTCGGGACGGCCGCCACAGCGGTTACCAGTCCTATGTGTCGCTGGATGATCTGGTCGGGGCGCGCGCGTCGGGCGCCGATTCGGAACTGCGTTCGCGCGGCTTCACCGACAAGGGCGGCTACCAGCAGGGCGAGAAGTCCTTCACCACCTGGTGGAACGAGCGCACCCGCCAGTGTGTGCAGGCGGTGACCCGGGATGGCCGCATCAAGCGTTTCGAAAGCCTGTCCGAAGGCAACTGCACCTGATTTTCAACCCGCAACCCCAACTACAAGGAGAAGTTCATGATCCGTCAATTGCTGGTCATCGTCGCCGCCACCGCGGCCACGTCCGCTTACGCCGCCATGCCGGTCTTCGCCGCCAAGTGCGGTGCGAACCTCAATGTCGACACCAACCCCAAGGGGCAGGTGCGCATGAACGGCAAGCTGGCCAAGGTCACCAAGCACCCGGACGGCCAGATTACCGCCAAGGCGGATGGCGCCTATGTCGACATCAATCCGAAGGGCTCGGAGCCGCCATATGTCACCTTTACGGCCAAGGACAAGAGCATCGGCACCTGTGAGATCCTCGGCTTTGCGGCACCGGGCGCAGCCGCCGGCGCCGCTGCCTCCAAGGGGCCGTCGCACACCGAGCGCGCCGGCCAGGGACAGTTCGATGCCCGGGGCGATATTCCCTGTTCCGAGGGTGGTAGCCGGATGCGCCAGTGCGCCTTCGAGGTGGCGCGCGAGTCGGGCGGTTCCGCCACCGTCAAGGTCTCGCTGCCGAGCGGCAAGACCCGCTTCATCTTCTTTGAGAAGGGGAGGGCGATTTCCGCCGACCTCAGCCAGGCCGACGGCGACATGACCTTCCGCGCGAGCAAGCGGGGTGACGTATTCAAGGTCCAGGCCGGCAAGGAGCACTACGAGATCCCGGAAGCCGTGGTTTTCGGGGGCTGAGGTCCGCCCGTCAGCAAGACCTCGCGGCGGGGGCATGGATCCCGCCGCAGCAGGAATTTTTCCAGGGGTATTCAGGAGGGGACATGAAGAAAGCCGTTTTGCTTTTCGCCTTGCCGCTCGCCCTGGCGCTCGCGGCCTGCGACCAGAAACCCAAGTCGTCGACCGAGCAGGTCAAGGACAAGGTCAACGACGCACTGGACCGTCGTCCCAACGAAAAACTCAAGGATGCTGCCGAAGATCTCCGCGACGGGGCGAAGTCGGCAGTCAAGGATCTCAAGGAAGCCGGCAAGTAAGGCCGCGCCGGCGCGATACTTATTGGAGGAAACATGGGCAACACGAAAGTTGACAAGGCCGCCGGTCTGGCCAAGGAGACCCTGGGCAAGGCCACCGGCAACAAGCGGCTCGAGAACGAGGGCAAACTGGAGCAGGCGGGCGCCTCGATTCGGGAAACGGCCGGCGAGGTGGCCGACAGCGTCTCCGGCGCGGTCGGCAAGGCCATCGATTCGGTGGGCAGTGCAGCCGAACGCATCAAGGACAAGCTCTCGGGCAAGGCCTGAAGCCATTCACCGGTAACCGGCCTGTCGCCGATACCGGCACTCATCAAGGAGAAGACATGGATATCATCGTCACCATCATCGTCGGCTTCATCGTCGGCGTCATCGCCAAGTTCCTCATGCCCGGACCGGACGGGGGCGGCTTCATCCTCACCACGATCCTCGGCATCGCCGGCGCCTTCGTCGGCAAACTTGTGGCCGGAATGCTCGGCATGAGCGGGCCGGTCGGCTGGATCGGTTCCATCCTCGGCGCCATGCTGATCCTGTTCGTGCTGCGGCTGGTCAGGAAAGCCTGATCGAGCGAGTTGCAGCCACCATGAAACCGATTCTTGCATTCGCTGCGGCGTTGACCGCAACCATCGCCCAGGCGGGCGGCAATCCGTTCGCCGGCACCACCTGGCAACTGCTTTCCATCCAGTCGATGGACGACGCGCAGGGCACGACCCGGATAGCGGACCCGAGCCAGTTCACGCTGAGCTTCGGTGCCGACGGGCGCGCGGCCTTCCGCCTCGACTGCAATCGCGGCACGGGGGAGTACAACGTAAAGCCGGCGGGCGACGGTGCCACGGGAACGATCAACTTCGGTCCCATCGCCGCGACGCGCGCGCTGTGCCCGCCGCCGAATCTCGACGAGCGGATCGCGCGCGACATGGCCTACGTGCGCGGCTACCTGCTCAAGGAAGGCAAGCTCTATCTCTCGCTGATGGCCGATGGCGGCATCTACGAGTGGGCGCCGGTGCATACGGCAGGGACCGAACAAGACAAGGATCGCATCGTCAAGCCGGTGCGCTTCGCCAGCGGCAAGAGCGAGGCCGTGATCCGCGGTCGCATTACCGGCCGCCAGTACGTCGACTACCAGTTGCGGGCCGGCGCCGGCCAGCGCATGACGGTGAAGCTCGAGGGCAGCAATGGCGCGAATTACTTCAACCTGCTGCCGCCGGATCGGCTCAATGAAGCCATGGCCATCGGCGAATTCAACGGCAATCGCTTCGACGGCCTGCTGCCGGATGACGGGCTGTACACGATCCGCGTCTTCCTGATGCGTTCGGCCGGCCGCCGCGGCGAGACCAGCGATTTCACGCTGGCGGTCGGCATCACCGGCGCGCCGCTGAAACCGGTGCCGGCGAAGGTCGATGCGGTGATTCCGGGCACACCCTTCCATGCCCGCACGACGACGAAATGCGAACCGCTCTACACGCAGGCGCGCGAGTGCGAAGCCTGGGTCATCCGCCGCGGTTTCGACGGCACGGCGACGGTCATGTTGCGCTGGGAGACCGGCAACGATCAGAAAGGCATGCGCCGCATCCTGTTCGTCAAGGGCGAGCCGAAGGCGGCCGATACGCCGCGGCCGATGACCTTCACGCGCAACGAGCGCGGCTGGCGGGTGAGCTTCGGCGGCGAGGAGCATTTCGAGATCCCGGAGCCGCTGGTGTTTGGCGGCTGAAGCGGCGGTAGTGGAAGTTCAGCGGATGCCGGGGTCGCCAAACTTCAGGCAACTTCAGACAGGAGGTGAAGCATGAGTGCAATGACCGGAGCGGCCATCGGCGGGGTGATCGGTTTGCTGATCGTCGCGCTGATTGGCCTCGTGATCGGGGCGGTGGCCAAGATGTTGATGCCGGGGCCGGACCCCGGCGGCTGGTTCGTGACCATCCTGCTCGGCATCGCCGGGTCGTGGGTCGGCAACTTCCTGTTCGGGCTTGTCGGCCTGCATGGTGTGGTCCTGGAACTGGTCGGCGCGGTGCTCGGCGCCATGCTGCTGCTGTGGATCTACCGCATGGTCAAGGGCAAGAAGCCGGGGTAGCCGGAGGCTGCCGAAGTCGTTGGTGGCGGGAGCGCTCTGGGCCATTCCCGGTACCGGTCACCGCGGACGGCCATCGAGGTCCGCCCCGTTTTTTCATCGAAAGGAGTATTCATGATCAAGACTCTCGTACTCGTAGCCGCCGGTTCCCTGTTGCTCGGCGCTTGTGGCTCGACGCCCCCGTCGCCTGGTGGCGGATCGTCTGCCCCGGTCAACCTGAACGACCTTGTCGGAATACGCGGCGCCAGCTTCGACGGCGAGATGCAGCGGCGCGGCTTCATCAACAAGGGCGGTTTCCAGCGCGACGGTCGCGCCATGGGCCTCTGGTACAACTCCGCCTCGCGGCAATGCGTCGAGTCGACCACGGTCGAGGGCCGCGTGCAGGCGATCGACGAGGTTTCCCCACGCACCTGCCGATAGGCGCGGCCGGTGGCCCGGGGCTTCAATTTCCGGTTTTCCATCCAACAGAAAGGCAGGGTCAGCAAAATGAATCTCACGGCAATCAAACTCACCGGGGCCGCGCTGGCGGCGGTCGTCCTGAGCGGATGTGCGGGCGGCTCGGGGGGAAGCACCGGTAGCGCTCCGTCGGTAACCTCCAGGGCAGAACAAGCCTGCCTCAACCGTGCACGCGCCAGCAGCGTGCCCGGGGCACACGTGATTCGATCCGAGTTCTCGCAAGCGAACACGCTGGTCATGATCGGCGACAACGTCGGTGGCCGTTATCGCTGCCTGTCCTCGAACGACGGCGTCGTCGCGGACTTCTCGCTCCTTTGATCCACGGGTTTCCAGTCGTCCGCTGACCATGGGGCGACTGCCGGCGGCTTGGACCGCCCAGGCGTGGTTCGCAATGGAACACCATTGCATTCCGGCGACCTCGTGGCCGGGGGGCTAACCGTTCGCGGCTCGAACCTGGGCCGGCCAGGGTCGATGCCGTGTTTGCAGGCACCCGCTACCACGCCCGCACGTCGACGAAATGCGAGCCGCGCGCCGCTACTCCTTGCCTGACTCGCACCGGATCGGTCGAGTTCAGTGATCAGGGTTGCCGCGCCTGAGGCGATGGATCGGGCTCAGTGCAGCGAACAGCCAGCCCATGCCCAGGGCCAGCACTACCGAGGTGATCTCCGCCGTGCGGCCGGGCAGGTAGCGCTGCGCGAATTCGCAGGCAAAGGCGAGGGTCGCCACGAATGCCGTGATCCCGCCCGATGAAGCGCCATTGCGCACGGCACTCCGGATGATGGCGCCGAAGCACAGGCACTCGAACGCCACCGTGGTCACCACCGAACCGATCGAGCCCGACAGCGACGAGGCAAACGGCAGCCAGCGCATCGCAGTGGGCTCGTCGTTCCATTGCAGTGGCCAGATGGCATGGAGCAGGTAGGCTGCGCTGGCGATCGCGAGCAAGGCCCACCAGCACAGCCTTTCTTCCATCCCGTCGATGCCCCGCCACACCGCGGCTCCCGCCGCGATGCCCAGGACCACGGGCAGTCCGGGCGCCTGGTAGATTACGACGAACTTGCCGGCCACTATTGCCAGCGTCGCGATGGCGGCCAGCGGCCGGGCGAGGCGCTCGGCCGCCACCGAGCGAACCAGTTGCGCCAGCGCCCCGAGTCCGATTACCGTCACTGCCATGTGCAGCAACATGCGGCGCGGCTGCCAGGGATCCTGCTGCCACAGCGACTTGACGTTATAGGCGACCGATGACCGGTCGAGTGTGGGGATGAAGGGATACAGCTCGGCCACTACCCAGAGCACGACCATCACGAGAGCGAAGCGATCGGCGGAATGCAGGTTCAGGTGGCGCCGCGACAGCCGGTTCAGGCTGCTGGCGGAGATCATCCCGGCCAGCCAGCCAGCGGTAAACCCCAGCATGTTGAAGACAATATCGGACAGCGCCGGCGTGCGTGGCAGGTATTTCTGCAGCCACTGCAGGATGCCGGCAACGATAAGCGCGATTGGCAACCAGGCGAGAAAGCCGTCCCGCTGGCCGCCTTGGCCTTGGTAGTGCCAGGCGAGCAGCCAGCCCAGTGGCAGGAACAGGATCACGTTCTCGACTACGTCGACCAGGCCGAGCGGTCCCCGGTAAATGAAGTCCTGCGGCTGCGTGAAGTTCCAGGCAAACGGATACAGGGAGCCATAGATGATCAGCAACAGCAACAGCCCGACGGCGATCCGGTGGTTGCGGCGGCCAGTGCTTGCCGGCTGTCCTGACTTGGCTTCGGGTTCCATGCGGGTCTCGCTTGCTGGTCGGGGCGCAGTGCCTGGGCGGCTTCACGGCGATGCGTTCGGGTTCCGTCGATTTCACCATGTTCCCGGCGTCAACCGCAACAGCCGGCGCGCGTTGCCTTTACGCCGGTCCACGGTGCGACGCGGCCGATGGTTCGCTCCCTTCACGGGCGGACGAAACTGCCTGGGTCCAACAATGTTGCGCGACCGGGTTTTCGTTTCGGCTTCATCGTAGTAATCTGCGGCATCGTGTTTTCATGACCGCGAGTCGGGCAAGTCTGTGGGGGTTGAAATGTCGAGCAAGAACGACCTGTTCAGAATCATCAATGCGCGATCTCCCAGCATCGTCGAGCAACTCATTGCCGGCTGGGGAAGTCTGCAGTTCAGCGAGTATGTCAATGACCTGCTCAAGGATGCGCAAAAGGGTACCAACCCGCAACTCAAGGAAGAAGTAATTTCGGCTCTGGTGGCACTGCGGGCCGAGCATGACCGCGAGTTCCCGCAATTCGCAATTGTGACCGAGGAACTGGTTGTCGAACGGCTCGAGCAGACGCCGTATTTCCACACGGTAAATGCGAAATTTCCGCGAATTGCGCGGCGCCTGGTCGCGACCTGGGGTCACGCCACATTCGGTGAATACATCAACGACTTGCTCAACGACAACCGGTCGGGTCGGCAAGGATTTCCCGAGGACGTCATGCTCGCGCTTTTCAAGCTGTCGGAGGAGCACGACAAGGAATTCCCGCAATACGTCCTCAAGATCACGGATATCTGGTCGCTGAGCAACAAGATCTACTGATCGTTGCGGCTCCTCTCGCCACTTTCAGAACGAGCCGAACATCCCGCCGAGGACGATCACCGCGATCAGCGCCAACAGCGCGCCGACGACGCAGCACATCACGATGTCGATATAACTCTTGCGGTGGGTCGAGCCGCAAACCGCCAGCAGCGTGATGACCGCGCCGTTGTGCGGCAGGCTGTCGAGGGTGCCGGCGGACATCACGGCGATGCGGTGCAGCAGCGCCGGGTCGATGCCCTGCTGCCCGGCGATCGCCAGATAGACCGGGCCCAGCGCTTCCAGCGCGATGGTCATGCCGCCGGACGCGGAACCCGTCAGCGCGGCGAGGACATTGGTTGACACCGCCAGCGACACCAGCGGCCCGCCCTCGATCGACAGTACCCAGTCGGCGACCGCCGCGAAGGCCGGGAGCGCCGCGACGACCGCGCCGAAGCCGACCAGGCTGGCGACGCTGATGATGGGCAGCACGGAAGCGTTCGCACCGGCATCGACCGATGCGCGCAACTCGGTCAGGCGCTGGCGGTTGAGGGCGATCAGCACCAGGATGGCGGCGATCAAGGCAACGATGACCGACCAGATGCCGCTGACCGACGCGATCGCGATGCCCCCCCACTGCGGCTCGGCGAGGAAGCTGGTGTCGAGGCGGGGAATCACCAGCATCGACATCCCCAGATTGACCAGGACGACGACGATCAGCGGCAATCCCGCGACCATGATGCCCGGTTCTTGGGGGCTGTGGTGACCGTGCCTGATCTCGGCCGGGTCGAAGGCGCCGGAGGTTGTCGCCCGCTCACGAACGGCCGGACTGTCGCACGCTGACTCCACCGTGCCGCCGAGGTCGCCGAAGCCCTCGCCGGCCAGCCGCGCCTTGCGCTCGGCGCGCAACAGCCACCACATGCCGAAGCCGAACATGATGCCCGAGGCGACCAAGCCCAACCCGGGCGCGGCAAATGGCGTCGTGCCGAAAAAGGGCATCGGGATGGCGTTCTGCACGGCCGGCGTTCCCGGCATCGCCGACATCGTGAAGGTCATGGTGCCCAGTGCTACCGCCCCCGGCGTCAGGCGGTTCGGGATGTTGGCGGCACGGAACAGGCCTTGCGCCATCGGCACGATCACGAACAGCGCGACGAAGAGGCTGACGCCGCCATAGGTGACGATGGCGCCGGCCAGGACGACCGCCAAGATGGCCCGCCTGGCACCGAGCTTGTCGGTCATGAACCGGGCGATGGTGCTCACCGAACCGCTGTCGTCCATCAGCTTGCCGAAGATCGCGCCAAGCAGGAAGAGCGGGAAGAACTGCGCCACGAAGCCGGCCGCGGCTCCCATGAAAGTCTGCGTCCAGTGCGCGAGGAGCGGATCACCCGCGGCGAACGCCGCGACCATGGCCGCCAGCGGCGCCAGGACCAGGACGCTCCAGCTGCGGAACGAAAGCCCGACCAGCACGGCCAGCCCCAGGATGATGCCGAGCAGTCCCATTGGCTATGACTCCTCGATCAGACGGTCGATGTCCAGCGTCGATCGGACGCCGATGTCATTGCCGTGGGTTTCCAGGAAGACCTCGGCAGCGCGCCGCCCTTCCTCGCGCAACATGCAGAAGAATGACCATTCGGCCAGCAACTTGGACGAGTAGCCCAGCCCCAGCATGACCTGCTCGCCAGCGACGCGATGGATGCGCATCCTCGCCCACATGGCTCCCTCGCCGGAACCGGGGTCGGCCACCCGGCGCAGGAGCGCCGCCATGCGCAGCTCCTTGACGAGCGGTGAGTTGAACGAAATCTCGTTCAGACGGTTCTGGATTTCCACGGGGGTGCGTGGCGTTCCCGGCCGCTCGATCGGATTGATCGAAACCAGGATCGTATCCTGCGACTCGCATTCCCGGATCAGCGGCGTCATCGTCGGGTTGCCGCTGAAGCCGCCATCCCAGTAAGGTTCGCCATCGATTTCCACCGCCTGGAACATGGTCGGCAGGCAGGCGGAGGCAAGCAGGACCTCGGGCGTCATTTCCGCGTTGCGGAACACACGGCCGCGCCCGGTATGGACGTTGGTGGCAGTCACGAACAGTTTCGGGCCAGCGGTTTTGAGGGCGGTAAAGTCGACGCAGTCGACGAGGATGTCATAGAGGGGATTCCCGCCCCCGATGTTGAGGGTGTAGGGGGAGAAAAGTCGTGCGGCCATGTCGGCCGCCACGAAGGCGGGGCAATAATCGAGTGTCCATTGTCCGGTCAGGATTTCGAGAGGGCCGCGCCGGAAGGGGCTGAGCAGTGCCGCCTCGGCGACTTTCTTCCAGAAACGTTCAAGTTCGATCCGGGCTTGCCCGGGGCCGCCCCTGGCCAGGCCGTGTGCCATGACTGCTGCATTCATTGCCCCCGCGGAGGTTCCGGAAATCCCGTCGTAGCACAGCCAGGATTCTTCCAGCAGGCGGTCGAGCACCCCCCAGGTGTAAGCGCCATGCGCGCCGCCGCCCTGCAGCGCGAGATCCACCAGAACCGGTTTCCGGCCCGAGCCGCCGGCTTGCGTCGTGCTTCCTGAAGCAGTCATTGTTCGCCATCCTTGGATCAAGACTTGGTTGGACATCGCCCCTCGCGCGTAGCGCCCTTGACCCGTTCGTGCGACGAACCGGGACGGCGAACCCGCGAGGCCACGTAGAGAGTCTACACGACAACAGGCAATACGGATGCGTCCATAAGCCGGCATGCGGTGGACTGGTACGGCGGCTCCCGGTGGCCGCACGCGTTGCATGCGGCCGGAGTTTGCCCGACAATGCGGCAGCGGTGCCTGCCGCAGCACCGCGAGTCACCATCGCTATTTCCCTTGGCCGCGGCATCGGAAGGAGAAAGATCATGGCTGGCAAGAAGGCGCTCTTCGTGGGCATCAACAAGTTTGCAAACTACTCCCAGTTCACCCTCAATGGCTGTGTCAACGATGCCAGGGACATGGCCGCCCTGTACAAGGATCTGCTTGGCTTCAAGGCGACGGAAATGACGGTCATTGCCGATGCGCAGGCCACCAAGGCCAACATCATGTCCCACCTCAACGCCATGGTGGCCGACGCAAAGGCCGGCAAGCTCAACTACCTCGTGTTCAGCCTTTCCTCCCATGGCACCCAGATGAACGACACCAGCGGCGACGAGCCCGACGGCAAGGACGAAGCCTTCGTGCCTTACGACATCGCGGAAAAGTCCGGCGCTTGGGACCCGGCGCACATCATCAGCGACGACGAGTTCCACGACCTCTTCGTGCAGCTGCCGGCCGGCGTCCTGCTCGAGGTCTATCTGGATACCTGCCACAGCGGCACCGGGCTGCGCGGCGCCGAGTTCGGATTGCATGCGCCGCGCGCCCGTTACATCGCGCCGCCGGACCAGGAATTCAGCAAGAAGACCGCAAGGATGCGCGGATTCACCCTGGAACGTCCAGTGCGCGGCGCGAAGAAGGGCGCGAAGGGCGGCGCCAAGGCTGCCGTCGCCGGTGCCAACCACATCCTGTGGACCGGCTGCAAGGCCAACCAGACCAGCGCCGACGCCTATTTCAACGGGCGCTACAACGGGGCATTCACCTATTATTTCGTCAAGGTCATGCGCGATTCGAAGAACAAGCTGTCGCGCAAGGACGTCATCGCGAAGATGCGCGCCTTGATGAAATCAGGTTTTGCGCAAACCCCGCAGCTCGAAGGCAATGCCACGAACCGGACCCAAGCGATCGTCTATTGAACTGACGCGCGGACGCTGATCGAAAAAGGGGCTCGAACGAGCCTCTTGACCTGTTTGCGCGTGCCCGCCGTTCACGGCGCCGGGGTTGGGTCCGGCACCGATCGCTGCGCGCCGGCCCCGTACTTATGCTCGAAGGCCTCGGCGGCCTTCTTGACCGAAATGAAGAAATCCTGGCTGCCGATTTCCTCGGAAAGTCCGACGCGCGCGAGTTCCTCGCGGAACGGCCGCGGCGCGTCGGCAATCTTGACGTCGACCCCCTCATCGCTCAGTTCCTGATGCAGTTCGGCGAAGCGCTGCGCCGCCGTGACATCCATGTCGTGAATCGCCTGGGCATCGATCACCA
>ERZ761603.2798-NODE-2798-length-11671-cov-11.490789_pt1 | contig 11671 bp, 11 predicted proteins | sample MGYA00511879_ERZ761603 | MGnify/ENA primary metagenome ERZ761603 (study PRJEB28899, sample SAMN02850040) | bioreactor sludge metagenome | biome: EBPR Sludge; feature: EBPR Bioreactor; material: flocular biomat | place: Australia: Thorneside Wastwater Treatment... | reverse complement strand
ACCGATCCCAATGGAATCGCCTCGACGCTTTTACAGAAAAACGCTTGCACAATCACCCGTTTGCCACACGATGCGTCGTCATCTCAAGAAGTTTCTGCCTGATCCGGAAACCATTCGCGCCAATCCCTGGTTACGGCCCTTCCAGTCGTCGCTGCTGCATCCGCGCCTGTGGCATCTCAACCGTCACTCGGCGGCCGGAGCGATCGCTGCCGGTCTCTTCTGCGGCCTGATTCCAGGGCCGCTGCAAATGTTCGGTGCTGCCGTCTGCGCGCTGGTCTTTCGCGTCAATCTTCCGCTGGCTCTGTTCGTAACGCTCTACAGCAATCCGTTCACGATTGTCCCGCTGTACCTGGTGGCGTACCAGATCGGCCGCCTGCTGATTGGCGACGACACCGGTTTCGTGGCTCCACCCGAGTTCGCGGCGGACAGCTTCGCGAGGTGGGGCGCTGCGATGCAGGCGTGGATGGCCGACGTGGCCAGACCACTGGCGGTGGGTCTGCTCTCCCTGGCCAGCAGCCTGGCGCTTGGCGGCTACCTGGCGACGCAGATTGCCTGGCGACTCTATCTCGTCCGGGCGTGGCAGCAGCGCAGACGGCGCGACTGTGCACGAAGAGCGTAGCCAGGGCAAACACGTCTCGTTGGCCACTACGCCGCAGTGTCGGGTAAAGTGTGCAGACGCTGCCGAAAACCGGCAAGGAGCTTGGCATGGAAAAGCCGCTGCAAGGTCGGTTCTGCTGGCAGGACCCCTTTCTGCTCGAGGCACAGCTCAACGAAGACGAGCGCTTGCTGCGCGATGCCACGCGCGCCTACTGCCAGGGCAAGCTGTTGCCGCGCGTTCGTGATTCGTTTCGCCACGAACGGACCGACCCGGCGATCTACCGCGAGATGGGCGCGATCGGCCTGCTCGGGGCAACGATACCGGCCGCGTATGGCGGTGCCGGGCTCAACCAGGTGAGCTATGGCCTGATCGCGCGCGAGGTCGAGCGTATCGACTCCGGTTATCGCTCGCTGATGAGCGTTCAGTCGTCGCTGGTCATGCTGCCGATTCATCGCTTCGGGACCGAGGCGCAGCGCCGCCGCTTTCTCCCGCGCCTGGCGAGCGGTGAGGCGATCGGCTGCTTTGGCCTGACCGAGCCTGATCACGGATCCGACCCCGGGGCCATGGAGACCCGCGCGCGCGCGGTGGACGGCGGTTACCGCCTGTCCGGCAGCAAGACCTGGATTACCAGCTCGCCGATCGCCGACGTCTTCATTGTCTGGGCGAAGGACGACGCCGGATCGATCCGCGGCTTCATTCTCGAACGGGGAATGCCGGGCCTGTCAACGCCGACGATCCATGGCAAGGTTGGCCTGCGGACGTCGATCAGCGGCGAGATCGTGATGGATGCGGTCTTCGTCCCCGAGGAAAACGCGTTTCCTGACGTCAGAGGACTGAAGGGACCGTTCTCGTGCCTCGACTCGGCACGTTACGGCATCGCGTGGGGTGCGCTCGGTGCAGCCGAGTTCTGCTGGCACACGGCCCGTCAATACACGCTCGAGCGTCGCCAGTTCGGACGCCCGCTGGCAGCCAACCAACTGATCCAGAAGAAACTCGCCGACATGCAGACGGAAATTGCACTGGCCCTCCAGGGTTGTTTGCGACTGGGGCGGATGAAGGACGAAGGCACGGCGAGTGTGGAAATCACCTCGCTGCTGAAGCGCAATTCCTGCGGCAAGGCGCTCGAGATTGCGCGGACGGCGCGTGACATGCTCGGTGGCAATGGCATCTCCGACGAGTTCGGCGTGATCCGCCATCTGGTCAACCTGGAAGTCGTCAACACCTATGAAGGCACGCACGACATGCACGCCTTGATCCTGGGGCGGGCGCAGACCGGGATCGCCGCCTTCTAGGCGCGGGCTACCCACATGTCATTGCGAACCTGCCAATCAACGGAGAACGGCGATGAATGCATCCATGCGCAACCTGTTGTTTGCTGCCCTCCTGACGGGCTCCCAGCCTGCAGTACAAGCGGCTGATTTCCTGACCGTTCTCACCGGAGGGGCCAGCGGCATTTATTATCCGCTGGGCGTCGCCTTGTCACGCATCTTCGCCCAGTCTCTGCCTGGTACCCGGACTGCCGTCCATGTCACGCGGGCAAGTGCCGAAAACCTGCACCTGTTGCAGGCCGGGCGGGGCGAGATCGCGTTCACGCTCGGCGATGCCCTTGCTGAAGCCTGGAAAGGCAACCAGGCCGCTGGTTTCGCCGCGCCATTACGCAAACTGCGCACCGTCGCCGCGATTTACCCCAGCTACATCCAGGTCGTCGCCAGCGCCGAGTCCGGCATCCGCACGCTGGCTGATCTCAAGGGCAAGCGCGTCGCCGTCGGAGCGCCCCAGTCGGGCACGGAACTCAATGCCCGCGACCTCCTCAGGGGCGCCGGGATGAGCTACGCTGATCTTGGCAAGGTCGAGTATCTGCCGTTTGGCGAGTCGATCGAACTGATGAAGATCGGAGCGCTCGATGCCGCCGTGATTTCCGCCGGCCTCGGCGTCGCCGCCATCCGCGACCTGGTTGCCGCGATGCCGATCGTCATCGTGCCGATTTCCGCGGAAGTCGTCGCACGCATCGGTGAAGCTGCCTACCAGCCGGGAACGATCCCGGCCGGAAGCTACCCGGGGTTGACGGTTGCAGTGCCGACGGCAACCGTACAGAACTTTCTGGTCACCCATGAGAGTGTACCCAGCGACGTCGTCTACGCGATGACGCGGTCACTGCTCGCCAACCTTGATCAGTTGGTTGCCGCACATTCGGCGGCGAAAACAATCGGCAAGGAGAGTGCGGCCGGGAGTGCGCCGGTGCCGCTGCATCCCGGAGCCGAGCGCTACTACCGTGAAGCCGGGCTGCTCCGCTAGGCGGCGCCACGTTCGTGCGCCTAGCGTGCGGCATGACGCCTGATGCCGCTCTGCCTGGCTGCCGGTGCCGCAACCGCCATGCTGGCCGTCGATGCCTTCACCCTGGCCTGGGTACATTCAATCGAGAAAACCCGCTGGGAGGAGGACTGGCTGGTCGAAGGACAGCAACTGGTCGTCGTTGCCGCTCGCATACGGGGCAGCGGCGCCGGCATGGAGCCACCGCCGGATGCGGTCCTGCACGCCGGCGTCTGGCAGTATCGTCCGCAGCTCCCGCCGCTGGCTCGCCTGGTCCTCGCGAATTCACCCTACGCCACCCGCTACGAACTGTGCCTTCAGGACCGCTGCCGTCCGCTGCACGAGTACCTGCGCGCAGCGCCCGCGGAGGAGGCACTGCTTCTGGCGCCGTGCGCCGAGTGAGAGCCCCGCGCGAGGCGTTCACCATCGGCTCTGGCGCAAGCCCCTGCAAAGTTCCCTGGGCAAAGCGCTCCGCGCACCGGCAGAGAACCTGGCCGAGCAAACAACTTTCTGCATCCGGGAGCTGGCGTGAGGCCAGCCCCCGAGGTCCGCGGTGAGCGCTGCGGACCTCGAGCGACGCCGCAATCGGCGCCGAACACAAGCGCTGGCAATCGTCGTCGCCGCCTACGTGCTGTCCTTTTTCCAGCGATTTGCCCCGGCCGGCATCGCCCCGGACCTGATCGTCGCGTTCAATACGACGGCGTCTGCGCTGGGCGTACTGGCGGCGACCTATTTCTACGTCTATACCGTGATGCAGGTTCCGACCGGGGTCCTGGTCGATACGCTCGGGCCGCGTCTGATTCTGCTGATCGGCGGTGCGGTCGGAGCTGCCGGCAGCCTGCTCTTCGCGCTCAGTTCGACTTTCGACCTCGCGCTGGTCGGTCGGACGCTGATCGGGCTTGGTGTCTCGGTGACCTTCATCGCGATGTTGAAGATCATTGCCACGCACTATGAGGAGCGACGCTTCGCGAGTCTGGTCGGCGTTTGCATGCTGATCGGCAATACGGGATCGGTACTCGCCGGCACGCCTTTGTCGTGGCTGGCGCAGGCGACGGGCTGGCGGGGAGTTTTCGCTGCCCTGGCCGGACTTTCCATACTCCTTGGTGTCGCTGCGTGGTGGCTGCTGCGCGACCCTGGGCACGCCGCCGACCCCTTGCCGACGACCGCCAGGCGAGCGCGGTTCGATCGGACCGCCATCCTCGCCGGATTGCTGACGGTGTTGAAGAACCGTGATACGTGGCCGGTCGCCTGCGTCAACTTCGGCATCAGCGGCAGTTTTTTTGCCTTTGCCGGCCTCTGGGCGACGCCGTTTCTGACTTCTGCGCGCGGCCTGAGTCGCTCCGTCGCTGCCAACCACGTCAGTCTGTACTTTGCCGCCTTCGCCGTCGGCTGTCTCTTCGTCGGTGCGCTCTCCGACCGTCTCCGCCGACGTAAACCGGTACTCGTGGCCAGCACGCATCTCTACGCGCTGGTCTGGTTCGCCTGGCTACCGCAAGGGGCGCTACCGGTGTTCGCGAGTTACCTGCTGTTTGCCCTGATGGGGCTGCTGACCGCCGGCTTCACGCTGACCTGGGCATGTGCGAAGGAGCTCAATCCACCGCTGCTTTCTGGAATGTCGACCAGCGTCATCAACATGGGTGGCTTCCTTGCCGCTGCCGTGTTGCAGCCGCTGGTTGGCTGGGTGATGGATCAGGGATGGCACGGCGAGCTTGCTGCCAGCGGCGCACGCATCTATTCGCCGGAAGACTTTCAGGCCGGTCTCGGTCTGCTGGCTGCGACCGCGACCCTGGGTGCGCTGGCTTCATGGGCGGTTCGGGAGACCGGCTGCCGCAACGTGTGGCAACCACGTCAATAGCGGCGCCGCAAGCGGTTGCGGCAGCTCAGCGGCGGTCGTAGACGAGTTCGACGCGACGCATCGTGCGTCGGCACGCTTCCGTGTCGCACGATTGTTTGCTGCTCTTTTCACTGCCAACGGGAAGACGCCGGATTTGGTTCTTCGCAACGCCGAGGGAGCGCAAGCGGTCGCTGACGGCCTCGATACGCTTGTCGGCAACGGCCAGGTTGTAGGCCGCGCTGCCCAGGTTGTCCGTATGCCCGACCAGGGTGACCACCAATTGCGGGTCTTCTTTCAGCTTGATCGCGTTCAAACGCAGGATCTCGGCACTTTCGTGGTCGATCATTGACTCGCCGAAAGCAAAATAGACGACTCTCCTGCTTTCGTCGTCGGCGAAAGGCAAGGGCGCTTTGGTGGCGCCCTGACGCACGGCCGGGGAGGGTCGGGACGACTCGCTGTGAGGCGCTGTGGTCTGGCCCGCGTCGGCCGGCGGCGACTGCTCGGACGTGGCGCAAGCGCCCAGGATCAGAGCACAGGCAAGAGAGAGGAGGCGGATCGGGGGCAACGACATCGGGCGATACGGCGCCAGGCTGACGCCGGTCTCAACAAGTCCATTAGTCTAGCAGCGAATGGCATCCTGCGCTGGCACGGTCGGGCAGTTGGCCAGGGCAACCGCATGCATGCCAACGTCGCGGACCCTCGAAGATAGTCGTTTACTCTCAGGGAATTACGAAGAGGTTGTTCACAGCGCTCTGGTTGGTGTGGTTTCTGTCCTTTTGAGGATTGCCATGGAGGCAGGAAACCGGGTTCAGCTGGTGGACGTCCGGGTTGGGGTGCACGACCCGAGACAGGCGAATAAGGTCGAGCACGGTGGGTGGAACGGCTGGTGGTTGTCCTCTGTGCGCTCCTGTCAGGCGCCGATACCTGCGTCGAAACGAAGTCGAACGAGAAGACCACACTTTCCGAACTGCTGACGACCTGGACCCTGGAAGGCTGCCTCGTCACCATCGACGCCATGGGCACACAGCCCAATCAATCAGCCCGTCCGCCAACACGCGGGACGACCCGCCCCTACAGCTATAATCCGCCCACCACGCGATCCTTGCTCCCGCGAACCGCACTCCCAATGGAGAGACTGCCCATGAACACGCCCGTGCTCCGCCCCGTGATACTCTGCGGAGGTTCCGGAACCCGCTTGTGGCCACTGTCGCGAACACACTATCCGAAACAGTTCCTCCGCCTGGCGGACGAGTTTTCCTTGCTCCAGAACACGCTGCGGCGCCTCAATGGGCTGCCGGGTCTGGGTGGCATCATCGCCGTCGCCAACGAGCATCACCGTTTCCTGGTTGCCGAACAGCTTCTCGACATCGGATTGCGCGGCGCCATTCTGCTTGAACCGGCAGCGCGCAATACGGCTCCGGCGGTCGCCGCTGCCGCACTGCACGCCTTGAGCACGACGGCCGGCGACGACGCCCCCTTGCTTCTGGTCCTCCCGTCGGACCACGTGATTGCCGATGTCGCCGCTTTGCAGAACGCGATCCGGGCGGCGATTCCGCACGCCAGCGGCGGCTCACTGGTGACCTTCGGCGTCGTTCCTGACCGTCCTGAAACCGGCTACGGCTATATCCGGCGCGGCCGTCCGATCGCCGGCGGCTACACCCTCGATCGCTTCGTCGAGAAGCCCGATCTGGCGACGGCCAAAGGCTACCTCGAATCCGGGGATCACTACTGGAACAGCGGCATGTTCATGTTCCGTGCCGACAGCTATCTGGCGGCGCTCGACCAGTTTGCGCCCGCCATCCACCGCGCGATGGCGGGCGCAGTCGCCGGCGCGCGCCAGGATCTCGACTTCCTGCGCCTCGAGCAAGCGGCTTTCGCTGCCAGCCCGGCGGATTCGATCGATTACGCGGTGATGGAGAAGACCGACCGCGGCGTCGTCATCCCGCTTGACGCCGGCTGGAACGACATCGGCGCCTGGGATGCGCTCGCCGCCCTCGGTCTTGCCGACCGCAACGGAAATACCGAACGCGGTGACGTCCATAGCGTCGATACCGAGAACTGTGTGCTGCTCTCCGAAGGTCGGCTGCTGACCACCGTCGGCGTCAAGGACCTGATCGTCGTCGCCACCCCAGATGCGGTACTCGTCGCGGACAAGACCAAGGCACAGGACGTCAAGACCTTGGTCGCCGAGTTGAAGCTCGGCGCTCGCGGTGAGACCGAATTCCGCCACATCGTGCATCGCCCCTGGGGCACCTACGAGGGAATTGCGCACGGCTCGCGCTACCAGGTCAAGCGCATCCTGGTCAAACCCGGAGCCAGCCTCAGTCTGCAGAAGCATCACCACCGGGCCGAACACTGGGTCGTGGTCAAGGGTACGGCGTTGATCACCCGTGGCGACGAGTCCTTGCTGCTTTCCGAGAATCAGTCCACCTACATTCCACTCGGTGTCGTTCATCGGCTCGAAAACCCGGGCAAGATCGACCTCGAAATCGTCGAGGTACAGTCGGGCAGTTATCTCGGCGAAGACGACATCGTCCGCCTCGAGGATAGTTACGGCCGTTAGGCGCGGTCCTCGTCGCCAATCCGCGTCGACACTTCCTGCCCACCCGCTCACGCAAGGTCGCGCCATGATTCTGGTTACCGGCGGCGCCGGCTTCATCGGCGCCAACTTCATCCTCGACTGGCTGGAGCAAGGCAACGAAGCAGTCATCAACCTCGACCAGCTCACCTACGCCGGCAATCGCCAGAACCTGGCTGCGCTGGCTGACGATCCGCGTCATCTCTTCATTCACGGCGACATCGGCGACATCGAGTTGGTGCGCCAACTGCTGACGCGCTACCAGCCGCGAGCGATCATCCACTTCGCTGCCGAATCGCACGTTGATCGCTCGATCCACGGCCCCGAGGATTTCATCCAGACCAACATCGTCGGCACTTTCCACCTCCTCGAAGCCGTGCGTGCCTACCTCGGCGACCTGTCCGCGGACGCGCGCGCGGGCTTCCGCTTCCTGCAGGTGTCGACCGACGAGGTATACGGCTCGCTGCGCCGCAATGAACCCGCGTTCACCGAAACCCACGCTTACCAGCCGAACAGCCCGTACGCTGCCAGCAAGGCAGCGAGTGACCACCTCGTACGTGCCTACCACCACACCTATGGTCTGCCGGTGGTCACGAGCAACTGCTCGAACAACTATGGTCCCTATCAATTCCCTGAAAAGCTGATTCCCCTGATGATCGTCAACGCGCTCGCCGACAAGCCTTTACCGGTTTATGGCGACGGCCAGCAGATTCGTGACTGGCTTTACGTGCGCGATCACTGCAGCGCGCTGCGGCGGGTGCTCGCAGCGGGTCGCCCCGGTGAGACCTACAATATCGGTGGCGGCAACGAACAAACCAATCTCGACATCGTGCATGCCGTCTGCGCCTTGCTCGACGAGTTGCGCCCCCGCCGCGACGGCAAACCCTATTGCGAACAGATCGCCTTCGTCGCCGACCGGCCAGGTCATGACCGGCGCTACGCGATCGATGCCCGCAAGATCGAGAGAGAACTCGGTTGGCAAACTGCCGAGACCTTCACCAGCGGCCTCCGCAAAACGGTCCTTTGGTACCTTGACCATCAGGAGTGGGTCAGCAACGTGCAATCCGGGGCTTATCGCGACTGGCTGGCGAAGAATTACCAAGGCCGTGATTACCAGGGCCGTGCCCGGTGAAGATCCTGCTCTTCGGCAAATGCGGCCAGGTCGGCTGGGAATTGCAGCGTAGCCTGGCACCGCTGGGAGAACTGATCGCCCTCGATCGTCGCGGCGAGGACGGCCTGTGCGGAGACCTGTGTGACCTTTCCGGTCTTGCCGCGTGCATCCGGCGGGTGGCCCCTGACGTCATTGTCAACGCCGCTGCCTATACCGCCGTCGATCGGGCCGAAGCGGAGCCCGATCTGGCGATGACGATCAATTCGCTGGCCCCTGCGCTCCTGGCCGAAGAAGCCGCTCGACTGGAGGCCTGGCTGGTTCACTACTCGACCGATTACGTTTTTGACGGCAGCGGCGAGCAGCCGTGGTGCGAGACTGACGTGCCTGCACCTCTGGGCGTCTATGGGAGAAGCAAGCTCGCCGGTGAGCAGGCGGTCCGCGAGCGCTGTCCCCGCCACCTGATCCTGCGCACGAGCTGGGTGTACGCCGCACGCGGCGCCAACTTCCTGCGCACGATGCTGCGCCTGGCCAGCGAACGCGACCGCCTGCAGGTCGTCGCCGACCAGTTCGGCGCGCCCACGGGTGCCGAACTCATTGCCGACATCACCGCGCACGCGCTGTCTCGCGTCGGCAGCCACCCGCAGCTCACCGGCCTTTATCACCTCGCTGCCGCCGGCGAAACCAGCTGGCATGCTTACGCCTGTCACCTCGTCGCGCACGCGCGGCTGGCCGGGCAGCCACTTCGCCTTGCGCAGGCGGCCATCGAAGCCGTGCCGACAACCGCCTACCCGACGCCTGCTCGACGCCCACACAATTCGCGCCTGAACACCGAGAAGCTGCGCGCGGCCTTCGGCCTCACGCTGCCCGCCTGGCAGACGGGCGTCGAGCGCGCACTCAGGGAAGTGCGCGAGCACTGACTCAACGGTCACACAGGCGCGTCAGCCGACGACCTGTCCGCCCCGGGGCGGGCGGCACACGGAACGGGAAACGTGGGATCATGGCGTCCTTCCTGGACCTGCGTTGGCGGAGGCTCGGTCGTGCTTTGGTGGCTCGCGTATGTCGCACTCGGGGTGTTCACCGGTTTCTTTGCCGGAATGCTGGGGATCGGCGGCGGCCTGGTCATGGTCCCGGCGCTGACCATGATGTTTGCCGCACAAGCTTCGTTTCCGGCGAATGAGGTCCTGCATCTGGCGCTCGGCACGGCCATGGCGACCATCCTGTTTACCGCACTCGCCAGCCTGCGCGCCCACCATGCCCACGGCGCCGTCCTCTGGCGGATCGTCGTTCAGATCACTCCCGGCATCCTCCTTGGTACCTTGCTCGGCACCTTGTTCGCCTCGAGCGTTCCAGCGAGGCCATTGGCGGTGTTTTTTACCGGTTTCGTCTGTCTGGTCGCGGTACAGATGATCCTCAATCTGAAGCCGAAACCCTCACGCGAGCTGCCGGGAACCGCCGGCGTCATCGCCGTCGGCACCGGCATCGGTGCGCTCTCCGCTCTGGTCGCGATCGGCGGCGGTTCGCTGACCGTGCCCTTCCTGACCTGGTGCAACGTGCGTGTGCAACATGCCATCGGCACTTCGGCTGCGGTGGGGTTTCCGATCGCAGTTGGCGGCTCGCTGGGTTACCTCTACAACGGTTGGGAGCATCCCGGTTTGCCGGAGGGAAGCCTCGGCTACATCTACCTGCCTGCCTGCCTCTGGCTGGTACCGTCGAGCATGCTGGTGGCTCCGCTCGGTGCCACACTGGCGCACCGGCTCCCGATCGCCACTTTGAAACGTCTCTTCGCAGGCGTTCTGATCGTTCTCGCCGGCAAGATGCTGTGGGACCTGTTTACCTGAGAATTGCCCCGGGAAGAAGGTTCAACGACCCGTAAAGCGGGGCGTCCGCTTTTCGAGAAAGGCCGCCAACCCTTCCCGATAGTCAGCGCTGTCGAGGAAGGCAAAAGAAGCGCGCAACTCGTCGTCGCTGAGCGGTATGTCGTGCTGTAGACGGCGTATCCACTGCTTGTGCCAGGCGGCAACCAGCGGCGCCCCGGCACAGATGCGACGAGCTGTGGCGTGCGCCTCGACAACGACCTCGCTATCGGCGACGACCCTCGTCACCAGTCCCTTGACGAACGCCTCGTCCGCCTCGAGAACCCGCCCTTCGAGCAGAAGCTCAAGCACGGTCGCCTGCCCAGCCAGGCGCAAAAGACCCGCAAGCTCGCCTGGATACATCGAAAAACCCAGCTTGTTGATCGGCGCACCAAAGCGTGCCGAACGGCCGCACAGGCGCAGATCGCATTGCGCGGCGATTTCGAGCCCGCCTCCGATACATGCGCCCTAAATCAGCGCAATCGTCGGTTTGTCGCACTCGAACAGCGCCTGCAAGGCAGCAGCCACCTGACCGTGGTACGCGAGTGCCCGGTCGACGGTGTCGCGCTGGCTCAGGAACTCCTCGATATCGCCGCCGGCGGCGAAAGCCTGCTCGCCTTCGCCGCGCACGATCAGACAGCGTACCGCGTCATCGGCCGCGAGCTCACGCACCGTTGCCGCCAGGTTCTGCCACATGGCAAAGTCGATGGCATTGAGCTTGCCCGGATTGCACAGCGTCACCGTCGCCACCTGCGCCTCGCGTGAACAAAGCACGCGGCCGCTCACGCCTGTACTCCAGGGTCCGGCGCGCTATGCACCAGCGCCCGCCGCACCGAGAGGATGTGATCATGCATCGCCGTCTGCGCGGCCGCTGCATCGCCCGCCTTGATCGCGGCAAGAATCGCACGATGTTCGGTCAACGATTGCTCAAGACGACCATCGACACTCAGCGAAAGCAGTCGCGTCAGCTTGAGGACCTTGCGCAAGTCCTGGATCACCTGCCGCAACCAGCGGTTGCCTGCAATGTCCTGAATGTGCAGATGAAACTCCTGGTTGGCCTCGAAGAAGCGCTCGAGCTGCCTGTTTTCGGCAAAGCGCTCGAGCTGCCTGTGAATGGCCTCGAGCTTCGCGAGGTCAGGCGGCTGTGCCCGCCGGGTCGCGTCGAGAGCGCAACGACCTTCGAGCATCGCCATCAGGGGCAGAATCTCGTCGAGATCCCGGTCCGAGATTTCGGTGACGGTGCAACCACGACGTGGCCGCAGCGTCACCAACCCTTCGGCTGCCAGCACCTTGAGCGCCTCACGCAGCGGCGTACGGCTGATCCCGTAGTGAACCGCCAGCGCCTGCTCGTCGATCCGCGTCCCGGGCGGCAACTGGTGGGTGAAAA
>ERZ761603.2797-NODE-2797-length-11673-cov-8.713806_pt1 | contig 11673 bp, 9 predicted proteins | sample MGYA00511879_ERZ761603 | MGnify/ENA primary metagenome ERZ761603 (study PRJEB28899, sample SAMN02850040) | bioreactor sludge metagenome | biome: EBPR Sludge; feature: EBPR Bioreactor; material: flocular biomat | place: Australia: Thorneside Wastwater Treatment... | reverse complement strand
GTGCCTTGCCTATAATCCGCCGGCTTTTGGGTTGGTAGCTCAGTCGGTAGAGCAGTGGACTTTTAATCCATTGGTCGAGGGTTCGAATCCCTCCCGACCCACCAATGAATCAGTTATTTAGGCCACTCTCGCGAGTGGCCTACGTGTTTTTCCAGCACCCTGCTGCAGGCGCTTTCCGCCGCCGGCCCAGAGATCAGGGGGATGCGGTCGGACGCAGCTCCTGGGCTCATGCAGCGACGGCGACACGGGTTACGACTACCTGGCAGGAGGCGCGACAGAGTGTACGAACCGGCAGCTCCACCGCAACGTCCGACCCCTCCGAGCTTCGGCGAAGCCTTCGCTTACTGGCTCAAACTCGGCTTCATCAGCTTTGGCGGACCCGCCGGGCAGATCGCCATCATGCACCAGGAACTGGTCGAGAAGCGCCGCTGGATCAGCGAAAACCGCTTCCTGCATGCACTGAACTACTGCATGCTGCTGCCCGGCCCGGAAGCCCAGCAGCTCGCGATCTACATCGGCTGGCTGCTGCATCGGACCCCGGGCGGCCTCGTCGCCGGCACCCTGTTCGTGCTGCCTTCGCTGTTCATCCTCTGCGCACTGTCGTACGTCTACCTCGCCTTTGGCGACGTACCGGTGGTCCAAGGACTATTCAACGGCGTCAAGCCGGCGGTGGTCGCGATCGTCCTGTTTGCCGCCTGGCGAATCGGCTCGCGCGCGCTCAAGAACGCCCTGCTCTGGGCGTTGGCCGCCGCCTCCTTCGTCGCCGTCTTCGCGTTTCAGGTCCCCTTTCCGTGGATCGTCGTCGCTGCGGGAGCGCTCGGACTGATCGGCGGCAAGCTGGTGCCGGACAAGTTCCGCGCCGGGGGCGGACACACGGCGGCCAATCAACAGTACGGGCCAGCGCTGATCGACGACGATACGCCGCCGCTGGCGCACACGCGCTTCCGGTTGCCTTACCTCGTCCGCCTGCTGCTCATTGCGCTGCTGATCTGGGTGGCGGCGATCGCACTGCTCGTGCATCCGGTGCTCAGAGACATGGGCGAGTTCTTCACCAAGGCCGCGCTGCTCACCTTCGGTGGCGCGTATGCGGTCCTGCCCTACGTCTACCAGGGTGCCGTCGACGGCTATGGCTGGCTCAGCGGCCCGCAGATGATCGACGGACTCGCGCTCGGCGAGACGACGCCGGGCCCGCTGATCATGGTGGTCGCCTTCGTCGGCTTCGTTGGGGGTTGGAGCAAGGAACTCTTCGGGTCGGACGCGCTCTTCCTCGCCGGTTTCGCCGGCGCCGCAACGGCGACCTTCTTCACCTTCCTCCCGAGCTACGTCTTCATCCTCGCCGGCGCTCCGCTGGTCGAATCGACGCATGGCGACCTCACGTTCACCGCACCACTGACCGCGATCACTGCCGCCGTCGTCGGCGTCATCGTCAACCTCGCCTGCTTTTTCGGTCACCACGTACTCTGGCCCGAAGCCGGCGCGACGGCACCGTTCGCGGGGACCTTCGAGTGGTTCTACGCGCTGATGTCGCTCGCCGCCTTCGTCGCCCTGTGGCGCTACCAACAGGACATCATCAAGGTCATCGCCGCCTGCGCGCTGACCGGCCTCGTCCATACGCTGATCGTCTAGGGCAGGCCCGACGAGCGCCACCCCCCAGCGTGGCATCAGCACCCGCGTCGTCGCCGCCTGACTGTAGAGCAGCTACCGAAGCGAAAGGGTGAGGGTCATGATGGCGCCCCGGCTCTCCAGGGATCGACCGCCGGCAAGCGGCAGGAAGGTACCGCTTGCCGCGCTCACAGCTCCCGTTCGAAATCGGGATTGATCAGATTCTCGAACGAGAACATCTCGTCCCACCTCTCCTGGGTCATCAGCTTGCGTTCCTTGACCACGATGTCGTGCAGGGATTTGCCGGTTTCGTAACCTTCGCGCGCGATCTCGGCGCATTGCTTGTAACCGAGCGACGGCTTGAGCACGGTGATGATTCCAAGCGACCCGAGCACCATGTCGCGCGAGTGTTCGGCGTTGGCGGTAATCCCCTGCACACAATGCGTCCGCAGCGTATTCACCGCGTTCTCCATGGTGAAGATCGACGTGAACAGCGCAAAAGTGATCACCGGCTCCATCACGTTGAGTTGCAACTGACCGGCAGAAGCGGCCAGGGTCACGGTCAGGTCGAGCCCGATGACCAGAAAGCTGGTCTGGTTGACGACCTCCGGGATCACCGGATTGACCTTGCCCGGCATGATCGATGAACCCGGCTGCATCTGCGGCAGGTTGATCTCGTGCAAACCGCAGCGCGGACCCGAGGCCAGCAGGCGGATGTCGTTGCAGATCTTGGTCAGCTTCGCCGCGGTGCGCTTGAGCACCCCCGACAGTTGCACGTAGGCACCGGTATCCGAGGTCGCCTCGACCAGATCGCCAGCGAGGATCAGTTTGATGTTGGTGAGTTCGGAGAGGTAGCGCGTCGCCAGTTCCGGGTAGCCGGGCGCAGCGGTCACCGAAGTGCCGATCGCAGTCGCACCGAGATTCATTTCATGCAGCAACTGGCGTACATCGCCGATCCGCGCCACCTCCTCGCCGATGGTCGTCCCCCAGCCGTGAAACTCCTGTCCGAGCGACATCGGCACCGCATCCTGCAGATGAGTGCGCCCCATCTTGAGTACCTTCTCGAACTCCTTGCCCTTGGCAAAGAAGGCGTCCTGCAGGCGCCGCAATGCGTCCATGTAACTGGTCAGACGCATGATCAGCGCCAGGCGGAACGCGGTCGGGTAGACGTCGTTGGTCGATTGCCCGAAGTTCACGTGGTCATTCGGGTTCACGAACTGGTACTCGCCCTTCTTGTGCCCCAGGCTCTCGAGCGCCAGGTTGGCAATCACCTCGTTCGCGTTCATGTTGGTCGAGGTACCGGCGCCGCCCTGAATGAAGTCGGTGACGAACTGCTCGCACATCTCGCCGGCGATCAGTCGGTCACAAGCGCCGACGATCGCATGCGCGACGCGTGGATCGAGAACGCCGAGATCACGGTTGGCCAAGGCAGCGGCCTTTTTCACGTAACCCAGCGCCTTGACGAAAAACGGTTCACCCGACATCGGAATGCCGGTGATGAAGAAATTCTCCTTGCCGCGCAGCGTCTGCACGCCGTAGTAGGCGGAGTCCGGCAGTTCCTTCTCGCCCAGGAAGTCCTTCTCGATACGCGCCATGCCCGATTCCTTTCCGATGATCAGGGGACAAGCGACAGACTTGCTCCCCTTGCCAGGAGCGACTTCCGCGCCCACCCATGCCGGCTGCCCGCCAGGCTATTCGCCGACGGAATCATTCTAGCAGCCTGTTGGACTTAGCCTGGCTGACGATTATTGCAATCAGGATTGATTCTGTGGCGCTTGGCCACATGCCGCACGCGAGTCACTTCTCAGCACCGCTTTGCGCACCCGGCAGACAAACTGGTAGCATGAAGTCGTCGACGTCGCCTCTTGCAAGAACGGAGGTCCGTTCAATCGACAACGGGAGACCGGCATCGTTGAAGGACGCCCTATGAGCCGCGATACGCTGTTGAGAATTCTTGCCCTCGCACGCTGGGCCCCGAGCGGTGACAATACCCAACCCTGGCGGTTTGAGATTATCGGTGATGACCGCCTGGTGGTTCACTGCCTGGATACGCGCGACTGGTGCGTCTACGATCTTGACGGCCGAGCAAGTGAAATGGCTGTGGGGGCGCTCCTGGAGACGATGCGCCTCGCCGCAGGGCGATTCGGTTATCTGGCGCGCCTTGCAAAGGTGAGGAGCGAAGAGCATCTGCAGGTGGAAATGACCATCAGCCAACAAGCAGGCGGCCAGACGACGCCCGATCCGCTGCACGCAGCGATCAAGGACCGCCGCGTCTGCAGGCGTCCACTGTCCATACGCCCCATCGGTCCGGACCTCGAACACGCGCTTCGTGACAGCCTGCCACAAGGCTTCACGCTCGCCTTCTATGGCAGCCCGGGAGTTCGCCTCAATTGGGCACGACTGCTGTCAAGCAATGGCCTGGCCAGGCTGCTCTGCCCGGAAGCCTACCAGGTGCACCGCCGGATCATCGACTGGGGACGGCGCTTCAGCAGGGACCGGATCCCGGAACAGGCAGTCGGCGTAGATCCGCTGACCGCCCGCCTGATGCGCTGGGTGATGCGCGACTGGGAGCGCGTGGATTTCTTCAACCGTTATCTGATGGGAACCTTTCTGCCGCGGCTGCAACTCGACCTGATCCCCGGCTGGATGTGCGGCGCACACGTAGCCCTCCTCGCCAGTGGCACGCCCGAGACCAGCCAGGACTTCCTGGATGCAGGCTCGGCCCTGCAACGCCTGTGGCTTGCCAGCACCCTGCACGGCCTGCAACTGCAGCCGGAAATGACGCCGGTCATCTTCTCGCGCTACGTGCGCGAAGATCGACGCTTCACCAGCAACGACAAGGTATGGCAGCTGGCCCGTACCAATGCAGAACGCTTCACCGAGCTCCTTGCTCCACACGCAGCAGAGCGCGTCGTTTTCTTGTGCCGGCTGGGCTTTGGCCCGCCGGCGGCATCCCGCTCGTTGCGCCTGCGCGTCGCCAAGTTGCTGTACAAGGCCTGACCTTTGCAAGTGGTGGTCGACAACGCTGAACAACGGCGGTATTCGGGCTGCCCCAAGGCAATGCAGATGCTGGCTGAGTTCCCCACTCCCTGTTCCCGAGTCCGCGCACCTGATCCCGCCGGCCCTTGGTTAACTGTCGAAAAACTTTACAACGCCCCCATGCCGAGGCGCCCCAAGACACCCTGCAGCGCCCATCGTGTCGCATAACTTCCCGTTAAATCCATGTGTTGCGGATTATCTTCAGAAGTTGGCACGCTTAGTGCTTTATCTTTATCAGCCTCCTTGAGGTGTAAGAGTGTTCACCCCATCACCTGTTTCTTGAAAGGATCCGACATGAAATTTCGTAAGACTCTAATCGGGGCTCTCCTGTCCGCAGCGCTGCTGCCGGGGGTCGCGAGCGCCGCCAACATCGACTGGGCGTGGAACTATGCCGGCCTCAACGCTGCCGAGGGCTACGCACCGGGCGCTTGCCCCGGCGGCGGCGTTTCCTGCATGAACCCCGTCTCCGCCAATATGGATGAACTGAAGTTCACCGCCGAATCGCTGATCCATTGGACAAGCGGCACGCCCTTTGCCGTAGGTTCCAAGTTCGACGACTACATCTTGCTGCGCGTCGACCAGTACAACGACAACAGCGTCAACGTGACGGAAGCCAATTACGGAACAGGATTCCCGGGCTTTGGCATTCCCGGCAACCATCAGTTCACCGCCAAGATCAAACTCAGCGGCACCCAGACCGGCACCAATACGTACAAAGTCGATTCGATGAGCGAGTTTGGCCTTTACTATGATGCCGGAGCCGGTGGCGCCTATACTGCGGCAGGCTTCGCCCCAGGTACCGAAGCAGACTTTGCCGACGGCACGCTCGCAGAGACGGGATTTCTGATTAGCGGCAATGGAGCCAACACGACCAGCGGTTTGCCTGACGGTTCGATCGGCCTGGTTGTTGGCTTGCTCGACAATCTTCACAATATCAATCCGGCCTATGGAACGACCGAGCTGCTCCCCTTGCGGACGATCTATTTGCCGATCCCGCTGGCCATCGGCATCGTCGATGGCAACAACAACCTCTGCGCCGATGACGGCGGCACCGCCGTCTGCACCGATACCGAGGCTTCGCTCCGCGCTTATTGGGGTCTCGGTGCGGTTCCCACCGGGCTGACCAACCATACGCGTACCGATGGTTCGGTCAACAAGCAGCTGATTCCTGAGCCAGCCTCCCTGTTGTTGTTCGGTACCGCCTTGTTCGGTCTGAGCAGGATGCGCCGTACGCTGCCCGTCTAAGGCAGTCTCTCCTGCGGAAGGTGATGGAAAAAGGCCCTTGCATTGCAAGGGCCTTTTCTTTTGCCGCCAGATCCTTAGATACCTCGACGCAAGGCGTCGACAATCGGCAGACGCGAAGCTCTCCTTGCCGGAACGACCGCGGCCAGACAGGTTGCGGTCAGGCCAATCGCGCCCGCCGACAAGACGTCTGCGAAAGTCAGGCGAATCAGCGCCGTGTATCCGATGTTGGCATTCGGCGGCGGCGGCATCGGGATACCGATGGCAGAGATCAGCCAGGCGAAGACACTCCCGAGCAACATCCCCACGCCAGCTCCCAATAGCCCCAGGACCGCGTTTTCAAGGAGGATCAAGCGAAACACGCGCCCTGGTCGGTCGCCAATCGCCAGTAGAGTGCCGAATTCCCGCGTTCGCTCGAAAATGGTCATGTTGACGCTGTTGGCCACGCTCAGCAGGACCATCAACAGAATGATCAGGCGCAGGACGCCAAACTGGCGTTCATAGAGCTGAACCGTCTTGTCGTAAAAATCAGACAGTTCTCGCCAGGACACGACCTCGTAGCCCTGGGTTGCAAGTCGCTCGCGCAGATCAGACTGCATCTGCCGGGTTTGTTCCGTCCTGGTGAGCAGCACGACCATGACATGAGCAGAGTGGGTATCCATCAGCTGGCGCGCCGCAGCCAGCGGAATGCGAACGGCTCGCGCATCGAACTCCTTGGAGAAACTCTGGAACACACCGACGACGTCAAAGTCGAGTGTATTGATTGCCCCCTGCGACAGACTGATGACCAGCGTCACCCGGTCGCCGGCTTGCAGTCCCAGTGTTTTCGCGACCCCCTGCCCAAGCACGATCCCTGTCTGATCACTATCCGCCAGCGGGCGCCCTTCGATGAAACGCAGATAGCTGCCCAACTTCGCTTCGGCCGATGGTTCGACGCCTTCGCCAATGACGCCCAAGTCACGCTTGCCATTGTTGAGCACTCCGGCAAACTCGAGGCGTGCCAGGACCATCTCCGTACCCGCTTTGCCGAGGATCTCATCCCTGAGTTGCTCCGGAGCATCAATCAGATAGCGTTCCGGCGAACGCGTCCCGCCTTCTCGAAAGCCCTGCACCGCGACCTGCAGATGGCCGGTCTGCGAATGGATCAAGGCTTCGCCAAGCTGAACGAAGATATCCTGGACGAATCCTCCGGCAAGGATCAGTCCGACCACGCCCAGACTGATGGCAGTCAGTGTAGCCGCGGAGCGGAGACGCTGACGAAACACATTGCGCAGGGCAAAAGTCCAGGTCTCGGGCAGGTGCACGCCTTTATTCATCGATTACAGCGCATCGTTGATCCCCTGTGCGAGAAGACAATCCTGTACCGAGCAAAGGGCAATGCCAACCGTCCGTCGATGGCCTGTAGCCTTCGCGGAAGCCGGCCTCGGCGTTCCCTGCAGCCCCGGGTATCCGCCAAGAGGCTCATCATTGGTTATGCCGCAGTGCGTCCACGATGTTCATGCGGCTCGCTTTCCAGGCCGGCATCACGCTCGCCAAAAGGGTCGTGATCAGTGCCAGAACCAGGCCTTCACCCACGAGCGCCGTGGTGACGACAATCTGGCCAATGTAGCCGTGTGCCATTCCGGGAGGTGGCGGCATCGGGACGCCAATGGCGGAAATCACCACTGCCAACAGGTACCCCAACACGACCCCCAGAACCCCTCCGAGCACGCCGAGCAGAGCCCCTTCGGTGATGAACATGCGCATCACCTGTCGGCTGCGTTGTCCAAGCGCCAGGCTGGTGCCAATTTCCGTCGTCCGCTCGAGCACGCACATTGTCTGAGTGTTCGAGATCGTCAGCACAATCAGCAGGCCGATGATGAACTTGACGACGCCGACCTGTTTCGAAAAGAGGACGACCGTCTTGTTGTAGAAATCTGCCAGATCGTTCCAGGGGACCACCTCGAAATGCTTGTCGTCGAGAGCGGCGCGTAGATCAAGGACGGCCGCGGCAGTCTTTTCCGTCTGCTCGAGGAGGACCACCCAGGAGGTCGCACCCTGGACCTTCATCAGTTTGCGGGCTACGGACAGCGGTAATCGCAAGGCCCGATCGTCATACTGCTTGGAGGTCGTCGCAAACGTCCCCACCACCGTAACTTCCACCGCACTGGGACTTCCGTTGGCAGCAGTTGCCAGAATCACGACCACGTCGCCGGGCTGAAGCCCAACATTACGCGCCAGCCCCTCCCCGAGCAGGGCAGCGGTTTCGCTGGCGGATTGCAGGTTCCTTCCGCTGACGATGTTAACGCTGCTGCTTAACCTTTTTTCCCGCTCGGGATCAATTCCTTCGCCAATAAACGCCATCGTTGCTTCGCGAAAGCTGATGAGGCCGCTAAACGCCAGACGTGGCGCCAAGCTGGCGAAACTGGGCGTCCGCTGTACACGCTCTTGATCCGGAGACCCCCCCCCGGTAGCAGGAACGAATACGGATCCGCAATCCCGCGCTCGAAGTAGCCCGGACGCGTGATCTGCAGGTGACCGAGTTGGGAGTGGATGGTGGTTTCCCGCAGGTCCTGGAAGATGAACTCGATGAACCCACCTGCCAGCAGAAACGCCACTATCCCCAGCGCGACAGTGGACACCGCGACCACGCTCCGCTGTCGATTCCGCAGAATGTTGCGGACGGCCAGCCGGATGTCGGAAATAAGGTGACCTATTGGCACCGCGGCTCCTTGGTTGTATTGTGCAGCAGCGTCGGTTCAACGGTGGGAGTTTGCCTTTTGCCGCCGGAAAATTATACCGACGTGCTTGCTCCTGGAGCAAGGCCGGTCTCCTGGCGCATGCAAGCTGCGCCGCGTGCTTGGAGAACGCTCCATAGACGCCACCGCAGCGCAGCTCAACTTTCGGGAAGGAGGAAGTGGATCGTGGCAGCATTTGATTATGGCGAAGCGTTTTCCCGCAACCTGGGCTGGGTCACCGAAACGGAACAGGCCCGACTGCGCGAAGCGCGAGTAGCCATTGCCGGGCTCGGAGGTGTCGGAGGCTATCATCTGCTTACCTTGGCACGCCTTGGCGTCGGCAAGTTCAACATTGCTGACCTCGACGTTTTCGAGACTGCCAATTTCAATCGGCAAGCCGGCGCCGGCGTATCGACTCTCGGTCGTTCCAAGGTCGACGTTCTGGCGGACATGGTCCGTGATATCAACCCCGAGTGCGAACTAACCGTCTATCCGCAGGGAGTCCAGGCCGACAATCTGGATAGCTTTCTGGGGCGTGCAGACGTCTACCTGGATGGGCTCGACTTCTTTGCCATCGACCCACGCGAACGCGTCTTTGCCTACTGTCATGCACATCGGCTGCCCGCCATCACGGCGGCGCCGCTCGGCACAGGCGCCGCCCTGCTCAATTTCATGCCGGACAGCATGAGCTTTGAGGAGTATTTCCAATTGGCAGGTGGCTCGGAGCTCGACAAGGCGGTACGCTTCATGGTCGGCCTTGCCCCGGCCTTGATCCAGCGCCATTACCTCGCTGATCCGACACGGGTGAACCTTGCCGCGCAGCGCGGGCCGTCCACCCCGATGGCCTGCATGCTTTGCGCCGGTATTGCGGCCACTGAAGTGCTCAAGGTGCTCCTGCAACGCGGCAAGGTCTGGGCTGCCCCGCACGGCTTCCAGTTTGATCCCTACCGCAATCAGTTGGCCCACACCTGGCGCCCTGGCGGGAACCGCCACCCGCTCAATCGCTTGGCAATCGCTTTCGTTCGCCACAGGCTCAAGCTGACAAAACAGCCTGGCAGGTAGCTGGAAGCAGCCGGCCAAGAGTCGGCTGCTGCTGCTTCCAGGTGATCCTAGACGACGCGACCAGTAGTAGTAGACACGGACAGCTCCCGCCCGCCGCGGTGCTTTCTTGCGTAGAGGAGGATCAGTCCGACACTGAGCAGCAGCCAGCTCGCGGGTTCAGGCACCGTTACGAGCATGCGCGCCGCCAGGAACTCGTGCGCACGCGCCGTCGGGTGGATCGTATCCCAGAACAGATACTCGTCCGGATTGCCGCAGACCGAAACGGTGGTGCCGGGGGGGGGAGGCGCAACGAAGAGGCCGGTCAGGCAGGCATCTTTGACGTTCGTGAAGCCGAAGACGGAGGGTGACGCGGTCACCTCGTGCAGGAAGCCGAAGGTATCGAAGCGGTAGATGGTGGGATGTTGACTGCTCTGGCTAAGGCCGTCGAGGATGGCGTTCAGCGCAGCATTGTAAAGGAGGGAGAGGTTGGTCGCCGTCTGTTGAGCAACGGGGTTGCCGTTCGTCTCGGGCACCAAGCCAAGGTCCGGCACGTTGGGCACCAACAGTTGGTCCACGCCGCTGCCGACGAGGCTGGCGAGCACGAAACCGATGTCCTGAATCGCTTCCGTCATGCGCGTGGCGGCGGCCGCAAGATTACCCGCAGCGGCAAGTCTGAGTACGTCGCCGACATCATTGGAGCCCGACCAGACGACGAACAGGGCCTTGGGATCGGCAGACTGACCACCCGAATCGGCGAGGAACTGAGTGAACTGCCCGCGCAGGCTGAAAGGGGAAAAGAGGGCAGCACCCGGCGCCAGCCCAACGGGTGGCACGCCGCCTCCGAGTTGGACGTCGAAAGTGTGATAGCGCGAACGGGCGCCACCGACGGCATAGTTGGTTCCCGTCGGTGGATTCGGGTTCACCGCGGGCGGCACCCCCGGTTTCAGCCCTCGCGGTGCCAGGTCGCCGGGGGCGGTGAGCAGGCCTACGGATTGCAGGCCGGACCACAACAGCTCGGAATAGCTCTTCCCGTTCTCGAAACGCCCGGCCGAGTAAAGCGGCGACAGTCCGCCGCTCGAGGTGACAGGAATCGGCGTACCGCCGGTAACCGGATTCGGAGCACCGGTCCAGTTGTACAAATTTCCATTGTCGGACAAGCTGTCGCCAAAAACGTACAGGTTGGAGAAGCTTGCCAGCGCCGCTGCCGGCGTCGCCAAGGCAATTGCCACCAAGAGGCCGGCCAGGTTCTTGCGCATGAGTTGATTCCCCCTTTTCCGGTGATTAAACGATGACTGCAGCGCTAAAGCACACTCCTTGACCCAGGACTTCGGTCGCGCGGGCAGCCACGGCCGGCGGGCAAGGCAACGCATGGCACGATGTCACGCAAAATTCATGCCTGCAAATGAATTCATCCGCTTAGGTGGCGTCGGAGTCGAAACTGTAAAATTTTCCGACAGTCGCCAGTCACGCGGCAGCCTCGGAGCCGCGCGACTGCCTGTTACTCTATTTGCCACTCACACGATGACCCCGCCACCGAGGCACACGCGGCTCTCGTAGAGCACGGCGGATTGCCCGGAGGCAATCGCCCATTGCGGCGCGGCGAAGCGGATCTCGCACGAGCCGGCGTCCACGCGCTCGACCTCGCACGGCGCGTCGGCCTGGCGGTAGCGGGTCTTTGCCGCATACACCCAGTGCGTATGCGGCGGCTCGCCGGCAACCCAGGACAAATCGCTGGCAATCAGCTGGTCCGTCTGCAAGGCCGGGTGGTCCCGCCCCTGGACGACATAGAGAAGGTTGCGCGCGACGTCCTTGCACGCCACGAACCACGCCTCATGGTCACCGCCTTCCGCCTTCGGCCTGCCGCCCTTGACGCCACCAATGTGCAGACCCTTGCGCTGGCCGATCGTGTAATAGGCGACGCCATCGTGCTCGCCGAGCAGGCGGTCGTCGTCGAGAGCGCGCAGTTCGCCCTTGCGTGGCGGCAGGTAGCGCATCAGGAACTCCTTGAACGGTCGCTCGCCGATGAAACAGA
>ERZ761603.2791-NODE-2791-length-11695-cov-79.634536_pt1 | contig 11695 bp, 13 predicted proteins | sample MGYA00511879_ERZ761603 | MGnify/ENA primary metagenome ERZ761603 (study PRJEB28899, sample SAMN02850040) | bioreactor sludge metagenome | biome: EBPR Sludge; feature: EBPR Bioreactor; material: flocular biomat | place: Australia: Thorneside Wastwater Treatment... | reverse complement strand
AGGTCTGATGCAACTGCTGCCAGGCGCCGGCCGGAGCCGGAGCGGCAATCAGGTGACTGATCATCAGCTGTTGCGCGAGCGCATGGAGGCTTCGCCAAAGGGCGAGATCGGGTGCCTGGTTGGGGTCCGAGGTATTCATCCCATCGAGCCCTTCGAGCATCGCCAGGGTGTCATCGGCGAGCATCTGCAGGAGGTCGAGCACGCTCCGGACGAGTCGTCGCGTCTTGCGCGGTACCGGCAACATCAGGTCGGTCAGTTCCGGGAGAAGCTTCGCCAAGACTGCCGAACAGCGGGTGTACAAGCCATCCAGAGCGTAAGCGCGCTGCTTCGCTGTTCCACCAACCTCACGCAGCGCCTTGACCTGCGCCCGCAAGGAAGGAAGCTCGTCGGCGGGAAGGTGCGCCATTGGCGACTCCAGCCACTGCACAATGGTTCGTATGCCGGACTGGGCAGATTCTGCTCCATTCATGCCATGGTCGTGGTCAGCGCTCTTGGTCATCGGGCCACCTGCCAAAGGGGATTGCGTTGTCACGCGACTTGCCTCGTCGGTACCTGGTTTGCTGCACAGCACGGGCAGCACTGGCTCAGTCGGAACGCTGCTTGCAGCATCGATGTGCTGGCCGTCGACCGGTTCTCCGGCGATTATACCCGTGCGCCTGAAACGCGTGGGGTACACGCGCCTTGCCCCGGGAGCCGATTCAACAGTCGGAAAGTTGGCGATGGTCGGCCCGGGTTCGTGTTGAGGGCACTCTTTCTTGCTATAATCCTCGCCTTTTTCTGAATTCGGAAGAAATTATCATGGTTGTCATTCGTCTCGCCCGTGGCGGCGCCAAGAAGCGCCCCTTCTACAACATGGTGGTCGCTGATTCCCGCGCTCGCCGCGATGGTCGCTTCATCGAGCGCATCGGCTTTTACAATCCGCTGGCGTCAGGTGGTGAACAAGGGTTGCGAATCGCCACCGATCGTCTCAGTTACTGGCAGCAGCAAGGTGCTCAACTGTCGCTGACCGTTGCTCGCCTGCTCAAGCAGTCGGCTGCCAAGGTGGCAGCCTGAGCGTTGCCTGGCCTGTCCCTGCCTGAGACCAATGGCGCGGCGGCGGGAAGCGATGCGCCGCGCAGCGCGATGATCGTCCTTGGCAAGATTGCGGGTCCGCACGGGCTGCAGGGCGCGGTTCGGGTTTACCCGTTTGCCGATGATCCCCAGAGCTGGGCCCGGTTGCCGGGGTGGTGGCTCGGCCGGGAGGGTGATGCTCCCGAGCTTTGGCGTCAAACCAGGCTGATCAAGTGTGATGTCCGCAACGAGGTGCTGGTTGCTCAATTGGCGTGCGTTGCCGACCGTACGGCCGCAGAGGCAATGGGAGGCGTGCTGGTTGGCGTGCCGCAAAGCGAATTGCCACCGACGGCGATTGACGAGTACTACTGGGCCGAACTGGTCGGCCTCGAAGTGATCAATACCCACGATCAGGCGCTGGGCCGGATTGTCGGTCTGATCGACACCCCGGCCAACGCCGTGCTGCGGGTTGCCGATGGTGGACGCGCGGAACGTTTGCTGCCTTTCGTTGCGGCGGTGGTGCTGAACGTTGACCTCCAGCGACAGTGCGTCCGCGTGGAATGGGAAAGCGACTGGTGACTTTCGCCGGCGGTGCGCTGCCGGGCGAGCGGCCGTTTGTCGTTGATGTGGTGAGCTTGTTTCCCGAGACCTTTGCTGCGGTGGCGCAGGCGGGCGTGACCCGCAGGGCCCTGCTGGAGGGGCGGTGGAGCCTGCAGTTGTGGAATCCGCGTGATTTCACGTCGGATCGGCATCGCAGCGTCGATGACCGCCCTTACGGGGGTGGCCCGGGGATGGTGATGTTGCCGGGTCCACTCGAAGCGGCGATCATCGCGGCGAAGGCCAGGCAGCAGGCGGCTGGCGCCGCCGCCAGCCGGGTCATCTGCCTCTCGCCACAGGGTTCGCTGCTGACGCATCAGCGCGTGCTGCGCCTGGCGCAGGCCGAGGAAGCGCTGGTGCTGGTCTGCGGGCGCTATGAGGGCATTGACGAACGGCTGATCACGGCCTGTGTCGATGAGGAGATTTCAATCGGGGATTTCGTCCTTTCCGGTGGCGAGATCCCGGCGATGGCGCTGATCGATGCCGTCGTCAGGCAGTTGCCGGGCGTGCTGAACGATCTCGAGTCGGCACAACAGGATTCGTTTGTAACGGGTTTGCTGGATTGCCCACATTACACGCGGCCCGAGGAATATGACGGGCGGCGGGTGCCGGGCGTTCTGCTGTCCGGTCACCACGAGGAAATACGACGCTGGCGGCTGCAACAAGCGCTGGGTCGAACATGGCAGCGGCGCCCCGAGTTGTTGGCGGGGCGTTCCTTGTCAAAATTGGAAACGCAACTCCTGGTGCAGTTTCAGGAGCAATGCGGTCAGGACAATAATGCGTAGTTTGCATGCATGGAGTTTATAAGATGAATCTGATCGACCAACTTGAACAAGAAGAGATTGCCCGTCTGGGCAAAGTGATTCCCGTATTTTCACCGGGCGACACGGTCGTAGTCCAGGTCAAGGTGCGGGAAGGTACGCGGGAGCGTTTGCAGGCTTACGAAGGCGTGGTGATTGCCAAGCGTAATCGTGGCCTCAACTCCAGTTTCATCGTCCGCAAGGTTTCCTCGGGCGAGGGTGTCGAGCGTACCTTCCAGACCTACTCGCCGCTGGTCGCGGCGATTGAAGTCAAGCGGCGCGGCGACGTTCGGCGGGCCAAGCTGTACTACCTGCGGGAGCGCTCCGGCAAGTCGGCGCGGATCAAGGAAAAGTTGACGCGCAAGCAGCGCTGAACAGCTGACGCGCAAGCAGCGCTGAACAGCTGACGCGCAAGCAGCGCTGAAGCAAGCGCGGATGCGGTAAACGACAACGCGGCGGGGTCGAACAGGCTCCGCCGTGCTTGTTGTGGCGAGCGCCCGCCGGTCAGCCGCCAGGTCGCTTGTCGTTCTCGATCAGGGCGTATGCGGAATGGTTGTGAATTGATTCGAAGTTCTCGGACTCCACTACATAGGCATCGATGCGCTGCTCGGCGTTGAGCCGTGCCGCGACGTCGCGCACCATGTCTTCGACAAATTTCGGGTTGTCGTAGGCGCGTTCGGTGACGAATTTCTCGTCGGGGCGCTTGAGCAGTCCGTAGAGCTCGCACGATGCTTGTGACTCGATGAATTGAACCAGTTCCTCGATCCACAGGTGCTCATTGATCCGTACGGTGACCGTCACGTGCGAGCGCTGGTTGTGTGCGCCGCGTTCGGAAATTTCCTTTGAACACGGGCAGAGGCTGGTCACCGGAACGGCGACCTTGATGGTCGACTCGATCCGCCCGTGGCCGATCTCGCCAATCAGCGTGACGTCGTAATCCATCAGGCTCTGCACACCGGACACCGGAGCCGCCTTGTTGATGAAATAGGGAAAACTCATTTCGATATGACCGGTCTCGGCTTCCAGCCGGTCAACCATGTCGCGCAGCATGGCCGGGAAATTTTCGACCGATATTTCTCGCTCGTGGCTGTTGAGAATTTCCACAAAGCGCGACATGTGGGTGCCCTTGAAGTTGTGCGGCAGGCTGACGTACATGTTGAACATGGCGATGGTGTGCTGCACGCCGCCGGACTTGTCGAGCACCTTGACCGGGTGACGAATGGCTTTGATGCCCACCTTGTTGATGGCGATCCGCCGGGTATCGGCCGAGCCCTGAACGTCCACCATTTCAGTGGGGGCTTGCGGGGTTTCTGGTGCGTTCATCGCGGCTCCTGATAATCTTGCTGATCGTCGCATGCCATGTGCGGTGGCTGGCCCGGATCTGCCAGTCTGCCTTGCCGGGCCCGTATCGCGCTGACGATACCGTCGCCGTCCAGGCCGATTTCCGCCAGCAGGAGCGCCTGGTCGCCCTGTTCGACGAAGTGGTCGGGAAGTCCCATACGCAACAGTTGCACGGTGCAGCCGAGTTCTTCAAGAATCCGCTCGACTTCGGAACCGGCGCCACCGATCAAGGCATTCTCTTCGACGCTGACCAGCAGCGAATGTTCCGCCGCCAGGGTGGCGATCAGTTCGCGATCGATCGGTTTGACAAAGCGCATGTTGGCGACCGTGGCGTCGATCTCTTCGGCCGCTGCCAGCGCCGGTGTGAGCATGCTGCCGAAGGCGAGCAGCGCGACCTTGCTGCCGCGGCGGCGGATTTGGCCCTTGCCCAGGGGTAGCCCGACCAGGGTCGGTTCAATGACCGCTCCCGGACCGGTTCCGCGCGGGTAGCGCACGGCGCTCGGGCAGTCCAGGTGGTAGGCGGTGGTCAGCATCTTGCGGCACTCGTCCTCGTCGGCGGGGGTCATCACCACCATGTTCGGAATGCAGGTCAGGAACGAGAGGTCGAACGCACCATGATGCGTCGGACCGTCGGCGCCGACCAGGCCGCCACGGTCGAGTGCGAAGACGACGGGCAGGTTTTGCAGAGCCACATCGTGCACCAGCTGATCGTAGCCGCGCTGCAGGAAGGTCGAGTAGATCGCCAGCACCGGCCGCATGCCTTCACAGGCCAGCCCGGCGGCAAAGGTGACCGCATGCTGCTCGGCGATCCCGACATCGTGATAGCGGTCCGGGTAGCGTTCGCTGAAGCGCAGCAGGCCCGAGCCTTCGCGCATCGCCGGAGTGATGCCGACCAGGCGTGGGTCGGCAGCCGCCATGTCGCACAACCAGTCGCCAAAGATCTGCGTATAGGTCGGCTTGGCGCCGCTCTTGCCGCCAGCGATACCGACCTCGGGCTTGAATTGAGAGACGCCGTGGTAGAGGATCGGATCGACTTCGGCCAACTTGTAACCCTGGCCCTTCTTGGTGATCACATGCAGGAACTGGGGGCCTTTGAGATTCTTCAGGTTCAGTAGCGTCGGCACCAGTGACTCGAGATCGTGCCCGTCGATCGGGCCGATATAGTTGAAACCCAGTTCCTCGAACAGGGTGCCGGGGGTCAACATTCCCTTGACGTGCTCCTCGGCGCGTTTGGCGAACTCGAGCAGCGATGGCGAGAAGTCGAGGATCTTCTCGCCAGCCTTGCGCGCGGCGTTGAAGGTGCTGCCCGAAAAGAGACGCGCCAGGTAGCGGTTGAGTGCTCCCACCGGCGGTGAAATCGACATGTCATTGTCGTTGAGCACGACCAGCATGTCGGCGTCTGCGACGCCGGCGTTGTTCAGTGCTTCGAAGGCCTGGCCGGCAGACATCGCGCCGTCGCCGATGATCGCCACCACCTTGCGCGTCTCGTGTTTGATCTTGGCGGCCAGAGCCATGCCCAGCGCGGCCGAGATCGAGGTGGACGAGTGGCCGACGCCGAAGGTGTCGTACTCGCTCTCGCTGCGTTTCGGAAAGCCGGAAACGCCGCCGTGCATCCGCAGCCTGGCCATCCCGGCGCGCCGCCCGGTGAGCACCTTATGGGCGTAGGTCTGATGGCCGACATCCCACACCAGGCGGTCATGCGGCGTCTCGAAGACGTAGTGCAGCGCGACGGTGAGTTCGACGGTGCCGAGGTTCGACGACAGGTGGCCGCCGGTCCGCGAGACCGATTCAACCAGAAAGGTGCGCAATTCGCTGGCCAACTGGGGCAGGTGTCGGCGGTCAAGTTTGCGCAGTTGCGCCGGATAGCTGATGGTATCGAGCAGAGGGTAGGGGGTCATTTTCTTGTTGGGTCCTGCAGAAGCGCTGTGTACCGACCGCGAGCGGTGAGCGGCAGCGGCACCTAGAACTTGCGCTGGGTGATGAAATCGGTCAGCTCGACCAGGCGCCGCTTGCGTTCGCCAAAAATGGCTAGCGCTTCAAGTGCCTGGCTCTTGAGGTCGGCGGCAAATTCACGGGCCCTTTCGAGACCCATCAGGCTGACGTAGGTCGGCTTTTCCGCGGCTGCGTCCTTGCCTGCGGTCTTGCCCAGCGTGGCGGTGCTGGCGGTGCAGTCGAGAATGTCATCAACAACCTGAAACAACAGGCCCGCGCGCTTGGCAAAGCGGTCAAGCGCAGCGCTTTCGGGAGCGCTCAGCGCGGTCCCACAGAGGCCTCCGAGCAACACCGCGGCACGGATCAAAGCGCCCGTCTTGAGTGCGTGCATCAGTTCAAGCTCGGGTTGGTTGAGCCTCCTGCCGACCGCCTCGAGGTCGATCGACTGGCCGCCGGCCATGCCCAGCGAGCCGCTCGCGCGCGCCAGCAGGCGCAGCATTTCCAGTTGCCTGCGGTGGTCGCCAAGATCGTCGCGCGCCAACAGTTCGAAGGCCAGGGATTGCAGGCTGTCGCCAACCAGCAGGGCAGTTGCCTCATCGTATTCGACATGGCAGGTCGGCCGGCCGCGCCGCAGCACGTCGTTATCCATCGACGGCAAGTCGTCATGAACGAGCGAATAGCTGTGGATCAGTTCGACGGAGCAGGCGACCACCTGCAGCCGTTGCGGGCTGGCTGCGGTCAGTTCGCCGGCGGCAAAAGCGAGTAGCGGCCGCACGCGCTTGCCACCGTCGAGACAGGCGTAGCGCATGGCCTGGTGAAGGCGGCCCGGAATCGCCTCCCCGGGCGGCAAGCACCGGGACAGGGCTGCTTCCACTTGCGACTGGACGCTGCGCATCCAGACCGGAAAGGACGGATCACCCGGCGTATCCGAGACAGTGGCGGCGCTCATCGGGCTTCGTCGCCATTGGCTTCGAAAGCGCGCAGCGCACCATTTTCCAGGACCTGGATCTGCCTTTCGGCGTCACTGAGCTGCTGCTGGCAGTGCTGCAGGAGTTCGCTGCCACGTCGATACGCGGCGAGTGATTCCTCAAGCGGCAGGCGGCCCCCCTCCATGTCCTGGACGATCTGTTCGAGTTGTGCGAGTGCTGCCTCGAACTTGAGTTGGCCAGTGGCTGCTCCTGCCGGGGCGGACTGGGCACGGTCAACAGGTTTCTCGGGGTTCGCTCGTGGCATGGGAAGGGCTCGAATCAAACCGCCGAAAATAGCTTATTAGTGCCCCTCCGGTCAAACGCAAATTCCGCGATCAAGTATTGTGACGTCCGGTTACGGCGGTTCCGGGGAGTCGCCGGACGGACGAATGGGCCGAATGGCATCATCGGACCAGCTGCGGACGAACGGAGCCGCCCCCGGTGGACTTGCGGCGACAGCCTCCTTTGCGGGACTGCTCCTACACGCTACACTTGTCCAACGAAAAAGGGAGGATGCCATGATAGTCATCGAAAACCAGCCGAAGCGCGTCGAAGTCACGGTCTATGCGGAATTCTCTCTCGCGGACTACCAGGAGTTCGAGAATGCCGTCAATGGCGTGATCCAGCCCGAGGGGCCGGTCGACCTGTTCTTTGATCTGCGCGAAATGGCCGACTTCACACTTGACGTGGCCTGGGAAGATATCGTCTTTTCGCGTGCCCATGCCAACGATTTTGGCCGCATCGCGGTGCTTACCGAAAGCCAGTGGGTGGCGTGGAGCGCATGGCTGTCGCAGCTCTTCGTGCACGCCGACGTGCGGGTCTTCGACGACGAACCTGAAGCGCGGGCGTGGCTGGCCGAAGACAGCAGCGAGGGGCAGGGGGGGTGAGCTACTCGACGCTGGTCAGCAGTGCGACCCTTGCCGATCATCTCGAAGATCCGGCTTGGCGCGTCTTTGATTGCCGTCATCAGCTCGCCGATCCGGAAGCCGGCGGCAGGGCGTACGTCAACGGCCACCTGCCGGGGGCGCGCTTCCTGCATCTCGACCGCGACCTGTCGGGAGCGATGAACGGCAGCAACGGCCGTCACCCCTTGCCCGACCCGCAAGTGCTCGCTGTCCGGCTGGGTGCGGCGGGTGTTTCGCGAGCCACGCAGGTGGTCGCCTATGACGATTCCGGCGGCATGATCGCCGGCCGACTGTGGTGGCTGCTGCGTTGGCTGGGGCACGACCGCGTCGCTGTTCTGGATGGCGGTATTGAACGCTGGCTGGCGGAAGGCAGGCCACTTTCCACCGAACTGCCGGCAACTGCGGCGAAGGTGGTTTTTGAAGCGTTGCCCGACGATCGCGTCGTGAGCACCGGGGAATTGCTCGCCGACGTCGGCGAGCGCCAGCTGTGTCTGATCGACGCCCGCAGTCCCGATCGCTTTCGGGGCGAGAACGAAACCATCGATCCGGTGGGCGGGCATATCCCCGGCGCGCGCAATCGCTTCTTTCGTGACAATCTCGACGCCGATGGCTGTTTTCGCCCGGCCGCCGAACTGCGCCGCGAGTTTCTCGCGCTGCTCGCCGGGACTGATGCCAAGCAGGTGGTGATGTCCTGCGGATCAGGCGTTACCGCTTGTCACAACCTGCTGGCGATGGAGGTCGCCGGACTGCTTGGCGCACGCCTCTATGCCGGTTCCTGGAGCGAATGGTGCAGTGACCCATCGCGACCGGTCGCCCGCCAGCTTCCCTGAGCCGATCCTTTGGCAAGCCCCTCGAGCAGCAGCAGCGTGCGGCTCCTGTCTTCCCTGACAACTGCAAGGCGGATCCAGAGGTCAGACGTTCGCCGGGCCGCGGTCGCCGGGGTGCGCTGGCGCGGGCTCGCAGCGACCCGCCGCAGCTGGCTAACGTGTTATTCTGCATGCCGATAATCTGGCCGTCGATTCACGGCTAAGGGTTCTGGGGGTGCAGGGGTGACGCCAACTACTGATCGGCCGGGGAGTGTGGTCGCGATGGCCGCGGCGACCGTACCTGTTTTTCCCCTGGCGCTGGCCTTGCTGTTGGGCGGCTTGCCGCCATCGCTGGCGACTGCAGCGACGGTGGGCAACGTCTTCGTTTCCTACGCCGCTGACGGCATGCCGCGTTATGCCAGCCAGCGCCTGGATGGCAGCTACCGGCTTTTCATTCGCGGCGAGAGCGTTCCTGCAGCCCGTCGCAGCCTGTCGAGGCATCATGCCAGCGAAAGCCAGCAACAAGGCAAACGGGAATTGACGCCGCTGATCGAACATTACGCCCGCATCCATCAGGTGACGCCGGAACTGGTGACCGCGGTGGTGGGCGTCGAATCGGGCTTCAACGCCAGCGCCGTCTCGGCGAAGGGCGCCACCGGCGCGATGCAACTGATGCCGGCAACCGCCGCACGCTACGGGGTCACTCAGCCTGACGACCCGGCCCAGAACATCGACGCTGGCGTGCGCCACCTCAAGGATCTGCTCACCCGGCACCACGGCAATGTCGCTCTCGCTCTGGCGGCGTACAACGCCGGCCAGGGAGCGGTGTCCAGGCACGGCGGTCGAATTCCACCGTATCGTGAAACCATGCTTTATGTGCCTGCGGTACTTGCCGCAGCAGCGCGCGGGAACAGGCCGTGATCAGCAGCGCCGTACAAACCGTTGGCCAGAATCGGGGCGGCGTTGCCGGCGGCCAGGCTACCCGGAAGAGCCGCAGCGCGACCCGTTCCGTCGCCGGCTTTACGCTCCTGGAACTGCTGGTGGTGGTGACGATCATCGGCTTGCTGGCAGCCTACGTTGGCCCGAAGTACTTCTCGCAGCTGGGCAGGTCCGAACAGGGGGTGGCCAAGGCGCAGATCGAGGCCTTCGCGCGCGCACTCGATACCTATCGGCTGGAAGTCGGCCAGTACCCGACCACCGAAGAGGGGCTCAATGCCTTGCTCACCAAGCCGGCCAGCGCGGCCAAGTGGAACGGCCCCTACCTGCAGAAGGCGGTGCCGTCCGATCCCTGGGGTCGTGCCTACCTGTACCGCGCACCGGGCGCCAACGGCGATTTCGAGATCGTCTCCTACGGCAAGGACGGCCAGCCGGGAGGGACCGGCGACGCCGCCGACGTGACCTTTCCATGAGAATCCGCTGGAGCCAGGATGCGTTTTGAGGTGCGGGCCCTATCTGCCGACAACCTGATCGAAACGCACGCTGTTGACGCCGCCGACGCCGGGGAAGCAGGCCAGCTGCTCCGCCAGCGGCGACTGCAGCCGTTGTCGATCAAAGCGGCCATTGGTGCCGGCGCCGACTCCACTCACACCCCGGGACGCCGCAGCAAGGGCTTTTCACTGCTCCTCTTCAGCACTGAACTGCTGGCTTTGCTGGAGGCCGGGCTGAGTCTGGTGGAGGCTTTCGAAGCGCTGCTCGACAAGGAAAGCTCGGGCGCCGCGCGGGTCATCCTTGAGCGTCTGACCAGGGATCTGCGCGAAGGCCTGCGCTTTTCGGCGGCGCTGGCCCGGCAAAGCGAGATTTTCCCACCCCTTTACGTCGGCATCGTCAGGGCCGCCGAGGGAACCAGCGACCTGCCGCAGGCCTTGTCGCGCTACATCGACTATCAGACGCGGCTGGACACGCTGCGCAACAAGATGCTCAGCGCGGCCATCTACCCGGCGATCCTGCTGGCCGTTGGCAGTGGCGTGACGCTGTTCCTGATGGCCTATGTCGTGCCGCGCTTCGCCGGGGTGTACCAGGGCAGTGGCCGTTCGCTGCCCGTGCTGTCGCAATTGATGCTCGACTGGGGTCAGTTCGTCGGCCAGCACACCGCGACCGTCTTCTGGTCGCTGCTGGCCCTCGCGCTGGCCCTGGCCTACTGGCTGCGGCGCTTCATCCGCAGCGGCCGCTGGATCCTCTTCCTGACGCGCTTGCCGGGAATTGGCGAGCGCGTTCGGGTGATCGAGCTGTCGAGGTTGTATTTGACGACCGGCATGCTGCTGGAAGGCGGTATCCCGATACTGGCGGCGCTCGACATCGTCGGCAATACCGTTTCGCCCACAACGCGCGAGGCGCTGGGCGTTGCCCGTGCGATCATTTCCGACGGCGGCACGCTGTCGCACGGCTTCGACAGCAGTGGCCTGGCGACACCGGTGGCCCTGCGCCTGCTGCGCGTTGGCGAGCGATCAGGGCAGATGGGCGCCATGTTGACCCGTTCGGCGCTGTTCTACGAGAGCGAGAGCGCGCGCTGGATCGAGCGCTTTGCCAAGGTCTTCGAGCCGCTGCTGATGACCGCCATCGGTCTGTTGGTCGGCTTGATCGTGGTCCTGCTGTACATGCCGATCTTTGATTTGGCGGGTACCCTGCAATGAACGCTGCCGCCGATAACGACGGCTACCGTTTCGACGACGCCCTGCTGCATCGCGCCAGGGAGATGGCCGCGGCATCGGGGCGATCGGTGGTCAGCGAGATCGAGGCGCTGACCGGCGTCGACCCGCGGCAGGTGGTCGATGAGCTGGCCCGGCGCTTTCGCCTGACGGTCATGGATACCACCGAGATGCTGGCCTGCGCCGAGGCCTTCGACCTGCTGCCGATGGTCAAGGCGCAGCTGCGCGCTTGTCTGCTGTTGCGCGCGCCGCTGGCCGGCGCCGGCAGTCGGATTATCGGCGTGATCTCGGATCCCTTTGACAGCGACGGCATGGTCTGGCTGAGCAGCCTGGTCGATGCGCCGGTTGATTACTGTCTGGCGCTGCCGGCTGACATCCAGGCCTATCTGTCAAAGCATGAAGAGTCGGTGCATGCGGTCCAGTCGCTGGTGCACGATACCGGCGCGGCGCCGGAGCGCTACCGCAGCGCCGAGGTACTAAGTTTCGCGTCGGTCAGCGGCGCCTCCAGCCCGGCCGTCAAGCTGGTCAATTCAACCGTCTATGACGCGGTCCGAGCCGCCGCCAGCGATGTCCATCTCGAGAGCACGCCGACCGGGATCACCATCAAGTACCGTCTCGACGGGGTGCTCGACACGGTCGCGCAGATCAGCG
>ERZ761603.2789-NODE-2789-length-11696-cov-10.353664_pt1 | contig 11696 bp, 6 predicted proteins | sample MGYA00511879_ERZ761603 | MGnify/ENA primary metagenome ERZ761603 (study PRJEB28899, sample SAMN02850040) | bioreactor sludge metagenome | biome: EBPR Sludge; feature: EBPR Bioreactor; material: flocular biomat | place: Australia: Thorneside Wastwater Treatment... | reverse complement strand
AATCAACTAAAAGTATCGCACACAACGGTATGAAGAATTGGGGATATCGCCTTAACGCCTCGTAAATCGATTTGATTCCACCCTCAAAATTTCCACTCGAATCCGAAAGGACATTGCTCTCCACAAAATCCCATGTCATTGGAAGTGCTTGCCGTCCAAAGGTATTGCGTGCGTGCTCTCTGAGGCTCGCCCATGCACAAAGGGACGAATTTCGATCCGCCACCTTGTCGGCAGCGAATGCCAAATACACCCCTACCGCCTCCGCATACGCCGTCGCGCCAGCGCCGACTTGTTCGAGGCCCATGCCGTCGTCGGGCATGCCGGCCGCCACGGCGTCGGCGCGAACCTTGGCGATGGCTGCGGCCACCAGATCGGAAAACGTGGTCAGGGCGACCAGTTGGCGGGGGGTGAAGTAATCGCCAAAGACCTTGAATCCATAGATTCGACCCTGTGCATTGCTGGCGAATGTTCCACGGCACGGTGTATCGGGCTTCCATGTCGGCTGCGCTTGGCGCGCGATAGATTCGTGCTCCGCCGTAGGGGTAAGATAGACACGTCCGCGAACACCTTCCGCCACGACGGCCATCAACCGCGACCCCATGCGTCCGGCATTGGCCTCGTCGTCAACGTACTCGTACTTGATTGGTGCATCTGACAGCAAGCAGCGGAATGCACCACGGGACACCTTGTTTCCTTCCTTCGCGCCCTCCGGCGGAACGCCCACCTTCACCGTGAAACGGTAAGCGCCACCCTCCACCACCGGCTGCACATACGCCTCCTTGCCCGCCTTGCTGGAGAGCACGAAGGTCGAGGCCAGCGGCACTTCGGCGTGGCTGAAGGCGGGGTTGGGGCTCTTCACCGTGCGCGCCCACAGCCAGGCGATGACGGTGAGCTTCTGCCCGACCAGCGGCTTGAGGTCGCTGCGCGGGTTGGCCACATCTGCGGCCATTTCAGGGGTGATTTCGATCGGCGGGTAGAGCGAGCCGATACGCTTCTGCGCTTCGTCGCGCATCCAGGCGCCGTAGCGGCGCACGTCTTCGGCCAGACCACGTGCGCCGTACCAGTCCTCGGATAGCTTGCCCTGCTTGTCGTCCTTGAGGCGCGGTCCCACCGGCGCACGGCCGGCAAAGCGCGGCGGAATCTCGATCATCGCCTTGTTGATCGTCACCGCGATCGGGTTGAGGTCCGAGGCGTAGCTCTCCAGTCCCAGCCGCTGCGCCTCCAGTGGCAAGGCGCCACCACCGGCGAAGGGGTCGTGAAAGCCGGGCAGCTTGTCGGGATCGAACAGCTCGGCGGCTTGCGGGTGTCCCTTGTTCAGCTCGCAGGTCTCGCGCCAGCTGCGCACGATCTCGGCCCGCGCGGCCGACAGCACGGCCTCGTTGTTGGTGTTCTCCCACAGCACGAGGTCTTCGATGATCCTGAACAGCCGCTCGCGCTCGATGGCGGCCTTTTCCTTGTTGACCCCGTACTTGAAGCCGCCCCCCTGCTGGTAGCCGGGGTCATTGACCATCTGCGCAAAGATCACCGCCCGCGCCGCCGCCAACGGGCGACGCGCCCACCACAGATGCAGCGTGCTCGGGTGGCCGTGGCGAATCGACTTCTCACGGGCAGCGGCGACGTTGATGGCGTCGAGCGGGAGCGCGACTTCGATCAGTTTCTTGGGGGTTTTGATGGGGCTCATGTGTTCAGTTGACTGCGAAGCTGGATTTGTCGCCGACGCGTTTGGCCAGGTTCAAAAAGTCGTCATAGCAGGCGCGTACGGCCTCCACATGGGCACCGATGGCGCCATCAGCAGGTTTGAGGAAGAACATGGGTTTGTGCGCATCCATCGCCAGCGGCATCAGTGAGCGGTAGTGCTTGAGGAGCGACAGGCAGTAGGGATCCTTGTCGACGACAGGCGGGCTTTCTTCCGGCTTGTCGAGCACCGCGTTGCGATAGATTGGCGGAATGCGCTCTAGCCAGCGCACATAGGCTTTGACCGGCCGGCTGTCACGCACGCCATGCTGCATGACCACGTAGCCCAGTGGCTGCATTTCACCAGCCGGAGCATCGATGTCAGTATGGGCGGGCAGTTCCCCCAGGCGCTTTTGCCAGCCCTTGCGCCAGTCACGCAGGGTTGGGCCCAAGTTACGCAGGCCCTGAAGGGAAAACAAGTCGGGCGCCAGGGGCATGACCACCTGTTCAGCGGCAATGAGCGCTGACCGGTTGATGGCGCCAAGATTGGGGCCGACATCGATGAGAATCAGCTCGGCCCGCATGCTTTGCGCAGCTTGGCGGACAATGCGATGAAAGGCGGTGATGACACGGAAGGCCGCTTCTTGCCCATCCAGGCACTTGGGCCAGTTTTCCGAGAGCAGGTCTTCAAACCGCGAGAGGGCCAAGTTACCTGGTACGAGACCAATGTTCTTGCTCACGGGTTCAACGTGGGGGGCAGCGATGTCGCCGGTGCGGTCGATCAGTGGTTGTAGGCTGTCTACAACGGTGCACTTTTCACCGTCGTCCCACAGCGCGACCAGACGTTCATCGTCCAGGAACATGGCACTGAGATTCGCCTGTGGATCAAGGTCCGCCACCAGTACCTTGATGCCACGGTCGGCATACATCCAGGCCAGGTGGTAAACCAGCGAGGTCTTGCCTACGCCGCCCTTGTTGTTGAAGAAAGCAATCGTCTTCATATCGGCCTCCGGCGGATGGTGACAAGGAATACCTTGTCGTCGATTTCGAACTCGGGGGGGGGATTGCCGTTCTGTTCCAACAAGGCTTCGGCCCGTTGAATACCATAACCGAAACGATTGACGTAACCGAGCGACTTCATGCATTCCGAGACGACCGGGTTGCGGTAGCTGTTAGCCCGGGTCAGTGTTTGCGGCGTAACCTCGCCGTACAGCCCTCCGGGGCTCTGAATTTCGATACGGTCGGAAAACCAGTAGAAGCGCACAGGTGTGTTGGACTGATAGTTGCGATGCATGATGGCATTGAGTAGCAACTCCCGAACCGCCGTGAGCGGAAAATCGGGAACGAGGCGCTCCCGCAGTGCGCTGGTTTGTTCCAGACTGGTCTGGATGTTGGCCTTGAGTCGCGTGTCCAGTTCGCGGAGAACGCTGAGGAGATCGCCCGAGATTTCGGCCTGGTCGGCCGGTAGCTCGGTCAAGGTTGTTCCCGGCAGCCGAAGGAACTGGACATAGGCACCCGGTAGGAAGTAGCGCGGATTTTTTCCGAACATCAGGACGCTCGCGACAGTCGGCACCTTGGTTCTGTTGTCGAGAAACCGAAGAGATCCCATCTGCTCTTCGACAAGGCGATGATTGGCAGCAATGATTTGTGGATCGATCACTTCTTGCCGATAAGCTTCGAACAAGGCCAGTGACAAATCGCCCATGGACGCTTCAGAAACCGGTGTCGCGTCGAAGCTGCGCGCGCTGGCAACGCGCCGTTCCATCAGGATGCGCTCTTCCTGTTCGCTGGCAATGGCTTTGCGCGGCCCCACGCGCAACCAGACTTGCCCTTTGTAGCGCACCGGGGGCAGATCCGAAGGTTGCACCTCGACGACGGCGACTTGCCCGCCGTCAAGCTGAAACCGGGCCACGGCCAATGCCGGTATCGGCAAGATGTTGCCATCGGAACGTAGCGCGCCAAGATTTTGCAGCAGTTGATCCGTCACGCCGAGACCCGATGGCTTGCCCTCGTCATCGACCCCGACGAGCAGGTAGCCTGGCTGGCGATGATGGGGGTAATCGTTGGCGAAAGCGCAAACCGCCTGGGCAAACTTGTCCGTGTTATTGATTGACGTCGTCCGCTCGGCGCGATCCGATTCGAGATCGACCAGAAGTGCCTGCAATTGATCCTGGGTCAGCATAGGGCTTGTGCCTTTTTCAGTAGTTCGCTCAAATCCAGATTGATGCTGGTTACCGCCCAATCAGGTTCCTGCGTAAATGGTTGTCTGACATAGTGCGGACCGTCAATGCGATCGCCATCGACGATCACGATGGCGAGAATGAATTTGTCCTGCTGGTTGAGGCCGTAAAGGATTTCGTTGCGGGTCACGGTGATGGTGCTCTGCCCCTTGGCTCGCCCCTTCACTTCGATATGGCGCGATGTTGCCAACACTCCCGGCAGCTTGCCGTCGATGGCTTTCGGCAGACTCGTCACGTCCCAGCCGCATTTCTCGGCAGATACGTCGATGACATCAAAGCCGAGGGCACGCTCGGCGTCCATGACGGCCTTCATGGCAACCACCTCGACGCGGGCGCGGGCATCGGCATCAGCTGTCCATCCAGGCTGGCCTTTGCGCTGCGCCAACAATCCGGCCGGAATGACCAGCGCGCCACCGACAACGACCGGCGTTGCCGAGACCACGTGGCGCATGGCGAGCAATTCCTTCTCGCGCGACTCGCGCCGGGCGGTCAGGTCGTCGATGGTGCGGCGGACGTTTTCCAGCGTCAGACGAACGTCCTTGCCGGCCGCCATGTCGTCTTGCAGCTTGATATAGCGATCCGACCAGAAGTTGATTTCCTTCACCAGCCGCTGATGGACGGCAGTCAGTGTCTTGTCGACGCTCTTCTCGCGGCGAGTACGCACCTCGTCGAAGTGCTCGGGCACCAGATGCGTCGATGCGTGCGCAAGCGCCTGCTGTTCGAGGTTCTGGGTGATCCACGGTGCGGCAAGTACGTCCTCGATCAAGGCAGTGTCGGCCTTGTCGATAGGCTCAAGGTCGAGGTGCGGTGCCCAGCCGGCATCGATGGCGCCGCCCTGCGGATCGATTTCGACGAACTGCATGCGCCGGGAGACGACATGCCCCACATCGCCGCCTTCCTTGACCGAGTGGTCGATGATGAACATGATCTTGGGCGTCAGGCCCATGTCGGCGGCGGCGACGAGGACGGTGCCCTGCTTGAGCTTGTTGCGATGTAGTTCCAGCACGAGGTCGGTCACGGACTGCATGATCGGGTGGCCCGGATGGACGAGGCTCGCCATCGGTGCGCCGATACGGTCGGTCAGGCGAACGTATGGTTTCTCGAAGCAGACGCGCTCGTAGCGACGCAGCACCGGGTCGGCATTGCGGCGATCCCGACCGGTAATCTGCCGGTCGCGTTCGCGGATGTTGGCCGGCACATGCGTGATTTCGTAGCGGCCCGACTCGCGCGGCTTGAGGTCGCCGCCGAGTTGCTGGAACGCCTGGTTGAAGAAGGAGCGAATGAAGTACGGTTGCAGCTTGCGCGCCTCGGCCTTCTCCATTTCCTCCTTAACCGCGAAGAGGCGTTTTTCGTCCATCACCTCTTCGCAGAGGGCGTTGCGCTTGATGATGGCTTCCAGGTGCTGGGTGTCGAGTGCGCCTTCGACCTTGCGATGCAGGCGAGCGCGAATCTCGGGGTCTTCGCCGTAGCGGATCGCCTCGATGAGCAGGTCCTTCAGGCTCTTGTCCTCGAACACTTCGCCGAGGATGTCGAACACGCGGCCGCCCAAGGCTTCGCGCTCGACTTCCAGCTTCTCGAACAGGCGCTGGAACACGTCGCCCTCGCGGGTTTCGGCGGCGACCATGTTCCACAAATGGCAAACCTCGGTCTGGCCGATCCGGTGGATGCGACCGAAACGCTGTTCGAGGCGATTGGGATTCCACGGCAGGTCGTAGTTGACCATCAGGTTGGCGTTCTGAAGGTTCACGCCTTCGCCGGCGGCATCGGTTGCCAGCAGTACCCGCGTGGTCGGGTCGTTGCGGAACAGTTCCTGAACCTTGCGGCGTTCCTCGCGCTTGACGCCGCCGTGGATCATCACGACGGATTCCTCGCTGCCGATCAGGCCGCGAATCTTGACGGCGAGGTAGTTGAGCGTGTCGCGGTGCTCGGTAAAGATGATGAGCTTGCGCTGCCGATATGGGGTGTGTCCCCAGGCGCGGCCTGCGGCCACGCCGCCCCCCGGGGGGGTCAAGACGCCTTGGGACGGCCCGGCGGCGTCTTGGGCATCGCGCATTTCCGGCGTGTTCTGGAGCAGCTTGGAGAGTTCATCCCACTTGCGGTCCTGGCCGGAATGCACGACTTGCCGGGCCTGCTCCTCCAGTCCTTCGAGGATGACGATTTCGGCTTCGAGTTCCTGAATGGTTTGCGCCGCCGTGGCCTGATAGACGACCGCTTCCTCGAAGTTTTCGTAGTCGTCGGGCGACAGCGAATCGGCGGAGTCCCAGATGTCGTCGGAGATATTGCGAGCGCTGAAAAACTCGCCATTCGGCCCCAAAGTTTCGGCCAGCGCGGGTTTGGCAAATCCGCCGCGCTGGCGCAGCTTTTCTTCCTCGACCCGGCGCTTGAGCTTGTTGCGGCGACGCTTGAGCGACTGGTAGATCGCCTCGGGGCTCGACGCCAAGCGACGTTGCAGAGCGGTCAACGCGAAACCGACCGTGCCCTTGCGTTGCCCATCGAGCTGGTCGGCCCGGTTCATTTCCTCTTTGACGTAGTCGGTGACGGCGCTATACAGCGCGGCTTCGGGGTCCGAAAGCTTGTAGTTCGCCGTCCGCGCCCGGCGTTCGGGGAAGAGCTTCGTGCCATCGAAACGCAGCATTTCCTCCTTGACCATGCGGCGCATGAGGTCGGTGACATCGACCTTGTGCCCACCGTCGCGGAACTTGCCGTAGAAACGGTCCGAGTCCAGCAGCGACATGAACAGCTGGAAATCCTCTTCCTTGCCGTTATGGGGCGTCGCGGTCATCAGCAGGAAGTGTCGGGTAATCGAGCCGAGCAGTTCGCCCAGCTGAAAGCGCTTGGTCTTGTTGACCTTGTTGCCGAAATAGCTGGCCGAGAGCTTGTGCGCTTCATCGACGACGATCAAGTCCCAATGCGAGAGGCGCAGCTTCTCCTGTAGGTCTTCGGCGCGGGATAGTTGATCGACGCGGGCAACCAGCAGGTCGATGTCGTCGAACGGGTTGCCGCTACGCGACTGTTCAACCTGCTCGCGGGAGAACAGCGAGAACGAGAGGCCGAACTTCTCGAACATTTCGTCCTGCCACTGCTCGACGAGGCTGCCCGGTGCAACGATGAGGACGCGCTTGGCGTCGGCCCGCATCAGCAGTTCGCGGATCAGCAAGCCGGCCATGATGGTTTTGCCGGCGCCGGGATCGTCCGCCAGCACATAGCGCAGGGGCTGACGCGGCAGCATGGATTCGTAAACGGCAGTGATCTGGTGTGGCAGTGGTTCGACATTGGACGTATGCACGGCCATCATCGGATCGAACAGGTGCGCCAGATTGATGCGATAGGCTTCCGCCGCCAGCTTGAATTCTTCGCCGGGAGCGTCGAAAGCCCACGGACGACCGGCCCCGGCAAGCGACAGCTTGGCCTCGTCGGTGCGGAACAGCATGCGCTCGTGCAGCTTGCCGTCCGAGGTCTTGTAGTAGAGGGTCAGCGCGCTGTAGTTGTCATCGAGGCCGACGGGCTCCGTGGTGACGACGCGAACGACTTGCCCCGGTTCGATGCCGGAGATGGCCGCGTTCTTCTTGATCTCTTCAAGCTTGAGCATGGTCAGCTCTTCTCCGATTGTTCGTACCCCGGCGCGAGCACCAGATTGGTCACGCCGTAGAGGGCTTGCCGATTGCGCAGCCAAAGGTGGAACTCGGACCCACGAAGGCTATGGTTTTCGGTGCAGTCGACGTTCCAGCGGCGCAGCAGGTAGCCAGCGAGCGCTGCGCGAACCAGCGCCTTGAGTTGTCCGTCCTCCATGCCGTACTCGGCCTCGATGGTGTCGGGGTGCTGCACGTTGGCGGGGTGCGGAACCAGTTCGAGGTCAACGATGCGGTTCCATTGATTGTCGCGGGCTGAGGTTTCGTGTTCTTCAACCTCGCCAACCAATGCCTTGGCATCGGCGACACGCGCCAGAACGAAATCGCGGAATTCGCCGCTGCGCCGGTCGAATGCCCGAACATGCCAGCGCTGCCCGTTGTCGGCCAAAGCGAAGGGCACGACCTCGCGTGTGGTCAGGCCGCTGGTCAGCGCACGGTAGAAAATCTCGACCGGCGACTTGCTGTAGATCGCTCGCGTAACCACCGACAGGGTATCGAGGTCGATCTTGCTTGATACAACCATGCCCTCACAGGGGAACGGTGAGCGCATCCGTAGCGGCTCGGCGTCGCCAAACCCTTGCGACAACCAGGTCAGCACACGATCCGCCGAGAAGTCGAACACCGGGCGGAACCATTCGCCACAGCGATACGCCTTGCTCTTGGCGTCGTAGTCAAGGTTGCGCGGGGCCACATCCTTGTATGCACCGAGATCCCGCGTCGCCGCTGCCGTCTGGATGCCGAAGCGCGAAACAAGGTCTTGACGCCGAAACTCACCGACGAAGCGAAGCCGCAGCTCGATGAACGCGAGGCGGTCACGCTGCGATTGGGTCAGTTCCGACAATTGCTGAGTGGTCATGCTGGATGGTCTCTGGGCAGTTGATGGGCAGCATATCCGCGCCTTATTGATAAGTCAATGCGACGCAAAATGATCGCCATAAAGGATTTTTTAGATTGTTACTTTGTCACGGGGGCAAGAGGCGATTGAATCCCGTACATCAATTGCGACTTGGCGATCCAGCGCGGCGAAGATGTCGAGTAGCGGGATATCGCCACTGAAGCGATTGATCCACTCTTCGTTGGAGAACGCGATCACCAAGTCCGCTTCGCGCTGAAGACGGTTGATTACGCCATCGGCCCTACGGTTGCGGGCGCCCTCAAAATCGAAGGGCGTCACCACGTCGGCAATGGTCACCGCCCCGGCAGCACGCGCCAACCGGGCCATATGGTTGCGCCCACTTCCGGCCTATGCCATCCGAGTGCAGAGGCCCTGGACTGGGGCCCGACTGGCGCCCGCCGTGAGCTTGCGACGATTGGTATGGGGCTCGAACTGAAAAATGCACAGTTCTCAGTTCGCACGCCGATGGCTGAAGGACGCGTTCCTTTCTCCAGGCATCAGGGCCAACAAGGTGACGAAGTAATAAACAAGAGCCAGCCGCGGAACGTCCAGCAGGCTGTCAAACAAGCCAACCGCCAGCAAGCCGATGATTGCCGCAGCAAGGAAAGGGGCGAGCGGATCGTCTCGCGCCTTGCCAAACGTCAGACGCCCAAGGGCTGCAAGGGTAAGGGCAGCAAACAACGCCACTCCGAAGACACCCTGGTCTACCAGAACATGGACGAAGATGCTCTTGGCGTGCCACGGCAGGTGGTCCCGATCGCTGGAAGAAAACCAATGCGCCATCTCGTCCCGGAAGCTCCCATTCTTGAGGAGGTTTGTTCCGTCGGGCCCCGTGAGCGATAGGTGGGCGATGTCCACGGCCTTGCCCATGCCCTGGACGCCAAGTGAGAAAACCTTGAAGCGCGGTCCGTACCAGGCGGCAGGTTTGAAGGGGGTGCCTGCAAGCGAGACCTCGAAGGTCTGCCAGTCACCGTCCGCCTGCTTGAAGTGTTTCCTGCCGATCTGGCAATGATGCGCATAAAGCAGGTGCTTCTCGCAGGTTTCGAGGTGCAGGGCGACGTTGCCTTCCGCTCTCGCCGTGACTGTGGCCCGCAATGGGCCGCTTACTCCCACGGGCAGGCGTTGAGACACCCGGAGAAGGTCACCAAAGGACGTCGGATGGCGGGGACCAGTCAGCCTGAGGTAAAACGTGGAGCCTTCGCGCAGCAGCCGATAGGTGCCGGGAAAGGCGCTGTCCGGGATGGCAAAGAAGTAGTTGGCCGGAAATCTCCCCAGCCCCTTGCCAAACGCCACATCCCAGCCGGTGTTCAGCATCGCCATCCCGTGCTGCCAATGCCTGATCCTGCCGGCGAGGTCCTGGCCGATGGTCGAAAACCGGTTCTCCACGTAGGCGCCGCCGCCAAGAGTTGCGGTGATCGCGAAGACAGCGACGGCCACGACCAGTACCGAACCCTGGGCGCGCAAGGTGGTCGGCCAGCGCTTCTCCCCGGCGCGAACGGCAAGGAACACCGGAGCGAGCAAGATCGCGAGTGCCCCGAGATAAGCGTAGAGCGCGGGTACCCCCCCCCAATGAGCAGCGAGGTTCACCGCCGCGAGCGCGAGCGCGACAAAGCTGGCGACGAAAGCGACCCCATTGATAGCCGTCGGCTGTTGACGGTTGAGCAGGGCAAGCGCGACACAGGGAACCACAACGACGGCATAAAGGAGATACGGACCCTTGGTGACAAAACCGGCCAGCGCGGTCAGCAGCAGGCCGCCGAGCACGCCGCAAATGGTGGCGATCAACCTATTGCGTGCGCTCAGATGGCGCAGCGTAGCGGGCAACCAGAGCGACAGAGCAACCAGTCCCAGGGCTGCGAGCAAACCTCGATAGCCACTACCGGAAAACACCAGCCCACCCATCAGCCCGAGAACGATCACCGCAACGGCCCATTCGCCGAATCGCCAGCCTGTCCCAGCGTCGCCGCCAGCCACTTGGCCCTGCTGACGATGGAGGTGCCAGCCGAGGAAAGCGAGTGCAATCGGAATCGCCAGATAGAGGCCCCGGGAGAAGGTGGTCAAGCTGGCATACGCCGCCACCACCAGAACGCCGGCTGCCACGACCCACTGCAAGTGAGTGCGGGCATTGCGAATCGCCCAGATGCCGAAAGGCGCCGTGAGGGCCAGCCACCCGTCGAGAGCGGCGCCCCCTACATGCATTTCCCAGAAAAGGCCGGTGGTCCGGTAATCGCTCGAGAAATTGAGAAGATCGGTGAAGGCCAGACGCTCCCAGGAAGCGGCCAGCGATGCGCTGCCCAGCCCAGCCGCCAACCCGATCGCCAGTTTCATTCCCGCCCGCTCGTCGGCCCTGGCCCGCAAGCGGTCCCATAGCGGAATCAGCAGCAGTGCGAGAAAGAAGCTCTTGCCGACGCGCAGGCTGTTCATCGGACCTTCATAGCCTTGATACCAGCCAAAATTGAAGCCGCCGGCGTCAGCGAAACCCCTCGCCATCGAGATCAACAAGGCAACGCTGGTCGCCGTGGCGAGAAGAACCCGCAGCTTTGAAGTCCGCCCGCCTTCATTCCTGTCGTCGCTGATGATGGCGTTGCGGGCATAGCCACCCGCCGCGATGGCTAGGACCATCAGGTCGGTCTCCTCGAAGGTCAGCCACCCGCTCCACGGCGCCAAGCCAACGAGTGGAATCAGGGCAGGAAGTGCGACCAGCCAGGCAGAAGGCCAGTAACCCGAAGCCGCTGCGATGGCCACAAAGAGCAAGATCGGAACGGGTTGCTGAAGGGGATGGTGCGCGGCGACCATTGCGCCGGCAAGAGCGGCCGCAAGGGCAAGCAGCAGGTTGATTGCACGAACTCGCATGACGGGTCTATGTGGGTCTATGACTTCGGACTGTAGCCCGGTTCCTCGGGGTAGCTGCGATTCTATGCCATGCACAGCGCGCGCGGTCTGGCCCGAGCGCCGCCTGGTCAACCGCGATCGCGGATCTGCTGACGACGCTCGCAGCCCGCCATCAGTCGCGAGACTCCATGCGTTGCGTCGAGGACAAGGTTTGCGGCTTGATCCGTAACGCCCAGAGGACGCCGCTGACGAGCAGCACGACGCCGATGAGCGTCAGCGCCGGCGGCCATTGCGCACGCAGAATGAAGGCGTAGGCGAGCGCGGCCAGGGTTTCGAAGACGATCAACTGGCCGGCAAGCGCCGGCGGCAGGCGCTGGCTCGCTTCGTTCCAGCACAGCGTCCCCAGCCACGAAGCGAAAAGGCCGA
>ERZ761603.2787-NODE-2787-length-11709-cov-39.970225_pt1 | contig 11709 bp, 11 predicted proteins | sample MGYA00511879_ERZ761603 | MGnify/ENA primary metagenome ERZ761603 (study PRJEB28899, sample SAMN02850040) | bioreactor sludge metagenome | biome: EBPR Sludge; feature: EBPR Bioreactor; material: flocular biomat | place: Australia: Thorneside Wastwater Treatment... | reverse complement strand
CGAGATTACAAGGTGACTGGAGTTCAGACGTGTGCTCTTCCGATCTATCGTGCCGCAGGGCGGCAATACCAGCCTGTGCGGCGCGGCGACCCCGGACGAGACGGGCCAGGCCGTGGTGGTCAGCCTGGGCCGGCTGAACCGCATTGTTGCGGTCGACGCCGCGAACAACACGATTTGCGTCGAGGCGGGGTGCACGCTGGCAGCGATCCAGGAAGCGGCGCGCGGGGCCGATCGCCTGTTCCCGCTGGCGCTCGCGGCGCAGGGCAGTTGCCAGATCGGCGGCAATCTGTCGACCAACGCCGGCGGTGTCCAGGTGCTGCGCTATGGCAACACGCGCGAACTGACGCTCGGGCTGGAAGTCGTTCTTGCCGACGGAGAAATCTGGGACGGCCGCCGCGGCCTGCGCAAGGACAGCACCGGCTACGACCTGAAGCAGCTTTTCATCGGCGCCGAGGGAACGCTCGGGATCATCACCGGCGCCGTGTTGAAGCTCTTTCCGCTACCGAGGACGCAGATCACCTGCTGGCTCAACGTGGCTTCGCCGGCTGCCGCGGTCGACCTGCTGAATTCCGCGAAATCCGCGTTCGACGCCCAGCTCACTGCCTTCGAGCTGATTTCGGAAGCGTCGCTGGCGCTGGTGCTCAAGCACATCCCCGACACGACACGGCCGACGGCGCCGTCTTCGTGGTACATCCTTGCCGAGTTCTCCGACGCCGCTACTGCCGCCGTCGAGCACTGGCTGGGCGGACGGATGGAAGCCGGGGCAGTCGCCGACGCGGCGATCGCGCACTCCGGGATTCAGGCGAAAAAGCTGTGGGCCCTGCGCGAGAACATCCCGGAAGCGCAGAAGATCGAGGGCATCAGCATCAAGCACGATATCGCGGTGCCGGTTTCGCGCATCCCAGAATTCCTGGCGCAGGCCGATGCCGCCCTGGAAGCGGCTTTCCCCGGCATCCGCGTCATTGCCTTCGGCCATGCCGGCGACGGCAACCTGCACTACAACCTGTCCCGGCCCGATGCCCAGGAGAATGCCGCCTTCATCGCCGCGCAGCCTGCCGTAAACCGCATCGTCCATGATGCTGTCCACGCGCTCAGCGGGTCGATTTCCGCCGAGCACGGCATCGGCCAGCTCAAGCGCGAGGAACTGGTGCGCTACAAGAGCCCGGTCGAACTGGCGCTGATGCGTTCGCTCAAGCGGGCGCTCGACCCGCGCGGGCTGATGAATCCGGGCAAGATCCTCTGACCTCGCCCGGATCCGGCTGGTCCTGACCGACCGCCGTCAGGCGGCGGCCGGTGCCACGCAAGCGATTACGGGTAGGGGAATTCCTGGAATTCCGTGGCCACTCTTCCGGCCGGGTCCGCAGGATTGGCAGCGCCCGATGACGCGTCCCCGGACGAACGCTGGATCTGCCCGAGTTCGTCAACGGTGCCAGGATTGCCGGACAGCGCGGGTTCCATGGTTTCCGTGCGGATCGGCCCTTCCAGGCCGGCTCGCGGAGGCGCGGCTTCGGCTGCGGGTTGCTCGATCGCCCGCGGGTTGTCGTATTCCCAGACGCCGGCAACCGAGGCCAGCGGCAGGGACGTCCCCGAAAGCACGACGAGGCTCAGAGCGTACTTGAGTATGGGAGAGTTGTTCATCTGGCTTCTCCTTGAAACGATTCACCTGGATTTGCGGGCTGGTAGTTCATTACCCCCCTTTCCGAGTCAAACGACGAAGAGTGACTCGATAGTGATCGCCAACCACACTCCGGAAGCGGCAATTGCGCCAACTCCCATTCGACTTGCCGTCGGTCCGACCATTGTCGTCGCAACGCCGCATCTGAACAGTGGAACATCCGCAGCGCCAGAAGTTCAATCGGCTTGCGGCGGACGGTATCCCCGGCGCCTAGTTTCGGGCGTGACCGCCGGCGTGGTCGATGCCCGCCGCGTCGGCCAGGGAAGGGGTCATCGGCACGAGATCGTCGAGCCGGAACATCGCCAGAATGCCGGCGACAAAGCGCTTGTGTTCGAGCGGGGCGTTCCTGTACCAGTGGAGGAGGTAGTCGCGCAGGCTGTTGCGGGCTTCGGCCGCATCGAGATTGAGGTAGCGCAGCGCGGCCCAGTCCTGCGGATCATCCCGGAACAGTGGCAAGAGCAGATTGGCGACCACCTCGTTCTTCTTCCTCAGGTAGGGATCCTTGCGCAACTGCTCCTCGTTTTCCTGCAACCAGGCGTGCAAGGGCGTGTGCAGTGGAAGCTGGCGGTGCCCCTCGGACACCAGGTGATCGAAGAACCGCCGCAGTTTCTTCGCCGCTCCCGACCATCCTGGCGCAGGCGGCGAACTCTCCCATCTCGCCGCCACGTTCTTAAGCGCAAAGAGAGATGCCGTCTCGCACAGCGTCTCCTCGAACCACTGGTTGTAGCGGGCGTCGTGCGGGCCGGCGTGTTCGTCGAAGCTCGAGAGAATGTGGCACAGCTCGTGCGCGAACTCGTAGACATAGAGATGCCAGTTCTCTCCGCTGGCATGAAGTTGCACCTGATATTCGCCCGCCGGTCCGCGCTCATAGAGGACCGCGGGACTCCGGTTCGTATGCGCGACGACGATGGGAACGGCGAGGTTCGCCGGCAGTCTAGACAGGAGTTCGTCGGCGACGGAATAGAGCAGCGTCTCGATCGATTCCCGGTTGGCACTACCCCAGCCTCCGCCCCGGACATCGATCCGCAGTCCCAATTCCTTGCTCTTGAATCCCGGCCTCGCCGCCGGCGTAGCCAGCTCGTCGGCGTGGACCAACGGGCAGGAAATCGCCGCGACGATCAGCGGCAGCCGCATGCAGCGAGCCACCCAGGCGCGGGGAGTTCCCCGGCGGCGTTCCTTGCTGCGTTTCGCTGGCATTCGATTCCCTCCCGCAATCACCCGCGCCACATTGAACCACGAACGAAGGCATCCCTGAAACATTTGACGCCAACCTGCGAATTGGTTCAAAAAGGTCGAGACGATTGCCAGCGACCGCAAATCGAAAATCCGGACAGGATTCTCCAGCCACGGGCGGCTTGCCGGGCGGCGCTGCCGCGGCCGAAGATCTCAGTCGGGCAGGGTGATGGTCAGGCTGCGAAAATGCTGGCGCGCTGCCGGCAGCTTCTTGCACTCGACGCCGCCGACCATGAGGCCGCCGTCGTCGCTGAGGACTTGCACGGTCTTGCTGCCGGGGATCGCGAACAGGGCCTCCGGCCGCAGGTCGCGCAGCTTGATGCCGGGGATGAGGGTTGGCGCGTCGCCGGGGCGGCCCGACCAACTGAACAGCGCGAAGCTGCCGGTGTCGGCGGTTGGGCCGGCGGCGATCACGTAGGATGCGCCGGCGCGCTCGATGCTGCGGATCCCGCGCTGGTCGAGATCGATCTCGACCGGGGCGCCGAAGCGGGCGCTACCGCCTTCGATCAGTTCCCCCGGGTTGAGCAACGGGACCAGCAAGGCGCGCCCTTGCCGCAACGGGTTGCGCAGACCGATCAGCAGGGTGCCCTCGGGAGTCGCGGCGAGGCCTTCGATGTTCAGCCCGCCTGGCGCCTCGGCCGCGCGCTGCGCCGCCGTGGCGAGGCGGTACGGGGCAAGCGTGTCGGCAGCGAGCAGCGCGTTGAGCAGCCGCGTGTAGATCCGGCCGGCGGGTTGGACAGTTGGCGGGTCGCCGGGTATCACGTCGGTCGCGAAGAAGCGGTGCCGGCTCGGCCGGACCCTGCCCTTGGCGTCGCGGGCATGCGACGTGATCCAGTAAATGCGCGTGCCGATTGCCGCTGCCCCCTCGATGTCCGCTTCTTCGCTGCGATCCGTGGCGAGGAAGGCGGAAAGATCGACTCTGCCGACCGGCTTCGCCTGCCCCTGCCGGTAGATGTGCAGGATATTGTGCTCGTCATCCCCAACGATGAAGTGGTCGGCATCGAGCGCGGCAGCAGCCGAGGCATCGCACGGGCCGTCGTAGACGGTGGGGGTCCGGGCCGAGGCCGTTGCCGTCAGGCAGGCGGCGAGGGCCAGAGCTAGGCAGTACCGGGGGTATGATTTCATCGCTTCATCCGGCTTGTAATGGCAGATGGCCGCCATCGTAGCACTGGATTGCGCGGGCTTCAGTGCACTGTCGGGCCAGCGCCGAACAGTTCCGCGATGTCTTCGGCGCTGAAGCGGTAGCTGTGGTTGCAGATGTCGTCGCGGATCAGGATTTCGCCGTGTTCGCGCAGGATGGTCTCGGCCTCCTCGCGGCCCAAGCTGCGGATCACGTCGCGCACCTTGGTCCAGTCTTCGGGACAGTGATAGACCACCGGTAGCGGATCGTAAACGCGCACGCCGTGGGTCGCCATGTCTTCGTGGAAAAGGCGGCCGAGCAGGGTCTCGGCGTCGAGTTCCCGCAATTCGGCCGGCCTGACGGTGGCCGCCAGCTGGGTGATGCGGTCCCAGCCGTCGGCATCGTGCCGGTCGGCGTCCGGCATCTTCTGCAGGAACAGGCAGCCGGCGGCCCCGGGGCCGGCGGTGACGAACAGGCGCGAACGCTGCTGCTCCGATTGCTCCAGATAATGTTCGAAGATCGCCGCGATGCTGTCGCCGACCAGTGGCACAAAGCTCTGCCAGGGATGGCGGGCAGTCGGCAGGTCGAGGCTGATCGTCAGTTGTCCGCCCTGGTCGGCGCCGAGCAGTGCCGGCACCGGCGCCGGCAGCACGACCGGATTGCTGCGCGCCATGCCGCGCAACTGCAGCTGCTCGTTGCAGTCCATGACCAGCAGCTGGATCGGGCCGTTGCCGCGCAATTGCAGGGTCAGGCGGCCTGGCTGCTTGAGCTGGGCGGCGATCAGCGCGGTGACTGCGGCGGTTTCGCCGAGCAACTGGGCGACGGTCGGCTGATAGTCGCGCCCGGCCTGAATCTGCTGCCAGGCATCGCCGAGGTGGACGACGGCGCCGCGGATGTCGAGGTGCTCGAAGAGGAAGCGGCGGACGCTGCTGTCGCTCATTTCAGTTCGGCAGAGTAGGTTTCCGGGGCGAAGCCGACCAGCAGCTTGCTGCCGGTATCGAGCACCGGACGCTTGATCAGCGCCGGGTACTGCGCCATCAATTTGAGCGCTTTTTGCCCGTCGACCGCAGCACGCTCTTCGTCGGAAAGCTTTTTCCACATCAGGCCGCGCGTGTTGAGCAGCGTCTCCCATCCGGCGCGCGCCGCCCAGGCCGGCAGGTTGGCTTCGGCAACGCCGGCCTTCTTGTAATCGATGAATTCAAAGGCGACGCCGTTTTCGCCAAGCCAGCCCATGGCCTTCTTCATCGTGTCGCAGTTCTTGATGCCGTATACCTTGATCATTTTGCTCATTGTTGGATCGGGTTGGGTCGGGTCGGGTCGGGGAAGGTATTGTATCCATCCTGGCCGCGCCGCTGACGATGCAATCTGCCCAGCCGGTGCAATTGCAAGTGATTTCACGCAAGTCATGCAGGAAAGTCTGGAAAACCTGCAACAGCCCACGACCATCGCAGCCCGACGCAGCCGACGTAACCCGAGCGCAGCCCGGCGAAACGGCTCGCGCGCCAGCCCGTTCGGCATTCGGGCATTCATCGCGCGTTCATGCTGCTTGAGCCAGCCTCGCCGGGTGTGTTATTCTTCCTGTCTTGTCGGGGCGTAGCGCAGCCTGGTAGCGCACTTGCATGGGGTGCAAGGGGTCGCGAGTTCGAATCCCGCCGCCCCGACCAATTAAATAACCGGCCTGTGCCGGTTTTTTTAATTTTGCGGTTGATTAATCAATAAGGACAAATTAGATTGTTTCCACCATTTCTCATCTAGGAGGTAATCATGGATTTGTCTTCTCTGACCGTTGTCGAGTTGCGCGACCTGCAACAGCAGATTCCCGCTGAATTGAAACGCCGTGAGGCCCAGGACAAGGTAAAGATTCTGAATGAAGCGCGGGCTTTTGTTAAAGCCCGCGGTTATGCGCTTGAAGATCTCCTTGGCAAGGAAGTCAAAGCCAAGGGACCGACCGGAAAGGTCAAGGTCAAATACCGTCATCCGAATAACGCCGCGCTGGAATGGACGGGTCGCGGCCGGCAGCCGAAATGGGTCGCCGACTGGCTGGCCGCAGGCGGCAAGCTGGATGCGCTGACCGTTTGACATGCGAATTCTCCTGAGCAACGACGACGGTTATTTCGCTCCCGGCATTCTGGCGCTGGCCGAGGCGCTCGATGGCCTGGGCGAAATCGTTGTCGTTGCTCCGGAGCAGAATCGCAGCGGCGCCAGCAATTCATTGACGCTGGATCGTCCGGTTTCCTTGAAACAGGCGGCAAACGGGTTCTATTTCGTTAATGGCACGCCGACGGATTGCGTCCATCTGGCGGTTACCGGAATGCTCGATTACCTGCCCGATATAATCGTTTCCGGCATCAATCATGGCGCCAACATGGGCGATGACACGATTTATTCGGGAACTGTCGCCGCGGCGACCGAAGGGTTTTTGTTGGGCATTCCGTCGATAGCGATTTCCCTGACCAGTTTCGAGGGTAATCATTTCAATACCGCCGGGCGTATCGCGCGGGAACTGGTGGAGCGTTTCCTGAGCGATCCGATTCGCGAGCCGGTGCTGCTGAACGTCAATGTTCCCGATATTCCCTACGACGATCTGGGTGGCACCGAAGTGACCCGTCTCGGCAGGCGCCACAAGGCGGAGCCGGTGGTCAGGATGCGTTCTCCCCGGAACGACACGGTCTATTGGGTCGGCGCTGCCGGCGCGGCTGCCGAGGCCGGGCCGGGGACGGACTTCAACGCGATCGAGCGCGGCAGTGTTTCCATCACCCCGCTTCAGGTCGATCTGACGCATACGGCGCAGTTGCAGGCGATCACGAGCTGGCTGCGATGAACGCCAACGCCCTGCACGGAATCGGGATGACCTCGCAGCGGACGAGGGCGCGCATGATCGAGCGCCTGCGCGAGAAGGGTATTCGCAACGCGGCCGTCCTGCGGGCGATGGCAGCGGTTCCGCGCCATGTCTTCGTCGAGGAGGCGTTGGCATCGCGTGCCTACGAGGACACCGCGCTGCCCCTGGGCATGGGGCAGACGATTTCTCAGCCGTTCGTGGTCGCGCGGATGATCGAACTGCTGATCAACGGGCGGACGACGCTGGGCAAGACGCTTGAAGTCGGCGCCGGCTGCGGTTATCAGGCGGCCGTCCTGGCGCAACTGACGACCGAGGTCTACGCGATCGAGCGCCTTGGGCCGCTTCTGGAAAAGGCCAAGGCCAACATGCGCCATCTGAAACAGTTCAATGTCCGCCTCAAGCACGCGGATGGGCAGCTCGGGATGCCCGAGGCCGCCCCGTTCGACAGCATCATCGTCGCCGCCGCGGGCCGCCTGGTGCCTCCGGCCCTGCTCGCGCAACTGGCAGCCGGCGGGCGAATGGTTTTGCCTGTCGGCACGACCGAGCAGTATCTTTCCCTCATCGAACGGACTGCCGAGGGTTTTGTCGAAACCCGGCTTGATCCCGTTCGCTTCGTCCCACTTCTCGCAGGAACGCAATGATTAGAGTTCTCGCCCCCGTGGCCATTCTCCTCCTGATGGCCGGTTGCAAGTCACAACCACCGGCGCCGGCCGTCGACCGCTCCACCTCGTCCGTGGCAAGACCGGCGGCGCCGGCGGTTGGGGGCCCCGGGTATTACACGGTCAAGAAGGGCGACACGCTTTACCGCATTGCGCTCGAGCATGGTCAGGATTACCGGGATGTCGTGGCTTGGAACAACATGACCAATCCCGACGTGATCAAGGAAGGACAGATCCTGCGCGTGGCACCGCCGGGCGCCGCGCCGGCGACCGCGGGTGAGGCAGTGGTGGCGCAGCCGGTGGTGACGACGCCGGTTGTCGAGTCCCGGCCGCTGGATGCGCCGGGCAAGGTCGCCGCCACTACGCCACCGCCAGTTGCCGCCGGGACACCACCGCCAGTCGCCGCGGAGGGTCTGAAGCGCGAGCCACGCGGCGGCAAGGTGCCCTATTCGGATGAGGCGTACGCCCGGCTCAACCGCCCCGGGGAGACCGTCGCGAAAGCGCCGGTCGTCGCGGTCGACCCGAAGCCGGAGCCCAAACCCGAGATTCAGCCGGAGGCCAGACCTGAACCCAAGCCGGAACCCAAGCCGGAACCCCGGCCGGAACCCGCGGCCGCAGGTCCTGACGATGTGGCATGGCAGTGGCCGTCGTCGGGCAAGGTCATCTCGTCGTTCAGTGATTCGGGCAACAAGGGTATCGATTTCGGCGGCAAGGCTGGCGATCCCGTCGCGGCGGCCGCCGACGGCAAGGTGGTCTATGTCGGGACCGGGATACGCGGCTTCGGCCAGCTGCTGATCGTCAAGCACAACGCGACCTTCCTCTCGGCTTATGCGCACAATCGCAAGATTCTGGTCGCCGAAGGCCAGCAGGTCACGCGCGGCCAGAAGGTTGCGGAAATGGGCAATACCGACAGCGAGATCGTCAAGCTGCATTTCGAGATTCGCAAGCAGGGCAAACCGACCGATCCCTTGGCCTACCTGCCGAAGCGATGACCTCCTGGGCGGCCGACGATCCGGACGACGATGAACTGGCGTCAGTCACGGCCGACGCGGAACCGCCACCGGAACCGGAACCCGTCAGCCCCGAACTGGAACTGCTCGAGGACGTCACTCAGCTCTACCTGAACGAGATCGGCGCCAAGCCGCTGCTGACGCCTGTCGACGAACTGGCGACGGCGCGTCTGGCGAGCGCTGGCAATTTCGCGGCGCGCCAGAAGATGATCGAACACAACCTGCGTCTGGTCGTGAACATCGCCAAGCACTACCTGAACCGGGGCATCCCGCTCCTCGACCTGGTGGAGGAGGGCAACCTCGGCCTCATCCACGCGCTGGAAAAGTTCGATCCCGAGCGCGGTTTCCGCTTTTCGACCTATGCGACCTGGTGGATCCGCCAGTCCATCGAACGCGCGATCATGAACCAGTCGCGCACCATCCGGCTACCGGTGCATGTGGTCAAGGACATCAACCTCGTTCTGCGGGCGATCCGTCACCTCGAGTCGGCGGCGACGCGGGAGACCTCGGTCGAACGCGTGGCGGCGCTGATCGACCGGCCGGTGGCCGACGTGCGGCGCATCCTGCACCTCAACGAACACATCGCCTCGCTCGATGCGCCGCTCGAAATCGACCCCGGCCACAGCCTGGGCGACGCAATTGCCGACGAAGGGGCGGTCAATCCGGAAGCGCTCCTGCAGTTCCGCGAGATCGGAGCCCTGCTCGACGACTGGATGGCGCAGCTCAGCAAGCGTCAGCGGCAGGTAATCGAACGGCGCTACGGGCTGAACGGCGTCGATGTCGTGACGCTCGAAGCCCTGGCCGTGGACCTCGGATTGACCCGGGAACGCGTGCGCCAGATCCAGGCCGAGGCGCTCGATCACCTGCGCTCGATCATCAAGCGTGGCGGCGTCACCCGCGACTCGTTGCTCTGATCAGGCACGGACCGGTCATTCCCGGAGGCGGGGCGGCGTGCGCGCGCGGATCGCCTCGGCCAGCTGGAACACCGACATCGCGTAGAAGCTGGAACGGTTGTAGCGGGTGATTACGTAGAAATTGTTGTAGCCGAGCCAGTACTCGGTCGGATGGCCGGGGGAGACGAGATCGACCAGGGTCACCGTGGCCTGCGGGTTGGCGTCGGCGGATATTCCCTGTTGCGCCAGATCGGCGACGAGCAAGGTCGGCTGGATGCCGGCCTCGATCAGGCTGCGGTCCGGCTCGCCGCGCGTGCGGGCGGGAACGGCGATCGGCTGGCCGGCCTCCCAGCCGTGCTGCTCGAGAAAGCGACCGACGCTGCCGATGGAGTCGTCGACACTGCCGGACAGGTCGATTTTCCGGTCGCCGTCGAAGTCGACCGCATAACGCCGCTGGCTTCCCGGCATGAACTGCGGAATCCCCATGGCGCCGGCGAAGGAGCCGCGCACGTTGAGCGGGTCCATGCCGTTTTCGCGGGCCAGCAGCAGGAACTGTTCGAGTTCGGTACGGAAGAACTCGGCGCGGCGCGGGTAGTGGAAGGCCAGCGTGGCCAGCGCTTCGAGCACCCGGAAACTGCCGGTGTTGCCACCGTATTCGGTCTCGACGCCGATGATGGCGACGATGATCTCGGGCGGCACGCCGTAGAGGGCGCTGGCCCGGGCCAAGCTCACGCGGTTGTCCTGCCAGAAGCGGACACCGCCATTGATGCGCCGCTCGGTCAGGAAACGCAGCCGGTAGCGTTCCCAGGAACGCTGCAGCGGCGACACCGGCGGCCTGATCAACTGCAGTACCTTTTCGTTGGGCCGGACCTGCGCGAACTGCAGTAGCAGTTCGTCGGCGTTGAAACCATGCCGGTGTTCGAGGTCGCGCGCAAATTCGATGACCGCCGGGTCGCTGGCGAAACCGGTCGCCGCCAGCGCGGCGTTGCCAAGGCAGGCGCTGGCGGCAAGCAGCAGGGTGCCGAGAGCATGTTTCAAGTCGTTCTCCGTCAGGGCAGGCGCGCGACGGCGCCGCGCAGTGTGGTCAGATTGTCGGGAACACCGCTGTAGCGTGCCTGCAGGTAGGCGCAGACCACCTCCCTGAACGCGGGCGCCGTTGCCGGAAGCTCGTGCTCGACGCGACCTAGGAGGGCCAGCGGCGTTTCCCAGGGTGGGCAGTCTACCTTGCTTCGCGCGAGTCGGCGCAAGGCCTTTTGCCAAAGCCGGGCGGCGGGGTCGCGACGCGGCCGCTGGTGGAGGGTCCAGGCGGTGACCGCCAGCAGCAGGAGGCCGCAGACGATGGCCAGCGCTGCGGCCAGCTTGCGCCAGTCGGCATCGGGCATGCCGAGGCGGGAGAGCAGCTCGCGCTGGCGCTGCGGGTTGTAGCCGAGGATGTACTGGTTCCAGGCATTGTTGACCGCCTCCCAGCGGAAGAGCAGGGTGCGCAGCCAGTCGCTGCGTAACTGAACCAGCGCCGGCAGCGGTTCGCCGGCCGGCAGCGCAGCGGCAATTCCGGACTCGACGCGGGCCGGTGAAACGGCGGCGGTCGGGTCGACGCGCGTCCAGCCGCGCCCGGCAATCCAGACCTCGGCCCAGGCGTGGGCATCGGACTGGCGAACGACGACGAAGCCGTCGACCGGATTCGCCTCGCCGCCCTGATAGCCGGTGACGACGCGGGCAGGTACGCCGGCGGCGCGCATCAGGAAGACGAATGCCGAGGCATAGTGTTCGCAAAATCCCCGCCGGGTCACGAAGAGGAAGTCGTCGACCGGCTGCTCGCCAAGCAATGGCGGTTGCAGCGTGTAGAAGAACTTCTCGTCGGAAAAGAGGCTCAGGGCTCTGCCTATCAGACCGGCAGGGTCCGGGTCGGCCGCCTTCCAGGACGCCGCGAGTGCGCGGGCGCGCGGGTTGCCGTCGGGCGGCAGCGTCAGGTTGCGCCGCAGGGCACTGGCTTCCTCATCGGCGTTGAAGCGGAAGTCCAGCGTTGCCGTCAGGGCAAAACGCTGGCGCTGGCTCAACGGTTCGCGGCTGGTTGCGGTCAACGTGCCGGACAGGGCAAATTCCGGCCCCAGCGCGCCGGGCGCGTCGAGGGCCAGCAGCCAGCGCTGCTGCTGCGGCTCAAGGGTGGTCTCGTAGGCGATCGGCGGCGACAGCGGCTCGATCTGCGGCGGGCGGCTCCGGGCGATCTGCGGCTTCCAGGTGAGGCCGTCGAAGTTTTCGAGAACCGGTCCGCGCCAGTAG
>ERZ761603.2783-NODE-2783-length-11731-cov-78.178143_pt1 | contig 11731 bp, 11 predicted proteins | sample MGYA00511879_ERZ761603 | MGnify/ENA primary metagenome ERZ761603 (study PRJEB28899, sample SAMN02850040) | bioreactor sludge metagenome | biome: EBPR Sludge; feature: EBPR Bioreactor; material: flocular biomat | place: Australia: Thorneside Wastwater Treatment... | reverse complement strand
CGCGGTTTCGTCGCCGAGAAGTATCGCGTGCTGATCGACGCGCTGTACGGCGGCAAGGACAGCCAGTTCATCGAAACGGCGGTGAAGTTCGAGGATGGGCGGCAGGGCAAGGTGGCGGCCGATCTGGTCATCCGGAACCTGAAAACCTTTGGCACCGCCGGGAGGGTCGCGGCATGAGCCGGCAGATCGGCGAGGTGGTTCTCGATCTGAAAAAGGTCTCGCTGTCGTTTGGCGGCGTCAAGGCGCTGACCGACATTTCCTTCGACGTTCGCGAACACGAGATCCGCGCGATCATCGGCCCGAATGGGGCCGGCAAGAGTTCGATGCTCAACGTGATCAACGGCGTCTACCGGCCGCAGGAGGGAGAAATCATCCTGCGCGGTCAGCACTTCACCAGGATGAATCCCTACAAGGCCGCCAAGGCCGGGATTTCGCGTACTTTTCAGAACATCGCCCTGTTCAAGGGGATGAATGTGATCGACAACCTGATGACCGGGCGCAACCTGAAGATCAGCACCAACCTGATTCAGCAGGCCTTCTGGTGGGGGCCCGCAAGGCGCGAGGAACTTGCGCATCGTGCCAAGGTTGAGGAGGTGATCGACTTTCTCGAAATCCAGCACATTCGCAAGACGCCGGTCGGACGCCTGCCGTACGGGCTTCAGAAGCGCGTCGACCTCGGTCGTGCGCTGGCCATGGAGCCGAGCATCCTGTTGCTCGACGAGCCGATGGCCGGAATGAATGTCGAGGAAAAGCAGGACATGTGTCGCTTCATCCTCGACGTCAATGACCAGTTCGGGACGACCATCGTGCTGATCGAGCACGACATGGCGGTGGTGATGGACATCTCCGACCGCGTTGTGGTGCTCGATTACGGCAAGAAGATCGGTGACGGCGACCCGGATGAGGTCCGCGCCAACCCGGACGTCATCAGCGCCTATCTCGGCGCCAGCCACTGAGGAGCGAGGCGATGGGTTTCTTCCTGGAAACATTGATCGGCGGGCTGATGGCCGGCATGCTGTATTCGCTGGTGGCGCTCGGTTTCGTGCTGATCTTCAAGGCGTCGGGGGTGTTCAACTTTGCGCAAGGGGCGATGGTGCTGTTCGCGGCGCTGGCGATGGCTCGTTTTGCCGAGTGGATTCCGGGCTGGTTCGGCCTTCAGGGTTCCTATCTGGGGACTGCCGCGGCCTTCGTCGTCGCCGGGGCAATGATGTTCGTCGTCGCCTGGCTGATCGAGCGGCTGGTCTTGCGTCACCTGGTCAATCAGGAGGGAGCGACGCTGCTGATGGCTACACTGGGAATCGCCTATGTCCTGGAAGGTGTCGGCTCCAGCCTGTTCGGCAACGACATCTACAAGATCGACGTGGGCATGCCCAAGGATCCGGTGTTTCTCTTCGAGGGGACCTTCGAGGGCGGCCTGCTGATCAACAAGGAAGACTTCATCGCCGCCCTGATCGCCACTGTGCTGGTCGGACTGCTGACGCTTTTCTTTCAGAAGACGACCACCGGCCGCGCTCTGCGGGCGGTAGCCGACGATCACCAGGCGGCGCAGTCGATCGGTATCCCGCTCAATCGCATCTGGGTAATCGTCTGGTGCGTCGCCGGCCTGGTTGCGCTGGTGGCGGGGGTGATCTGGGGTTCCAAGCTCGGCGTGCAGTTTTCGCTGACCACGGTGGCGCTGCGCGCGCTGCCGGTGGTCATTCTCGGCGGACTGACATCGGTTCCCGGGGCGATCCTCGGCGGGTTGATCATCGGCGTCGGCGAGAAGCTCTCGGAGGTCTACCTCGGCCCGATGGTCGGCGGCGGGATCGAGATCTGGTTTGCCTACCAGCTGGCTTTGGTCGTTCTCCTGTTCAGGCCGCAAGGGCTGTTCGGTGAGAAGATCATTGACCGCGTGTAATCGGGGAGAAGGCAAGTGCTCTATAGAGAAAACGGTCAGTTCAAGACGTCATACGCCGCCGATCAGCAGATTTTTCCGATCGCCCAGGACCGTTGGGCGGTCATCGGTATCGTGCTGTTTGCTTTCATCGCGGTTCCTCTGCTGGTCGACGAGTACCTGTTCAGGGCCATTCTCATCCCCTTCCTGATCCTGTCTTTGGCCGCGCTCGGGGTGAATATCCTGGTCGGCTACTGTGGTCAGATCACCTTGGGTGCCGGCGCCTTCATGGCGGTTGGCGCCTACGCCGCGTACAATTTTCACATTCGCATCGAGGGCATGCCGCTGCTGCTCTCGCTCTTGCTCGGCGGTTTTACCGCAGCCATTGTCGGGATCTTTTTCGGAATTCCCAGCTTGCGGGTGCGTGGTCTGTATCTGGCCGTCGCCACGCTGGCGGCGCAGTTTTTCACCGACTGGGTTTTTCTGCGCATTCCCTGGTTTACCGATAACTCGCTGTCGGGCAATGTTTCGGTCTCGAACCTGCAGGTGATGGGCTGGCAGATCAACAACCCGCTCAACAAGTACCTGTTCTGCCTGGCTTTTCTGGTGGTTTTTGCGTTGCTGGCGAAGAACATGACGCGAAGTGCCATTGGCCGGCAGTGGATGGCGATCCGCGACATGGACGTGGCCGCCGAGGTGATCGGCATCCGGCCGCTATTCGCCAAGCTCTCGGCGTTTGCCGTCAGTTCTTTCTTCATTGGCACCGCTGGCGCTTTGTGGGGCTTCGTCCATCTCGCTTCGTGGGAGCCGGCGGCTTTCTCGGTCGATCGCTCGTTCCAGTTGTTGTTCATGGTCATTATTGGTGGCCTTGGCTCGATCATGGGCAATTTCTTCGGCGCTGCCTTCATCGTCATCCTGCCGATCGCCCTGAATCGTCTCCTGCCGGAGCTCGGCGACCTGGTCGGGGTCGAGATATCGACCGCCGGCGTCTCGCACGCCGAGCTGATCATCTTTGGCGGGCTGATCATCTTCTTCCTGATCAAGGAGCCACACGGCATCGCTCGTCTGTGGTCGACCGGCAAGGAAAAGCTTCGGCTGTGGCCGTTTCCGCATTGACCCGCGCGGTGCGGGGCGTTTCACGCCTGTCAGGGAGTTTTTCGCAGTTGCAGCAGTTCCATTTCAATAAGAGGAGACACTCATGAACCTACGCAAGCTCGCATCGATGGCGTCGCTAAGTGCCATCGTACTGTCGTCGCTGGCGACGTTGGCAGTCGCCGCGCCAGCCAAGGAACAGTTCTTTCCGGTCCTGGTGACCCGTACCGGCCCCATTGCGCCCAATGCCACTCCCTGGGCCAATGGCTACATTGACTATCTCAAACTGGTGAATGCCAAGGGCGGAATCAACGGCGTCAAGACCGTTTTCGAAGAGTGCGAGACGGGCTACGCGACCGACCGCATCGTCGAATGCTACGAGCGCCTGAAGGGCATGCATGGTGGCGCAACGGTTTTCCAGCCGCTGTCGACTGGTGGGACTTTCGCGCTGACGGAGAAAGCGCCGGTGGACAAGATTCCGCTGATCACCGCGGGTTACGGCCGTAGTGAATCGCAGAACGGTGCCGTCTTCACCTGGAACTTTCCCTTGCTCGGGACCTACTGGGTAGGCTCTGAAGTCGCGATCCAGTATATCGCCAAGAAGTTGGGCGGTGTCGGGAACCTGAAAGGCAAGAAGATTGCTCTGGTCTACCATGACAGTCCGTACGGCAAGGAGGCCATCCCGGTACTCGAGGAACTCAGCAAGAAGTATGGTTACGAAGTCCAGCTTCTGCCTGTGGCCGCACCGGGTGTCGAGCAGAAGGCTACCTGGCTTCAGATCCGTCAGGCCAGGCCGGACTTCGTTCTGCTTTCCGGTTGGGGGGTGATGAACCTGACCGCCTTGCGCGAAGCACAGGCTACCGGCTATCCGCGCGACAAGATGCTGGGCAACTGGTGGTCAGGTGCCGAACCGGACGTCAGGGATGTTGGCGAAGGCGCCAAGGGCTACAGCGCGATGACCTTGCAGCATGGCGCCGAGCCCAATTCGAAGGTCGTCAAGGAGATCCTCGCGACGCTGCACGCCAAGGGACTGGGCACCGGACCGAAAGAGGAAGTCGGCGATGTGCTCTACATGCGTGGTCTGATTTCATCGATGCTCGCTGTCGAAGGAGTTCGCAAGGCGCAGGAGCGCTATGGCAAGGGCAAGGTAATGACGGGAGAGCAGGTGCGTTGGGGCCTGGAACATCTGGATCTTGACCAGAAGACGCTGGATGCAATGGGCTTTGCCGGGGTGATGCGTCCGGTCCAGACCTCGTGTCTCGACCATATGGGGTCGTCGTGGGTGCGCATTCATACCTGGAACGGCAAGAAGTGGGAATTCGTTTCTCCCGACTGGTACCAGGCCGATGCCAACACGCTGCGGCCGATGGTGATGCTGGCTTCCGGCAAGTACGCGGAAGAGAAGAAGCTGAAGCCCCGCACTCCCGAGGAGTGCAACAAGTAGGTCCCGGCGGACTCGTCGCGGCGAGTCCCTTGTTTGCCCTCCCGCTTGCGGGCGGGCGGCCCGCCTAGCGAAGAGACGCCATGAGCACCGCCAACATTCTTCTCCGAGTCAATAGCATCGAGGTCATCTACAACCATGTGATCCTGGTCCTCAAGGGCGTTTCCTTCAGCGTCCCCGAGGGGGGGGTGGTGGCCCTGCTGGGGGGGAACGGCGCCGGCAAGACGACGACCCTGCGTGCGGTCAGCAATCTGCTGCACGGCGAGCGTGGCGAAGTGACCAAAGGCACCATCGAATTGCGCGACGAGCGTATCGAAGCGTTGACGCCGGCGGATCTGGTCAAACGCGGCGTCATTCAGGTGATGGAAGGACGGCACTGCTTCGGCCATCTGAGCATCGAAGAAAACCTGCTGACCGGGGCCTACACGCGGAGCGACGGGAAGGGCGCAATCAACGCCACGCTGGAGAAGGTCTACTCGTACTTCCCACGCCTGAAGACGCGCCGTAGCAGTCAGGCGGCCTACACGTCGGGTGGTGAGCAACAGATGTGCGCGGTCGGCCGCGCGCTGATGGCCAATCCGCGGATGGTCCTGCTCGACGAGCCTTCGATGGGCCTGGCGCCGCAGATCGTCGACGAGGTGTTCGCCATCGTCAAGGATCTGAACCAGAAGGAAGGCGTGACTTTCCTGCTCGCCGAGCAGAACACCAACATGGCGCTGCGCTACGCAGACTTTGGCTACATCCTCGAAAACGGCCGGGTGGTGATGGAGGGTGCTGCCAGGGAACTGGCTGCCAATGAAGACGTCAAGGAGTTCTACCTCGGCTTGTCGTCGGCGGGACGCAAGAGTTTCCGTGACGCCAAGCACTATCGTCGTCGCAAGCGCTGGCTTTCGTGAACCGGCACCGGATGCCGCGCGCGCCGCGTGCGCCGACACGCGTTCTGACAGTGGCGAGCAATTTGCACCAATTTCTCCGCTCGCACTGACCGAGCGTCTTCGCTGTCCTGCGCGAAATTTCCTGGGGTGTGAGGAACAAGCCGATGAGCTTCTATGATTCGCTGGAAACGCGTTCGCCAGAAGAACGCGAAGCCTGGCTGATGGCGCGTCTGCCACAGCAGGTCGCGCATGCGAAACGGAGATCGCCCTATTTCCGCCGCTTGCTTGCCGAGCATGCCGCGGATTCGGTCACTTCGCGCGCGGCGCTGTCGACTCTGCCGCTGACCCGCAAGAGTGATCTGATGGAGTTGCAGCGCGCAGCGCCACCCTTCGGAGGCTTGACGGCGACGTCGCTGGCGGATCTGGCGCGGGTCTTCGCTTCCCCTGGCCCGATCTACGATCCCCAGGGTCGTGGACCGGACTGGTGGCGCTTCGCCCGGGTTCTGTTTGCCGCGGGATTCAGGGCGGGCGACCTGGTGCACAACACCTTCTCCTACCATTTCACGCCGGCCGGCTTCATGATCGAAAGTGCGGCGCAGAAGCTCGGCTGTCCGGTCTTCCCGGCCGGCGTCGGACAGACCGACATGCAGGTCCAGGCGATCGCCGACCTGAAGCCGGTGGCTTACGTCGGTACGCCGTCGTTCCTGCGCATCATTCTCGAGCGGGCCGATGAACTGGGTGCCGACGTGAGTTCTCTCAGCAAGGCCGTGGTCTCCGGAGAAGCCTTGCCGGCGACGCTGCGGAAGCTGTTCAATGACCGCGGTGTGGTCGTTCGTCAGGCGTACGCGACGGCCGACGTCGGGGTGATCGCTTATGAAACGGCGAGCGAAGATGGCTTGGTCGTCGAGGAGGACGTGCTGCTGGAGATCGTTCGTCCGGGCACCGGCGATCCGGTCGCCGAGGGCGAGGTCGGTGAGGTGGTGGTCACCGGCTTCAATCCCGATTACCCGCTGATCCGCTTTGCCACGGGCGACCTCTCGGCGGTGCTTCCAGGCGCCAGCCCCTGCGGTCGCAGCAATGTTCGCCTCAAGGGATGGCTGGGGCGCGCCGATCAGACGACGAAGGTCAAGGGGATGTTCGTCCACCCCTCGCAGGTGGCCGCGATCGTCGCCCGGCACACGGAAATCGGCCGCGCGCGTCTGGTGGTCGACAACGCAGACGATCAGGACCGGATGATCCTTCGCTGTGAGGTCGCGACGCCGTCCGACGACCTCCGGGCGGGCGTTGTGATCAGCATTCGGGAGGTCACCAAGCTGCGCGGCGAGGTGGCCTTCCATGCGCCCGGCGACCTGGTCAATGACGGCAAGGTGATCGAAGACCTTCGCAAGTACCCGTGAGGATTGGTCTCCTGGCGATCGCCGGTTGGCTGTTTGGCGCCACGGTTCTGGCTGCGGGCTTGGTGTCGCCTTCGACCTCGTCCGCCGCGTCGTCTGGCCCACAGATCGGCGACTGCGTGATCTTTCGCGAAGGTGGCGCGGGCCTGGTGCTGCGGGGCCCGACCTACTGGCTGAAAGGCTCGGTTGCCGGGATCGCCCGCGAACGCCGCAAGCTGGGCCTTTGCCCGCGGCTCGGCAAGCTGGCGGCCGCCTATACTGCTGCCGACCGGGCACTGCTGGCGGCGGCCATGCCTTGCCTGGAGCAGGAGTCGGACAGTGCTCCGATTGACGTCGAGGTGATCCGTCTGCGGGTGCGCGTCGATGATTGGGAAACGCCCTGGTCGCATCAGCACGGCACGACCGGATGGCTGTTCAGGGGGCAGTTTCTCGACCAGACGCTGAAAAAGGGCGCGGTGATCGACATGGATGCCGCATGGCTTGAAGGCTGCGAGGCGGGTCGATGAGCGGCGGTCCCTTGCGCGGGGTGCGCGTTCTCGACCTGACACGACTACTTCCCGGGCCGGTCGCCACACTCCACCTGGCTGACATGGGCGCCGATGTAATCAAGATCGAGGATCATGGCGCCGGCGACTACGCGCGCGTGCTGGCTGATGGACCGGATGGCGTCAGCGCCTTCTATCGCAGCGTCAATCGCAACAAGCGCGGCCTGCGCCTGGACCTCAAGCGTTCGCAGGGGCGCGAGGTGTTGCTGCGTCTGGCGCGTACCGCCGACATCCTGGTCGAGAGCTTCCGGCCGGGCGTGAGCGATCGCCTGGGCATCGGTTATCACGTGCTGCGCGCGCTCAATCCGCGGATCGTGTATTGCGCGATCACCGGCTACGGACAGACCGGGCCGCTGGCGATGGCGGCTGGTCACGATCTCAACTACATCGGCCTGGCTGGTGTCCTCGACCAGATCGGGGTAGACGGTGGTCCGCCGGCGATTCCCAATCTGCAGGTCGGTGATCTGCTGGGCGGCGCGATGACTGCCATAATGGGTATTCTCGCCGCTCTGTTTGACGCTCGGCGCAGCGGCCAGGGGCGGCTGGTCGACGTGGCAATGAGCGAGGCCGTTCTGTCCCACAACCTTTTTCCTCTGTTCGCCCTGCAGGGCGGCGGTGCTGTGCCGGCGCGCGGTACCGATCGGCTCAGCGGCGCAGACCCCGGCTACCGGGTCTATGCCACCGCCGATGGGCGCTACATGGCCGTCGCGCCGCTCGAGAAGAAGTTCTGGGAGGTCTTCTGTGAAGCGCTCGAACGCCCTGCCTGGAAAGCACAGCACGGGCAGCATGGGGCAGCCGCAGTGGCACTGTCTCGCGAAATGGAGTGTCTCTTTGCCAGCCACGATCAGGCGTATTGGGCCGACTTTTTCGCCGGGATCGATTGCTGCGTGACACCGGTACTTGATGTCGCCGAAGCCCTCGAACATCCGCAGTTCCTGGCCCGCGGCATGGCCGTTCAGGCCGATGGGATAACTCAGTACGCGCCACCGGTGAGAATGTCCGGCTGGGTGTTTGCGGTCGAGCGCTCTGCACCCGGCTGCGGCGAGCACAGCGAAGAGGTTCTGCGCGAGTCGGGATTTACGGTGATGGAGATCTGCGGGCTGCGCGATGCCTCGATCATCTGAAGCACCGTTGTGTTCGCACCCGTCGCGCGCCGAGCCTGGCTTCTGAAGCTGCTGGCGGCAGTCGTTTCAGGGCTTCGGTTCGTCCTGGGATTGCCCGTCCTTGATCGCGGCGGCCGCCTTCTGCATCTGTTCCTGCATCTGTTGCATCATTGTCCACGGCCACATCGCGGCCTGTTTGAGCCCCTCGCTACCGCCTGCCGCTCCGGGGAAGAGGGCCTGCGGGGTCTGAGCCTCGTCGCCGGCAGCGGCGCCAGGGTGGAAGTTGCTGGACATCTGACTCATCGCGCGGACGGCATTGAGCGTCACGGATTGCATCTCCAGGCCCTGAATCGTCATCTGCAGCATTGACAGGTTCATCTTCAGCCAACTCTCGACCGCCTTGAGATCTTTCACCTTCTTGTCGATCTCGTCGGCGTCGAAGGTCGGCGTTACCATGCCCGGCAGGGCGGAAAAGCCCATGCTGCCCCACATCTTCTTGGCGAAGCTCATGGGGTCTGTCATCGAGTCGTGATTGGACATTCTCGGTACTCCGGTGGTGGTGGAATCGGTCATCTTAGCAAAGATTCGCGTTCTCGGAGCGAGCGCCAACCTGCGGAGCCTCGCCCGGCCACCAGCACGTCTCGGCGAACAGCTTCCGGCGGGTTCACAAGCGGTAGCAGTACAACCGCGTCTGCCGCCCGTCGTCGACTTCGATCACCCGCTCGGCGGCGACCTCGGGTACGGCAAAGCTGTTGCTGACAAAGACGCTTCCCGGCTGCATCTCGCGCTCCAGTTTTTTCCACAATGCAGCCATCGGGGCCGGTGACAGAAAGGCATAGACGACGTTGTGAGTGGCCGTGTCGGTTCGCCACATATCGCCCCAGCGCCAGTCGCAATTGGCCAGGCCGGCGGTGCGCAGGCGGCCGACCAGCCAGGTCGCCGGCGCGTTCTCGACGCCGGTGAAGTGGGCATCGGGGCGCAGCCTGGCGAGCGGCCTCACAACGCTGCCGATCCCCGCGCCAAGGTCGAGAAAACGCATCTCGGGGAACTCGGCGGCGCACTCCGCGATGGCCGTTGCGGTCGGGAGATTGGAGAGATAGAGCGGGATCTGGCCGCCGAGCGCACCGCGATAGACCAGCAACAGTCCGGTGAACAGCAACAGGTACCAGCCGGGGTCGATGGCCAGCGTGGACGCGGCCCAAGCCAGCGGCGCAAAGAGCGCGTGGATCACCCGCCACCACCAGGCCTGGCGGGTCAGTCCAGCCAACACCAGGGCGACGCCACCGATGGCGAGAGCGGTTTGCGGCCAGGGTAGCTGTTCATTGCGCACACCGTAGTAAGGCCAGGCCAGAGTAAGTACGGCGAGTACGGCTGCCAGCTGCAGCGCCAGTTGACGAAGCTGCGGGCCGAGCAGCGGCGGGGTGGCATCCGTGGGTGCGGGCGGGGGCGAAGGCAATGCGGGGCTCCAGTTCCAGGGGGGGCAGCGCCGTGTCAGCCGGTGGGTCTCGAGATCCTGGCTTGCTTTCGCTCGGCCAACCCGACCTGCGACTCGCGACTGCTCGATGATGAATTGTATCGCCGGTGCTCGGTTAGCCGGCGCTTGTCCTGCCCCTTGCCGACGCGCACAGGCGCTGACGCAGGGTGTCCGGCTCGCCGTAGGAGGTCGCCGGGCCGTGACCGAAGCGACGCAGCGGTGCGGGCGGGCCGCCGAGGGCAATGGCGGTCACCGGCGTCTCCGATTTCTGCCGCGAGAGAGTCAGCTCGGTCTCAGCTTTCGTCGTCGGGCGGCAGGATCTTGCCGGGATTGAGCAGCTGCCGGGGGTCCAGCGCCTTCTTGATCGCACGCATCACCTCTACGGCGTTACGGCCGTGTTCTCGCACCATGAAGCGCGTCTTGCCGATCCCGATCCCGTGTTCGCCGGTGCACGTTCCATCCATCGCCAGAGCACGCGCGACGAGGCGGTCGTTGATCCATTCGGCTTCACGCATGTCTTTCGGGTTGCCGGGATCAACCAGTACCACGAGGTGGAAGTTGCCGTCGCCGACGTGGCCAAACAAGGCGATCGGGATCGATACCTGGGCGATGTCGTCGCTGGTGCGTTGGATGCACTCGGCCAGACGCGAAATCGGCACGCAGACATCCGTTGGAAACGCCCGGCAACCCGGTTTGAGCTGCAGGCAGGCAAAGTAGGCATCGTGGCGGGCTTGCCAGAGGCGTGAGCGGTCTTCGTTGCGGGTCGCCCACGCGAAATCCTCGCCGCCGAAACCAGCGGCGATGTCCTGTACCAGCTGTGCCTGCTCGTTCACTGACGCCGGACTGCCGTGGAACTCGAAGAACAACGTCGGCAGCTCCTTCAGCGCGGTGTGACTGTGGTGATTGACCGCCGACAGGGTCAGCGCGTCGAGCAGTTCGATGCGCGCCACCGGGACGCCCAGCTGGATGGTCTCGATGACCGTATTGACCGCCGCCGCGACGCCCGGAAAAGCGCACACCGCCGCCGACATGGCCTCCGGGATCGGCTGCAGCTTGACGGTCAATTCGGTGATGATGCCGAGGGTACCTTCCGATCCGATCAACAGCCGCGTCAGGTCGTAGCCCGCAGATGATTTGCGCGCCCGGCCGCCGGTGCGGATGATCCGACCGTCAGCCAGGACGACGGTCATCCCGAGCACATTGTCGCGCATGGTGCCGTAGCGTACGGCGTTGGTCCCCGATGCGCGGGTGGCCGCCATGCCACCGAGCGAGGCGTCGGCGCCCGGGTCGATGGGGAAGAACAGCCCGCTGCCCTTGAGCGCCGCGTTCAGTTGCAGCCGCGTGACTCCTGCCTCGACGGTGGCGTCGAGATCTTCGGCGTGGACGGCGAGAATCCTGTTCATCCCGGCGAGGTCGATGGTGATGCCGCCGTGGATGGCCAGCACGTGCCCCTCGACCGAACTGCCAGCACCATACGGAATCATCGGCACGTGATGGCGAAAGCACAGGCGGGCGACTTCGGCGACTTCATCGCTGGTCTTGGCAAAGAAGACGCCGTCCGGCAGCGCCGGCTGGTGCACTGACTCGTCTCGTCCGTGCTGCATGCGGATCGAATCGCCCTGCGAAAAGCGGTCGCCGAAGCGATTCTTCAGATGGCTGGCAATCTCTTGCGCCAGCGGCTGGTGGCTGGGGTAGGGGCTGTTCATGGCCTCGGGATGGCCCTTTCTGTGTCGCTGACTGGTGAGGAGTGTTGGCCCGATTCTACGCGGTCGGCCGCGTGCAACCAGTGAAAGAAACGTGCAGCGGCAGGCGTTGTGCTTTATAATCCCGCCCTGCTCAAGAAATCATTTGACAGTGTTTTGATTGGGCATCAGAATTGTGGGTTCTGAGCTGGAGGGATACCCAAGTGGCCAACGGGATCAGACTGTAAATCT
>ERZ761603.2775-NODE-2775-length-11755-cov-14.036325_pt1 | contig 11755 bp, 12 predicted proteins | sample MGYA00511879_ERZ761603 | MGnify/ENA primary metagenome ERZ761603 (study PRJEB28899, sample SAMN02850040) | bioreactor sludge metagenome | biome: EBPR Sludge; feature: EBPR Bioreactor; material: flocular biomat | place: Australia: Thorneside Wastwater Treatment... | reverse complement strand
ACTTCGCGGTCGAAATGGGCGAGCTTCTCCAGCAGCCAGACGTCCTGCAGCAAGAGCGGGCCGCGCGGACCGGCGGTCATGCTGTTCTGGTTGTCGACAACGGGTACGCCTGCAGCAGTGGTGAGTTTTCGGTCGCTCATGGAACTTCTCCTCTCTGATCAATCAATGGTTGCTCGGAATGGCGACAAGGAATTCGACGAAGACGTCGCACGCGCAGCGTTCTGCAACGACACGTTGTCGGAGTCGGGAAAACGCCTGTTTCTCCTTGTCATCAGCTCATCGGTTTATCGGCGGTCGTCACGCAAGCCGATGAAGTCATCCTAGGTGAGTTGAATCCATAGATCAAATTGATTGTTTCCATCTTATCGATGCATTGAGGCTATTCATAACCGAGCTCCATGGCACAGAGCGCTCGATTGTTGCGTTAAAGTGGAAGCGGGGGAGAAGATCCGCTGGATGACCGAAGGCAGAAGCGTTGCTCAGGGCCGACGTGCGACAAAGCCCCTTCGCGACTTTCCTGTCCGCCTTGTCGTGTCGGCGCGAACGAGCGTGATCTCGAATCCGGTGCGGCCGACGGCGAACGCGGCGGCGTCAGGACTCGTCTTCCTTGCGCTCGAGCTCGATCGTCTGCTCCAGGCTGTCGAGGTCTTCCCGGTTCTTGCGCAGAAAGAAGACAAAGGCCCAGACGAGGCCGGCAACGACGACGATACCCAGCAGGAGGGCGCGCCAGCTTTCTTCCGTCAGCATTCCAGCATCCATGTCGACCTCCTTGATCGCTACCGAGATTATGGCATCGTCGAGCAGCATTGGCGTGCATTGCCGACGGCCGCGGGATGCCGCCATGCTGGCTGCTTGCCCAGTGCAGGATTCTCTGTGGGCGCCAGGTGACGGATTGCTCGCGTCTTTGCGCTCGTATACCCCGGTGCCAGTGAGCGAGGACGCAGTGTCGAAATTTTTTACACCGTCGCCGCCTGCGACTCAGCGCGTCATCGCAAGTTCCTGATTACTAGGGTCAACTAATATATGGCATGATTTATGCTGTTAATTCAATGATTTCTTGTTCCGCTACCCCGAACTCAGTGACGGAGGGCACCATGAACCCAACTTGCCTCTTTACTTCCGTTGTGATCTCCGGAATCGCCGTTGCCGTCGCACTGTCTGCTGCGCCGGCCTCAGCGACGCCCATTACCTATCATGCTCAGCTCACCGGCGCTGCCGAAGATCCTCCCAACGTCTCCCCGGGGGTCGGCAATGTGGTTGTGACGTTTGATGACGCTGCCCATACCTTGCGCGTAGTAGCGGATTTCAGCGCTTTGTCGGCTCCGGTCACCGTGGCGCATATCCACTGCTGCACGCTCCATCCAGGAACGGGAAATGCTGGCGTCGCGACCACGATGCCGACCTTCCCGGGTTTTCCGTCTGGCGTTACGGTGGGCAATTACGACGCAACGTTTGATCTCACCGATCTGGGCTCGTACCGGGCGCTTTTCGTGGCCGACAACGGTGGCACCCCAGCGGGAGCCGAGGCTGCACTCGGTGCTGGGCTGGCTGCCGGCAAAGCGTATTTCAACATTCATACCACCGCTTTTCCCGGCGGCGAAATCCGCGGTTTCCTGGTTCCGGAACCTGCGTCGCTGGCGCTGCTCGGTATCGGCTTGCTTGGCTTGGCGATGCTCCGCTGCCGTTGGCCGGCGTAGATTGCGGCGACCGTCTGACGCGCAGAGAAATGCGCGTCGGCGGGCTGAGCCGGGACCTGTTTGGTTCGGCTGTGCCGGCGTAGGGAGTGCGGCAGCGGACGCTGCGCTTGAACGGTCAACCGACGCAGCCGAAACTGGTGGCGTTACGCGGCGACGCGGCTCCAGTCGAGCCCGAAACGCACCAGGTACTTGCGCAAGCGGTCGGCATCATTGGCTTGGCTTTTCTGCAGACGGGAGACGGCAAATAGGCTCCGTCCGGCCTCGGACAGGTTGGCCGAGCGCCGGCAAACGTCGATGACGAGATTGAGCTGCCCGCGGTCGAACAGATCGAGCGTCTCAGCGGCCTCGCCGAGTAGCCGGCCTGCCGCATCGTCGGCGACGTTCTCGTCACCCCAGGTCGCGCGCAGACCTTCGATCTCGGCGCCGACATCGGCCTCGTTGATGCGGCCGGCCTCACAAAGCGTTGCCAGACGCGTCACCGAGGCCGACAGTTCGCGGAAGTTGCCGCTCCAGCGTGCCGCTGGCGAGCAGGCAAAAGCCAGATAGCGACGGCGCGCTTCGACGTTGAAGCGTACTTGGTGGCCATGCTCGCGCGCGTAGCGCTCGAGCTCGAAGTCGAGGTTGGGCTCGATGTCTTCGCTACGCTCGCGCAGCCCAGGCAGTGCGAAGGTCCACAGATTGATCCGCGCCAGCAGGTCTTCCCGAAAACGGCCGGCGGCGACGTCGCGGCGGAGCTCACGATTGGTGCCGGCAATCAGTTGAAAGTCGCTCGTCGTTTCCCGGTCGCTGCCGACAGGGAAGAAGCGCTTCTCCTCGATGGCCTTGAGCAGCATGGCCTGTTCGTCGACGCCAAGTTCGCCGATCTCGTCGAGAAACAACAAACCCCCGTCCGCGGCGCGCAGCAGACCGCCACGTTCGCTCTGCGCGCCGGTGAAGGCGCCGCGAACGTGCCCGAACAGCGCCGACATTGCCGCATCACCGCGCAGCGTCGCGCAGTTGAGTTCGACAAAGCGGCCAGCGAGTCGCTGGCGTTGACGCTTCCATTCGTACACCCGGTGCGCGAGGAGCGACTTGCCGGCGCCGGTCGGACCGACCAGCAACAAGGGCGCACGCGAGCGACCGGCGACGCGTTCGATGCGCTCGATCATCGCGTTAAACGCTGCGTTGCGGGTTGCGATCCCGGACTTCAGAAAGCTGACGGTGTCTTCGCGTTCGCGCCGGAAGCGCTGCGCGATCTTGTCGTAGCGCGAGAGGTCGAGATCGATGATGGCGTACGAACCGGCGCTGCTCGTCGCGGCCTTGGCCCGTGGTGGCGAAGTCTGCAACAGGCGAGCCGGCAGATAGCGCGCCTCGGCGAGGAGGAACCAGCAAATCTGCGCGACGTGACTTCCGGTCGTGATGTGGATCAGATAGTCCTCGTTATCAGGCGCAAACGCATAGCTGCGCGCGAAGTCGAGTAAGGCCGTGTAGACCTCCTCGAAATCCCACGGATCGCGGAGCTCGATCTCGACGCGTCGGACTTCGGTCTCCGGCGCAACCGTCGCGATGTCGAGGCGAGTGCGTTCGGCGAGTCCGCGGTTGCGCGCGTCGTGCAGCAATTCAAGGCGGTGTACCAGCAGGTCTTCCTGCTGACAAAGTGCGACAGTGGGTCGCCACTTTTCCCAACGCGCGCTGCCGCGCCCGGCGTAGTCGAGCTGAGTGCCGAGGAAACCGATTACCACGAGCTTCCGCATAACGATCTTCAGAGATAAAAAACAATCTCAGATTATAAATTATGAACAGTCTGCAAGTTGCCATCGGCGCGCATCACATTTTTTATTTCAATAAACCAGTGTGTTGAACACGGTGAGGGGAGTAAATGCTGTGCTGGCATGGCTTTCGCTTATTTACCTCTGATCGTAACTTCGCAGCAATGGCCCACGGGACAGGGTTCACCAGCCCTGCCGGTGCGCAGCAGCCGAACTTCGGTTTGTCGCCGTTGCGCATGTCGCCGCGGCGGGTGCGGTCAAGTCGCGGACTCGGGTGAGTCGATGCGGGTTCGAATCCCGCGCCGCGAGCCACTGGATAGCTCAGTTGGGTAGAGCAGTCGCTTCGGCGACCTGTCGCAGGTTCGATTCCTGCTCCAAACCTGTCCTCAGAAGACAGTGTGGTAACCGTAACCCCGCCGGTCGCGGAATGCGCAAGCATCCGCCAGCGGGCACGCTCGGCGCCTGCCCCAGACTCCCGGCAGAGCCAGACGGCGGTTCGGGTTGCTGGGCTTGCTGGCGGGATGGAGCGCAGCCAGTGAGCACAGAAACTTGCCGCTGACGGCTTCCCGGCAGTCCCGGAAGGGCGGTCCCGCTGCCCGTTGCTGACCGGCAGCTCATCACAGCGAGTGCCGCAGCTGGCGGCGCTCGTCGCGAAGGAAAGGAAACGCGATGTTAAGAAGATTTGTCGTCAAGAAGAACGAACGCGGCGTATTGCGCAAGGATGGCGATTTCGAAGCGATCCTCAACCCGGGCCGCTACATCAGGTTTGACCCCTGGCACCGGTTGTCGCTCCAGCTGTGGCGAGTCGACGCTGCGATGAGCGATCTGGACACGGTCGACTATCTGTTGCAGCGGCAAGCAGACATCGCCACCGAGCACTTGCTGGCGATGGTACTCGGCGAGGACGAAGCCGGGTTGCGTTACGAAAACGACGTTCTGGTCGAGATTCTGCCGCCGGCCTCACGTCAATACTGGTGGAAGGGTTTTCTGGTGCAACGTCTGGAACGTATCGATCTGACGAGGCAGACGACTTTGCCCGCTGAGCTGGCGGCCCGGCTCGTGCAGCCGGCGTTGCGTGGACGTGCCGTCACCGGTCTCGGCGGCTTGTTGCTGCAGCAGGTACCGGCCGGATTTGTTGGCGTCGTACGTATCGACGGTCGGGTCCAGCATCTGCTCGCACCGGGGCTCGCCGCTTTCTGGCGCTTCAACCGCGAGGTGCAGCTTGACATCGTCGATACTCGTTGGCAGTCGATGGAAGTCAGCGGCCAGGAGATTCTGTCGCGCGACAAGGTCGCGCTACGCTTGAACCTGGTGGCGACTTGGCGTTACAGCGACGTCCTGCGTGCTTTCGAGCAGCTCAGCAAACCGGGCGAACATCTCTACCGCGAGCTGCAGTTCGGGCTGCGGGCGGCGGTCGGAACGCGTTCTGTAGACGAATTGCTGGAGAACAAACAGGTCATTGATGAGGTCGTTGCCGCACACGCCGCTCGCAAGTTGGAGGGTCTGGGTATCGAGGTCGCCAGCGTCGGCGTGCGCGACATCGTTCTGCCGGGCGAAATGAGGACGATCCTCGCCCAGGTGGTCGAGGCGCAAAAATCAGCCGAAGCGAACGTCATACGCCGGCGCGAGGAGACTGCCGCCACGCGCTCACTGCTGAACACAGCCCGGGTGATGGAGGACAATCCGACCGCCTTGCGTCTCAAGGAGCTGGAGACACTCGAACGTGTCGCCGAGCGCATCGATCGCATCTCGGTCTTTGGCGGTCTCGATCAGGTACTCGACGGATTGGTGCGCATCGGCGGGCGTAGGAAAGAGGAAAGAGGATGAGAATCAGCGGTAAGCAGAAGCGCAACCAAATGCGCGCCCGACGCCTTGTGCGCGCTGCACGCCGGCTCGCTGCCGCGCAGCAGCCGGCGTTCGCGTTGCGTCCACCGGGAACGGTAGCGGTGGACGCAGCTCTGCTCGGAGCCGGAACCGGTGGTGGCGCACCGGACTTCCTCCGGCGTGGCTACTATCAGGACCTTGCTTTTCGCTGTGTCGGTTGCGGTGCCCTCGGTGTCTGGTCAGCGGCAAGGCAGAAGTGGTGGTACGAGGTCGCCGGCGGCGACCTCGCGAGTACAGCACGCCGCTGTGCGGCGTGCCGGGCGCAGGAAAGACAACGCAAGTTCGAAGCCAGGCAGCGCTCGCTGGCCGGTCTCGAGCAGAAGGCGGTACAGGCGAAACGCCTTGTGCTCCCGTAAGATCACGGCTCGCGCTTCCCGACGCGAAGCGCAGGCGAATGAGAGGTCATGACCATGAGGGAAGAGGCCAGGATGCAGTCGGCGAGTGAAGTTATCGCGCTGCCGGATGTCCGACCAATCAGAATGTGGACCGAGGGTGTTCCGGTTGAGGAAGACGCGCGCCGGCAATTGATCAACACGGCGCGCATGCCCTTTATTTTCCGCCATCTGGCGGTGATGCCCGACGTCCATCTCGGCAAGGGATCGACGATTGGCAGTGTGATTCCGACGCGCGGCGCGATCATTCCGGCGGCGGTCGGCGTCGACATCGGCTGCGGCATGATCGCTACGCGCACGACACTGAATGCCGCCGATCTGCCGGACAACTTGCATCCGCTGCGTACGGCGATCGAGCGAGCGGTTCCGCACGGGCGAACGACCGGTCGCGGCAAACGCGACGAAGGGAGCTGGGAGAACCCGCCGGATCTGATCAGCAGCCTGTGGGGCGAACTCCTACCCGGCTTCCAGCGCCTGGTCGACAAGTATCCGCGCCTGAAATCGACCAACCACTACAAACATCTGGGTACGCTGGGAACCGGCAATCACTTCATCGAAGTGTGCCTGGACGAGGTCGATCGCGTGTGGTTCATGCTGCATTCGGGCTCGCGCGGCGTCGGCAATGCGATTGGCAGCCTCTTCATCGAGCTGGCGCAGGCCGACATGCGCCAGCACTTGGCCAACCTGCCCGATCGCGATCTGGCCTACCTCGAGGAAGGCAGTGTGCACTTCGATGATTATCTGCAAGCGGTCGGCTGGGCACAGGACTACGCGCGCCGCAATCGGCAAGCGATGATGGCCAACCTGACCGCCGCCGTCCGCCGTGTGATCACACAACCGTTCGCAATCGACCGGGAAGCGGTCAACTGCCACCACAATTATGTGCAGCAGGAGACGCACTTCGGTGCTGAGGTCTACGTGACGCGCAAAGGCGCCGTTTCGGCGCGCCTGGGTGAACTCGGAATCATTCCCGGCTCGATGGGTGCTCGCAGCTACATCGTGCGCGGCCTGGGCAACGAGGAGGCGTTCTGTTCGTGCAGCCACGGCGCCGGACGGACGATGAGCCGCAACGAAGCCAAGCGGCGCTTCACGATCGCAGACCAGGAGCGTGCCACCGCCCACGTAGAATGCCGTAAGGATCGCGCGGTGATCGACGAAATCCCAATGGCCTATAAGGACATCGACACCGTGATGCACGCTCAGCGTTCCCTGGTCGAGGTCGTGCATACGCTGCGCCAAGTGGTCTGTGTCAAAGGATGAAGAGCAGCAAGAGGCGAGGAAAGCAGACGCCATGAAAATAGATGAACCGCCTGCCGAGCAGGTGCTCAGCGCGCATTCGGTTGCACCCGAGGTGCGCTTCCTCTACGTGCTGCGGCCATTGCTCGCCGTACGCTGGATCGACCGCGGTCCCGGCATGCAGCCGATGCGTTTCACCGACTTCGTCAGGCGATGGTCGACGACGGCGAACTGCTGGCCGCTGACGTCGATACTCCAACTGTTCGCTGAAACGAGCCCGAACCATGAAAACCCTCCTTCTCGACGGTAGCGAGGGCGAAGGCGGCGGCCAGATCCTGCGCAGCGCGTTGACCTTGTCGATGATCACCGGGCAAGCTTTTCGCCTCGAACAGATCCGGGCGCGGCGCGCCAAACCTGGGCTGCTGCGCCAGCATTTGACCGCGGTGCAGGCGGCCGCGGCGATCTCTGCTGCGCAGGTTGAAGGCGCGGCGCCCGCGTCGGCTGCGCTGTCCTTTGCGCCGGCGACGATTCGCGGTGGTGACTACCGTTTCGCGATCGGCACCGCGGGGAGTTGCACCCTCGTCCTGCAGACCGTACTGCCAGCGTTGTGGTACGCCGACGCGCCGGCGTCGGTGACCGTCAGCGGCGGCACACACAACCCGGCTGCGCCGCCGGCGGATTTTCTGATCCGTGCCTGGCTGCCGCTCGTTCGCCGCATGGGCGTGCGCTGCGAGATCAAGCTCCTCCGGCACGGTTTCTTCCCGGCAGGCGGCGGCGAAGTGCACGCGCGCGTCGAGCCCGGGGCGCCGGCGGCGATCGACGTCGTCGATCGCGGCGAATACCGTGCCTGTCGTGCGACTGCGATCGTCGCCGGCGTCCCTGCTGACGTCGCACGTCGCGAACTCGCGCAGGCCGCCTTCCACTTATCCGAGCTCAGCGCCGAGCTGCGCGTCCTGCCGCAACGCGAAGGGCCCGGCAACGCACTGCTGATCGAAGTCGAGCACGTGGCTGTGAGCGAAGTATTCACCGGCTTCGGCGCGCGCGGTGTCGCGGCGGAAAAGGTTGCCGATCAGGTCGCCGGCAGCGCTCGTCACTACCTCGAGAGCGGCGCTGCGGTCGGCGAACACCTCGCCGATCAGTTAGTGCTGCCGATGGCTCTTGCTGGTGGCGGTCGCCTGCTCACCGGCCGTCCCTCCAGCCACCTGTTAACCAACCTGGCGCTGATCGAAAAGTTCCTGCCGCTTCTGACACGGATCAGGGAAGTCGGTACGAACTGGCTGGTCGACATCGTCAGCCGACCTGGATAGCGCCGCCGCGGCGCCGGTTGCTCAGCAATGGCCGGTCGAGTCCACCCTCTGACGTTCAGCCCTCGTCGATCGCCCGTTCATTGAGGCTCGCGCTCCACACCCGGTAGCGGATTTCAACTCCGGCGGGAGCGTAGACGACGATGGGCAAGCGGCTGTTGTAGCGGATCAGGTAGCGCTCGCCGCCCAGCGGAACAAAGCGACTGACCCGCGGCAGGCCTGGGTCGATCGCCATCAGCGTCCCGGCCATCGGCCCCAGCTCGCGGACGATATAACGAGGGTAGCCCCAGCCGCCGATCGTCTCCTGCTCGATCCTGCCGGCGAAGAAATAGCGGTTACCCTGGTCGACCGCGACCGTCTTGCCGACGATCAACTCGACCTTGAAGTCGGATTCGTCATCCTGCTTCGGCAAGTGCAGGACGTAGCGCGCCATCCCGGGATCCGCCGCCGGAAAGGCCTTCAGGTCGTCGGCAGCCGGTGCCGAGCGTGTTGCCAGCAAAAGCGACCAGACAAGCAGGAGCGCTCCTATCCGCTTCATGTGCCTCTTCCATCCGTATTCATCGCGACAGCTTATCACGGCGTTCGTCAGGCGCCGCTCGCGTTAAACGCCTGCGCGAACGGATTCGCCACCGCTTTCGAGGCGCTCGCATCAGCGTAGATCCCGAGGTAAGACATTAAGCAAATATAAATTGAACAATTATTGTCATTTGCCAACATGGGTGCATGGGCGATGTTTCGGCGATCGAGGCGAAATTTCTGGCGCTATCCGGGCGGTTGGATGAGGCGACCTTGCGGATGTGGGCTGCGACCGAAGCGAGGAGTCTCGGTCGCGGTGGCGTGAGCGCGGTAGCCAAGGCGATGGGCATGTCGCGGACGACGATCCACGCGGGCCGCATGAAGATCGGGATGCGCAATTCGCGCACCTTGCGCGGGCGGTGGCTGAGTACCAGGCGGCGGGCGACCCGGTGATTTCCGTCGAGACCAAGAAGCAGGAATGGATCGGCGACTTCAAGAACGCCGGCAAGGAATGGCCACCCAAGGGAACGTCCGAGGAGGTCTGCGTCCACGACTTCATCAATCCTGAACTGGGTAAGGTTGCCCCGTACGGCGTCTACGATTTGACCGCCCACGCCGGCTGGGGCAACGTCGGCATTGCTCACGACACCGCCGAATTTGCCGTCGAAAGTATTCGCCGATGGTGGCGCGAAATGGGCGAAGCGACCTATCGGCGCGCGGCTCGTCTTCTCATCACCGCTGACTGCGGCGGTAGCCATGGCCACCGGGTGCGTCTCTGGCGACTGGAGCTCCAGAAGCCTGCCGACGAGTTGAAACGGGCGGTCCAGGTCCGTCACTTCCCGCCCGGCACCCGTCAATGGAACAAGATTGAGCACCGCCTGTGCTGCCACCTCACCGCCCACTGGCGCGGCAGACCCTTGATCAGCCGCCAAGTCGTCGTCAACCTGATCGGCAGCACGACCACCCGAGAAGGATTGTGTATCAACGCGGGCCTGGACGAGAAGGCCTACGCCCAAGGCATCACGGTGACCGGCGAAGCACTGGCCACCCTCGTCATCGAGCGCGACGAATTTCACGGCGAATGGAACTATAGACTGTCGCCACGCAATCAGCACGCCTGAACGAAATTGTTCAAGTTATTATTGCTCAGCTTCTTAGACTCATCGTCCAACACTTTCGATTGCACCCTCTGGCCGCTGACTTCTGGCAGCGGAGGCCCCTCCCGGCCTCGACAGCGAGCTTTCAAAGCAACCCCAGGTAGGCATGGGTCAAGGGTTTTCCCCAGAACAGGGCGAGCCCACCCGCCGCCGCGAGATACGGCCCGAAAGGTATCGGAACACCGCGTTCGCGCTTTGCGCTGAGGATCAGGGCGACGCCGACCAGCGCGCCGAGCAAGGACGACAGCAGGATCGTCAGAGGCAGGATCTGCCAGCCCAGCCATGCGCCCAACGCTGCCAGCAGCTTGAAGTCGCCATGGCCCATGCCCTCCTTGCCGGTTGCCAGTTTGAAGCCCCAATACACCACCCAGAGCGAGAGATAACCGCTGACAGCGCCGATGACCGCCGACGGGAGGTCGGTAAAAGTCCCGAACAAGTTGAACAGCAGTCCTGTCCAGAGCAGGGGCAGGGTGATCGAGTCTGGCAGCAAGAGGGTGTCGAGGTCGATACATGCAAGAACGATCAGGCACCAGATGAGGACCATGGCGCCTGCTGCGGACCAGCCGAAAGCAAAGTGGAAGCCGGCGGCGGCACAGAACAGACCACTACTGATTTCGATCAGCGGATAACGCGGCGATATCGGCTGCCGGCAGGCCGAGCAACGGCCGCGCAGAAACAGCCAACTGAGCACGGGAACGTTTTCCAGTGCGGAAATCGGGTGCCCACACGTCGGGCAGCGCGAACGCGGCTTGACGAGCGAGAACGTTTCCTCTGGCGGCAGTGTCTCTCCACGCAGTTCCGCGCAGTGGGTGCGCCAGTCGTGATCCATCATCTTCGGCAGACGATGGATCACGACGTTGAGAAAACTGCCTACCGCGAGTCCGATCAGCCCGCAAAGGAGAGCGAAAACGGGCGGGTCCTGAAAGGGGACAAGCGCATCCGGCATCAGCCGACGACGGCACCGAGCTTGAAGATCGGCAGATACATCGCGATCACCATGCCGCCGATCAGTACGCCGAGAACGACCATGATCATCGGCTCCATCAGGCTCGACAGCGCCTCCACGGCATCATCGACTTCCGCCTCAAAGAAATCGGCAACCTTGCCCAGCATCGAATCGAGTGCGCCCGATTCTTCGCCGATGGCCACCATCTGGGTCACCATGTTGGGAAACAGGTCGACGTTCTGCATCGCCGTCGTCAAGCTGGTACCGGTACTGACTTCACTCTGGATCTGGCGGGTTCCCACCTTATAGATGTAGTTGCCTGCAGCACCGCCGACTGACTCGAGCGATTCGACCAGGGGAACCCCTGCGGCGAACATCGTCGCCAGCGTCCGTGTCCAGCGCGCGATCACTGCCTTGCGTATGATGTCACCAAAGACCGGTAATCGCAGAAAGAGGCGATCAAGGACGATTTGCATCTTTTCCGAACGTTTCCAGGTGTAGAAAAAAGCGTAGACCGAACCGCCAATGCCGCCAAACAGTGCCCACCAATAAGCGACCACAAAGTCGGACATCGCGATCACGACCAGGGTTGGTGCCGGCAGGTCGGCGCCGAAACTCCTGAACACCTCCTTGAACGCCGGGATCACGAAAATCATGATCACCGCGGTAATGATGAAGGCAACGACGATCACTGCCACCGGGTAGAACAAGGCAGACTTGATCTTGGCCTTGATCGACAGCATTTTTTCTTTGTAGGTCGCCAAGCGGTCGAGCAGACTTTCGAGAATGCCTGCCTGTTCGCCGGCAGCGACCAGGTTGCAGTAGAGCAAATCAAAATACACCGGGTGCTTGCGGAACGCCTGCGAGAGCGAACT